>ERZ869909.37-NODE-37-length-190288-cov-30.270489_pt1 | contig 190288 bp, 152 predicted proteins | sample MGYA00520892_ERZ869909 | MGnify/ENA primary metagenome ERZ869909 (study PRJEB32215, sample SAMEA104723947) | bioreactor metagenome | biome: bioreactor; feature: anaerobic bioreactor; material: water | place: China | collected 2015-03-12 ... | reverse complement strand
AATTTTCAAAAAACTGCCTAAATCAAACGATTCTAATGAAATCTGATAACAAAATAACAATCGAACTCAGGTTAATATTTTAGGGATTAATGTGGGTGAATATGATTAGCATGACATTTCTTGCATCGCTGTTTTTGATTTTGAACACTTAATTGCTTACTTTTGTTATACATTTTAAATGAAAATTTAACTCAATGAGTAATACACAAGAAAAATTGGCTTACAAGGTAAAAGACATCAGTCTTGCCGATTGGGGTCGAAAAGAAATTAGATTGGCTGAAGCTGAAATGCCAGGATTAATGGCGTTAAGAGAAGAGTTTGGTGCATCAAAACCATTAGCTGGTGCACGAATTGCAGGATGTCTTCACATGACTATTCAAACTGCGGTGTTGATTGAAACATTAGTAGATTTAGGTGCAGAGGTTACTTGGTCATCGTGTAATATCTTTTCTACACAAGATCATGCAGCAGCAGCAATTGCAGCAGCTGGAATTCCAGTTTTTGCGTGGAAAGGGATGAATGAAGAGGAGTTTGATTGGTGTATCGAACAAACTTTGTTTGCTTTTGAAGGCGGAAAGCCTTTGAACATGATTTTGGATGATGGTGGTGATTTAACAAATATGGTTTTTGACCGCTTCCCAGAATTAACGAAAGATATCAAAGGATTATCTGAAGAGACAACTACTGGTGTTCACCGTTTGTATGAGCGTAAGAAGAATGGTACTTTGGTAATGCCTGCAATTAACGTGAATGATTCGGTTACTAAATCCAAATTTGACAATAAATACGGATGTAAAGAATCGTTAGTGGATTCAATTCGTCGTGCTACAGATACGATGATGGCTGGTAAAGTTGCCGTAGTTTGTGGATATGGTGATGTAGGTAAAGGTTCTGCTGCTTCTCTTCGTGGAGCTGGAGCACGTGTTATCGTTACGGAAATAGATCCAATCTGTGCGCTTCAAGCTGCTATGGATGGATTCGAAGTGAAAAAATTGGACTCAGTTGTACATAATGTAGATATCGTGGTTACTACAACTGGTAATAAAGATATCGTGGTTGACCGTCATTTTAAACTAATGAAGGATAAAACAATCGTATGTAATATCGGACATTTTGATAATGAAATCGATGTCGCATGGTTGAATAAGAATGCGCAAAGCAAAATCGAAATTAAACCTCAGGTTGATTTATATGAACTTGGCGGTAAAGAGATTATTTTGCTTGCAGAAGGCCGTCTTGTTAACCTTGGTTGTGCAACAGGTCACCCATCTTTTGTAATGTCTAATTCATTTACTAACCAAACACTTGCTCAGCTTGAGTTGTGGTTAAATAGTGATAAGTATGACAACGATGTATATATGTTACCTAAACATTTGGATGAGAAAGTAGCAAAATTACATTTAGCTAAAATTGGTGTGGAATTAGAAACACTTTCTAAAGACCAAGCTGATTATATTGGTGTGCAAGTTGAAGGGCCATATAAGCCTGAGCATTACAGATATTAATCGCGCAAAGTATAGGATATAAAAAATAGGCTGTTAATTTTAACAGCCTATTTTTTTTGTCTATTAACCTGAATTCGATTGTTATTTTGTTTTTAGCTAACTAATTGAATAATGTATAAAAACTTAGTAAGATATTGAGAATCCACTACACAAAGTCTATATTTTCCCCACAATCGCTTCTGAGACATTGATAATATGATCACCAACTTTTTCGCAGGAAGAGAATAAGTCATTGAAAATCATTCCTGACTTGATATTGTATTCCGTACTTTCCATGTTTTCAAGATGCATATTTCTTAATTCGTCTCTTTTTAGATTTATTTTCGTTTCAATTTCGATAGCGGCAGTTAGACTTGCTTCAGATTTATCGATTTGAAGATTGATAACCATTACTTCAAATGCTTGATCGAGCAAGTCTAATAATTCGATTAATCCTTGTCGTTGCTGTGGATTAAACCAAATTTTGTCAGCTGCTTTACGCTCTAAACCTTTAGAAATTTGATAGAAAATATCTCCGATACGCTCCAAGTCATTCGTCATACTATTTAGCGCTCTGATTTCTTGAGAGTTTTCTTGGGTCAATTCTCCTTCCGATACTTTATTGAGGTATTGAGCGATTTCAATTTCAACTCGGTCTGTAATCTCCTCGTATTTTTGAATTTTTTCAAGGTGACGATTAAAGACTTTTTTGTCAGGGTCTAATAGAAGTGTACGTGTAAACTTGGACATTCTACTCGTTATTTCACCAAATTTAGCAACCTCTTTTTTCGCTTCATAGATTGATATTTCTGGCGTGTCAACGATATTGTTGCCAATAAATTCTAATCTAAATTCCTCATCTCCTTTCCCTTTTGATTTTACGGTGTGTTCAACAAGTGAGACTAATTGAGGCACGAACCAAATTAAAATCAAGACATTCAATGTATTAAATGTGGTGTGTAATACCGCTACACCTATTATGGCTAATTCAGTGTTGTGGGAATCCCAATTTTCATTTGTAATAAGACTTACAATATCACCTATAAACTCTAAGAAAAGAGGGAAAATTAACATTGCCCATCCCACACCGATAATGTTGAAAATGGAGTGAATTCGGGCAGATCGTTTTGCATGTACATTTCCAACCAATGAAGCGAGTTCGGCAGTTATTGTAGTACCAATATTTTCGCCAAGAATCAATGCTGCTGCAACTTCAAATGGGATAATTCCTTTCGCAACCAACGTCATGGTGAGTATCATTGCTGCGGTTGATGATTGGACTACGATTGTGATTAGCGCTCCTAAACAAACAAATAGGATGCGACTCATAAAATTAGGACGTCTGTAGTTTTCAAAGAATTGTACAACTTCAGTATCTGCGTCAAGTTCTGGAACCACTCCTTTCAAAAAGCTCAAGCCGATAAAGATGATTGAAAATCCAATCACTGCTTGTGACAACGCTTTTGTTTTACCACGATTCACAAAAATCAACGGAAAAACGATTGCGATTAATATCAACGATGCGTTATCTAGTTCGGCTTTAAAACCAACAAGTAAAATTAACCAAGCGGTAACAGTTGTTCCGATGTTTGCCCCCATCATTACACCCACTGATTCCTTAAGTGACATCAAGCCAGCATTCACAAAACTGACAGACATAACCGTGGTGATTGATGAACTTTGAACAATTGAAGTAATTCCAAAACCAGTTAATACCCCCCTAAAACTATTTGTGTTAATAGAGCGCAACCAATTTCGAAGACGTGTCCCCATTGTTTGTTGTAACCCTTCGGACATGATTTTCATTCCATACACAAATAACCCAAGAGAACCGATAAGTATGAGCAGACGAACTAATCCCCATGAGCGTTCGGTTTCGGTTTTAGCACGCGTAGACCAAATTGGTTCTGCTGCTGCATCATTTAAACTAACGAGCCCAATTTTCACTTTGTATTTAACACCACCTGCTAAGTTGTTAATCGTATAGTTTAGGGTTTGAATTGGAAGTACATCGCTATAATTCCAACCAATATTTTTTTGTGTTTTACGCTGGTTTCGCGTTGTTTTTTTATGTGCTACTATAATTCCGTAGCCATCCAGTTTAGATAAAATTTGATAGTTGAGCGTCCATTTTACGTGAATGATGTCTGCATACGTATCCAGACTTATATTGTGAAAAATATCGGATTCTTCTGTTAACTCACTTATAGAGCTTACTTTATTAGGTTGCTCGATTGGTTTAGCATCTTGATGCGCACGAACTCCCGTGAAAGACAGAAATGTCAGTAAAAACAGTATAAATGACAACGCAATTTTAGTCATGATACAAATTGTATTAGCCAACAAATTTACACTCCTTGGGCAAATCCTCATTTCTCCTAATGTTATCAAAATGTTAAGTTAATTGTATCTGCAGATTTTGTTTTGTTTTGAACACTTGTTTATGTTCAATCTGATTGAAATCAGTGGTTTGTAACGTATTTGTAGTCGATTAAACATCTCTCTCAATGTTAAGTGAAGGTTAATAATAAATTACGAGTAGATTAACTACTGTTAATTCAATATTAAATCATTCATATTTGCACCGTCAAAATGAGATATACAAGATAAGATGAAGGTAAAGGAGTTAAAATCAAGGGTGTTAACAGTAGTGATAATCCTATTTTCAGGAATGCTTTTTTCACAACAAGAAGCGGATTCGAGTGTGGCAAAACGAGAATTAATAGCTCCCGTGGCTCCAATTGATTTTGACGCAAGTTCGAAATGGTATAACAAAATTAACATTAGAGGTTATGCTCAATTTCGTTACAATAGATTGTTTGAAACAAACTCTAATTTAGGGTGTGAACAATGTGATAGGTCGTGGGGAAATAATGGCGGTTTTTTCTTACGTAGAATACGGATTATCTTTTTTGGTCAAATTCACCCACGAGTATATTTCTACATTCAGCCTGATTTTGCGAGCTCAATAAATGCTTCGAATTTACACTTTGCACAAATTAGAGATGCTTATTTTGATGTAGGATTGGATAAGGACAACGAATTTAGATTTAGAATAGGACAAAGTAAAGTGCCTTTTGGTTTTGAAAACATGCAATCCAGTCAAAATCGATTGCCTTTAGACCGAAATGATGGATTGAACAGTGCATTGTCAAATGAGCGTGATTTAGGTGTGTTTTTCTATTGGGCTCCGAAAAAAATAAGAAAACGTTTTTCTATGTTGGTCAATGATGGATATAAAGGAACTGGTGATTACGGTGTTGTTGGGGTAGGGGTATACAATGGTCAGCTGGCGAATAAACCTGAATTAAACAATGAACCTCATGTGGTGGCTAGGGTTTCGTATCCTTTTGAAATTAAAAGTCAAATTTTTGAACCCGGTATTCAGGCTTACACTGGGAATTATACATTATCAAATGTTTCGTCAACTGTAGGGAAAAGAGATGACCTTACTTACTTGGATCAACGTTTAGCTCTGACAACAGTATTATATCCTCGTCCAATTGGTTTTCAGGCTGAATACAATATAGGTAGAGGGCCAGAATACAATAAATTCACGGACTCAATAGAAGTCAGAAGTTTACAAGGGGGATACATTACAGTAAATGCCCGTATCAAAGCAGGAAAACAATTTATCTATCCTTTTGTAAGAATGCAATATTACCAAGGGGGCAAAAAACATGAATTAGATGCGCGAAGTTATCATATCAATGAATATGAAATAGGTATCGAGTGGCTACCTTATAAAAACTTTGAAATTGTAGCAATGTATACGTTTTCAAGCAGACGATATGAAGACTCACAATTACGAGACAATTTTCAAAAAGGAAGTTTATTAAGACTTCAATTACAGGTGAATTTTTGATGTTAATGGATAAAAAATATGCCTCATTTTTATGAGGCATATTTTCTAATTAGTGTTTTTTTATTTTGCTTTAAAAGACTGTATGGCATTTACTGTAAAGTCAGAAAGTACAAGTTTTCCACTCATTGCCGCTCGGTCTGCAAGAAGCTCATCCCAATTTTCAGTTCCCTCCCAAAATACTTTTTTAAGCATTGACATAGCTTCTGGATTTGATTTGGAGAGTTTTTTTGCCAAAACCATAATCGCTTCATCCATTTCTTGCGCAGAATCGAATACATCTGTATACAATCCTTTTTCACGTGCCCAATCTGCCGAACGCCATTCTGAAGCATTGATTGCCAATTGACTCATTGCTGAACGCCCCATTTTTCTAGCAACTGCAGGTCCGACAACAAAAGGGCCTATACCTACAGCAAGTTCACTCAATTTCACATCTGCGTATCGTGTTGCAAAACAGTAATCAACTGCAGAAGCAAGTCCAACACCTCCTCCAACAGCTTTTCCTTGAATTCGACCTATGATAAGTTTTGGGCATTTTCTACAGGCATTGATCACATTTGCGAAACCAGAGAAAAATTTCTTTCCAGTCTCTAGGTCTTGAATAGAGATTAATTCATCAAAGCTCGCTCCTGCACAAAATGCACGTTCACCTTGAGATTTTAAGATGATTACGGTAACTTGATTGTTATTGCCCAAATCAGTAATTGTGTGTGCTAGTTTAGCCAATACTTTTCCAGGTAACGAATTAGAAAGTGGATGATAGAACTCTACCGTGGCAATACCATTTGAGTCAATTTCAAAATTCACATCTCCTTGATTTATAGCTTCCATTTGTATGTATTTAATTTGAGCTTGCTAAAATAACAAAAGGGAGCCAAATAGACTCCCTTTCTAACAGTTAGTTTTTTTTCATGTTATTTCAACGTGAAACTATCTTTCCCTATCATTGTGCCATCTGCATATAGCTTCACGACATAATTTCCTTTGGATAATTCTTCGTTGTTCGCATCGTAGAAGATACATACATCAATGCTTTGATTTTGGTAATCAATTTCTTTTCTATCAGAATAAAGTACATTGACTCCATCAATATTAATAACGTTGCTTGATCGTTGGTGCAACACTTTTCCATCAGGAGTAATAACTTGCATGTAAATGTATTTCGACCCTGATTTTGCCAATGTGTTTTCCGCTAATGTAAAGCAAGCACGAACTTTATCAATTTTTCCAGAACGTGTGTTTTCTTTTAAGGTGCCATCTAATTTGTACTTCATCCCTGTTGAGTAGATGTTGTACGCATTTAAACGAGCTCCCACTGCAACTTTCGTTTCAAGGTTAGTTGCTTTTTCTTGCAACGCATCGCGTTCTCCTTTAACAGATGACAATTGCGTCGTCTTTTCCGATAATTCACCTTTAAGCGTGGTGTTGATTGTAAATAGTGAGTCAATTTGACGCACGTAATCCTTCATAATAGAGCGAAGTGTTTCGGTTTCTTTTTTCAATTTATAGATTTCTCGAGCACTTCTCTTCTTTGACGAATCAAGATCCTCAATAAGTTCTTGAATACGTTGTTGTTGTGCTCTGATACTGTCTTCGTGTGAGTCATTTTTGGCGAGTGCGTCCTCGTACATAGCAAGCATGTTGCGCAATTCCTTTTTCATGTCTCCCTCTTGTACATCAACAAATTCGGACAACATGTTTTCCATCCCAGCCATATCTGCTTCCAGTTCACTTTTGTCAAGTGAGCATACTTCAAGGGCTTTGTTTTTGTTGGAAATAAGAAATCCTAATCCTCCCATTCCCGCAAGGAGCAAGAGAATGATGAAAATGTATACGCCATCTCTTTTTTTCGGGCTTTCATTCAATGAATCAGACATAATACTAATTGTTTTAAGTACAAAATAATGAAAAAATATGACGCTGAGTTACGTCGTTGTGTTTTTTTAACTAGAATTTGATTTAATGCGTGCTTAGCATAGTGTAAGTTAACTTCCAAGTTTTCCTTTGAGTTGCTTCATAAACTCGGCAGCGTATACAAAGTCATTGATTTCAGGGTTATCTGTTTTTAGTATCTCCTCTTTACTTCCTTCCCACCATTTTTCACCATCATAGATAAAGAGAATGTGATCACCAATTTCGATAACTGAGTTCATATCGTGGGTAATGACAATCGTTGTCATATTGTACTCGTATGTGATTTCTTTAATCAGGTTATCAATTACAATAGACGTTCGTGGATCTAACCCTGAATTCGGTTCATCGCAAAATAAGTATTTTGGATTCATTGCAATTGCTCGAGCGATACCAATACGTTTTTGCATCCCCCCACTACATTCCGCAGGCAACAAATGATTTCTATTAGTGAGGTTGACACGGTCAAGGCAAAAATTTGCACGTTCACGCATCTCTTCTTTCGACATTTTAGTGAACATGGAAAGCGGAAACATCACGTTCTCTTCAACCGTCAATGAGTCGAATAAAGCAGAGCCTTGAAACAGCATGCCTATTTCTTTTCGAACTTCTTTTCGCTCATTTCGATTCATCCTAGTGAAATTTCGCCCATCATAAAGGATTTCTCCTGTGTTTACTTCGTGAAGTCCTACAATGCATTTAGCGAGTACAGACTTTCCAGAACCACTTTGCCCAATAATCAAATTTACTCTCCCCGGTTCAAAAACAGCATTGATGCCTTTTAACACATCCAAATCCCCAAAACTTTTGTTGACTCCTTTTACCTCAATCATGTACTAGAGTAATATTAGTTGAGTTAAGAAATAATTTGTCAACAGAATTGTGATACTACTGTAAACTACTGCTTGAGTACTTGATCGCCCTACATCTAACGCGCCACCTTTTGTATAGTACCCGTAGAAAGAGGCAACCGTAGTGATGATAAATGCAAAAAAGAAAGGTTTAATTAAACCATACGTCACATCCGATTCATAAAAATAATAGCGCAATCCTTTGATGTAATCGTTTTGAGAACATAATCCTGATTGAACAGCTGCCAATAATCCTCCCAAAATACTCAATACCATTGATAAAATGACAATCACCGGAAACGTAATTAGTCCGGCCACAACTTTAGGAAGCACTAGGTATCCTAAAGAATTTACACCCATTATTTCTAAAGCGTCTATTTGTTCAGTTACACGCATCGTTCCAACTTCAGAAGCGATGTTAGAACCAATTTTACCCGCTAAAATAAGCGATATGATAGTTGGCGAAAACTCGAGAATAGTGGATTGACGTGTGATGTACCCTACTGTTTCTACAGGTAAAAGAGGGCTGTCCATGTTTGCCGCTGTCTGTAATGTGATTACGGCACCCATAAATACGGAAAGTAATGCCACTATTGGGATTGAGTTAATTCCAATAATTTCAATTTCATCAAAAATTCTATTTTTATAAATACGAAATTTCTCCGGTCTGGAGAACACATACTTTAGCATGATGAAATAGCGACCTATGTTGAAAATTACTTTCATATTACGTTGCTAATTTAGAAGTTTTAAAGAAATTAACGATTATTTTTTATAAACTCTTTTACTTAATCTTATTTGTCAAGCTTAATTCAACTATTTTTGTGATGCATGCAAGATGGAAAAACAGGAATAGCAGAAAAATTAAAACGCTTTCTACCAGAGGATGGTTTGATGCAAATTGTCAATTTAATTGCGGCAAACAGAGTCAAGTTTAAAATCACCCATCCTCGAAAAACAAAGTATGGAGATTATAAAAGTCAGGATGAAAACGGGTTTCATCATATTACGGTGAATGGAAATTTGAATCCTTTTGCGTTTTACTTGACAGCATTGCACGAATTTGCACACTTACTAGCTTTTGCCGAGTATGGAAAAGCAATTGCACCACATGGGAGAGAATGGAAAATGGTTTTTTCACAACTGTTGATTCAAGGTAATGCTACACAATGGTTTCCTGATGCGATAAAAAAACCATTGATACGCTATATTAAAAATCCAAAAGCATCTTCGGCATCTAATCACGATTTGTTTTTAGCCCTTCGCATGTTTGATAAACATGGAGCCTTGTATGTGAAGGATATGGATAAAGGAGAACGTTTTTTGCTTTCTGGAAGAATATTTGAAAAGGGAGATGTGATTAGGAAACGCATTCAATGTATGGAAGTAAGTTCAGGTAAATTATATTTAGTTAATGCGATAGCAGAGGTCAAAAAAGTATCGATATGAGTTTGAATAAGAATAATTATGCCGTAATTATGGCTGGTGGAGTAGGGAGTCGCTTTTGGCCGCTTTCTACGCCAGAACAACCGAAGCAATTCCTAGATGTATTGGGAATTGGGAAATCATTGATCCAAATGACCTACGAGCGGTTACGTAAAATAGTGCCCAAAGAAAATATTTTGGTAGTCACGAATCACATGTACAAAGATTTGGTTCTAAATCAGTTGAATGATATCCATCCCGCTAATGTCTTGACTGAACCACAACGTAAAAACACGGCGCCTTGTATCGCTTATGCAGCGTCGCGGATTTACCAGGGAAATAAACATGCAAATCTAATTATTGCTCCTTCGGATCATTTGATTTTACAAGAAGATAAATTTATACGCATTGTGACGATTGCACTTCAAGAATCTGAAAATAATGATTGTTTGGTGACTTTAGGTATTAAACCTAATCGACCAGATACAGGGTATGGTTATATTCAGTTTTATGAAAATGGCGATTTAATACCAGGTTCTGTTTGTGGTGTGAAACAGTTTACTGAAAAACCGAATCGTGAGGTGGCTGAATTGTTCTTGAAGAGTGGGGATTACTATTGGAATTCGGGAATATTTGTGTGGAAAGCACATACTATTCTCGAAGCACTGAAAAAATTCAAGCCAGAGTTATATGCTATTTTCAATGAAGGTGCTCATAAATATGGTACAACTCAAGAGCAGCAGTATGTGAATAAATGTTTTGAAGTGTGTGAAGATATTTCAATTGATTTTGCTGTAATGGAGAATGCGAAGAATGTGAAAATTGTATTGGCTGATTTCGATTGGTCCGATTTAGGAACATGGGGGTCTGTGTATGCACATTTAGCAAAAGATTTTAATGGAAATGCTGTTATTGGAGGCAAAACAAGACTTGTAGATTCGCATAATTGTATTGTAAATATTCCCTCGTCACGCGCTGCTTTAATTCAAGGAATGAACGATTATATAATCGTTGAGGCTAATGGGAAATTGTTAATTCTGAATAAAAAGGACGAGCAAAAGCTGAAAGATTATTTGAAGTTAATGGAGGATTAACGATGGAAGTAGGTACTATCCCAAATCATTTTTATTCTGACGAAACAGGAAAGCCATTTACAAATTGTGTGATGTGCGAAATTGATTTGTATGCAAACAAAATCCCATACGCTATTGAGAAAGCAATGAAGCGTATGGATGATGGTCGAGTAGTTACCTTATTTGAGATGGCTATTTGTATGAACTGTGGGCAACAAATGCACGAAAGATTATCGACACACTCTAAACAAGTGATGGAAGATTATTTTATGAAAATTGAACTCCCACAAAAAAGAATGAAATCCGCTCAAAACGAGGAATGGAAATCAACTTGGGACAGTCAATGTTTAGTTTCGGGAAAACCCATACAGCAATTCTCAGAGTTTAACTTGATGGGTAATTTTATTGGAGGAAATGTAATCAAGAAACTACCTCCAATGTCTATTAGCGCAGAAGTATTAGAGACGATTCAAGATAAGCTTTCACCAGAATCAAAAGAAGAATTAGATGATTTTAGAAATACGTATCTTGGGCCTTCCGATCCTCAACTCAAAGCATTGCTTTCAGAGACACAGTTGATTTTTATTTAACTCTAGCCTTACGGTATTAAATTAGCTGCATATGGTTTTGGTAGGTTTTAGGCCATCCTCAATTTGAAATATTAAGTGTAAACGCACCGTCATATATAGTAAGGTAACCTCTTAATCCAAATTCTGCTGGTCCTGTAACTACGGAACCGTCAAAAAGCGAGTACTGAGATGTACCACATACATCATTGACCAATAGCGAATTTTCCTCATCAATTTCGACAGGTCCGCAATCCAATCCTCCATCTACAGTGGACTGTCTATCGTACGCAACAAATTCATCAATTGAACGGCGGTATACCACAACCCCCTTTGATCCAATGTTGTTGACATATGCATATCCTCCAATATTTTGCAATCCTGAGTAGCTTGGTAGGTTAATATTGATGTTAATATTAAACGGTATACTAGGAACAGGATGTAGGTTATCTTTCTTACAAGCAAACACAATTGAGGTTAAAAGTAGAAAGAAGAATAAATTTCGATTCATAATATAACTGTGTTTTACAATTTTTGACCCAAAGTATATCAATGTCCTATGGACTAAAAACAAAATTAGTAGATTTAACCTTTAAAATACAAATTAATATACTACAAACGATAAAATCAAGATTATGGTATATCACAAGTGGGTTCTTCTAGTATTTATAGCGTTTCTGTCAATGCCTACTAACTCGTATGCGCAAAGTAATGCCAAAAAAGGTTCAGTGGCCGAAGCTGAAGAGAATATTGCGAAGAAAAGAAAAGAACGTGCTAAAGCTCAGGCTCAAGCAGGTAAAGATGGGAAAAAGCGATTCATGAGCATTCAGAGTAAAGAAACACAGAAACGAATGAAAAAGCAAGAAAAGGAACTTAGACGAAGATCAAGGCAAGCCAAAAAAGCCAAACGAAAAAAATACTAAGGAGTCTTTTTTTAGACAAGTATATTAATAGCTGTTTTCGGTGATTTTAAGTTTTGTTAACATTTAAATTCGCAATATGTTTGTGATGAGATGAAAAATAAGATTGTTAAAATTTATTAAAAGCGAAAAAGGTGTTAGGAAAAATTATTTTTCTATATTTACCCGCTTTGTTGCTTAAAGAATAGATCAAATTAAAATTTGCTTATGTTACGGAAATTTTACTTGTTGCTTGCAAGTGTCTTATTAACAGTGAGTTACTCACTAAGTCAGACAGGGGTTGGTACCATCAGAGGGGTGGTTACAGAGAAGGAATCCGGTGATCCACTTCCTTTTGTGAACGTCGTTTTATTCCAAAATGGAGTTCAAAAAAGTGGTGGAAAAACAGATTTTGATGGAAAATTTCAGATAAATTCTGTTGATCCGGGGACTTATGATATTGAAGTTCGCTTCGTAGGTTATCAATCGCTTCGTAAAGAAGGGGTTATCGTAAATAGTGACAGGATCACATTTTTGAATGACCTACAGATTGGTCAATCCGATGGTCTTCTTTCGGAAGTTGAAGTTGTATATTATGAGGTACCACTTATTGATAAAGATGGTGGTGCATCAGGACAAACAGTTACGCGTGAAGATATTGCCCGTATGCCTGTACGTTCAGCTGCTGGTGTAGCTGGTACTGTTGGTGGTGTTAATATGGGTGAAGATGGATCTATGAGTATTCGTGGTTCTCGTAACGGAGATTCATACTACTTTATTGACGGTATTAAAGTGCGTGGGTCTGCCAATCTTCCTAAATCAGCTATTCAAGAGGTATCTGTAATGACGGGTGGTCTTCCAGCAAACTATGGAGATATGACAGGTGGTGTTATTTCGGTAACTACACGTGGACCATCATCTAAATACTTTGGTTCGTTTGAAGGCGTTACATCAGGTTTCTATTTTAACGGTAGTGACCCTGACGGATATGACGGTAAAGTAATAGGTTTTGACCAATATGGATATAATCTTGTCGAAGGTATGCTTTCAGGACCTTTATTGATGAAAAAAGATTCATTAGGAAATAAAACTAAACCAATTTTAGGTTTCTTCGTTTCTGTTAACTACACAGATGAATTAGATCCTCGTCCAGTAATAGGTGGTACGTATCGTATTAAAAAAGAGTCTAGAGATGAGTTGTTGGCAAATCCACTTCGTCCAACAGGTACAGGTCAAGGAACCTACCACAACTCTCAATTTTTACGTGAGAACGATTTTGAAAAAACACCTTATAGAATGAATGCACGTAATCAAAACTTATCTGCAGCAGGTAAGATTGATGTAAATGCAGGGCCAACAATTAACCTAACTTTTGGTGGGTCTATGGCTTATAATAATGGTAGAGGATATAGTTACAATAACTCGTTACTTAACTTTGCTAACTTTGGTCTGAATACACGTTTAGACTGGCGTGTATACGGTCGTTTTACACAACGATTTACACCTAAACAAGAAGAAGGAAGTAGCTCTAAAATTAAATCAGCATTCTACTCATTAATGGTTGATTATTCTCAATCAACAGGAACATCTCAAGATGTGAATCACCGTGATAGATTATTTAATTACGGTTATGTTGGGAAGTTTACAACGTTTAGAGAGCCATCATACGAATTTATTTCTGAAACAGATTCTGATGGAAACATCGTAAACCAATTTTGGGAGCATGATGGTTTTAGAGATACCCGTGTAGATTTCGTGCCTTCAGAAGTAAACAGTTCATTTGCTTCAATCACACGCCAGTATTATGATATTTATGATGGTAATGTGGTGGGTAACTATGAAAACCTTTTCCAAATCCAACAAGGTAACGCATTGAGAAATGGTGATGCACCATCAGATGTGTATGAAATTTGGAATAACATTGGGGTACCATATAACTTTTATCAAAAATTTGAAAACACACAGTTCCGTGCTACAGGTTCAGGTTCATTGAACATTGGAGGTCACTCTATCACACTTGGTTTTGAATTTGAACAACGAACTGATAGAGGTTTCCAGTCGGGGCAACAAGGGCCTATTGCCTTGTGGACTGTTGCTCGTCAGTTAATGAACTCTCATATTGCTGAGCTTGATAAATCAAAACCAACATGGGAAAACTACGGTTCTTATTATCGTGTAACTTATGACCGTTTGAATGCAGGTTATGGTGCTACAAACGGTGAATTTGGAGGTCAAATTAATGGAGATCCTCAATCATTTTTCGATTACAATGTGAGAAATTCACTTGGGTTGAATCCATTTGGAACAGATTTCGTGAATATTGATGAGGTTGACCCGAACACGTTAACGTTAGATATGTTCTCAGCTGACGAATTATTTAATTCAGGACAAAACTTTGTTCAATATTGGGGATACGATCACACTGGAAAACGTACAACAGGTAGAACAGATATCAATGACTATTTCAATGAGATTGATGAAAATGGTAACTACAGAAGAACTATTGGAGCTTTTCAACCAATTTATGTAGCGGGTTACATCATGGATAAATTTGCATTTGACGACATCGTATTTAACGTAGGTGTCCGTGTCGATGTATTTGACGCAAATCAGCCTGTTTTGAAAGATCCATTATTGGTATATTCAGCTAGAAACGTTCAAGAAGCTCGCGCATTAGTAAACTCAGATCCATCAACGTATGATTGGGTAAGTATCCCACAAAGTATGGGCGATGATTATGTGGTTTATGTAAATGACGTAAATAATCCAACAGCGATTAACGGATTCCGTCAAGGTATGCAATGGTACGATGCAAATGGTGTTCCAGTAGCTGACCCTACTATTATTAGAGGTAATCAAGGTATTGCACCGTGGTTGTTGGATCCATCATTGACAACTCCTACAGCTGATGCATTTACAGATTATAAGGCTCAAGTGAATGTGATGCCACGTATAGCATTCTCTTTCCCTATTTCAGATGAAGCGAGTTTCTTTGCGCATTATGATATCTTAACGCAGCGTCCAAATACAGGTTTCCGTTTTGACCCAATTGATTATCAGTTCATGGAAACACGAAATGTGATTATCAATAACGCTGATTTGAAACCGACAACAACAATTGACTACGCATTAGGTTTCCAACAAGTTTTATCTAAAACATCAGCGGTTAAAATTGAAGCGTTTTATAGAGAACAACGTAACCAAATTCAGTTAATGCGAATGGTTGAAGCTTATCCAAACACATACCGTACATTTGGTAACCGTGACTTTGGTACAGTTAAAGGTTTGACAGTTTCGTATGACTTAAGAAGAACTGGTAACATTCGTATGACTGCAAACTATACACTTCAGTTTGCTGATGGAACAGGTTCTGATGCGACATCTGCGTTGACATTGGTTAACTCTGGTCAGCCGAACTTACAAAACATCTTCCCTTATGACTATGATAGACGTCATGCGTTTAATTTTGTGGTTGATTACAGATACGGTGAAGGTAGATCATACAATGGTCCAAAGACTAAGAAAGGTGGGCAAATATTAAAGAATACGGGTATTAACGTAGTAACCAATATTGGTTCAGGAACACCATATTCGCGCCAACAATTTGTACGTGGAGCGGCATTCATTAATCCTCAAACTGCCGGTTTGGAAGGTACATTAAATGGTTCTCGTAAACCATGGACATATACATTGGATATGCAAATTGACCGTACATTTAACTTAGAGTTCGGTAAAAATGAAGACAAGAAGAAAATGGCATTCTTGAATATCTATTTCCGTATTACAAACTTATTTAACACAGCTAATATCTTGAATGTATATCGTGCAACAGGAAATGCGAATGATGATGGATATCTTGCATCTGCAGATTCACAATCATCTATTTCTAACCAGTTGGATGAGCAATCATTCCGTGATATGTATATGATGAAAGTCGATAATCCGTTCAATTATGGTCTTCCTAGAACAATTCGTTTGGGTGTGAAATTTGACTTCTAATTTGGACTAAAAGCGTATAATTATGAAAGAGCGAATGAAAATCAGAATTTTAACCACATTGTTTGTGGGTATTTTCAGTGGAGTTATGGCTTGGAATCCACCAGATTCTAAGAATAGTGAGGGAGCTAATGCAAGTCCATTTGGAACAAAGGCAGCTAACTGTGTGCCTCCAACTGAATTGACATTTATGCAGTTTAATGACGTGCGTGCACTCATTGAAACTGGAGGTATGATGTGGCAAGATCGTTATAACAATAGAGCAGCTTATCAAGTTCCTAAGCCACCAGCTGACAATCCAGTGGGGCCATCTGTATTATATGCGGGGGCATTATGGATGGGAGGAACGGATGTGAACGGTCAGCTTAAGTTGGCAGCGCAACTTTTTGGTGCGACAGGTCGTGATTTCTGGACAGGGCCGTTAACAGTGAATCCAAATTCGGGAGATTATGATCCTTCAGGACCTGTTTATGGAAACGTGACAAGACCTTATGGTGCTGCGACAATTACACCTCAAACATGTCAGGCTTATGACAAATTTTTTACAATTCGAAAATCAGAGGTTTCTACATTTATTCGTTTTTGGGAATGTAATAATGACGAAGAAGCTACAGGATGTGAAGAAGTGGTGATGAATAACGAAGTACTTAACCGAATATTGAACTGGCCAGCGCATGGTGATGTTTCTTTAGGTCAAGATTATTACTTAGCACCATTTTACGATAGAAATAAAGATGGTATTTACAATCCTGCATTAGATGGAGATTACCCTTGGTATGATTTTGAAGATGAAATTGATTGTCGAAATGACCGACGAATCACATTGTTTGGTGATGAGACGCATTGGTGGGTGTTTAATGATAAAGGAAATATCCATAATGAAACTGGGGGAGATCCAATCGGTATGGAAGTTCGTGCGCAAGCCTTCTCATTTGCTACTGGTGATGAAATCAATAAAATGACGTTCTACAATTATGAAATGATTAACCGTGGAACACAAACACTTCAAAATACTTATTTTGCTCAGTATGCCGATGCAGATATTGGATGTTCTGAAAATGACTATGCAGGTTGTGATGTGTCACGTGGATTAGGTTATACTTACAATGGTACATTAACTGACCCTAGTTGTTCAGGAAGTTTAGGTTACGAAGACAATCCTCCTGCTGTAGGAATTGACTTCTTTGAAGGACCTTATCAAGATGATGATGGACGTGATAACGTAGGTCCTTCAAGAGATACGTTACCTGATGGTTCAATTGTTGCTACATTCCCTACTGTTTCTGAAGCAAGAGCTGACAATGGTATTGTATATCCTGGTTTAGGTATTGGATACGGTGACGGAGTAGTTGACAATGAGCGTTATGGAATGAAGCGTTATATTTCATTCTCGCGTATCGGTTTTGGTTGTTCGCAATCAGGAGTAACGGATGACCCTGTTAATGCGGTTGATTTTTACCGATTAATGAATGGTATTTGGAAAAATGGTGAGCGTATGTCTTATGGAGGATGTGGTAACACAGGAACTTCAGGAAACAATCCAAATGTGATTACAGATTATATGTTCCCAGGTGAGTCTGATCCATTAGGATGGGGTACGCCAGGTTCAAGTCCACAAGCTCCTTGGTCGGAAGTATCTACTGGAAACCCTGTTGGTGACCGTCGTTTCGTTCAAGCTGCTGGACCATTTACGCTTCGTCCAGGTGCTGTTAACAACATTACTGTAGGTGTCGTGTATGCGAGAAGTACAGAGTCTGACATTCAAGCTCCAGTTCGTGAGTTATTTAGAGCGGATACTAAAGCACAAGCTTTATTTGACAACTGTTTCCAAATTCTAGAGCCACCAACAGCTCCAAGATTACAAATTCAGGAATTAGAAAATGAGCTTATTTTGATGATTTCGAATCCTTCAGGAAATAATGTGAACGAGCAATATCAAGCTGAAGATCGAATTAACATTATCGATGTAGCTGGTCAAGATCCTTACGATAAAATCTATCGTTTTGAAGGATACCAAATTTACCAATTGAAAGATGCTACTGTATCTGTGGCAGACCTTGAAGACAGCGATTTATCTCGTTTGGTTATTCAATGTGATATTAAAAATGGAGTCAGTCGTCTAATTAATTATGAGTTTGACGAAGAATTAGGGGTGTCAGTTCCAAATCTTAAAGTAGATGGTGCTGATAAAGGAATTCGTCATACATTCAAAGTAACTGAAGACCAATTTGGTCAAGGAGATAGAACATTGGTAAATCATAAGACTTACTATTATTTAGCAATCGCTTATGCATATAACAATTTCAAAGAGTTTAACCCTGACGATCCGTTGTCGTTGGATGGACAGAAATTACCTTATATCAGTTCGCGTTTAAGTTATGATGGTTCTGCTATATCGAGTGTAGCTGGTATTCCTCATAACCCAATGCCAGGTGCAGGCGGTACTTATCAGTTTGCAAGTTATGGAACAGTTCCTCAAATTACGCGAGTAGACGGAATGGGTAACATGGGACTTTCTACAGAGCTAACGCGTAATTCTGTGAATACAATTTTACAGAATAATCTAATTACAAAACCAGTTTATCGTATGGATAACGGTCCGTTAGATGTGAAGGTTGTAGACCCGTTGAATGTAACACCTGGTCATTATGAATTGAGGTTCAATACGTATGGATCTACTTCATCTTCTATCGATACAGCTAGCTGGACTTTGTATCGTTATGTAAGTAAAGGAGGAGCATTTATCGACTCTGTAGCTTCAGAACGTACAATTAAAATTGCAAATGAGCAAGTTATTCCTGAATGGGGTATTTCAGTGAATGTTGAGCAAAAGAAATACTATGTATATCAAGGATTTAGTCCTGCTCCTATAAACGAACTTACTTTACCGCTTGAGGCTACAATTGAATTTGGAGATTCGAGTAAAGCTTGGTTGATGGGTGTTCCTGATACAGATGATTTTGGTCCTCAAAACTGGATATTGTCTGGAAAAGTTAATGAGGATGATCAACCATGTTATGTAGATAATATGTCACGTGATGGAGATGAGTTATACGAGAATTTATTGGGTGGTATTATTACACACTTCTCATTATTAAGAACTTGTGGGCCTGCTGCGCCAATTGGCAGCAACAGTTCAATTACGATGTCTACAGCTCAAACACAAGCACGTCTAGCTTCCACAAATGGTGTAGATATAGTGTTTACGAGTGACAAGTCGAAATGGACTCGCTCAGTTGTTATTGAGTTGTGTCAAGAACCTTCGCTTGCTCAAGGTAATGGAGTTGTGTCTAAGCCTCGTAAGCGTGCTTCGGTTGATAAGAATGGCTTGTCTGCAGGTCAGCCAGGTTATAATGCTGCTGAAGGAGACTTAGTTTCACCTGTTGGTATGGGATGGTTCCCTGGTTATGCAATCGATATTGAAACAGGAAGAAGATTGAACATCGTGTTTGGTGAAAACTCTTTCTTAGGAGGTGAGTTTGGAGCAGATATGCTTTGGAATCCAACTTCTAAATTCTATGATAATGTTGGAAATGCCGTATTTGGTGGACAACATGTAATCTACATCGTTCAGGAAAATGTGCAAGGTTCTGGAATGCCAATTTATGATAATTGTCAAACATTCTTTAATTGGATTAATGGAAACGTTTCAACTGAAAACAGAAATGCTTGGAGAAGTGTAAGTTGGGTAATGTATCCATTAACAATTCCAAACAGACAACTTTTAGCTACAGATACTCGAATTAAAATGCGTGTATCGAAAGCCTTCGAAAACCGTGTGTTATCTAATGAGAATGGCGGTCGTCCAATGTTTGAATGGGATATGACTGGAATTGCAACACAGGTTAATCAAAAAGAAGCACTTGTTGATGCACTTGAAATGATTAATGTAGTTCCTAATCCATACTATGCGTATTCTCAATACGAGAGAGATAGAATTGATACGCGTGTAAAGATTACGAATCTACCTGAGAAATGTCAAGTTAAAATTTTCAATGTACGTGGTAAACTGATTAATTCTTTTGATAAGGATAGTCCGATTACATCGTTGGATTGGGATTTAAAGAACTTCAAAGGTATCCCTGTAGCAGGAGGTGTGTATATTATTCATATCGATGTGCCAGGAGTTGGAGAGAAAATATTGAAATGGTTTGGAGGAGTTAGACAACCAGACTTAGAAAACCTTTAATCATTATCAAACGAATTTGAGATCATGAAAAAGATAAGTAAAGTAATTAAAAATTCAATGTTAGCTGGAGCAACAGTTTTAGCTGCTTCGGGGGTTTACGCTGGTAATGAGGATCGTGTAGGTTCTGCTGGTGCTACTGAACTCTTGATTAACCCATGGGCAAGAAGCTTGGCGGCTGGAACAGCAGGTGTGGCACACGTGAATGGACTTGAAGCTACGTTTACTAACGTTGCTGGGTTAGCATTTACAGAAAAAACACAGATCAAGTTTAATTACACCAATTGGTTAGGTGGAGCAGGAATTAACATTAATTCAGCTGGTATTGCACAACGTGTGTCCGACCAAGATGTAATTGCTGTGAGTATTCAATCTTTTGGATTTGGTGAAATTGACATCACTACAGTTGATTTACCGGAAGGAGGAATTGGTACATTTACGCCGCGATACAATGTGTTTAATGTGGGTTATGCGCGTGAATTCTCTAACTCAATTTACGGGGGAATTAACCTAAAAGTGATTAACGAATCGATCGCTAACTTGAATGCTACTGGTGTTGCAATTGATGCAGGTATTCGCTATGTGACAGGAGAAAAAGACCAGATTAAGTTTGGTATTGCATTAAAGAATGTTGGGCCAACAATGCGCTTTAAAGGTGACGGTTTGGCTACTCAGGTAAATTATGTTGCTACGAGTAATCAAGCTACATTAGAGCAACGTTCTGCTTCTTTTGAAATGCCATCTTCGTTGAATATCGGAGGTTCTTATGACTTTCTTTTTGGTGAACGAAATAAGCTAATCCTTGCAGCTGCATTTCAAGCAAACTCTTTCGCTACGGATCAATATGCGATTGGTTTAGATTATGGTTTTACATCTGATAAAGCAGCATTCAACTTGCGCGCTGGTTATGTGATGGAGAAAAACAGTTTCAATGCGGTAGCAAGAACAAACGCATTAACAGGGTTTACCGCTGGTGCTTCTGTAGATGTGTTAATGGGAGCTAAAAAATCGGCGATGGGTATTGAGTACGCTGTACGTCTTTCGTCTCCTTTTGGTCCAATTCATACAATTGGAGCAACGATTAGTTTGAAGTAATATTAATTTTTTATAAATTTGTATAACAGGAGAGTCCTTATTGGGCTCTCTTGTTTTTGTATTAATGCAATAATAATGATATGTCTCAATTAAGTTATTACACAGAAGAAGGATTAAAGAAGCTTAAAGATGAGCTTCATAACATGAAGACGGTTGAACGTCCTGCAATTTCTCAACAAATAGCAGAGGCAAGAGATAAGGGGGATTTATCCGAAAATGCTGAATATGATGCTGCGAAGGAAGCTCAAGGACTATTAGAGATGAAAATCGCTAAACTGGAAGAGGTTATTTCGAATGCACGAATTGTAGATGAATCACAACTTGATACATCAAAGGCATTGATTTTATCGAAAGTAAAGATTAAACATACTGGTAACGGTATGGAAATGGAATATACTTTAGTTGCTGAAAATGAAGCGGATTTAAAGGCTAAAAAAATATCAGTTGATTCACCTATAGGTAAAGGGTTATTAGGGAAAAAAGTAGGTGATGTTGCCGAAGTTCAAACTCCAGCTGGTGTAACTAAATTTGAAATTCTTGAAATTTCTAGATAGATGGCTTCCATATTTTCTAAAATAATTTCAGGAGAAATCCCATGTTACAAAATTGCTGAAAACGATAAGTTTTTGGCTTTTTTGGATATTATGCCTTTAAAAGAGGGACACACACTTGTTATTCCCAAAGTCGAAATGGATTATATTTTTGATATGGACGATTCTACGTTAGGTGAAATGATGGTTTTTGCCAAACAAGTTGCACATAAAATTAAAGGTGTAATTCCGTGTAAGCGAATTGGGGTTAGTGTGATAGGGTTAGAAGTACCACATGCGCATATTCATTTAATTCCAATTAATGGGATTGATGATATGAATTTTAGTAGACCTAAATTGACGTTAACACAGGAGAAGTTGGAAGAAATTGCCAACAAGATTAATCATTAATACATGGTTCTTTTGGGGCCATTTTTTATGAAAAGAGTAGGGGTAAATACACGTTTTCTTCTCAATGATAAAATGGAGGGTTTTGGATGGTATACATTTGAAACCATTAGTCGATTGGTTAAGCTACATCCCGATATTTCATTTTTTTTCTTTTTTGATAGACCATACGATTCAAAGTTTATTTTTGCGAAGAACGTAACTCCAGTAGTACTATATCCACCTGCGAGACATCCAATTTTGTTTAAAATTTGGTATGATTTTGTTGTGACAAGGGCATTGAAAAAATATAAAATCGATTTATTTATATCTCCTGACGGTTACGTATCACTTCGGACAAATGTGCCTCAATTGGCAGTTATTCATGATTTGAATTTTGAACATTTCCCAGATGATTTACCCGCAAATGCGAGTCGTTATTTGCGTAAATATTTTCCATTATTCGCAGCTAAAGCGAATCATATTCTTACGGTTTCAGAATTTTCAAAAAATGACATCATCACAACTTATGGTATTCAGCAAGATAAAATTACCGTAGCTTATAATGGTGCGGCAGAATGTTTTAAACCTGTTTCGGAAAACCTAATAGAGCAGACTAAGAAAAAATACACCTCTAATCATTCGTATTTTCTATTTGTTGGGGCATTGCACCCAAGGAAAAATATTAAGCGCTTATTAGAAGCGTTTGATCTATTTAAAACTAAAACGGGTTCAACCACTAAATTGCTAATTGTCGGAGAAGATTATTATTGGTCGAATGCGATGAAATTAGCATGGGATAATTTAGCATATCGAGATGAAGTTATTTTTACAGGACATCTTGAAATAAATGAGTTGGTTAATGTATATGGCGCTGCCAAAGGACTTGCTTTTGTGTCCTATTTTGAAGGTTTTGGTATTCCGATAGTAGAAGCTATGAAATGTGCTTGTCCAGTAATTGTGGCTCAAGACACCGCATGTCATGAAATTGCGGGTGATGCTGCGTTGCTATGTGATCCATATTCGGTGGACTCAATTTGTGAAGGACTAGAGAAATTGGATAGCGATCAAACGTTACGGCTACAATTAATTGGAAAAGGGTTGAATCGAGCTGAATCTTTTTCGTGGGATACTACCGCAAATCAAATGTCAAAATTAGTGACAAAACTTTCTTCCTGATTAGTCGATAAATTTACCCCCACGGTAAGCTTGAAACGTCATTCCATTATCAGTTACCAATTCAAAATCTACTTCAACTAACTTCCCTTTATATTTCTTTTTATTTGATAAAAGCTGGTTTGCAAAATCATCTCTATATTCCACCATTAATGCAGTAGTATACTTTTTTGCTGATTTCGTAGCGAATATAATAAAGGTTGAATGTTCAGTCTCGATTATATCGCTAAAGCTTAACCTGTAATCACCCGTATTGTTAATGATTTCGATAACCTCATTAAAAGGGTGGGGCTGTAGAGGAATTTCGGTAAACGACATGAGTAATAATTCTTCTTCATACGCAGCTGTGCGTGTAGTACTTTTCGTTGGTTTTGAATCTGAATAAAATGTAACGGTTTCGCGCATTTGATACGTTGAGTCAGAAAGTACTTCATCTTTAATTTCTTTAGATAAAATGAGTTCATCATTTTGAAGGTAGTAATATCGGGTTCCATAAGTTTTATGGATGTAATCACTATATTTTTCCTCTATGCGAGTGGGTATTCCGTTCACATGATAAATGTATGCTTGAACTTCTTCGCGTTCATTTGAGAGTTGCAGCGAATAGGCTATGTCAACTGATTTTTCGGCTTCTTCATCAATTTCCGTGACCCAATATATAATTTGTTCTTCGGTAGCTGAAATAGACTGTTCACCTGAATCTTTAGCATGTTGTGTTACTTCGGCAGCATCCTGCTTCATTTTTTTGTCTTCACAAGCAGACAAGTAGATGGCTAATGTCAGCAGTGCACTTATGATATATGTATGTTTCATTTTAACAGATTTATTTAGGGTTACACTTCAAACTATTATCCTTTTAATGCTACAAGTTACAAAAAGTAACAAAAAAATGGCTACTTCATTGAAGCAGCCATTCTTTAGGGTTGAGAATTAATTAAAAATTATGGTCATTTCAACACGTCTATTTCGTTGACGACCTTCTGGTGTGTCGTTCGACTCTATAGGTTGCGTTTGACCAAAGAATAGCACATTTAATCTGCTTACATCGACTCCATTTTCCACAAGGAAATCGCGAACAGATTCAGCACGTTTTTTCGATAAAACAAGGTTGCTTTGTGCATTACCTACATTATCAGTATGTCCAGCGATTTGGAGTTTCCATTCTTTCTTCTTAATTAGCAATTCAGCTAGTTCTGTAAGCGAAGGTTTTGATTCGGCTTTAATTACCGCATTACCTGTCATAAACTCTAAGTTGTCAAATGCTGTTTTCAGAATTTCAACTTCTTCTTTTTCCATTACTGGACAACCTTTATTAGATGCAGGGCCAGGTGTGTTTGGACATTCGTCTTCTAAGTCAATTACACCATCACCATCTGTGTCATCGTATGGACATCCTTGATTAGCAACAGGGCCAGGGATGTAAGGACATTTATCATCTTTATCGAGAATTCCATCTCCATCCGTGTCAGGCCATGGACATCCATTATTTTCTTTAGGACCAGCAATTGTTGGGCACTCGTCAAGGTAATCTAAGATGCCATCACCATCAGTATCAGGACAACCATCTAATTCAATTGGACCAGCGACTTCAGGACAAGCATCTTTGTGATCAGGAATACCATCACCATCTGTATCTGGGCAACCTTTAAACTCTGCTAATCCTGCTTCATTTGGACACTCATCGTCTTTGTCAGGAATGCCATCCCCATCTGTATCTGGACATCCTCTAAATTCTGCTAACCCTGCCTCTTCAGGGCAATCATCGTCTTTGTCAGGAATTCCGTCTCCATCTGTATCAGGACATCCTCTAAATTGAGCCAAACCAGGTTCTGTAGGACAATCATCTTCTGTATCTTGAATTCCGTCTCCATCCGTATCAGGACAGCCTTTAAATGCCCATACTCCTGGGGTATCAGGACAAGCATCCTTTTTGTCAGAGACTTGATCGTTATCTCTGTCTTTTGGTCTACCGTATAAGATTGGTAAACGCAACCCAAAGTAAAATTCTGTTCCTCTTACTTTTCCTACTGCAAGAATAGAATTCCAATCTGCGAAACCAACAGTGATAGGACCTAAGCGTGCTCCGAGTCCCGCTCTAAATCCTGAGAAATTATTGTAAGATAGCGGGACAGCAATTCCAAACCATTTATAATCATAACTAGGATTCAACACGAATTGATTTGGCATTGCCACTTTGTGTGGGTTTTTCTTACTAGTAAGCGAGATAATACCTGTAAAATTGACGTAAAAATGATTCCAAATATGGTAATCAACGTGGAAGTTCGCAGTAGTAGGTAAATTCATAAAGAACGTACCAGGATCATTGGGGTCGACATCAAAACGATTGACAATAACCGAGTCGAATTGCTCTAACGTTGTTACACCGTTAAATATATCCAAATCATAGTATGTATTGGTTTCATTTACGGTAAAATTACGTGAATATCCACCTTTTTCAAATTTCATTCCACCGATATCTACAACAGCTGCACCCACACGAAGTTTATATTTTTCCATGTCTTTTCGCCATAAATCCGTTTTGCCATCCATATCGTATTTAAACTCCTTCCACTTTGGACGCCACTCATATACTACACCGATGTCAAAACCAACACCAAGCTTAGAATTGGATTTAAAAAAATCACCCAATCCAAATGGCTCGGTGTTTTCGCCTCCTCCAATAAATTGATCAAAATTCTTTGAGTATCCATAATTAAATTTTCCTTGAAGGTTATAGGATGTATCCGCATTGTATAATTCGTAACGAAAATCCTCGGTATGCATATAAGCAGCTGCAATACCTTGTAGTAATTTTACTCGCCCACCAACTTTAATGAAGTGTGCTTCTTTGTCATAGGCTACTTGCGCATAGTTGATTCCGTATTCGTTCCACGCCATAGTGTTCAGCGTAAGGAATTTATCTTGAAGATTGATGTTCCACAAATCTTGCTCGTCTAAACCGTTTTCAGCTAAACGAAGTAGCTCAGGAGATACGTTGTTTAAACTCATGTTTAAGCGATTTTTAGCTGAAAACCCAATTGCTATTTTTGGGTTGATGTGAAACATGAAATTCAACACATCAATTTGATTGGTGAGTAACATTCCCCTGTTTTTACCTCTAGGGTTGTTTACATCAAAAATGTTTTTTTCTACGAAAGTGGAATCGGGTTGCATCCAACCAGTATTTGTCTGAAAAGATTTTTTCCACCAATTCGGCATGTTTTGAGTATCAAAGTATTTCGCATTTTGCCATACACTTGTATTGATACTAAATAGGTTGACATCGACAATAAAACGACTGTCAACGATTGATGCTGGTTGAAAATCAGCACCCATTATTCCGGCATTATTGCTCGAATGCGTCCCGATGTAAGATTGTGCATTGAGTAAAAGTGAGCTAGATGTCGTTAAAATAAACAGTAAAATTTTTTTCATATGGGGTGGTTTAAAGATTATACATAACTAATTGTCCATCAACAAATGTAATTACTTTATTGGTTTTGACGAATTTAATAAATTGTGAAGCATTTAGGATATTTTTTGCCGAATTTATTTGTGACTCCAATCGCGAAACTTCCATCGTATTTTGAATGCCGTTTAATGAAATGATGCCCGTAAGTTTATTATTGTGGTGAATGGGATAAATCATTTCAGGGTTAGGATGCGAAATAGTGAACATATTTTTTGACTTGTCTAACGTCGAATAAACTTCCACATTCGTAGCTGAATGGAATATAAAATAGGAATTCCCATCGTCATATGATGAGTTGAAATAAGGATAATCAGTCGTGATGAGTTGCGATTGAGTTGGTTTAAACAATTCTTGATAATTGTACCCTTGGTTGGTTTGGGCGAGATAGTATATTTTCCCATTTATTTTTTTAGACCAAACTACTTTATGAGGAAGCAATGTCGTTGTCCACCTGTCTTTTTTCGAGTTGAAGATATGTAATAATGAATCTGTAAACACACCAAAGGATAAATCACCTTCGTGGTTAAATGCATGTAATTGACCTTTTTTTACGTGATTGTCTGAAGGGATGTTGGTGAGTTCGCTTTTCCCCGTGCGTAATGATATGCGATACAGCTTGTTTTCAGAAATCAAACTTATTGAAGGGACTCCTTTCCAGATATAAGAAGCGATTGAACTTGCAATAGCACCTTTGAATGGAATTTCTTTTTTATCAAACGGAGGAGCGTCTGCCATCCAAATTAATTGATTGAATTGTTCAATTAAGAATCCGTTTTCCATAGGATGTATTGTTTTCACATTTTCATTAAGTTGCATCCATGTGCTTACTTTTCCATGAACATCTACAATGGAAACAGTTTTCTTATCAGGGTTATACACGCATACAGCTTGATTATTTTGATAGAATTGACTGTTTTTGTTTTCTAACGTAAAATTCCAACTTACTGTTCCAAATTTTCCTTGGGTTTCGACCACCTCATTTTTAACATTTTCCTGCTGAACAAAAGAAACGGCTAATTGATTTCCTTGTTGATAAATCCCATATCCCATAAATGACGACTTGAAATTAGATAACACGGGAATAGCTATGTCAATAGGCGATTGCCATCTAAAATGGACTTGTTGAGCACCATGATTTTTTAAATCTTCAAATGATTTTGTTTTACTGTAACTATCTCCCATTTGATATGCTAGTCGAATTCGTTCAAGTACGTCTTTGTCTTCACACAATACTAATATGTTTTCAATCCCTGTTGCATAAGGAAGAGTAAGTGTTCCAATTGAGCGATTTAACATGATGATTTGCGAGTTTACCATCGATTTGTCTTGCGCAAATTCGGTAATAATCTCTTGAGGCACATATTGACCGACAATATCAATAAAGACGACTGGTTTTTGGTCAATTTTTGCGTAAATGATTCCCCTGTCGATATAATTCACGAAAGATTGGTCATCCCACTCAGAAAGAAGTTGAAGCAAGGTATTTTTTTCAATAAAATAAAATCCTTTTGTAAATGAGGGCAAGACAGAATACATATCAAGCTCATTCACTGCTTTAGCTTGTACTGCATTTTCAACATCAAATGAATGATAGTGCTTATTGAAATCCCTAAAACAATAAGATTCGATTGTTTCATTGCGATTAATGATGCTGAAACTAGCATGAATATCTCTACGTGAAATTCGAGTTGCAAATGGTGCTTGAACTTGATTTTCTTGGTTCGAAATAGGAGATGTACTTATCGCTAAATAACCATTTGCACGACATACAAAAAATCCATTTATGTGATAAGGCTTGTGTGAAATGTACTGTTCACCATTTAAGGATAATGTTTCAAGAAATTCGGTTAAATACTGATCTTTTAAGTTTGATTTCTCCTCGAGCAAAAGCTTGAATACAGACCCCGTTGAATCTGTTTGAATACTAATGGATTTCCAATAATAAAATGAGTGAGGATCTTGGATAAACTGTTTAACATTAAATCCGTGAATAGAAATTTCAGGAATTTCAGGGAGACAATTATCGGCACGATTAATAATATACACAGACGATTCATCTGAAAAATAGGATTCGATTGAAAGTGGCTGATGGTGCTTGTCTACTAACCATAGTGTGTACCCTATCCAACCTAGCGAAATGACTATTAACGTCCCAAAAATGATGCGTGCCTTCATGAATTTTTATCTTCTTTACACAGTTTATATCTATTCAAATTTACGTTCAATTTATAAGTTATAAAGCTTACTTAGAATAAGCTACTAACAACTGACGTTTGAAAAGCCAAATTTGAGATAGATTTCTAAAGCAAATCCAAGCTGAGTTGATCGTCGCCTAATAAATTGAACGTTTCTCTATGGAACCGTGTAGTGCCATAAGAAGCGATTGCTTTCCGATGAATTTTAGTAGGGTACCCCTTGTTTGAATCCCAACCGTATTGAGGAAATTCTTCGTGAATTGAGTTCATGTAATCATCCCGATACGTTTTGGCTAAAATAGAAGCAGCAGCTATGGAGAGATATTTCCCATCACCTTTAATAATACAGGTATGTTCAAACCCTTTTAACGAATTAAATCGATTACCATCTATAAGTAAGTGTTCAGGTTTTACTTTTAATGTCAAGATAGCTCGATGCATGGCTTCAAAACTAGCGTTAAGAATATTAATTTGTTCAATTTCTCGATTATCTACAAATGCAACAGACCACGCTAAAGCTTCTCGTTCAATAATAGGACGAAGGGAGTACCGTTTCGTATCAGTAAGTAACTTAGAGTCGGTGAGAAGTTCGTTGTGAAAATCTTCTGGTAATATCACAGCTGCTGCTACTACTGGTCCTGCAAGACATCCTCTGCCTGCTTCATCGCATCCCGCTTCTATTCTTCCCTTAGTATGGTATAATTCTAACATGTTTATTTAATTAACTTTTTTTACGGGTAAATGGTCTGATTTTTGCAATATTTTTTGTAAGTTTAACAAATTAAGAATCAAAGTTATGAAAAAGCTAGCTATACTCCTTATGTTCTGTTTTGGAATTATCGGAACTTCCATGTCGCAACAAATTCATCAGGTTCGCATTGACGCACAAAAAGAATTTTTAGTGGATCAAATTAAATCGGGAGGGTTTGAATTGTTTTTCAACATTAATGCAGATGCAAGTGAAATACGACGAAATGCAAAGTTTTATGAGTCCTATTTCGACGTATTGTATGATGAGTCAAATGGTTCGTGCCGAATCGTGTTTAAAGATGAATCACAAATGTCAAGACGCGTAGTAGAACGGTTCTTGTTATCCAATAATATTTCGCAAGTAATTATAGGTGAAGAAGCACATACCATTGAAGGTTTTTTAAATCTTTTTTTGAATTAACAATCGCTATCTAGCGAATTCATTTTCAGGTTCGGGATTTCTCGAACCTTTTTTTGTGATTTATTTTTTAAATCTTTTAATCCAAACTATCTTTGTTTCGAAATTAGAAGAACAGATTAAATATGAGTAATTGGTATAGCGAAGACTTTAAAGTTGGTGTGCTTGGAGGAGGGCAACTTGGAAGAATGTTAATTCAGGAAGCAATAAATTATGACATCAAACTTTGCACCATGGATAAAGACTCCAAAGCGCCTTGTTCTAAAATTTCGTATGAGTTCACCAACAAAGATATCTTAGATTATGAAGCTGTAATCGAGTTTGGAAAAGATAAGGCAGTTATTACCGTTGAGATAGAAAATGTAAATATTGAAGCCTTAGAAATGTTAGAAAAAAGGGGGAAAAAAGTATTCCCTCAGCCTGCTGTGCTTCGAATAGTAAGAGATAAAGGTGTACAAAAAGATTTTTTTAAAACCCACAACCTACCTACTGCACCCTATTTTTTAGTAAATGATAAGGCTGAAATTAGCCAATATAAAAACCAATTTCCATTCATGCAAAAAATGCGTGTAGGTGGTTATGATGGACGTGGAGTCCAAGCAATCAAATCGGAAGTTGATTTAGATAAAGCGTTTGATGCACCATCGGTATTAGAGAAGTTTGTCGATTTTGAAAAAGAAATTTCAGTTATCGTTGCACGAAATGAAAAGGGTGAAACGGCACATTTTCCTGTAGTTGAATGTGAATTTAATCCAGAGGTGAATTTAGTCGAATTTCTTTTTGCCCCGGCTCAAATTAGCGAAGCAATTGAAGAGGATGCGATAGCAATAGCACGTAGAACAATTGAGGCGCTTGATATGGTAGGTCTATTGGCTGTCGAAATGTTTGTTACGAAAGATGGGCGTGTTCTCATCAATGAAATAGCACCTCGTCCTCACAACAGTGGGCATCATACGATTGAATGTAATGTGACTTCTCAATACGAGCAGCATTTACGAGCGATATTAAATTTACCGTTAGGAAGTACAAAAATACTGCGACCTGGTGTAATGGTAAATTTACTTGGAGAACCTAATTATGAAGGCAAGGTTTACTACGAAGGAATTGAAGAAGCGATGAAAATTCCTGGTGTGAAAGCGCATATCTATGGTAAATCAGAGACAAAACCTTATCGCAAAATGGGTCATATAACTGCCACAGCTCCTTTGCTTCAAGAAGCAATTGACAAGGCAAGACAAGTACAACAATTGGTTAAAGTAAAAGCATAAAATATGAGTAAGCAAATCGAGGTAGGCATCATTATGGGAAGCAAATCGGATCTTCCGATTATGAAAGAAGCTTCTGAAATATTAACGCAATTTGGTATCGGCCATGAGGTGAATATTGTTTCTGCACACCGTACGCCAGAATTGATGTTTGATTATGCTAAAAATGCACATCACAGAGGGATTAAAGTAATCATTGCAGGTGCAGGAGGAGCAGCGCATTTACCAGGTATGACTGCTTCATTAACTCCGCTACCTGTAATTGGTGTTCCAGTTAAATCGAGTAACTCGATAGATGGATGGGATTCAATTCTTTCAATTTTACAAATGCCCAATGGTATACCTGTTGCTACTGTAGCCCTAAACGCTGCTAAAAATGCAGGAATATTAGCTGCAAAAATTATTGGGGCATCTAATCCTGAAGTGCTCCAAATCCTTTCCAATTATATGGAAGAGCTCAAAGAAAAGGTGCTTGAATCAGCTAAGGATTTGAAGTAGTATTCAACTTGATTACAAATAATAAGCCTATTCGTACAACAAATAGGTTGATCGAATTTGTTTGAAATCAATTAAATCTTTTTCCCACTCGGATCGAATTTGCTCTTCACTCCAACCTTGTTGAATACGTTGACGAAGTGTTTTGTTTCCAGCAAGTAAGTCAAAAAAATTGTTCTTTAAGAAAAATCCATCACCTTTAGCAAGTTGATTATAGAAATCAATTAGGGGCTGCAGATGTAATCTTCTAGGAGCAACAGAATCGATGAAACTTACTCCGTTGCATAATTGCCCTTTTAACAAAGGATCTTTAGCGCCGTAACTTGGTTGCGGTGTAAATGAGTAATTTCCCAATGAATAATCTGGATGCCCAATTACCTCAAATGGTGTGTGTGTTCCTCTTCCCACACTTACTATGGTGCCTTCAAAAAAACACAAACTCGGATACCATGCAATTGCATTATCTGTTCGAAGATTAGGGCTAGGTGCCACTGGGAGTGAATAAGGAGTCTGGTGGCTATAGTGTTGTATTTTTATGACGGTAAGTTTGCAAGTGGTAGGAATCCATTTTTCACCATTAATCATCTGACCATATTCACCGATAGTCATACCGTAAACGACAGGTACAGGATGCATTCCAATAAACGATTTTTGAGCATCTTCACGAATAGGACCATCAATATAATCAGCATGTGGATTTGGTCTGTCTAAAATAATCAGCGGAATAGCATTAGCTGCACAAGCTTCCATGACATAATGAAGGGTCGAAATGTACGTGTAGAATCGAACACCAACATCTTGTAAATCAAAAAGCATGACATCAATTCCCTTAAGTTGTTCATCACTAGGTTTTTTGTTTTTTCCGTATAAAGAGACTACGGGGAGTCCAGTTTTAGTATCGATATCCGATTTCACAAGCTCTCCCGCATCAGCATCACCTCTAAATCCATGTTCGGGAGAAAATACTTTTGTAATGCGAATACCAAGACTTAATAAGCTATCAACCAAATGAGTGTGGTGAATCAAACTAGTTTGATTTCCAACAACTCCTACATTCTTGTCTTTTAAATAGGGGATATAAGCTAGTATATTGTAAGCACCAGGTAGCACTTCATTTTCTTTATTAGGTAGCGGTTGAGCTACACTATTTTCAGTATGTTCATGATGTTGTGCAAGGCAAGAGAGCATGAAAAATGAAAAAAATGAGCTCAGAGCACAAACGATTGTGTATTTTCGTACAAATCTTTGGTAAAAATTGAATACAGCATATTTCATAGCGCGCAAGATAATAAAAGGAGAGGAATCTTCATCAAAAGTTTCTCGTCCTGTTGTTCGAATATCTGTTTTAAGTATCGTGTTGAGTATGGTTGTCATGATACTAACGCTATCTATTGTTACTGGATTTAAAAATGAAGTGCGGGACAAAGTTATTGGATATGGTGCGCATGTCCAAATCATGAAATCTGGAGGTTCTTCGATTATTGATTCTGACGCATTGGTATTGGATTCTTCGATTATTCATGAAGTGTTAGCAATCAAATATGTTGCCACAATTTCTCCTGTTGGCTACAAGCCTGGAATTTTTCAATCCAAGTTGGATTCCGTATTTTACACTTTGCCAAATGGAGTGGATACTTTTCAAGTCCAACAAGAGATCAAGGGGGTGTTATTTAAAGGTATAGAGTCGAATTATAATCTCCGGTTTTTTGAGAACAATCTAGTAGAAGGTCGTCTTCCAAACTTGATCGGTGAAGCAACCAATGAAATTTTAATTTCAAAACGTGTAGCCAATCAATTACGGTTTAAATTAAATGATAACATTGGTGCTTTTTTTGTTCAACACACCCCGATTAAACGCAACTTTCACATTGTAGGAATTTTTGAAACAGGACTTGAGGATTTTGATAAAGACATCGTTATAGCTGATTTACGTACAGTACAGCAAAATAGTGGCTGGGGAATTCAATCCGCAATTCGAGTAGCAGACACATTGTTCCAAGACAGGATATTATTTGAAGCGGAAGCGGTAGGAGGAAAAGGAAAGTATAAATACGATTGGGGAAATGGGTTTGGGATGTCCTCTAAAATTGCGATTGCCCCCATGCAAGATACTACGATTAGGGTAATCATTAGTGATTATTTTTATTCACCCTATGAAGATGAAGAAGATGCTACTATACCTGACACAGCATATATTCATGTGAAGCTTATTGGCGATATACTTTCGGGACCAATTGAAATGGATGGAAGTAAAATTAAACGATATTTTAGGGATGAAGAAGGATTCGAGTTCGAGTTTAAACTAGGTACTGGAAAGTATATTTTTACACAACAAGACGGCATTGGAAGTTCTAAGTTTTATATAAGCGGATACGAGGTTGAAGCTCATGATTGGAGTAATTTGGAAGCATTGCAAGAAGAAGTGAAAACGGATTTATTTGTGTTGAGCATGGAAAAAGGAGGGTCCATGGAGATACGCACAATTAAAGAAATTTACAGGGACATCTTTTCGTGGTTATCATTTTTGGATATTAATTTTTTCATCATCGTTGTCATGATGATTTCAATTTCGGTTATCACGATGGGGGCGGCACTTTTGGTACTCATTCTCGAAAAAACATCAACTATTGGACTATTGAAAGCAGTTGGGGCAACTGATTGGTTGATTCGCAAGGTGTTTCTTTACCAAGCTGGTTATTTAATTGTGAGAGGAATGTGTTGGGGTAATTTAATTGGAATTTCGTTAGCCTTACTGCAGTACTACTTTCATATTATTCCGTTAGATGCGGAAGTATATTATCTGAATGCTGTCCCGATTGAAGTGAATGTGTATCACCTCATTTTACTCAACATTGGAACAATTGTAGTATCTATTTTTGCATTGATAATACCGTCCTATTTTATCACTAAAATATCACCTGTTAAAGCGCTTAAATTTTCATAACACTAAATAATGATTACCATGAATAAGTTATTGACGTTCATAATTCTTTTCTCTTTTAATGGATTAATTGCTCAAACCATTAATATTCCTATTGACACCACAATTATAACTGAAAATTTCACGACTGTAAATGGTCAAAAAATAAGCTATAAAGCAATAACTGGAACGCAACCTTTATGGGATGAGACAGGTGAACCGATTGCGACATTACATTACACTTACTACAAGCGAACAGATACGAAAGATGCAGCTAAAAGACCCTTGTTAATTTCATTCAATGGCGGTCCAGGGTCAGCTTCAGCATGGATGCACATTGCGTATACTGGGCCAAAATTATTACATATAGATGACGAAGGATATCCTGTACAGCCTTATGGCATCAAAGACAATCCTTATTCCGTATTGGATGTAACCGATATATTGTATGTAAACCCTGTCAACACAGGATATTCAAGAACGATACCTACAACAGGAGATAAAGTGAAGCGCGATAAATTTTTTGGAATCAATGCAGACATTACGTATTTGGCAGAATGGCTATCTACGTTTATGACTAGGAATAACCGATGGTTGTCTCCGAAATATTTAATAGGAGAAAGTTATGGAGGCACACGGGTTTCAGGATTAGCATTGGAATTGCAAGAAAAACAATGGATGTACCTCAATGGTGTGATTTTAGTTTCACCTGCGGATTACAACGTTTTTGAATCGGATGCGCCAATTTCATCTTCCTTGAATTTACCTTATTTTTCGGCTGCCGCTTGGTACCACAAGGTTCTTCCGGAATCGTTGCAAACGAAAAAATTAGCTGAATTACTTCCTGAGGTGGAGGAGTTTACGCTTAATGTATTGATGCCTGCATTGGCAAAAGGAGGTTCGCTTGCTGCTGAAGATAAAGAAGAAGTTGCGGAAAAAATGGCTTACTACTCAGGGCTTTCAAAAAAATCCATTTTGCAACATAACCTTGTTGTGCCTACTTCATTTTTTTGGAAAGAATTGTTGCGTGATACAAAAGGCTATACAGTTGGAAGATTGGACTCAAGATACCTCGGATTGGACAAAGCGGAGGCAGGTCAAAGCCCTGATTACAACGCAGAGTTGACTTCGTGGTTACATTCGTTTACCCCTGCGATTAACTATTATATGACAGAGGTGTTAAAATTTAAAACAGACATCAAATACAATATGTTTGGACCTGTACATCCATGGGATAGAAGAAACAATAATACGCGTGATAATTTACGCAAAGCAATGGCTCAAAATCCCTATCTCAACGTACTTTTTCAAGTAGGTTATTTTGACGGAGCAACAACTTATTTCAATTCAAAATATACGATGTGGCAAATTGATCCAAGTGGCAAGATGTCTGATCGCATGCGTTTTGAAGGCTACGAAAGCGGCCACATGATGTACCTCCGAAAAGAGGATTTGAAATCAGCAAATGAACACGTGCGACAGTTTATTCTTGACAGTAATTCAGAGGGGAAATCGGCTAAGTATTAGTCTAGGTATATTTTCATTTTAAAAAAATGAGTACGAATTGATAAACTATTTGGAAATCAAATTGGTGTGTAAATAGGACTAAGATGAATAGTCTTAGTTGCTATTTTTCACCAATCTCCTCCCCATCCAATTTTCAATAAACGACAATCCCAAATACAGGAATAGAATTAAGGGAATTGCTCTAAAAGAAAGGGTAATAAGTAAAATGGTACTCGTTCCGATTAAAATATATTTGGATGCGTTTCCTTTCCATTTAAAATCTTTGAATTTTAATGCTATCAGGGGAATTTCAGAAATAAGTAGAAGGGAGAATAAGAGGATAAATGATAGCAAAACAGACTCCTTAATCGCTAGATGAGCTAAGGTAACTTTCCAACCTGTTTCACCCCAAGCATCCCACAAAAAAAGAGGTATAGCCATAAAGAACAACGTGTTAGCAGGGGTTGGGAGCCCTAAAAAACGATCCGATTGCCGTGTATCTATATTGAATTTTGCTAAGCGAAATAGCGAAAAAAATGGAATTAAAAATGCTGTAAATGGGATGAATAAATACCATCCAGAATAGTGAAAAGGAGCAAATTCTATTGGATTACCAGTTAAGTCCGCAAAGTAAAAAGAAATTAGCGCATGAATAGACATTCCAAAACCTTCGTAAAAATAGGGCGAAGTGATTTCGATATTACTTGAAGCTACGATTTCGTGTGCGCCATTAATTATCAGCAGGACGAAACACATCACGCCAGGGGCAACACCAAATGTGACCATGTCGGCTAATGAATCCAACTGCTTGCCTAATTCGCCACTTATACCCATCTTTCGAGCCAAAAAACCATCTAGAAAATCACATATTAAAGCGATGATAATAAAAAATGGCGCCATATCGATGCGTCCAAAAAGGGTAAACATGATTGCGGTAATTCCACAAAGTAAATTTGTCGCCGTAAGTATGTTTGGTATCGAAAACATATTTTTTCGGGAAAAATAGAAAAAAATAGTCGGATTAATCAACGAAAGATTTAATTTTACGTCTATTCGGGTGTTAATAGCTTTGTTTTGATGAAATGAACACAATTTTTTTCTAGAAATAAAGTTAACATGGTTGTGAAATAAAAACTTATTAATGCAGGCTTTTCTGAGGTTTTCGATTTTATTCGTAAGTATTTGCTTCTGGAACTTAATTCAGGCGCAAAGTGATTTAGCACCAAAATACTCGAACGAATTTTTACAAATTGGTGTGGGAGCGAAGGCCTTGGGCTTATCAAATGCTGTTGTTGCGGGCGTAGATGATGTAACTGCTGCGTATTGGAATCCCGCTGGTTTGACAGGTGTTAAAACGTGGTTTCAAGGCGCTTTGATGCATTCCGAATATTTTGCAGGTATTGCGAAATATGATTATTTGGGTTTAGCTTATCCAATTGATGATCGAAGTACGATAGCGTTTACCGCAATTCGATTTGGAGTTGATGACATTCCCAACACGACACAATTAATCGATAATCAAGGGAATATAGATTACGACAAGATTACGACGTTTACTGCTGCTGATTATGCGTTTATGTTATCGTATGCTCGTAAGATGAAAGTGGAAGGTATGAGTGCGGGGGGGACTTTTAAAGTCATTTACAGAAAAGTTGGCGATTTTGCTCATTCGTGGGGATTTGGATTAGATGCTGGTATGAAGTACGAGCATAAAAAAAATTGGAAATTTGGAGTAGTTGCTAGAGATGTGACCTCTACATTCAATGCGTGGGTATTTACCTTAGATGATGCAACGAAAGAAGTTTTTCAAGCTACAGGAAATGAATTACCTCAAAACGGATTAGAATTAACGCTTCCAAGATTAATTTTTGCTGCCCAGGGTAAATTTGACATTGCAAAAGGTTTTTATGGGATGTCAGAAATTGATTTGGATATGACTACTGACGGAAGACGAAATACCTTGTTGGCTACAAATGCAGTTAGTTTCGACCCTCATATCGGGATCGAATTTGGGTTTAAAGATATTGTGGCTGTACGTTGTGGATTTGGTAATTTTCAGTATATTAAGAACTTTGATGAATCAAGACAATTGACTTTTCAACCTAACATTGGTTTAGGGGTGCATTTTAAAGGAGTACATGTTGATTACGCTTTTACGGATATTGGTGATATGTCCACTGCGTTATATTCACATGTGATTTCACTAAAAGTGGACTTAAAAAAACCAAAAGGTAAAAAACAACCTTCTGATTCTTAAAACAGATGTGTATGAGAAATTTACTACTTATTTGTTTTGGTATTTGGTTTAGCACAGCAGTATCTTATTCCCAAACTTATGGTAATGAGTGGATTGATTATTCACAGCGTTATTTTTCATTCAAAGTATGGCAGGACGGAGTTTATCGGATTTATCAAGAAGATTTGGTTAATTCAGGAATACCTGTTCAATCAATACCGGTAAATCGTTTTCAGGTTTTTGGAAAAGAACGCGAAATTCCAATTTATGTGCAAGATGATGGTAATGGGATTTTAGATCCTGGAGAGTATATCGAATTTGTTGCAGAACGAAATACAGGTTGGTTAGATTCCACGTTGTATCTTAATCCCGAAGCCTCTGCAAATCCAAACTATAGTTTATATAACGACACACTTCACTATTTTATCTCATGGACGACCAATACTTTAGGTAAACGATTTGTTCAAGAAACAGATGTAAACTATAACAATTGGCCTAAGGCAAATTATGTGTGGGGAAGGTCAACAATTGATGTCAACAGTTTTTACCTTGATGGGCGAAAAGAAGCAGGCTCGTCGTCTTCTTTTTTTGTAGATGGTGAAGGTTGGGGTAATGGCCATGTAAATGGTGTACCTAGTGGAGCAACTCAGAATTTTACATTTAATGTGCCAGGGTATTACACAGGTGGTGATGCACCACTTGCTAAACTTCATGCTAAAGTAACGTCTAATTCGAACGCAGTTGCTTCGGGGCAGTTTAACCACCATTTGCGCTTATTGTTCAACAATGTTCAAATGCTTGATACCGTTTTTTTTGGCTACCAACAAATAAGACTGAACAAAGATGTTCCCATGTCTCTTTTTTCGAGTGCATCGGCTGTTATTACGATGAATATTGTGAATGACCTCGGGGCTGCTACCGATTTTCAATCATTTACTTTTGGGAGTGTTGATTATCCAAGAATACCGAATGTAAATGCAGGGTATGCACGATATCGATTAGTCAATGGTGTCACAGCCAAAACGCACCTCGAAATGACAGGTGTTACAGGAACAAACCGAATAGCTTATGTCTGGGGAGGTGCAGTAGCAAGACGGATACCCGTTGTGGGGGCAAATCCGTGTTTTGCAGTTGTGCCAAATTCATCTTCAGGAACGCAGCAATTTGTGGTGGTGAATGAGGCGAATATCATACAGATTAGCGCATTAAAACCGGTGAATGGTTCAGGTTTTTTTACAAATTATGCATCTCAAAATTTAGAGTCGGCGGTATTGATGGTTTATCATCATTCGTTAAAGAGTTCGGTTGAACAGTATCGCGATTATCGCTCCTCATTATCTGGAGGTGGATATAAAGTTATCCTCGCTGACGTGGATGAACTGTATCTTCAGTTTGGGGGAGGTATCGAAAAACACATCAACGGAATCAGACGCTTTGCTCATTTAGCATACAATTCTACCACAACTAAACCGAAAGCTCTTTTCCTAATGGGGAAAGGAATTCGGGAAGCTAATGAAGGTCCAGGTTCTATGTCAGGAGCTCGAAAAAGTGTTGCTACATTCCATAATAGTTTGGTTCCTTCATTTGGTTATCCATCGTCAGATATATGTATTACTGCAGGATTGGAAAATACGATGTGGGATCCATTGATACCTACAGGAAGGTTAGCAGCGAAGTCGAACGAGGAAGTATTGATTTACCTTTCTAAAGTGCAAGAACACGTGCTCGAACAAGATCCGTACAGCATTTATAATTCGGCAAATAAAGATTGGCAAAAACATATTTTACATTTTGGTGGAGGTTCTAATCCGAGTGAGATTAACACCATTCGCAATTATTTGTCCAACATGGGACACCAATTGCAGAAAGAAGATTTTGGAGGATATGTCCACACGTACATTAAAGAAAATTCGGATCCATTCAATCCAGTTTTGTTGAATGAGGTGGCAGATCGTATTGAAGAAGGAGTTTCTGTAATGACGTTTTTTGCCCACGCAGCGCCAGATGGTTTTGAAATTAACATTGATGATCCTCAGAATTGGAATAACAATGGACGTTACCCTTTAGTCATTGGAAATGCGTGTTATACAGGAGACATCTTCTTGCCTACCAATACTTCTGCGTCAGAAAAATTTGTGATTCTTTCTGACATGGGAGCGATAGCCTTTTTATCCACTGTAAAACTTGGGTTTGCTTCTTATTTATTCAATTATTCGAATGAATTTTACAAGCAATTTGCACTAACATCTTATGGTGGTGTATTAGGCGATCAAATTCAAACGACAATTCGACAAGTACAAGCTTCCATAAACAACTTCATTATGGAAACGACATGTACGCAGATGACGCTTCATGGAGATCCGTTGGTGCGTGTTAATCCACATAATTTACCCGAAATTGAAATTACAGAACAAAGTGTGTTCTTCACACCGACAGAATTAGATTTAAGTGTGTCTGAATTTAATCTTCATTTGGTTGTGAAAAATTTAGGACGTTCAATCGTTGATTCTGTAAATATAGAAGTGATTCGTAATTTCCCTGGTCAAACGGCAGATTCCGTTTACCGAAAAACAATACCACGATTGGATTACGTTGATACGGTTGTGTTTACGATGCCCCTGCAACCCAACGTGAGTGTTGGACTTAATCAATTTGAAATTTTGGTTGACATTCCTTCGTTCATCCCTGAGCAGTATGATGAAATAAATAACAACCGAATTATTAAAACATTTTTTATCGATGTAGATGGGATTTTGCCCGTAAGACCTTATGATTTTGCTGTTGTTCCAAGGGATAGTGTAATAATTAAAGCCTCTACAGTAAATGCATTAGCTGCTTACAATACATATCGATTTGAAATTGATACAACTGATTTATTTAATTCTCCTGAACGAAGATTTGCTCTCGTATCAGGTTTAGGTGGTGTGAAGACAGTGTTACCATCTGAATGGAAAAGAGTGTCCAACGGAGCTTCCTATCCGCTAGTTTGTCAAGATAGTACCGTCTATTTTTGGCGTGTGGCAATTGATGATAATTCTCCTGATTGGCGTGAACATTCATTCCAATATATCACTGATAAGGAAGGGTGGGGACAAGATCATTTTTTCCAATTCAAAAAAAATACGTTTTCATTTATTGATTATGATCGATCCACACGCACCATGAAGTTTTTACCATTTGACGGAACGGTTAGATGCAACGTGTGGGATAATGCCAATTCAAGTACTGCATGGGCAGAAACAGGATGGTATATAAATTCTACATTGATTGACTATGATTTGTGCCAAGGAACACCATCTCTTCATGTAGCAGTTATTGACCCTGTCACATTGCAACCATGGATGACGCGTGGATTAGTGAATGGCCAAGAAGTTAATATGGATAAGAATTTTGGCAACGCAAATGACTTAGGTAATTCGCCTCCTTGTAGAATGCGTCCCGATGGTTATTTCATTTTTAGACAAAACTCATTCGAACAGCTTCAGGCTTTTGAAAATATGATTTTGAATGAAATACCTGATAGTGCTTACTTCTTAATTTATTCGCCCGTTAGTGCTCGTTATGATCTTTGGGATGATTTTTATCCAAATACCTATAATGTGTTTCAGGCAATTGGTTCTGACAGCATATATCAGGGGAGAGATAATCGAGCATTTATCTTTTTTGGTAAGAAAGGGAATCAGAATTTCAATAAAGAAGAAGTTGCTCAAATTCCAGGTGAATTGATAACCCTTGAGGCACAAATTTTTGGGATTGATTATTTCGGAAAAGAACGTTCTACGATTATTGGTCCTGCGGCGTCGTGGGAAACAGTATATTGGAAGCAAGACCCGTTGGAAGTAGATAGCGGTGATTCGACAATGCTACGTATAACAGGGCTAGATATTTTCGGGAACCCTCAAGTGATTATTGATACGCTCTTCACGCGAAATGATTCCATAGTTGGTTTCAATTCAATAATCAACGCAACAAACTATCCTTATTTGAAGTTAGAAGCCTCGTACGAAGACAAAGAAAATTTTACTCCTGCTCAACGTGACAGGTGGCATGTATTGTATGATCAACTGCCTGAAGCGGCAATTGATGGTACAAATGGATATTATTGGTCTGCATCAGGCGATACGATTCCAGAGGGAACAACAGTATCATTTGCCATTGATATACGCAATATTGGAGAACGTCACATGGATTCGTTATTGGTAAAATATTGGATTCAGGATAAAAATCAAAATATCATTCCCATACCTTATCCACGTCAAGATTCACTTAGAATTGGACAAGTATTACGCGATACAATACAATTTCAAACAACAGGAATTAATGGTATTAGTTCATTATGGGTAGAAGTTAATCCCTATGTCAATGGAAGTACGGTGTTGAAAGATCAGCCCGAACAATTTCATTTCAACAATATTGCTCAGATATCGTTCTTCGTTTCACGCGATAACAAGAATCCAATTTTGGACGTCACGTTTGATGGAGTGCATATTTTAAATGGGGATATTGTCAGTCCGCAAAGTGAGATTGTGATCACATTGAAAGATGAGAATCCATTTTTAATTATGAATAAAGACGCTGACACATCATTATTTGCAATTTATTTAAAGGATCCCACAGGTGTTCAAAAAAGGGTGTATTTTACAAATCCTGATGGGATACAGCAAATGCAATGGATTCCAGCTTCGGATGAGTACAACAAGTTTAAAATCATTTACACAGGCGAGTTCCCTATGGACGGTAAATATTTGTTACTTGTTCAGGGCTCTGACCTTTCTGGAAATCTTTCTGGAGACATCGAGTATCGAATAGAGTTTGAGGTAATACATGAGTCGACGATTACTTATTTAATGAACTACCCAAACCCATTTAGTACAAGTACACGTTTTGTATTTACACTGACTGGTAATCGCGTCCCTGATTACATGATTATACAAATAATGACAGTTACTGGTAAGGTGGTACGAGAGATAACATTGAACGAATTGGGAGCAATACGAATTGGGCGAAACATTACAGATTACGCTTGGGATGGTAGAGATGAATTTGGTGATCCCTTGGCAAATGGGGTTTATTTATACCGTGTATTAACTGATATGGATGGCGATCGAATTAAACATCGTGAAACAGCAGCCGATCAATATTTTAAGAAGGAATTTGGTAAAATGTATCTTCTGAGATAATTATACTGTTATTTACTTGTTAAAAAACGCTAATCTTAATAGAGGTTCATACGGATATGTTAGCTGTAAATAGGTGAATTTGAATAGATTGTTTTTAGTTTTTTACTTTCTAATCAGTTTTTTGACTGAGGCTTTCAGAAATTAAGAGCCAACTTTTGTGATAGATTTTCGTTAATTTTGAGGAACAGGTATATTGGAATGCCAATTTTCTAATTGATGAGTTGTAAAACAAGTGTATGAATATTTTTTTGAGTGTTTTTTTATTCATTGTTTCTTCAATTGCTTTCGCGCAAAATAAGGTGACATGGTCTACTGCATTTTCCATTGAGTCGAACGAGGTGATTATTACAGCAAACATTGATGATACATGGCACCTATATGCCTTAGAATTAAGTACAGAAGACGGCCCGATACCTACTGAATTTCAATTTGAAGCAAATGAAAATGTAGAATTAATAGGAGCTTTGGTACAACCATCCCCTAAAATTTCGTTTGATGAAAATTTTGGATCTGACTTGGAATATTTTGAAGGAGAAGTTACGTTCAGACAGCAAGTAAAACTTATTAATTCAACCAAGTTAGTCGGCTCAGTTTATTACATGGTATGTGATGATCACACTTGTTTGCCTCCAATAGAAGTTCCTTTTACAGTTGAATTAAACAACTAACCCACATCATTATTCTTTAGATAAAAATCTGCATATGAAAATCGTTAAACAATTATTCGCAATACTATCAATCACATTCATTAGTATACAGTTGAGTGCTCAACCTGGAGATAATTGGAAAAATTATATCACATGGACATTTAATGTTTCGTATGAAAATAACTGCGAGGCTGTATTACATGCAAAAGCAAAATTGGTAAAAGGTTGGCACGTTTTCTCTATTACCCACGATCCAATGAAGGCTGATTTTATTGGCGCGCCAACCACCTTTACGTTTTCAGAAAGCAAAAATTACAACTTGATTGGTGGAGTAAAAGAATCGAAGAAGCCCATTGTTTTTAAAGATGAGTTTGGAGAACAAGTGTACTTTGACGGCGAGGTAACGTTTTCGCAACGAATTAAAATAAAAACAGATGGAGCGTTCGATATCAAAATGGAATACGAATTTCAAATCTGTGATGATAATGGGTGCTTATTTCCCCCAGCACCTGATTATACGTTCAAGATAAAGGCGAATACGGAGTGTATAAATAAAACATCGGAAGCATCTGATAACAATGAAATAATCCCCAATAATGAAAATGAGGCAACGCATATAATAAATGAAACAGATACGGTAGAACATATAGTGGCAGAAGATGTCTCGGAGTATATACCTATTGATAATTCGAAAGAAGATTCAGATAAAGATGTTAGTCTTTGGATAATTTTCTTCGCAGGTTTTGGAGCGGGACTTGCGGCATTGTTTACACCATGTGTTTTCCCAATGATTCCAATGACTGTTACTTTTTTCACGAAGCAGTCGGGGACAAGAGCCAAAGGAATTATGAACGCATTGATATATGGTTTTTCTATCGTGTTAATTTATGTCTCTATTGGGCTATTGATTAATTTGGTGACAGGAAATGCTGCGGCAGTTTATGAGGTGTCAACAAGTGCAACGCTAAATTTAATTTTCTTTGCCATTTTTATGATTTTCGCTTTTTCTTTTCTTGGCGCGTTTGAAATTCAATTACCCTCTTCATGGATTAATAAATCAGATTCTCAAGCAGATAAAGGTGGTTTGATAGGGATTTTCTTTATGGCTATCACGCTTGTGTTAGTTTCATTTTCTTGCACAGGACCAATCGTAGGTACTGCTCTAGTTCAGGCTATTGCATCGGGTTCTGTTGTTGCTCCAGCGGTAATCATGGGAGGCTTTGCCATAGCTTTAGCGCTTCCGTTTACATTGTTTGCAATCTTCCCAAGCTGGTTAAAAAATTTACCGCAATCAGGGGGGTGGTTGAATAGTGTTAAGGTGGTTTTAGGTCTTTTGGAAATTGCTCTAGCGATGAAGTTCCTCAGTATGGTCGACCTAGCATATCATTGGGATTTCTTGACACGCGAAATATTTGTGGCTATTTGGTTTGTTGTGTTTGCAATTATCGGAATTTATCTTTTAGGTAAAATTCGCTTTGCACACGATTCTCCTGTCGAAAAATTATCTGTTACACGCTTTATGTTTGCGTTTATGGCCTTATCATTTGCGGTGTACCTTTTACCTGGTATGTGGGGAGCACCATTGTCAATGATTGATGGAGTAGCACCTCCAAGAACACATTCAGAGGATAATTTCCGTTTTGTAAAAGGAAATCCTGAATTTGAAATAACGGATTTATTTACCGAATACCGCCAGTATATGCACGAAGTTGGTGATGGGTCTGTCTTGGTTTTCCACGACTTAGATAAAGCTCAAGAATACGCAAAAAAGGCAGATAAACCAGTGTTGTTAGATTTCACAGGATACTCTTGTGCGAACTGTCGCAAAATGGAATCAACAGTTTGGTCTACAGATATGATTCGTCCAGTCTTACAAAATGAGCTAGTCATAGCTTCATTATATTGCGATGACAAAGAAAAGCTGCCTGAATCAGAGCATGTGTATTCAGAATATATTGATGGTATGATTAAAACAGTTGGGAATAAATGGAATGATTTTCAAATTCGCAAGTATAATCAAATTTCTCAACCGCTTTATGTGATGACGCATTGGGATGGGACTGATATGTCTATTCCTGTGGGTTATGTTCCTAATGCGGAAGAATATTTGTCTTTTTTAAGAAAGGGGATAGATAATTATAAGGCTTATCAAAAAAGTATAGAATTGAAATAATCAGAAAAGCGGGTATAAAAACCCGCTTTTTTTGTAAATATTATTTTTGATAAAATTTATCAGCCACCCATTTCGCTGGATTGTTTTGAATGTATTTCGATATGTTTTCATATGCCTGTTGGTCGCGGATGATAATGTCGTAATAATTGCGTTGCCAAACAGCATGAATGTTTGTATTTTGTCGCATCCATTTTGTAACGCCAATTTTAAATCCACGTACAACCGACCCAATTGTTTTTGACGGTGACCGCAGGGGCGAAACATTTTTCGCCCCAATGTCACCGTTTACGTTTTTCGCCCCAACACCACCGTTTGCGTCATTCGTCCCACCATCATAAATCGTTTTCGGCGTAACGTTGCGTTTTGCATTGGTTATGTCCATGTTAATGTTATGTTGTTGTTGTTTTGTTGTTTCGGGTTGTTTCGTTGTTTCGGGCGAATGTTGATTCGCCCCTGCGAATTCGATGATGCCATGAACATGGTTGGGCATGATAATGTGTTCGTGTAAAATGACATTTGGAAAATGATTTGGGATGTCCAACCAACATTGGTTTGCTATCCGCCCCGCATCATTCAACACCATTTCCCCATTCACCACATCCCCAAACATATGTGCCATATTTTGACAACAAATGGTTATAAAATACAATCCCGCCTTCGAATAATCGTAATTTTTTAGACGGATGGAACGGCGGTTGTGAATACGTGGGTCGTAATAGATCATTTTGGTAGGTATTAGGTTGTTAAAAATAAAAAATGGTTTAATTATATCACAAATATATGATTAAAATATAATCAAAAAAAGAATGTAGGCAATTTTTTGACCCGAATTATTTTCGTTTCCACAAGATAATATCAATCCCAAAATTTAGACTTGTGTACATTTCTTGAGCAAATTTCGCAAAATCATAATTGCCGAGGAAAAAATGGGTGAGTTCTATTTTACCTTTTACTCTTTTCTTGCCCATTAACAAACCTATACTTGCACCAAAACTAAAACGATTCATTGTTTTTTTGTCCCACCATGTTTCGGTGTATGCGTCAGGACCGTGTGAAACAAGAAAAATAGATGATTTTGAATGAAAATAGCCTAAATCGCCACCAATATATCCTTTAAAGAACTTTTCTGACGGAAAATAATAGATTGCTCCTAAAGTATAACTTTGTTGATAGAAATAAGTCGCATATGTTCGCTCATAACCATTCGGAAGTGATTCTTCGATGCGATGGAATGTTAGGAGACTTGCCCCTCCTCTAATTGCTATAGGTTTTGTTTTGAATCTATATGCTACTTCAATTTTAGCATTGAATATCCCAAAATTTCCAACTGTACCTGTGTAAGGAGTTATTCTTCTAAAAGAACCTGCTCCGACAGTAGGTGCTAGAGACAATTGACCATGGGTGTTAAAAAGGATAAAGAAGAGCGAAAAACATGTAATTATTCTTTTCATCGTCAAAGTGGTTTGCTTATAGAACAGATACGATGTTAGAAATGTTACAGGGCTTAGGATTTATGTGGTGTTTTTTTGGAAATTTTGAATTGATAGGCGCGTTATAAACCATGGCTCTTCATGGATAATATGCTGCCAATCATCCCTTCACCACCTTTAAAAAGGTCAGCCACATTAATTTCAAATCATGGGTTAGGGAAGGGTTGTCCAAATACTTTTTGTTCAGTTCCAATTTGGCTGGCATGACTTCGTTGATATACGTTTCTCTTGGATTATCGGATGCGCCGAGTAATTCATTTTCGTGAAAATATTCTAATGAAGCATAGTCTGTAATTCCAGGGCGGACGTCGAGAATTTTGCGCTGTTCTTCGGTATATAAATCGACATATTCTTGCACCTCGGGGCGTGGGCCTACGATAGACATGTCGCCGATTAGTACGTTCCAGAATTGGGTGAATTCGTCCAATTTGGTTTTGCGGAGAAAGTAACCAACACGTGTAATTCGAGGGTCACGCATACCTACAGTTAGTTTTCCTAATTTATCTGCATCTGTACGCATCGTTCTGAATTTTAGCAACCTGAATGGAATCCCATTTTTACCCACACGTTCTTGACGATAAAACACACCTCCTTTTGAATCAAGTTTAATGGCAATCGCTATTATCAATCCGACTGGCAGAAAAACACTCAGAATAACGAATGAAACGATTATGTCGAAAAGTCGCTTCATCCTTTTACTTGATGCACCGCACGTTTGACAGCTCCAATAACTTGATCAACTTGTTCATCCGTTAAATCGTAATAAACGGGGAGCGAAATTTCGTTGTGGTATTTATTCCACGTTTCAGGAAAATCAACAATATCGTACCCCAGATTTTTGTATGCGGTCAGAATCGGTAAGGGCTGAAAATGAACATTCACCGATACGTCTTGATCGAAAATTAGTTGCATAATTCGATCGCGTTCACCTTCTGTAATCGCATCAATTCTCAATAAATACAAATGATAAGAGCTGATTTTATCTGCCGTTGTATGCGGAGGGAGTAGCGCCCACGATTCCATTTTGAATCCCTTTTCGTATCGTTCAAAAATTTCTTTTCGACGGGGCAAATTTTCTGAATCGTAACGATCCAATTCTATCAAGCCAATTGCAGCCTGAATGTCAGTCATGTTGCATTTGAATCCAGGTTCAACTACGTCATAGCGCCAATTTCCTTTTTGCGTTTTCGCCAATGCGTCTTTCGATTGACCGTGTAGAATTTTAATACACAGGTCTTTGTAAATCTGTTCGTTGTCAAAAGGCGCAGGCATGTTTAAACAAATCGCACCACCTTCGGCTGTTGTCAGGTTTTTTACTGCGTGAAAAGAGAATACGGAGATGTCAGCTAAACTTCCCGAAGTTCTCCCTTTGTATTTCGCACCAAAACTGTGAGCCGCATCCGATAACACTGCAATGCGTCCCAATTGTTTTTGTAGGTCATTGCGAGGCTGAAACTGCGCACGTATTTCCGCGTCATTGACAAGGGCATATATCTCATCATAGTCACAAGGAAATCCAGCAATATCAACACCCATAATTGCTTTTGTACGCGGTGTGATTGCTTTTTTGATTGCGTCAACGGAGATATTAAAATCTTCCGTATTTAAGTCTACCATTACAGGTTTTGCTCCGCAATGTAGAATGACATTTGCACTAGCGCAATACGTGTAGGCTGGTAGAATAACTTCGTCCCCTTCCTGTACACCTAACCAACGGAGCATAACTTCCATTCCTGCCGTCCATGAACTCACTGCAACCGTGTGTTCTATTCCACAGTAAGCTGAAATGCGTTTTTCGAATTCTTTGGTGCGTGGACCAGTCGTAATCCATCCGCTTTCAAGCGCTTTGGTTACTTCGTCAATTACGCGTTTGTCAATACGAGGTGGAGAAAATGGAATCATGCTGTTGCTGTTTTTTACAAATTTAGGTAAAAGAATCTATGCTATGAAGTGATTTATTTTTAATTGACGGTATTGAAGTTTTACCTGTTCACAATTAGAAACTTTAGAACCATTGTCAAATCCTACTACTTCAGCGTGAACTTTAAGATTTATTTAATTACGTCTATCCAATCCCCACAACAATTTGTCACGGATGGTGTCTAAAAATGTATAATCTAAAAACTCGATAATTTTGACTGTAAAGTCTGCTTTTCGAATGTGTAGAATGCAATCGTGGTGAATAAATTCGGCACGCGAGTCGAGGGTTAATAAATACGTGTTATCTCTCCCTTTGGCAGATACCCGGATTGAAAAATGATCAGGAATGATTACAGGGCGCACGTTAAGATTGTGAGGTGCAATAGGGGTGATGATGTGGACCAATGAACCAGGCGTAATAATTGGTCCGCCACAGCTTAGCGAATATGCTGTTGAACCTGTTGGGGTGCTGATAATTAATCCGTCTGCCCAATAGGTGTTCAGGTACTCATTATTCACGTCAACATCAATGGAAATCATTGAGGCAGAATCTTTTTTGTGCAGTGTCAATTCGTTTAGTGCAAAATTTTCGTCGCCAAATAAATTTTCGTCGGTATCAATTTGAAGCAATGAACGTTCGTTAAACGTATACTCTTTTTGTTTAATTTTTTGAAACGCTTCTTTGATTTTTTCTTTATTGATGTTAGCCAAAAAGCCAAGTCGCCCCATGTTAACACCCAAAATTGGAATTCCGCTGTCACGTACAAAAAGCACTGATTTCAAAAAAGTTCCATCTCCTCCAATGCTTAATGCAACATCTGTGTTTTCTTGAAATGTTTTAGAATCGTTGTATTCCCCAATGTGTTCAAGTTCAGGAAAATGTTCCAATAACTGGTATTTATATATCGTCTCAATGTTGATTTTCCAACCAAATTCCTTCGCTACTTCAAACAAATCGTTGAGGTGAGGGAAATAGTCCGATTTGAGTACGCTAAATATCAGTGAAATATTCATAAATCAAGGATTAAGGTATTTCATTAATTCGTCATAACGTTGTTTCAAATCATCATAAAATTCCGTTTTTTGATACGATGCTTTAACGACATAGTCATAGCGTTCAAACGTTTGGATGATGCGTGACAAATCTACTTCATTTATTTTCAACGTAACCTCTAGTAGCGTTGAATCCGCAGGGGAAGTAATGTAGCTGCTGATGATGCGTGCATTGTTGCCTTCGACACATTGTGCGATATGCGCAAGTGAATAATCTACACGATTCATCTCGAGTACAATAATAGCTCCAGATTCCTTGATTCCCGCTATTTCAGTAATTTGAGACATTAAATCCATCAAATTAGCACAGCCCAAATACTGTTCTTTTTCGTCCAAAATGGGAACGACAGTAATTTTAGCATCAGCCATGATGCGCATAATGTGATAGATGTGATTGTGTTCAAATACATATGGACGTGGAAGTACGTCAAACAGCTCGTGAAGCGTTTTACTAGCATCTTCTTTGTCATATATGTCGTTGTCTGAAACTACACCTACGTAGTTGTTGCCTTTCAACACGGGTAAGTGTGAAACGCGAAATTCTTCCATCCATCTTAATGCCTTTTCACCTGTATCAGTGTGTTTTAACGGTGGAATTTCTTGTGATATTAATTCTGCTGCTATCATTGTTAATGCCAAAGTAGTAATTCTTATCTAAACTCTCTAACTTTGTTGCCACAAAAATAGTTCCATTATGACCAAATTAAGTGTAAATATTAATAAAATTGCTACAATTCGCAATGCACGAGGCGGAAATACACCCAATGTAGTTCAAGTAGCTATTGATTGTGAGCGTTTTGGTGCAGATGGTATTACGGTACACCCACGACCAGACGAACGCCACATTACACGTCAAGATGTGTATGATTTATCAAAAGTGGTTACCACAGAATTTAATATTGAAGGTTATCCTGATGAACGCTTTATGGAACTGATTCGTGATGTTAGACCAGCTCAAGCAACGTTGGTACCAGATCCTCCAAATGTACTTACATCAAATGCAGGATGGGATACGAAACAACACCTATCTAAACTTCAAGATATTATAGGTCAACTACACGAGTGGGGGGTAAGAAGTTCTATTTTTGTCGATACAGAATTAATTAACATCGAATACGCTAAAGAAACTGGTGTGCATCGAATTGAGTTGTACACGGGACCTTACGCTGAAGGGTTCAATACAAATCCTATTTTGGCGGTAGAACCTTATACAAAAGCAGCGCTATTAGCCAATCAGTTAGGACTGGGAATCAATGCTGGTCACGACTTGGATACTAAAAATTTAGCCTATTTTAAAGCACATGTTCCTGAATTGTTAGAAGTGTCCATCGGTCATGCCTTGATTTCGGACTCTATTTATTGGGGACTTGAAAATACAATACAATTTTACCTAAAAGCACTGAAATAGTCATTGAAGTTAGCGACTTTGTTACTTCATGCGATCCAATTCTGATTTCAGGGGTTTAATGAATTCCAAGTACATGGGTAACAACTCTTTTTTGAGCGGAATGGTAGTAGGCAATTTTTCTGCCCGATGATTCACTTGCTTCCCATTTTTCCAAAATCGATAGCATACATGAGGCCCCGTAGCTAATCCTGTACTTCCCACGTAGCCAATTGTTTGACCCTGCTTTACACGAATTCCAGGTTTTATACCATTCTCAATTTTACTCATGTGTAAATATTGTGTTTGATAAGTTTCGTTGTGCCTCACTTTTACATAATTCCCATTGAATTGACTTCTAGATGCTTCGATGATCGTTCCATCGGCGGTGGTGAATATTGGTGTCCCTTCTGGTGCAGCATAATCCGTTCCGAGATGTGGTTTGTTGCGCTTTTGAACAGGGTGTAGCCTGTTGGCACTATAGCCCGAGCTAATACGCGAAAATTTCACTGGGGACATTAAAAAAGGGCGTTTCATTTCCTTACCTTTTTCGTCATAATACCCTTCTACTTTTTCGAGACTGTCATTTTCAAAATAAAAGGCATAGTGACCACCACCTCGATGTTTAAACCAGATAGCTTCAATTCGATCTAATCCAAACGGGATATCTTCCACGCTTTTTTCGGTGTAGACTAATTTGAATTGATCGCCAGGTTGTAATTTGAAAAAATCAATTGACCAAGCAAAAATGCCCGAGATTGCTTCTGACAGTTCTCCTGTTAGACCAATTTGTTGAATGTCTTGATGAATTGTTTGAGTCAGATTTGAGTTTTTTGCAATTTCTCCAGTGAGGTTTTTGCGTGATACCGTAACTGGTTTAGTATGCTTGATGACGTGAACACTGTCTTTGAAATTAAATTGAATGTATTCAACAATAGAGGATTCGTAAATTATCGAATGCGCTCTTCGTGAGGTGTCATTTTTCGGAATAAATGCAGTAAATGGTCTTCCCGCAACGATGTATTTAAGTCCTACAATACTATCACGACTAACTACATCAGCTTGAAAAATTTCATGCGATTCAATACCAAGTTGTGCGAATAAATGAGACAAAGTCCAGCCCTCTTGAATGACATCCTGTATGATGTCGAATTCATCCAACGAAAAACCGAACCGAACTTCGGGTTTTGTCGTTATGATTGATTCCACAGCTTCGGCTTCGACAACTCCTGCTGACTCATTTTGACAGGCACCAATCGACAGAATACACAATAAAATACTTAATTTACCTAGCCAATACTTCATCTACCCAACTTTTCCCCCAATTTTCTTTTTCTTCTTCAGACCATAGTGTAGGGTAGAAAATGCGTTTTTGGAAACGAGGAGGCAAATATTTCTGCCAGTTTGTTCCTCCTGTAGCTGGAGTATCGTCGTTATCATCTTTTGTCAAATAACGCACAGCTGATTTATAATGCACCAAAGGCCAGTTGATATTGACATTGACATCTAATTGACGCATTTCTTTACGTAACGCTTCAGTAGCTAAGCCTTCGTCTTCTATTGTTCTGAATTTTTGCCAAATATTTATCCCTTTATAACGTTTGGCTAAGTCAAGTAAATTAGAGGCATATTTGTCTTCAAACTGTTTGAGTGTAAGTGTCTTTTTCCCTGATTCAAGCTCAGTAGCACCTTCTTTCCAATAAATGTGTTCAAATTGTGCTTCGATATCTGCACCTCTTAATTCCTCACGCTTTTTAACCGAAACGATATTGATTAAATCAGTAGCACAAATTTCAATCATACGGTATTGTGCACTTTGAAAGCCACTAGCAGGTAATAAAGCCATTCTGAACTTTAAAAACTGCGATGGTTCCATGCCTTTTATCATGATGTCAAATGATTTTGTAAGTGCTTCAAAATAGGCATTTACACGTCTCAATCTGTCTGTGAATAAGTTGACATCCAATTTTTCATTCCACCCTAAATCTTGTCCTGCAACAGAAATGTTTTTGCCGTTGTGCGCAATTTGCTCAAGCTCGCTTAACGATAGTTTAAAGTACAATTCAGTAATTTGATGGTACATGATGAAAATTAATTCATCAGGGAAATCTGTTCGTGGATGCTGAAGACTTAGCAACGTATCAGTCATGATGTAATCCCAATAGCCTAATGGATTGGCGTATAATAATCCTTCCAAATAGCTTTCAGTAGATTGACCGATAAGGTTATATTTTTCTTGAAGTAACGTTAGTTTTTGATCTATTTCAGGTGTTCTTTCCATTTTGTGACTTTTGACAAAAATACACAAGTGTTTGATATTTTAATGCTAAACAATAATGAGTTTTGTCATTTTTTGTAAAATAGTATGTTGGAAACGTTATGAGATATGCAGATCTGTTGGTTATTAATTTGTGTTTTTATGATTGTCACATGCATTAATTTTTACGGTTGATCAATTCGACTAAGTGGTTTATTTTACTAGTTAAACAGGTTGTTTTAAATGACTAATTCCATAAGGGATTAATACTTTTTAATACAAAAACATCATTATTGTTGAAAAATATTTTTTTTGCGTAGGCATATTTTTCATATTTTTACCTGAAAAATAAGTATTTATACGCTAATATTCAATTATCAATATTCAATTATCAATATTCAATTATCAATATTCAATTATCAATATTCAATTATCGCTTAATAAATCCTAGTATTAATTGTGTAATAATTTCAGAAAAGTATGAAAATTCAATTGACTAAATTGTCTATTGTTTCGTTTATAGTGATATTCCCTTTATATTTTGTATTGGGTCAAAACGAACAAAAAGAATTGTGGAGCAATGAACCTTTTGGAGCATTTGATTTAGGATCGGAATTACTGGATTTGCGTGATCAGCATGCTAAGCATTTTCAAAATGACAACGGTACTATTACAGCACATTTAGCAGCAGGACCAATTCACTATTTTGAAAATGAACGTTGGAATACAATTTATCATACGATTGTTCCATCTTCGAATGGTTTTGAGAATGTTACCAACAGTCATAAAACATATTATCCGTATACATCAGATGGCGCTATAACAACAGTTTTACCAAGCGGTCATACCATGAAGGATATGGTTGATATGAAGATGTATTTTGAAGTGGGTGGTCAACAAGTTAATACTAAAACCATAGAGAGTAAATCAGGTTATGTTAAATTTAATGTGTTAACTTATTCTGGGGTTTATGGCACGGGAATAGATTTGAGATTGACACATAATTCCACTCAACGTAAGATGGATTATATTGTTCAAAATCTTGACGCTTTAGGTGATATCCCATCTGGAGCGAACTACCTTATTTTTGAAGAAAGTGTTATGTTGCCTCGTGGTTGGCGAGCGAGATTGGTTGAGAATTCGATACTCATATTAAATGAATTAGGTGTAACTATGGCCATTTATAAACGCCCAATTTTTAATGATTCACCATCTCATGAGTATGAGCATGAGCATGATGGAGTCAAGCTATTAGATCATCAACATTCTAATCATGAACATAGAATTGAGGGAGTTTATCAAATTAATCAGGAAGGAAGTATGTTACGGATTCAAACAAGGGTTCCTTTGAATTGGATTGTTCATCCAGATAGACATTTCCCGATTATTATTGACCCAACAATTGATTGTTATCCTGATAATATTGCTAGTTGGACAGGAAGTGTAATTACGCGATATACTGGTACGTCATCTCATTTAGCTGGTTCATTAACTTATACTTCAACCAATATTGTTGGTTCGACTGATGATATTATAATGCTTGGAAGATGGGATAGTGGTCGAAATGTTGGATTAGGATGGGCTAAGTTCAATATTGCATCAGTACCAGATAATGGGTGTATCAATAGTTTAAATTTATTTTACCATGTATTTGATAATGCGTCTAATCAAGCCGCATGTCATATTGGTATGCATCTGAGACAAATGTCAAATGATCCAACTCCAGCTTCAAATGCGGATAGATTATCAGACATTCGGTCAGGAGACATTTATGGAACTTATAGTTTTTCACTTAATGGAACAGGTAATGGTTGGAAATCGGCAGCTCTTACAAATAATATCAATCATTTTGAAGCTCAATTAGCAAGTGATTGGTTTGCAACAGGGTTTCATACCTATCAAGGTGCCAGTGGACATACCGAATGTTGGGTGGATGTAAGTGGTAGGAGTAGTGCTAATAGACCTTATTTAAGGGTTGATTATACACCAGCTTATGTGCGAAATATTTCTAACTTAACTCCGCTAACTTTTTGTGCCGGTCAAACTCAGCAGGTTAGTGTAACAGTAACAAATACTGGTTGTCAGCCTTGGGTAAGTGGTTGGACATTACCCAATACTGTTAATTTCTCATGGTGGGGAAGCTGGCAGGGAAACCAAGATGCTAATCCACGAATTTTACCGTTTTCTGGACTTGCGTCAGGTCAAAGTCAGGTTATTACTTTTGATGTTACAGCCCCTGCAACTCCTGGGAATTATAATATTGACGTTGACTTGGTGCGTGATGGTGTTTGTTGGTTTAGATTTAATGCTGGAGGAACAGCTTGTGGACCAGGTAACACCAATTTTTCTATCCCAATAATTGTTGAGCCTGCATCCCAAGCTCCTACATCTATTAATGGAGGTGGGACTTATTGTCATGGAAATCAAATTAATTTATCTTCAATTGGAGGAGTAAATGTGCCCGAATCAGTTGATTTATGGTATGAAAACTCTTGCAATATTGTATTTAGCGAATTGTGGAATACAACTCCAATAGGTCGCCCTAGTTGGTGGTTAGGTGCTACTACAGTAAATTCGGCTAACGGAATTTTGAATGTGAGTGCTACATCTAATGATCCTATGATTTATATGGGAGGTTTAGCCATTGATCCGACTATCTATCGTTATATTCAGGTAAGATATAGGTATGTATCTGGACCTGCTAATACAGGAATGCAAGTGTTTTTTGAAAATGGTTCTGGATTAGCAGAAGCTAGATCGCAAAGAGGATTTATGAACTTAGATGGGAATTGGCACACCTTAAATCTGGATATGGCAATCAATTACTCTAATGTGAATTCTGGCTGGACAACTGGAGGCACTGTCACGGGGCTTAGATTTGATTGGGCAGAATCTAATGGGATGACAATGGAATTTGATTTCTTTTTAGTGTCAGAAGACCTAATGGTTGGAGAGGGAGCAACGTTAACACTTGATTCATCAAATCCATATTATCCGTCACAAACGACCACTTACTTCACTCGAAAAATTGACGATTGTGGTTTAACATCATGTGTATCAACAACAATTAATCTCCCATTAAAAGGTAGTGTTTTAGCCCTTAACGGTGAATCAGCAACATGCATTGTTAACCAAAATGATTGGGTTCATTTCTACCATTCTTCTGGACGATTAATTGGTTCCATTAACTCGCTTGGTAGAAATTTAGGAAGTGTAACAATGACGGTGTATGTGGATGGTACAAATGCACTCGTACCTGCTTGTGATGATCCTTTAAATCCATTGTTCATGACATCAGTAATGCAACGTCATTGGGTGGTAGATGATAATCCTATTGCTCCTCTGACACCTGATGTTCAGGTGAGGGTTCCCTTTTATAATGTTGAATTAACCAATTTGATGACAGCAGCAAATGGTAATGCAAACCCGACAGATGATGTAGGAGGAATTGGAGATGTATTATTGAGTAGGTATCATGGTCCAGCTAATGTGGATAATAATGCACTAAATAATTGTGCTGCCTCGGGAGGTAATGAAAATACAGTGTTACATACTCAGATAACTAATGGTGTAACAACAGGATATTCTATTGTAAATAATGCACAATTTATTGATTATTCTGTTCCTGAGTTTTCAGAGCTTTGGCTACATGGAACATCTATCAATAGTCCGCTTCCTGTAACTTTATCCTCGTTTAATGCGAGTTGTGAAGGGAATGGAGTTCGAGTGAATTGGTCTACAGAATCAGAACATAATTCGTCACATTTTACGTTAGAACGCAGTCGTGACGGATTAATTTGGGAAGAAGTGGCAGTTGTTGATGCTGCAGGAACAACAAATCTTACGCAATATTATGAAGTGATAGATTACGTGCTTTCATCATCTACGGTTTATTATCGATTGGTTCAGGTTGATTTAAATGGTGATAGTGAGCTATATGGGCCAATTTCATCGAATTGTTCTGGTATAGACAATGCGGTTACTGTTTATCCTAATCCAACTAATGGTAGTTTTACAGTTGAAATTTCTGCAGCTTCACAAATGGATGAAACACATATTGGGATTTATGATGTGAGTGGAAAACTTGTTGCTGATAGAACGCTAAATGTATTTCACGGTACTAATACAATCCAATTTGAAAATACTGGTTTTGCCAGAGGAGTTTACATGATCCGTGTCGATCATCACGATGGTAAATTTACTCCTGTTAAGCTTGTAGTTCAGTAACACGATGTTAACTTCAAGACGATTGAAAGTAAACTAATTAAGTAGGTTGTTTTATTTTTACCAGCCCTTTTGCGATTATTCGTGAAAGGGCTTGTTTTTATAACAAAAAGATAAAATGTTAAATATTTTATATATTTGCAGTTACAATATATGAACTATGAAAACATTGTTACTAATTTGTTGCATGCTGATTGCAAGTTTTTTATCAGTTGGTCAAACTACCATTCAGCTTGGTGGAGCTGGAACTGTAAATTCGTTTGACAATCCAATCTGTAATTTAGATAACTATAGTTATACGCAACAGTTATATACTGCTGCAGAAATTAATGCACAAATAGTTGGTTGTGTAGGTAATGATATTACGGCTATTGAATTGGATTATCGAGGAGCTGCAGGGGCTGTGAATTTTAATAATTGGACAATTTACATTGGCCACACAACACAAACTGAATTTTCTAGTAATACGGACTGGATGTTGGTGTCTAATATGACTCAGGTTTTTAATGGTATAACTGCAATCCCATCCTCAACTGGTTGGTTTGAGATTGTGTTTGATACTCCTTTTACATGGGACGGCACAAGTAACATCGTTATTGCTGTTGATGAAAACTCCCCTGGACACAATAGTGCAGCTGGTTTTAGATCATACGCAACTACAAATAGTGCACTAAGATCAATGGGAATGACTAATATTGATCCAAATAGTGCAGTGTCAACCTATCCTTCGAAGTCTAGGTTTAACAATAAACCAATAATTCGGATGACATTTGCTGGTGGAGGTTCATCTGAAAATACGGCTACTGGTATTTCTGGTGGTACAACACAATGTGTAGCTGGTGCAACTGTTGATTTAGAGGTACAAGGTGTCTTACCTGCGTGGTCACCTAACTGGGAATGGTTTGAAAGCACATGTGAGTCAACTGTTATTGGAACAGATGCTACTATTCAAGTTACTCCTTCTTCAACAACATCTTATTTTGTAAGACCTGCTGGAGATGCAGGGTGTGGTCCAGCGAATTGTATTAGTACACAAGTTGTAGTTAGTGCTTCTGGTTCTCCAGATGTTACAATTACTCCAAGTGCAACATCTGTATGTCCTGGGGGAACAGTAACATTAACAGCATCCTCATCTCAAACAGTAGATTACGAATGGTCAACGGGAGAAAGTTCAACTGTTATATCAGTCGGCTCAGGTACTTTCACGGTTGAAGTGGAAAACGCAGATGGGTGTATTGCATCAACAGACATTACAATTGATGAAGGGATTGGTCTAAATCCTGTTGTAACGATAGAAGATGTAGAGGACTTATGTGTGGGGGATGGAGCTGTTACTTTAGTAGGAACGCCTTCTGGAGGTGATTTTACAGGGTCTTTTGTGTCGGGTAATCAGTTTACACCAAGTACACCAGGTGATTTTTCTATTACGTATGGTTACACAGATGGAAATGGCTGTGCTGGATCTGCATCTACAACGATTCGTGTTACAGAATGCAGTAATAATGCAAGTCTTAATTCTATTATTAAATCGAGTGTTAATCTCTATCCTAATCCTTCATCTGGTCAATTGAATATCGAAGTAGATAAATCGATGTCTGGCATTACCATGCAGATTATTGATATGACAGGTCAAGAAATATATCGTCAACTAATAGCTTCAACCAAAACTTCTATTTCGCTAGAATCAATTGCTAATGGGATTTATTTTGTTAAATTAAATGGAGATAATAGCACACAAACACTGCGCTGGATAAAAAAATAATAATCAAAAAAAATGTAGTCTAAAAGTAGGCTACATTTTTTTTATCAACGACTCACCAGTCATTTCAACCGGTTTTGCTATATCTAAAATATCTAGAATTGTTGGGGCAATATCTGCCAAAATTCCACTATTTAATCTTCCGTTTACAGTGTTACTCACCCAAATCACAGGAACAGGATTAAGCGAATGTGCTGTATTTGGAGTCCCATCTTCGTTAACTGCATAATCAGCATTTCCATGGTCAGCAATTACAATCAATTCATAATTATGAGCCAAACCTGCTTGAATCACATTACCCAAACACGTATCAACTGTTTCGACTGCTTTTACGATGGCAGTGTAAACTCCAGTATGCCCTACCATATCTGGATTGGCGAAATTTAAACAAACAAAATTTGGTTGGTTGGTGTTGATTTCTGCTACAATTTTAGCAGTAACTTCTGGTGCGCTCATTTCGGGTTGTAAATCGTATGTAGCAACTTTAGGTGAATTGACTAAAATGCGTTTTTCACGATCAAAAGCCTGCTCACGTCCACCACTGAAGAAGAATGTGACGTGTGGGTATTTTTCCGTTTCAGCAATGCGAACTTGCGATAAGCCATTGCTAGAAATAACCTCGCCTAATGTGTTCACAAGGTTATCGTTTTCGAATACAACATGAATGTTTTCGAATGTTCGGTCATAATTTGTCATCGTGACGTAATGCAGCTTTAATTTATGCATATTGAATTCATGCATATCTTGTTGGGTAAGCGCCATTGATATTTCCCTTGGGCGATCTGTTCTGAAATTAAAACAAATCACGATATCATCCTCTTGAATTAAAGCGACTGGCTGGTTGTGTGCATCGACAAGTATGGAAGGATTGATAAATTCATCCGTGACATCATTGAGGTATGAATCATTAAATATGTCTGCAACCGAATTGAATTTTACACCTTCTCCATTTACCATTAAATGATAGGCCTTTGCGATTCGTTCCCATCGATTGTCTCTGTCCATTGCATAATATCGACCAATAACAGATGCAATTTGAACCGGTTTATTGACTATGTAGTTCTCTAGCTCACATAAAAATTCTTTTCCACTTTTGGGATCACAATCACGCCCATCGGTAAATGCATGAATGTAGGTGTGTGGTACCCCCATTTTTTCAGCTAAATCACACAAAGCGTATAGATGCTCTTGAGATGAATGTACACCACCTTTTGATACGAGTCCTATCAAGTGGACATTCTTATGAGTTGCTTTGGCTTTGTTAAATGCCTCAATTAGCGTGTTGTTTTCAAAAAAATCTCCTTCGCGAATGGATTTGTTGATACGAGTTAGTTCTTGATAGACAATGCGCCCAGCACCGATATTCAAATGTCCTACTTCCGAATTTCCCATTTGTCCTTCTGGTAATCCCACTTCTTCACCTGATGTGATGAGTGTAGCATTAGGATATTGACTCATTAAATTGTCAAATACGGGTGTTTTGGCATTGAATATTGCATCAGATTGAGAACGATCACCTAATCCCCATCCGTCTAGAATTAATAAAGCAACTTTTTTTTGTGACATGTTAAAGTGTAATTTCAATTTTTAACCCTGAGGGTTTATTTGCTGCAGCTTTTACCGTACCATTTTGACCTTTCACAAATTGGTCCACAATATATAATCCCAATCCTGCACCTTTGTGTTGTCGAGTATCTTCATGCTCAAGTCTCACAAAACGTTTGAATACGGATTCTAACCTGTCTTCTGGGATGCCAGGTCCATCATCTGTGAAAATGATTTTCAGTTTGGAGTTAATGATTTCAATCTGAATTGTTACATGCGCATTTACTCCAGCGTATTTGAATGAATTTTCGAGTAAGTTGGAAAGGATAGATTCTAATGCACCACGGTCTGTAGTATATTTCAAATCTTTTGGGCATTCAATAGTGATGTGTAACCGATTATCTATGCCGAATGGGTGACAAATTTGATTAATTAGTGGGAGAATTTCAATTGATTCAGGATGAAAGAAGTAGGCTCTATTTTCAATTCGAGATACGGTGAGAATATTTTCGATCATGTGTTCTAAACGCGTATTTTCATCCAATGCTTTATCAATAATCTCTTTGCGTTGTTCTTCTCCGAATGGTCGTTTATTAAGTGTTTGTAAGTACAGTTTGATAGAAGAAAGTGGTGTTTTAAGTTCGTGCGTTACAGACAACACAAAATTCCGCTGTTGTTCACTTAGTTCGAGCTCTTTTTTAATAGACGATCGAATTTTCCACATGCCTAAAAACACGATGATAAAGAATACCGCTCCTTCGCCCAGTATCATTAGTGCGCGCTTACTAATGTGAGCTGCATCGTCAGTAACTTCTTTTGTTAAATCAATTAGGTGTAATCCCCACCAACCAAATTGCAATACGACATAAGCAGCTAATGCATAAAATATGACTGCAGTTTGCTTTCTCATGATATGCCGTAGTTAGTATGCACGTTGATTTTTCCCTTCTACATAATTCATAAAAGCACGATTTACGACTTTGTTTCCGCCAGGAGTTGGATAATCACCTGTAAAATACCAATCACCAGGGTTGGCTGGACAAGCTTTGTGCAAATCTTCCACAGTTTGATAGATAATTTGCACTTCTGCTTTTATATCAGCAGGAGTTAAAAGTTGGGCAATTTTAGCTGAAACTTCTTCATAGCTGAAGTGATCGTAAATTTCCTTCACGTAATTTTTGATTTGTTCTTTCGGTAAATTTTCTTGCTCCTTACATTTGCGATAGACATCCTGAATAACAGATTCTTTGTTATTTTCTTTCAGCAACTCGATAATTGCTTGGAATGCAATAAAATCTCCCATTTTAGCCATGTCAATACCATAACAATCTGGATAGCGAATTTGTGGAGCTGAAGAAACTACAATAATCTTTTTGGGCTCTAAACGGTCTAGTATTTTTAAAATACTTTGCTTCAATGTGGTGCCACGTACAATTGAATCATCGATAACGACTAAATTGTCTTTACCTCTTACAACAGAACCATAAGTTATATCATATACATGAGCGACCATGTCATCTCGCGCATCATCTTGCGTGATAAAAGTTCTCAATTTAGCGTCTTTAATTGCAATTTTTTCAATACGTGCACGCTGGTAAATGATTTTTGTAAGTTCTTCTTGTGTGATACCTGAACCAAGTTGTTGAATTGCTTCAAATTTACGGTCATTCAAGTAATCTTCAAGTCCTTTAATCATTCCGTAGAATGCCGTTTCAGCCGTATTTGGAATAAATGAAAAAACAGAATTATCCAAATCGTAATCAATTTCTTTTAGAACTCTTGCACAGACTAAATCGCCTAGTTTTTTTCGTTCGTTATAAATATCGTGGTCATTACCTCGAGAGAAATAAATGCGTTCAAATGAGCAACTTTTACGTTGTAAAGGTTCATTGATTAAGGTTTCTTTTATCCCACCATCTTTTTTGATGATGAGCGCATGACCAGGAGTTAATTCTTTAATTTCAGATCGATGGATATTGAATGCAGTTTGTATTACAGGTCGTTCAGATGCAACGACACACACTTCATCATCTTCAAACCAATATGCAGGTCTTATTCCATTAGGGTCACGCAACACAAAAGCATCTCCATGTCCTATCAAACCAGCCATGGCATATCCACCATCCCAATCTTCTGAGGCTTTTTTTAGAATGTTTTCAATATTGAGGGTTGCTGCAATTTTATCATAAATTTGTGTGTTTGAATACCCCATTTTTTTGTAGTCTTCAAACATCCGTTCATTTTCTAAATCTAAAAAATGCCCGATTTTTTCCATTACAGTCACCGTATCAGACATTTCTTTAGGGTGTTGTCCGATAGTGACAAGGACATTGAACAGCTCTTCTACATTTGTAAGGTTGAAGTTGCCCGCTACCGCTAAGTTACGTGTAATCCAATTACTTTGTCTTAAAAAAGGGTGACAACTTTCAATACTATTTCTCCCGAAAGTACCATAGCGTAAGTGGCCTAAAAACAACTCCCCTGTAAAGCCAGCATTGTGTTTTAAGTAATCGATATCTTTAAGTAATTCCGGATTTTTTTCCTCTATTTCTTTAAATCGATTGTTTACTTTTTGGAATATGTCTTGAATGGGTTTTGAGTCAATAGAACGATGACGACTAATGTAGCGTTCTCCAGGATTCATATCAAATTTGATATTGGCTAGCCCAGCTCCGTCTTGACCTCTGTTATGTTGTTTTTCCATCAACAAATACATTTTGTTTAGCCCGTAAAAAGCCGTTCCGTATTTGTCCAGATAATATTGAAGAGGTTTTTTTAGTCTCAAAAGTGCAATACCGCACTCATGTTTTATTGCATCGCTCATGATAGAAAGCTCAAATTTTAGGCAAAAATACGGTTTAATTTTTGTATAACATAAAACATAATTACTTTCTTACCGTTTATTTGGATGTTTTCGCATGATGCTAAATAGTCACTACTTTATCACCGAAAAAAGAAACCATTTAATTATTTTTTCGTCTAAGATTAAAGCTTTAACTTAGTGCGTTTTACTGATAAATTAATGAAAAAACTACTTGGTGTGTGTGTCTATTTGTGTTGGATGTGTGTTGCGTATACACATGCACAAGTGTTGATGCATCCAAATAGGGGGCAGTGGCATGAAAATATTGCGTACAAAGTTGAACTTGACATGGGTGAATTATACATCGAAAATCAAGGGATTACCTATAATTTCTATCATTACGAAATCCCACATCACCATGATGAATCTTCTAACCATACACACAATGATAAATTTTCGCAACGCGTAATCAAAACGAATTTCTTAGCTAGTCAGCGTCCATCTAAGGTGGAGGAATTTAAGCATGAGAAGTATTACCGAAATTATTTCTTGGGAAATGATTCTACAAAATGGAAAACGGACATTCACAGTGTGCGAGAGATAACGTTTTATAATTTATATCCTGGAATAAATTTGACGTATGAAGGTAAGGAAAGTACATTGAAATATTCATTTAGCATTTTGCCAAACACCTCCCCATCGTTGATTCAAATACAATACGATGGTACTGATAATATTATGATTTCCGAAACAGGAGAATTAATCGTAGCAACTGATTTGGGGGAGATTATAGAGTCGAAACCAGTGGCTTGGACGATAGGCTCTTCGGGGACTAAGAAAATGGTCCCCTGTGATTTTTTCTTCCAAGATAATGTCTTGTCATTTAAATTAGGAAAGTACAATGCTTCTGATACCTTGATCATTGACCCGGAACTCGCTTTTTCAACATTTACAGGCGCAACATCTGATAATTGGGGCTTTACAGCTTGCCCTGACAATCAAGGGAATTTGTTTGGCGGTGGTATTGTATTTGGAACTGGATATCCTGTGACTGCGGGAGCGTATGATGGAACTTTTAATGGTGGACAGGTTACAACTGGTTCAACTGGAGGAACTATTGCAGGATTTGATATTGCTATAACGAAGTTTAATTCAACTGGAACCACAAATCTGTATAGTACATTTTTAGGTGGTTCTGCCAATGAAACACCAAACAGTATTGTCACCAATAATGCTGGGGAACTATTTGTGTTAGCGGTTACATCTTCTCCAAATTATCCCATTTCAGCAGGAGCATTTCAATCTACATTTGCAGGAGGTCCTTCTACTGTTCAGTACTTGCTTTTTAATGGCTCTGATATTGCGATAACACGATTAAGTGCTACAGGTAATGCATTGTTGTCAAGCACCTATGTGGGAGGTTCGGGAAATGATGGTCTAAATTATGGAAGTAACCTGTTGTATAATTATGGAGATTCATTCAGGGGAGAGATAATTGTGGATAATGCCAATGTATATTTTTCTTCCACTACTAAGTCTTCTAATTTCCCTATAGCCTCTGCTGGAGGCAGCCTGTCGGGTGGACAAGATGCTGTGTATGGAAAATTGGATTATAATTTATCCAACTTGATGTTCTGTAATTATTTTGGAGGTTCCGGCTTTGAGTCTGGAAATTCAATTCAACTTTCAGCTGCTAATGAATTATATATTACAGGTGGAACGACAAGTAATACGCTTAGTTTAGCAAGTGGCGGAATCAATAATAATGGTATTGGGGGTACAGATGCATATGTGATTCGTGTGAATGCTACCACAGGAAATGTTGTGAATGGAACATTTTTAGGTACATCTGCTTACGATCAAGGATATTTTGTTCAACTTGATTTAGATAATAATGTCTATGTGATGGGACAAAGTGCTGGAAATTACCCTAATATTGGTGGTGTATGGGGAGTCCCGAATTCAGGACAGTTTATACATAAATTAAGCCAGAATTTGATGACGACTTTATGGTCAACGACCATTGGTTCTGGTAATGGGACAGTTCAAATTTCTCCTACAGCATTTTTAGTATCAGACTGTTATGATATCTATTTTACTGGTTGGGGAGGTGAAACGAATCGAACAAATTCATTAGCAACACAAAGTTCTACAAATGGTCTTCCAGTTACAGCAGATGCACATCAAAGTGTAACTAATGGAAGTAACTTCTATATCGCTGTGCTAGATAAAGATGCAACGTATTTAAAGTATGCCACATTTATGGGGGGAGTTAGCAGCAGTTATAATCATGTGGATGGTGGTACATCACGATTTGACAAAAGTGGTACAATTTATCATGCAGTATGTGGTTCTTGTGGGCCAAATAATAACGGTTTTACAACTACACCAGGAGTTTGGTCACCGACAAGCCAGAGTGATAACTGTAATTTAGCAGCGTTTAAGTTTGAATTAAGTGTAATGACAGCTACTATTGGCAATACAGATCCTTTTATTTGTTTGCCCAATCCAGTTGTTTTTGAGAATAATTCTAGCAATGGAAATTCATTTATGTGGGATTTTGGTGATGGAAATACATCTACAGAAGTCAACCCTTCACATGTTTATGATGGACCTGGAGATTATACCGTTACATTGGTGGTGTCAGATACAAACAATTGTTTCTACTCAGATACGGCTTATTTTGATATTACGATAGCTCTTTTTGAAGGAAATGTCCAAGCTATTTCAGACCCCGTTTGTCCTGGAGCTTCAGTTCAATTAGAGGCTAGCGGCGGAATTTTTTATGAATGGTCTCCTGCTAATTTACTTGATAATCCCTCAATTGCAACTCCAACTGCCTCTGTTACGGAAACAACTCTTTTTCAGGTGGTTGTTTCTGATTCTTGTGGTTCGGATACCATCCAATTACTCGTTGAAGTCTTTGAAGCTGAATTGATAATTCTTGCTGATACAATTTTATGTCGTGGAGATACCATCCCAGTTAATATTAATTTAGGTAACGTTGAGCAAATTACATGGACTCCTGCCGAAGTATTTTCTGATCCATTTGGCGTTCCAACTTTCATCTTCCCATATAATTCAACAACGATTCAAATTACAGGCGTCACAAGTGATGGGTGTGTAGTTTCTGGTGAATTATTTATTCAAGTCGATACGTTGGCGCCTATTATTGATTTAATCGATTCGGTTAAAATTTGTAGAGGAAGCTCAGTTCAAGTGGTTGCTAGTGGAGGGAATTATTATGAGTGGTCTCCTAATTACAATTTATCTGCAACTACAGGCTCTTCTGTTGAATTAGCACCAGATGAGAGTACTACTTACTATGTCCTTGGGTTTAATTCCTGTGGAAGCACATTGGATAGTGTATTTGTAGAGGTTATACAAGTTAATGCTCAAGCAGGAAATGATACCATAATTTGCCCAGGACAACAAGCGATTGTGTGGGCTTCTGGTGGCGTTACTTATCAATGGACTCCACCTCAATATGCATCACCCAGTAATCAGGCTGTTACGACCGTTTCTCCTATTTCACCTACTCGATTTATTGCATGGGTTACTGATGAGAATGGATGTGTGGATACCGCAAGTGTATTTGTCGACTTATTTCCGCCAGCTTTTGTGCAAACTTCTCCTGATTTTTATGGATTTCCAGGTGATGAGATTATTATAAGTGCAAATGGAGAAGGTGAAGGAACGTATTCATGGTCGCCATCTGAATATTTATGGTGTGCAAGTTGTCAAAGTACTTCAGCAGTTCCTCCTCAAACTATTACCTATCAGGTTACTTTTGTAAATGAAAATGGTTGTATAGCTAAGGATAATGTGACCATACATTTTGATGCAATACTATATGTGCCAAACACATTTACCCCCAATGGTGACAGTTTTAATTACATATTCAAAGCTGAAGGTGGAAATATCCTTAATTTTAACATGACGATATTTAACCGTTGGGGAGAACTAATTTTTGAATCAAACAATATGAATATAGGTTGGGATGGCACGTATGATGGTAAACCATCCCCTGATGGCACATATATATGGGTTATTGAATACAGTGATAACTCATATGTTGAACATCGAATAAACGGTCATGTGAATCTATTGCGTTAAACAAAACGCTCGTCAATTTCCATTACATGTCCACAATTAGAACAGGTTCTTAATTCTTCTGAAGAATAAAATGCCTTAAACCTTGATAAGAAATCATGCTCAATATTGGTTAATGGAAAACGCGATTCGTGGAGTTTGTTATTACATTTTTCACAAAACCACATGAGACCATCCTGAAGATTAGTTCCTTTGCGAACTTTTTCAATGACTAAGCCAACTGTATTCGCCCCTCGAATTGGTGAGTGGGGGATATTTGCGGGAAGTAAAAACATGTCGCCCTCCTTTATGATGACATCTTTTGCTTGTCCTTCATATTGAATTCGAACAGTAATATCTCCTTCTAGTTGATAAAATAATTCTTCAGATTCATTGTAATGATAGTCTTTACGCGCATTTGGACCACCAACTATCATAACGATGAAATCTCCCGCATTTACATATAAGTTTTTATTTCCGATAGGTGGTTTTAACAAATCACGATTATCTTCAATCCATTGCTGTAAATTAAAAGGAGCTAACATAGTTTTTCATTTTTTGGTTTACGTGGTGAAGTTACTAAAAAAATTGCGTTGGATTGCTTGTTGAATGTTTAACTATAACAATCATATTATAAAGTTGCCCTAAAATAAAAAAGGGGAATATCATAATGCCTCCTTAGTTTGTAAATAGAAAATCAATGACTAATTCCTTACAACCTTGATTGTTTTTGATCCTTCCTCACTATAGATGTTCAAGAAATAAACACCTTCTACAAGTTTAGAGAGATCGAATTCAAGTTTGTCATCAGAAGAAAGATTCACTTTTTGATTAAATATTACCGATCCTTTTGTGTCAGCTAACACCATATCAACTGTTGTTGAAACTCCTGAATATTGAACGTTAATCATATTAGAAGTTGGATTTGGATACAGTGAAAAACCAGATAATTCATTCTCAGCTATACTTGCACAGTTTTGCAAAAGCACTTGCACAAATGATGTTTCAGCTGGACAAACACCATTAGAAGCTACATATGAGTAAATATAAATCGAAGGATTTTCTCCATTGAAATTGACAACTGCATTAGGCAACGCATTCCCTTCTGGGTCATACCATGTGCCACCAAGATCGACATTTCCAGTTAATGCATCAAATAAATATAATGGGCCGTAGTTACATGTTTCAATCATTCCATTATTTCCAGCACTTGAAGGTCCATAAATATTAATGACAGCTATCGTAGAATCATTTTCGCAAGCACCTTCTGCAATATAATATGCATTATATGAAGTTGCTTGTAGTGAGAGTATATTTAATATAGATCCCGAAAGCAGATTTTCATTTGAAGGGAAATGCCATCTGCCTCCTGGAGACATAATCGTAATCAGATTATCAAGGTCTACTGTTTCATCCATAAAACATACATTAAATGATCCGCCTATACTCGGGGTCGGGATACATGGTAATACCTTCACCTCATCTATAAGAATGTCATTATAAAAAGCAGAACCAGTTGTAGCCGTTTGATCTGTAATAAAACGAATTCTTACTATAGAATCTGTATAGTCGCTCAAATCATAGCTTGCTAATTGCCATTCTGAACTATCACCTGATAAGACATCAAGTACAGTCCAAACAGAACCACCATTGATTTCTATTTGTAAAGGTACGTTGTCCCCAGGGTTATCCACATTGTTACTAAACCATTCAAACGTTAAATAAGGGTCGTTAACAGTGGTTAAATCAATTTGAGGAGTAGTAAGAGTGACATCATTTGGTGTTGGAGTTGACCCATCTGACCATGCAAAAGTTCCAATTGGTCGCCCATTTGCTGCTGCTCCATAATCAACCCCGCCAGCTGTTGCGTTAAATTTCCAGAAAGCATTAGTTCCTGTTCCAGAAGACGTGTTGTCCCAACAATCAGGTTGAATGCTTGAATCAAATGATTCGTGAAATGGTGCTGAAAAAATTGCACATGGTGTAGTGAATTCTAGTGGGCCAATCCATGCGCTTTCATCACTAGGGGAACATACGGCTCTTACGTATACTTCATATTCCATGTCTTCAGTTAAACCTGTGAGCTCAAATGGAACTTGATTTACTGTCAGAAATGTACCAGTGCCTATCGCAAAACCAGGTGCACCGTATTCAATATCCCATTCCGTTGAAGTGCCATTTTCCGTCCATGAAAGTTCTACTGCATCAAACGATAAGTTGGACACTTCTAAATTGGATACGGAATGACATGTGAAAAAGTTGAACATGATATTGTCCACCGCTACAGGAGGTTGATTGCCACTAGACCCGTCGTTTCTCCACTGGAAGACAAGTCGGAAAGTCTCCCCAGCATATTCTTGAGGAATTGAAGTGAAATAATTATTCCATCCACTTTGCAGGTTCAAATTGCCTGTTAAGTTAATTCTTCCAGATGGGGCTGTTCCTGTTGAGGTAATTGTGTTTCCAACAGCTGTCCCTGGGGTAGGGAAAAATGTAACTGGAACAGCCCAAACTTGAAGGAAATCACAGCACGATTCACCGTTTGCTTTCCAATCAAAACCAAATTCAATGTCCAATGCAGATGAAGGGATTTCGATATCTCGATAAGCGTGAACGACAGAGAATGCATTTGTCGAATAAGCGTTAGAAGTTCCTCCGTCATTTGATACATATAGTGAGCTTGTTCCACCATTTTCTGTAGCATTTCCAACAACCCATTGGTTTAATGCTGGTCCATTTGTTATTGTCCAGTTTGTAGCTCCAGTTTCAAAATCTTCTATCCAAGGAAATGTTGAAATAGGGATCTGAGAAGTTGTAAATGACAACGGGCCTGCCCACGAACTTTCGTTGCCACCACCGCAGTCAGCTTTTACATAAACATGATAGGTTGTCGAAGGGGTTAACCCTGTAATCATAAAATTTTCTGCTGTGGATATCCCCATTCCCAGTTCCTCTCCCGTATCAGGAGTAAAACCTACATTTCCCCACTCAATATTCCAGTCTGTTTCGGAATTAATCGAAGTCCAAATCAGATTCCCTTCCTGATCTGTCAAATCAGTGATATTCAAATTTGAAACAGGGAGACAAGACGGTCCAGGATGAATTTCCAAAGTATAATCTTCAGCCTGACCATATCCAGCAGTATTACAAGGCCCAGGTACTGTATTATAACGCTTAACCACCCTCATTCGAGTTTGACCAACTAATGCATTTAAAGGTATACTAATCACTCCTGTTGACTGAACCCCGTCAACCCCTGTTGAATTCACAAGATTTGTTAACTGAAAACTCTCACCGGGATCAGCAAACGAATTATTTTGATTAAAATCAATAAACACAACTATTCTAGCGGTGAAGTTTCCGTCTGTATTTCCTTCTACTGCTATTGGAAAATCTCCAAAAATAGAAACATTCCCTATTATGGAGGTAAAGTCCTCTAACTCGGGGCTACCATCAATTATGGGACTTGACGAATTATTAATATCACTAAATACAACTCTGGTAATAGGTTCTACTGCGTCAGAAAACCCAACATTACAATATTGTGCTGAGCTTATTCCTGTAACTAAAATAACATAAGTTATAAATATAAATTTCTTCATGAAAAAGGTTTTTGTGAAAACTATTCAAAGTTACGGGTTACAAAATAAAAAAACAACCTCCACACAAGTGGTTAATAATCAGTTGTTTTTATAATTTGTTAATAAGGAAGGGGAGAATGCATCATTTGGATTACCCATAAAGACAGTAGAATTTTAAAGGTTAATCATGCGTTATGATCTGTTTATGCTTTATGAAATATATGGGAAATTCTAATATTGTTAAATAACTAGAGGGGAATGTAATCATTGAATACCAAACAAAAATTATATGGAATGTTTTAACATTTATCTTATTTTTGCGTAGACATAAAAAATGTATGTTAAAATATTGACAATATGCAAGGTAACGAAAGTAGAAAAACAGCTATCGTATGTGGTGCTACACAAGGAATTGGTTATGAAAGTGCCAAAATGTTAGCAGACAATGGTTTTCAAATAGTAGCACTTGCCCGAAACGAGGCAAAATTAAAACAAGTTTCAACTGAGTTCAATTCAACTTTTGGACAACAACATACATACTTGATAGCGGATTTTTCGAACCCAACAGAGCTTCAGCAAGTTATTTCAAAGTGGACAGCTGATGGGAATGTTGCGCATGTCTTGGTAAATAATACAGGTGGGCCTAAAGGCGGACCAATTATTCAGGCAAAGCCACAAGAGTTTATTGATGCGTTTAATCAGCATTTGATTTGCAATCACATTTTGACTACTGCACTTATCCCAGGAATGAAAAATGCGGGATTTGGACGAATAATCAATATCATTTCAACGAGTGTAAAACAACCTTTACCCAACTTGGGAGTTTCTAATACGATTAGAGGAGCGGTTGCGAATTGGAGCAAAACGATGGCCAATGAACTCGGAAAGTTTAATATTACGGTAAACAATGTGTTGCCTGGTGCCACGAATACGTCTAGACTTCAATCGATAGCTGGAGTTAAAGCTGAGGCTACGGGCGAAACTGTTGATGAAATATTTAACGAAATGGCTTCTGAATCTCCCATGAAAAGAATAGCAGAGCCTCAGGAGGTTGCAGCAGCCGTTGCATTTTTAGCTTCTGATAGTGCATCATACATTAACGGAATAAATATTCCTGTTGATGGCGGAAGAACTAAAAGCCTGTAATTTTACATAAATATGGTATTACCTGAGGAGTTATTCAAGTCTGTTCTTAAAGAGGATGTTATAAAGTCGGGTATTGTAAAGGTGTTTGAACCTGGAGATGTCATTCTAAATGAAGAATCATTTATTCGAAGTATTCCTATCGTTTTGGACGGAAGTCTGAAGGTCTTAAGAACCGATCCAGATGGGAGGGAAATTTTGTTGTACTATATCAAACCTGGTGAAAGTTGCATCATGTCTTTTTTGGGTGGACTTCATCAAGAAATGAGTAAAGTAAAAGCTGTTGCTGAAGAAAAAACAGAATTGCTCCTCATTCCAGTAGAGAAAGCAGGCGAGTGGATTAAAGAGTATCCAGAATGGACAGATTTTATTTTCAAACTCTATCATCGAAGATTTGAAGAGTTATTGGAGATGGTGAATTTAGTTGCTTTCCAAAAGTTAGATCAACGCTTGGAACATCTTATATTACAAAAAAGCAACCTCTATCAACAAAAAGAAATTAGCATTACGCATCAACAATTAGCAGATGAGCTTGGCACAACACGTGAAGTGGTTTCTAGAATTTTAAAACAAATGGAAACACAAGGCATGATCCAATTGGGGCGAAATAAAATAACGCTATTGTAAACAGAACTGAGTATTGAGAGCTGAGTGATGAGTATTGAGGACAAAGGATTGAGTCTAATTTCTTTTGTCTTACAGTTCCCGCTCAGGCGGGACAAGCTTTGAATCTTTTGTCTTTTGTCTTGAATCTTGCAGTCTTAAATCTTCCAGTCAGTCTACTAATTCCCCATTTCAGACATAAACTTAATGCGCATCAGTCTAAGTTCTTCTTCCGAGTAATCCCCATCAAATTCATTGTATGCATCTGTTAATGAGTCAGATTCTGCCTCTCGGAAATAATCAAATATTTCTTCCTGGTTATCTTCGTCCAAAATTTCATCCAAATAATAGCGAATATCAACTTTCGTTCCTGACATCACAATGGCTTCAATTTCATCAATAATTTCATCCATTGTTTTACCTTGGGACTTGCTGATGTCCTCTAGCGGTAACTTGCGATCAATATTTTGAATCAATTGTACCTTTAACCCCGATTTATTAACGATAGACTTAACGACCAAATCTTGAGGTCTGTCAATCTCATTTTCGACTACATATTTTGAAATTAATTCGAGAAATTTAGCACCGTATCGTACTGCTTTTCCATGACCAACTCCTTGAATATTGGTCAGCTCATCAATTGTGATAGGGTATTGAAAAGCCATTTCTTTTAACGAATTTTCTTGAAAAACTACAAAAGGAGGTACTTCATGTGTTTTTGAAATCGTTTTGCGTAAATCAACGAGCATTTTATACAATACTTCATCAAAAGCATCTTTAGCATTACTTGAAACGACAACATCTCCATCGTCGTCAGCTGAATAATCCGTTTCTTTCACCAACATAAACGAAGTTGGCTTTTCTAGAAACTGCTCACCTTCTTCTGTTAGCTTTAGTATTCCGTATGATTCAATGTCTTTATAAATTAATCCATTGACTAAAGATTGTCTGATTGCAGCATTCCAGAAAACTTCATCATGATCTTTATCAGCACCAAATAATTCATGTTGATCATGTCTGTATGACACAATATCAGACGTTTTTTTACCAGTGATAAATGCACAAATGTGTTTGGTTTTTTGCATTTGGTTTAATGCTTGAATGGATTTTAAGAGCAATAAAACCTTGTCTTTTCCTTCAAATCGTTCTTTTGGGTTTAGACAATTGTCGCACATGTTGGTGCATTTAGAATCATCATACGATTCCCCAAAATAATGCAATAGGTATTTACGTCTACAAATTGAGGTTTCCGCATATGAAACAATTTCAAACAGTAATTGCTTACCAATTTCAATTTCGGATACAGGTTTTCCTTGTAGAAATTTCTCCAGTTTTTCTACATCCTTGTAGCTGTAAAACGCTAAACAATGACCTTCTCCACCATCACGTCCTGCGCGACCAGTTTCTTGGTAATAGCTTTCTAATGATTTTGGAATATCATGATGGATCACAAATCGCACATCCGGTTTATCTATCCCCATCCCAAACGCAATGGTTGCAACAATTACATCCACATCTTCCATCAAAAACATGTCTTGATGTTTGCTGCGCGTTGCTGCGTCCATTCCAGCATGATATGCTAATGCATTAATCCCATTTACACGAAGTATTTCAGCTAATTCCTCCACTTTTTTACGTGAAAGACAGTAGATGATTCCTGATTTCCCTTCGTGCTTACGAATAAAACGGATGGTTTCTTTTTCAACTTCCTTTTTAGGTCGAACTTCGTAAAATAAATTATCCCTATTAAATGATGCCTTGAATAATTTGGCATCCATCATGTTTAAGTTTTTTTGGATATCAACTTGTACTTTCGGAGTAGCAGTTGCTGTAAGTGCCATAATGGGCACATTGGATATTTTTTCAAATATTTCACGAAGCCTTCTATATTCAGGTCTGAAGTCATGTCCCCATTCAGAAATACAGTGAGCTTCATCAATAGCAAAGAAAGAAATTGGAACTGATGTTAAAAAATCAATGTTCTCTTGCTTGGTTAATGATTCGGGAGCTACGTATAGCAATTTTGTTTTTCCTGCTTGTATATCCTCCTTCACTCGACTAATCTCTGTTTTTGTTAACGAGGAGTTTAAAAAGTGTGCTACTGCATTTTCCTCACTTACATTGCGAATGGCATCGACTTGATTTTTCATCAATGCAATCAGCGGCGAGACAATAATCGCTGTCCCATCCATCATTAAAGCAGGTAATTGATAGCACATCGACTTACCTCCACCAGTAGGCATGATGACAAACGTATTTTTACCGTCTAAAACATTTGATATAATTGCTTCCTGTTCTCCTTTAAATTGGTCAAAGCCAAAATATGTTCGGAGTGCTTCTTTGATCTGAATTACTTCCATGGTTAAATCTATAACAACTTCTCTTCCTAAATATACGAAAAAAAATGGCTAACGAAATTAAATAAAATAGATTGATTGTAAATTATTTATCGCCTATCTCACGTAATTTTATGATAAACGCTGATTTATTTGCTACTAACACGATTTTTAACCCATAAATTCGGCACATTATTTAACAGATAATTCAATTGTTAAACATGTTTTTACCCAATAATACGATGTAATTTTTGTAAACCATTTTATTTATCATGTTGATTATGCATGGTGTGTGGCTTAAATAGTGGTATATCATGTCTTCATTTTTTAATAGTGTGAAATGCGCACCGAATTGATGTGTTCGGATGATGTGACATTCAGACTTTCTTTTGTTACATTTGTCCCAGCAAAATCAGAACGATTGTGACAGAAAAAAAAGAAATGTCTTTCTTGGATCATCTCGAAGAATTGAGGTGGAGATTGGTGAGGAGTTCAGCGGCGATAGTCTTGGTTGCTATCGTTATTTGGATTTTTAAGTCTTGGATAATGGAAAATTTATTCATGACTATGCGCAAAGCAGATTTTCCGACATTCAGTCTATTGTGTAAATACATTGATGTGTGCGTAGATGACGTACCTGTGTTAATGCAAAGTACAGAAGTGATAGGACAGTTTTCGTATGCCATTATGATGAGTATGGTGGGTGGAATAATCGTAGCGTTTCCTTATGTGTTCTGGGAAATCTGGAGTTTTGTTAAACCAGGGCTGAAGCAAAATGAGTTAAAAGCGGTTAAAGGTACAGTGTTTTTTGTCAGTGTATTATTTTTTACAGGAGTCCTTTTCGGATATTTTATTGTAGCTCCTCTAAGTGTTCAGTTTTTTGGTTCCTTCCAAATTGCAAGTGAGATACAGAATAATTTCACGGTTTCTTCCTATATGAGCACTGTGATATCAACTATTTTCTTTTCAGGGATCATTTTCTTAATGCCTGTGTTGGTGTACTTTTTTGCGCGTTTAGGGGTCATATCTTCTGCGTTCTTAAAAAAGTATAGGAAGCATGCCATTGTTGGAGTGCTTATTCTCTCGGCTTTAATCACTCCTCCCGACTTAATTAGTCAAGTTATTGTAGCAATACCGATTGTTATTCTGTACGAATTCAGCATTCTGTTAGCGCGTAACGTGGAAAAAAAACAACTTAAAAATCAATATAAATAATTGGTTAACGTTTTTTCATAACTTTAGCGACGAATCTGAGTTATGATTAGACTGATATCAATCTTTATTCTTTTAATCACCAATATTGCCATTGGTCAACGTACTATTGTGCAAGGTAAGGTTACAGATAAAGAAACTGGTGAGTCAATCCCTTTTGTGAATTTAAGATTTAAGGACACAAAGTCTGGCGGGACAACGGATTTAGATGGTAATTTTTTAATCGAATCGTATTATGCAACAGATACACTAGAGGTCACTTTTGTGGGGTATGAGTTGTATCGCGCCAAAATTAAAGTCGGTCAATCGCAAACAATAGACATTCAATTAACTCCTGCAAGTGGACTACTCAGAGATATTATTATAGAAGCTCCTGATGAATTGCCAAGTGCACGACTAATGCGCTTAGTGGTGAGAAATAAGCCGATTAATAACAAAGAAAAATTGGATGCGTATGAATATGAAACGTACAACAAAGTCCAAATTGACCTCAATAACATTGGGGATTCGTTTGAGGAAGTAGGGCTGGTTAATAAGTTGGGTGAAATATTAAACTACCTTGATTCAAATAGTCAAGGAAAGTTTTTACCGATGATTTTGTCTGAGTCAGTTTCAAAATACTATTACAGAACGAACCCCAAAAAGAAAAAGGAGGTAATGGAAGCAACCCATATTACGGGGGTTGATAATCTCGAAGTTACTCAGTTTATGGGGGAGATGTATCAAGATATTAATGTATACGACAACCTTATTTTCTTATTTGGAAAACAATTTATATCCCCAGTTTCCAATTCGTACAAAAGCTTTTATAAATACTATCTTGCTGATTCAGCATTTATTGACAACCAATGGTGTTATAAATTGACGTTTACACCTAAGCGAAAAGGTGATTTGACGTTTGAAGGCATCATGTGGATTCACGATACAACTTATGCGGTTAAAGAAATTATTGGGGACATTTCTCCTTGGGCAAATTTAAACTATGTACAAGGACTTCATTTTGAACAAACATTCAACCAAGTAGAACCCGAAGTGTGGATGTTGACAAAAGAACGTGTAATAGTTGATTTTCAATTGACGCGACGTTCAAAAGTTTTTGGATTTTATGGTCGAAAAACAACTATGCGTAAAGATTTTGTCATTAATCAAGCACGAGAACCGGATTTTTATAACTCGGATAATCGTGTCGAAGTAGAATTGGATGCAAAGTATAAAGATGACAATTATTGGAACGAAAGGCGTCATGAACCACTTTCTGAAATGGAAAAAGGGGTCATTAAAATGGTAGACACGCTTGCGTATAATCCAACGTTTAGATTTTTGCAAAATGCAGGCTATATGCTCACAACGGGACATTATCGATTGGGGAAAGTCGAAATTGGAAATGTGTACAATTTGATTAGTTTCAACGAAGTGGAAGGTATTCGAAACGAAATTTCGATACGCACGTCGAATAAATTTTCTCGTCGAATAGAGTTTGGTGGTAGACTGGCTTACGGTTGGACAGATCAAGTTGTCAAGTTCGGTGTGGGCGGGCGTTACAATATTACTCCTCGTAAACGAGGTATGCTTGCGGTATATTATAGAAGTGATATAGAGCAATTGGGAATGTCTCCTAATGCGAAAGAAGTGGGAGCTACTTTTGGAACACTCCTTAGAACTGGTCCGCTGGATAAATTAACTTTTGTCGAGAAAACTGGAATTAATTTAGAAAAAGATATAGGTAAAGACTTGATCGTTTACGGTGGTTTTGAATGGAAATCGTATGTGCCACTTGGAATAGCAGATTACAAACGCTACGACAACGAAGGTGTTGTGAGGGATGTCGACAATATTAAAGCTTCGGAGTTTATCTTGAAATTAAGATGGGGGAAAAATGAAGAATTTATTTCGGGACAATTTGACCGAATTTCCATTGGTTCTAGATTTCCAATTCTTTCCGTTCAAGCCATTTTTGGAATCAAAGACTTATTCAATTCGGATTACGAATATCAAAAATTGGAATTTCAAATGAGTCACAAAGCACGACTGGGATTTTTTGGTGCGCTGCACTACGATTTACAAGCTGGACATATATTTGGAAAGGCTGCTTATCCGTTTATGAAAGTTCATCCAGGGAATCAATCCTATTGGTTGCAGACGGAAGCGTTCAATAATATGGCATTTTTCGAATTTGTGAGTGATTCATACATTTCAGTTATGGCCGAGCATCATTGGAACGGATTGTTTTTTGACCGTATTCCTGGTATCCGAAAGCTGAAGTGGAGAATGGTAACCGCAGCAAGAGCTGTTACAGGAAATTTTAGTGATCGACACCTGTCCGAAATGATTTTACCTGACGTGACTAAGTCGCTGGATTGGAAGCCGTACGTTGAAACTGGTGTAGGAATAGAAAACATTTTTAATTATCTCCGTATAGAATTTACTTGGAGATTGACACATAGATACGAAGGAATCAATAACTTTGGCATTCGCGCAAGATTAAATTTCGATTTTTAATGAAGCTACATACGCAAGAGATACAAAAAACTTACAAAGGAAGACCCGTAGTTAAAGGTGTCACCGTAGAAGTTAATCAAGGAGAGATCGTTGGGTTACTAGGTCCTAATGGTGCTGGGAAAACCACTTCATTTTATATGATTGTTGGACTTGTAAATCCTGATTCAGGCAAAGTTTTCTTAGATGATTTAGAAATCACCAAATTGCCGATGTATAAAAGAGCTCAACTTGGACTAGGGTATCTACCTCAAGAAGTTTCTGTTTTTCGTAAATTGAGTGTCGAGGATAATATCATGGCAATTCTTGAAATGACGAAAATGAATAAAAAGGAACGTCATGATAAATTGGAAAAATTGCTCAACGAATTTTCATTGCAACATGTGCGGAAAAATATGGGGAGTATGTTGTCTGGTGGTGAAAAAAGAAGAACTGAAATTGCACGAGCGTTAGCAACAGATCCGAAATTTGTGCTGTTGGATGAACCTTTTGCAGGTGTAGATCCAATTGCAGTAGAAGACATACAAGCTATTGTGGCAGAGCTGAAAAATAGAAATATCGGAATCCTAATCACCGACCACAATGTACAAGAAACGCTGTCCATCACAGACCGAGCATACCTACTTTTTGAAGGAAGTATCCTCAAATCAGGTACTGCCGAAGAATTGGCTGCTGATGAACAAGTTCGAAAAGTATATTTGGGAAAAAACTTCGAATTAAGAAGAAAAGTGTAGCCGCTTTCTTCACTTCTTTTTTGTGAACTCAATCTATTTCGGACATTCAAAAAATAATTGCACAGCGGTGTAACTATTCATTCCCTTAAGCGTCTTACATAAAAGTAAAATTGAATGTTAACACGCTTTTTTTACTATAGTGGTCATCCAGCCGAACTCACGTATTTGTTTCAAATGAAACGTAAGTTCAAGCATTTCCGCCCCTCTGAAGAGCGACTAGATTCTGTCGCTAAACATTTATCCGACGAAGCATTCTGTTTTGAAGCATTAAAAAAAGTGTCTCGCTCATTTTCGGTGGTTATTCAGCAACTGCCAGCAGAATTACGAGCTCCTGTATGCCTATTTTACTTGATTTTAAGAGGATTGGATACAGTGGAAGACGACATGAAGCTTGAGCATGATTTGAAGGTGGAGCTACTTAAGAATTTTGCAACACGTATGAATCAAGAAGCATTTACATTAGAAGATGTAGGTGACACGCAAGATTATCGTGACTTAATGTTGCACTTTGACAAGGTTTTGCGCGAGTATCACAAATTGGACGAAAAGTACCGCATTGTGATTACAGATATTACTGAACGAATGGCGTTTGGTATGAATAAGTATTTTGTAGGAGAAGTTGATTCATATGAAGATTGGGACGATTATTGTCATTATGTAGCAGGCTTAGTTGGGATTGGATTAAGTGAATTGTTTATCGCTTCTGGAATAGAAAAGGATGCACGACTAAAGGATGAATCTCTTTCGAATCACATGGGGTTGTTGCTTCAGAAAACAAATATTATCCGTGATTTTGCGGAAGATTTAGATGGAGATCGATTGTTTTGGCCGAAAGTCGCTTGGGTAAAACATGTGGATGAACCAGTAAAACTTCAAAAGGACTTGAAAACGGGTGTTGTGGTGCTAAATGAATTGGTCGTGAATGCACTTAGTCATGTGCCTCATTGTTTGCATTATATGAGTGCGCTCCAAAACTATGACGTATTCCGTTTTTGCGCTATTCCGCAATTAATGGCAATTGCCACACTTTTTGAACTATATGACAATCAAAATGTTTTACTTAAGAATGTGAAAATTCGTAAAGGTAAAACCGCTAGGTATTTTATGTCTGGCATGAATTATGAAGCAACAAAAAAGGAATTTAAGGTTTTTTTGGAAAAACTGTACAACATAAATGGTAATCTTGAGATTAGCAAGTTAATAGACAAAATTGAACAACACGATGAAGTCGGAGTATGATATCATAGTAGTTGGGGCTGGAGTAGCTGGAGGTGTGTTTGCCTGTTCTCAAAAAGGGAATGGTCGAAATATTCTAGTGTTAGAACGTGACTTAACAGAGCCAGATCGTATTATCGGTGAGTTATTGCAACCCGGTGGTCTAGAGTCCTTGCGTGCCATGAATTTAGCTCATTTGACAGAAGGTTTTGGAGCACAGCCTGTATATGGTTATACGCTAATTAATGGAAATCGAAATTTCGCTATCGAATACAAAGATGCTAGTTTTTCTAGCTATGGATTGGGAATGCGAAATGGTAAATTTTTGACACGTATTCGCGAGGAGCTGAAGCTACAAGAAAATGTGGATTTAGTTGAAGGGGATGTGACAGAAACTATTGAAGAAAATGGAAAAGTTATCGGTGTACGTTTTACGGATAAATCAACTGGTAATCAAATTGATGTAAAAGCACCACTTACGGTAGTTTGTGATGGGCCTTTGTCGTTGTTTAGAGATAAGTTAAGTGTTCCAAATAAAGAGATTAGTAGTTACTTTATGGGATTGGTTTTGCGCGATGTGATTCCAATGAATCCGAGTCAAGGACACATGATTGTAACAGGAGAATCTCCTGTATTGGTTTATCCTATTCACGACAATGAATGGCGCATTTTGATTGATTATCCAGGGATAAAACCTCCGCGTTTGGGTGAAAAATTAAAAGCAAGTTTACAAGCAGAAATTACGCCATTACTCCCCGAGGGTATGCAACAGCCTTTTATTACTGCGTTGACAAATGACCCCTTGCAAGTAATGCCCAATCATAAAATGAAGGCTCAGGCAAAACGTAAAGAAGGCGTTGCGCTTTTGGGTGATATTTTAAACATGCGTCATCCATTAACAGGTGGTGGAATGACGGCAGTATTTACCGATATCATTACGCTGAATGAACAGCTGGAAAGTGTAGATTGTCGTGATTATGACGCCCTCAAATCAGCAGTGAATAATTATTACAATAACCGATCAAAACGGGTAGAGACAATTAATATTTTGGCGAATGCATTGTACAGAGTAATGCTAGATAAAGATTTGAAAGCAGCCTGCTTTGATTACCTAAATGCAGGAGGAGAAAAAGCAACGGGCCCCTTGTCAATTTTGGCTGGAATGAATCGTGATAAACAATTTTTACTCAAACATTTTTTCCGTGTAGCTATGCAAAACCCATCGGATTTTGTACGGAGACCGGCAAAACAATTTAGATTGTTAAATAAAGCAGTTGGAATTATTCGCCCGATACTAAAGGATGAGTCAAAACCAGCAATATTGAATTGATTTTCAAACACAACAAATAAAGGTGTACCTTTGCAATAGAGGTCGCCATACACTAAGAAAAAAGGAGACGATGAATAATAGAGCGAGTATGTTAAATGGTTTTTCTAAGCTTAGCAGAGAAGAAAAGCTGGATGTAATTGGAAGACTATTCGTAAATGCGGATGATGCTGTAGCACAGTTCAAAAGTTTCGAACATCAGGATGATGCAATTCAGGAAATGATTGCTGAGTTCAGTGAAAATTCAATTTCAAATTTTCACTTACCTTACAGTGTTGCGCCTAACTTTATGATTAACAATACGCCTTATGTGGTACCTATGGTGATCGAAGAAAGTTCGGTGGTCGCTGCGGCTTCAAATGCAGCAAAATTTTGGTTTTCACGCGGCGGTTTCAAAACGGAGATTATTGATACGCAAAAAGTAGGTCAAGTACATTTTATATGGAAAGACAATAAAGCGGTTTTACTCAAGAAATTCAACGACCTTAAAGCAAAATTAATTATTGGAACAGATGACATTACCGAAAACATGCGCAATCGTGGTGGCGGAATTTTGGATGTCGTTCTGAAAGATTTTAGCGACCAAGAGGAAGGATTGATGCAGTTGTTTGTGACCTTCGAAACAAAAGATTCGATGGGAGCAAATTTTGTGAATTCATGCCTAGAGCGTTTTGCAGATATTTTTAAAGATTGGTATAAAGAACAACCTGAGTTTAATGGCGAAGGTCTTGAAATAGTGATGTGTATTCTTTCCAACCTTACGCCAAATTGTATGGTGAAATGTTGGGTAGAATGTGACGTGAAGGAATTTGAAGAATTGGTTCCTGGAACATCTGGAGCTGAATTCGCGAAAAAATTCCGCACAGCTGTTCGGATTGCACAGATTGACCCGTATCGCGCAACGACACACAATAAAGGTATTTACAACGGTATTGATGCTGTGGTGTTGGCAAGTGGTAATGACTTCCGTGCGGTTGAGGCATGTGGTCACGCATACGCATCTATGAACGGAGGTTATTCTTCATTGACAGATTGCCAAATTGAAGGAAATAAATTCACGTTTACACTTCATTTACCAATTGCCCTTGGCGTAGTCGGTGGATTAACAAATTTACATCCATTAGTTAAACTATCCATGGCGATGTTGGGTAATCCAGATGCGCGTGAGTTGATGGGAATTGCAGCTGCTGCTGGATTAGCGAATAATTTTGGGGCAGTAAAATCGCTTGTTACTACAGGTATTCAACAAGGTCACATGAAAATGCACTTGTACAACATCATGAAACAATTGGATGTGTGCAATTCTGAAAAAGACCGTGTGGTAGATTACTTTAAAGATAAAAGTGTTTCTGTTTCGGGTGTGCGTAAATTTGTAGAAGAATTGCGTATCACACAAGACGCTGGATGTCTGAATATATGATTGAGACAGCAACAAAAATATACAGGGCATCTGGTAAACTGATGTTCTTTGGAGAATACATGGTGCTCAAAGGGGCGCCATGTTTGGCTATTCCACTACGTTATGGGCAAACGCTTCAAGTAGAAGAAATGAATTTGCCAGGTGTAGAATGGGAAAGCTACGAACTGGATCGTCCTTGGTTTTCTGCCGTACTGGACAAGAATTTGCAAATGATTCGCACTTCCGATGTGGAAAAAGCGGATGTCCTGATGAATCTCTTGACCATTATCAAAGAACAAGCACCGGAATTATTTGAAAAAGGATTGCGTTTCAAAGCCCAATCTGATTTCAATTTACAATGGGGGTTCGGTTCCAGTTCGACTTTGGTGAGTTTGTTGGCGCAATGGTCGGGAGTGGATGCGTATCACATTTTGGAACACTCATTCGGAGGCTCGGGTTACGATATTGCCTGCGCGACAGCCGAGCAACCGATTACCTATAAAGTAGAAGATAGAAGTACGAAGAACGTAGAAATTGCTCCGGAAATCACGAGCAATCTATTGTTTATTTACAGCGGTAATAAGCAAAATTCACGTAACGAAATCAGGCGTTTTGCACAACGTGAAACGTCTGCGGAAGATGTGAAGCAAATTGAAACGTTTATTCAGCAATCGCTTTCTGCAAAAACCATAGTTGAATTTGAAATGCAACTCAATGCCAGTGAACATTTGTTAAGCGAAATTTTGGGTATGCAACCACTGAAAGAAATGCATTTTTCGGATTACCCTTATACAATCAAGTCACTTGGAGCTTGGGGAGGAGACTTTTTTATGGCTACCTTCCGCGATGAGCAAGAAGCAAAGACTTATTTTAAAGAAAAAGGATACAACACCATCTTGCGCTATGATGAGGTGGTTTATAGCAACTAATTATGGAACAAACACTCGACAAACACACACAATTAGCCCTGACATGGCGCTGCCCGTCCAATATTGCAATCGTAAAATATTGGGGTAAAAAAGCGAATCAAATTCCGTGTAACTCTTCATTGAGTTTGACACTTTCGAATTCATTTACGGAAGTAAAGTTGGAATTATTGGCAAAAGAAACAGTATCTTCAGTAGAGTTAGATTACTATTTCGAAGGACAAAAGAACGAAAAATTTGCTGCACGCGTGGCGCAATATATGCAAGATAATGCGCATTACTTTCCTTTCTTGAACGACTATGCAGTTCGGATTCATTCGGAAAACAGCTTTCCACACTCGGCAGGAATAGCATCTTCAGCATCGGCATTTGGTGCGATTGCACTTTCGTTATACGAAGCAACATACCGTTTGCAACACAAAGAAATCGACGATGAATTTTACCACGTAGCGTCCAATTTAGCACGACTTGGTTCTGGTAGTGCATCCCGTTCGATGTTTGCCAATTGGGCGGAATGGGGACAAAATGACTTGATTCCAGGTTCATCACACGAATTTGCAATTCCGATTACGGACATTCATTCGAATTTCTCGAACATGTACGACGCGATTCTGATTGTGGAAGACGAGCCGAAAAAAGTATCTTCCAGCGCAGGTCACTCGTTGATGAATAATCATCCGTATGCGGCGCAACGATTTGTGCAAGCGAATGAACGTACAGCAAGATTAGCAGATGTGCTAAAAGCGGGAGATTATGCTGAATTCATCCACATCGCTGAGTCGGAAGCCTTGACATTACACGCGATGATGATGACCTCGATGGATTATTATTTATTGATGAAACCAGGAACATTGATGGCCATCGAACGATTGTTCGAATTCCGTCAAGAAACAGGAATTCCGGTATGTTTTACCTTGGATGCAGGACCAAACGTTCATATTTTGTATCCTGAAGCCTACAAAGAAAAGGTAGAGCAGTTCATCATGAGTGACTTGAAAGACACGTACAAAAAAGTAATTTTTGACCAACAAGGTTCAGGACCTATTTCGGTGAAATAACTAGCGAATGGAGACCCTCAACTCAAAAGTTTTATTATTCGGTGAGTATAGTTTGCTGTACAACAGTATGGCGCTGACGATACCGTATGACCGATTTTCGGGAAAATTCAACTTCTGTAAAGAAGGCATGGTTGATCCTACTATTCACTCGTCAAATCTGAGTTTAACGAATTTTTGCAACCACATTCTCGAAAACCACATGGACGAGAATTTTGTATTGAATGTAAAGAAGTTTAAGACTGAGCTAGAGGATGGTTTGTTCTTCGAAAGTAACATTCCTCAAGGATTTGGACTTGGGAGTTCAGGTGCTATTGTAGCTGCAATCTTTCTGCGCTATTTGGACAAAGCCCACGAATTTAAAACCGAAATCAAAAGCTTGACGAAGGAGAAAATAGCGACATTGAAACGCACCTTGAGTCAGTTAGAGTCTTATTTTCACGGCTCCAGTTCAGGAATCGATCCGTTGAGTATTTTATTGAATCAACCACTCTTGTTTCGCAATGTGAATGATGTAGCACCTGTTGAAATTCCTGCCTTTAACCCTGAAGGAAAAAATGTAGTTTTTCTGGTAAATACCGGATTGAGTCGCAGTACTTCGGGATTGGTAGGTAAATTCAAAGCTTCGTGCGAAGACCCTTTGTTTCGTGAGCGCATGGACAACGAATTGGTTCAGTTTACCAACGGTGGAATTCAATCGTTTCTAGAAAACAAGCCAGAAGAGTTTTACGTGAATATGGACAAACTGGTCAATTTTCAGTTGGCAGAAATGCACTACTTGATTCCCGACCAATTTAAACCGGCAGTGAAAAGCGGATTGGATAATGGAGATTATTTCTTGAAAATTTGCGGTTCGGGAGGAGGCGGTTTTATGCTAGGCTTTACGCAAGATTGGGAAAGCACAGCAAAAAAATTAGACGGATTAGACGTTGAGGTAATTTATAAATATTAGGAAATGGAAACAATGCACAAGATAGATTTGAACAGCTACAAGGAGATTATTGAAAATTACCTCGAGCAATATTCGTTGAAGAATTTCCCGTCCAACTTGACGGATTCAGCGCACCACATCATGACGTTGGATGGTAAACGTTTGCGACCAATCATGGTGTTGATGAGTTATTTGTCGTATGACGAAAACTACCAAAAAGCATTGAATGCAGCGATTGCTATTGAGGTGTTTCACAATTTTACCTTGGTACATGACGACATCATGGACGAAGCAGAAGTACGCCGCGGACAAGTGACTGTGCACCAAAAATACGGTGTCAACAAAGCGATTGTGACAGGTGATGCGATGTTACCGCACTCGTATAATTTATTGACTTTAGGTAATGAAGACAAAGCAGCCGATTTATTAGCGGTGTTCAGTAAAATGGCCATCGAAGTAATGGAAGGACAGCAATACGACATGAATTTCGAAACTACAGATTTCGTAACTCCAGAGGAGTACATGGAGATGATTAAACTCAAAACTTCGGTATTGTTTGGTGCATCTATGGAAATTGGAGGGATTATCGGTGGCGCTTCAGAGGACGACAGAAGTAAATTATACGATTTCGGATTATACACAGGTTTGGCGTTCCAAATCATGGATGACTATTTAGATGCTTTTGGAGACCCTAAAACATTTGGTAAAAAAGTAGGTGGCGACATCGTGCTGAACAAAAAAACCTTCTTGTTGACCAATGCGATGAAGCTAGCTACTGCCGAGCAAAAAGCGCGCATCGAAGCCTTATTCAATGAGCAAGATGAAACGACGAAAATCGAGCAATTCAAAGCACTTTTCACCGAAATGGGCATTCCACAACTGTGCATCGACAAAATGGAAGAATTGCACAACCTAGCATTGGAGCGCTTGCGCGGCACCACCATCAGCGACGAACACAAAGAGCGTTTGGAGTATTTGGGTGATGTGATGTTAAGGAGGGTGAAGTAGGTTATTTTCAAGTGAAAAGAAGGAAAATGAAAATTCAGTGTTTCCGTATAGCTTATAATGAACCATTAAGGAGTTAAGAAACATTAAGGGTATGCTCTTACTATTCTTAACTCCTTAATGGTTCATTATGAGTGGTTCTTTTTTTTAAACCATTAAGGCATTAAGGAGCATTAAGAATTTTACCTTAACTAATCTTAACTTCTTAATGGTTCAAAATTATGGCAGAAGAAATAAGCAGTCACACCTCAATAATGATACCTACATGCCACAATCACCAATTCATCTTCGGCTATGGTATACACCAAACGGTGTTCCCCGTCAATTCTTCTAGACCAAAATCCTTGAAGATCGTGTTTGAGAGCTTCAGGATTGCCAATACCACTAAATGGTTCTCTTAAAGTTTCCTTAATAAGCTGGTTAATGCGTTTCAACTTCTTTTTATCGGTGGATTGCCAATAAAGGTAATCGTTCCATGCGGTTGATGTCCATGTTAGTTTCATTCTTCAAGCAAATCCTGTTGTTGCGTATTTCCCTCTTTTGCTTCTTGAATAGAGCGAATCAATACATCACGATTTTTTCCGGATAATAAGTAAGCGGTTTCCTTTAGGGCATTGTATTCATCCAGCGAAATGACCACTAAATCTTTATTATTCTTTCGTTTAATAATTAGCTCTTCGACGTCATTTATAACCAAGTCCAACCATTTTTTCAAATTGACTCTTAGGTCAGTGTAACTCACTACTTTCATTTTAATACTTGTTTGTACGAATTTACGAATTTTTAATTAAGTACTCAAATAGGTACGTTATTTAGTTGTTACTTTTTTATTATGGTAATTCGAATTTTTCGAATAACTGAACTTTCCTACAACCCACTGTCTGAAAAATATCTTTTTGATGTGGTATTTACAATTCCAATAAACCAAAGAAAAATCACCTAAAAGCCATTTCATTTCTGTAAATTTACAACCAAATTAATGACTGAAATGATTCAATCAATAAAATGTAAATGAGTCTAACTTCTTTTGTCTTATAGTCTTGTGTCTTAAAATCTTGAATCTAAAAAAATGAAACAATCCCTCAAAGAAGCTTGGTCGTTTAAAAATATTAAAGGTCGACAATTGTGGTTTTTTGATAAACAAAAGGCGCATGAAATTGCGGGAACCGACAATGACAAAGAGCTTTGGCAACAAATGGATGCCGAATTTGTTTGGGATAAAACGGCTAATCCGAATGCGCAAGACAGCGTATTTCGCGATAAATTCGCCCAACCTGTAAGACAGAAACCCACTAACGCTGATGAAGCGTTGGATAATGGACTACGTTATTTTCTATCTCTTTTGCAAGAGGATGGCAATTGGTGCGGCGAATCTGGAGGACCGCATTTTCTCTTACCAGGATTGGTAATTGCGACGTATTGTTCCAATTCCATGTCTGACGAAGCACGATTAGTCTTGATGCGACGCTATTTTCTAAACCACCAAAATCCAGATGGCGGTTGGGGATTGCACATCGAAGGACCTTCCTCGATGTTTGGCACAGCGTTGAATTTAACTGGACTTGTTGTGGCTGGTCAGGATATTTACAGTGAATCGGTGCAACGCGCGTTGAAATGGATTCACGAAAATGGTGGTGTGACCGGAATTCCACCATGGGGTAAATTTTACTTGGCATTGGTCGGTTTATACCATTGGGACGGAATGGATCCGTTGTTGCCCGAAATGTGGCTCTTGCCCAAATGGGTGCCTGTGTATCCTGGAAATTACTGGAATCATGCGAGGATGGTGTATTTGCCCATGTCCTATTTATACGGTCGCCGATTGACCAAAACAGATGACAATTTATTAGCGTTTCGTGAGATGCTGTATCAAGGCGGATACGACAAGGTCAACTGGAAAAAAGCACGACGTACATGTTGTCCAATAGACGATTATTATTCAGAAACCAAGCTGTATAGTTTTGCATCGCACATCATGTCGGTGTTAGAGAAAATCACTTGGAAAGGTTTGCGCAAAAAGGCATTGAAAAATGTGATCGACCGCATTCATGCGGAAGACATACACTCGGACAGTGTCAATTTGGGACCGGTGAATAAAGTATTGAACTTGCTGTCGGTTTATTACATCGATGGGGCTGATTCTCCCGAATTTAAGAAACACCGCGACCGTTTGGAAGACTACATCTGGCTATCGGAAGACGGTATCAAAATGAATATGTACAACGGTACACAGCTATGGGATACCTGTTTCATGGCGCAAGCGTTGATGGAAAACCCTGATCGAATTCCTGAAATAACCGATGCCTTGCGAAAAATTGACAAATTTGTTGATTACACCTTCTTGCGCGACAACCGTTGGGAGGACAAAAAATTTGATCGTTCACCATCTATTGGCGGATGGCCTTTTTCGACGATGGAAAATGGATGGCCTGTAACCGATTGTACGTCCGAAGGATTGCGCACCGTATTGGGATTGAATAAACTTGGTTTGGTTTCCAATCCACAATTGGTAAACGACTTAACCCATTCGATTGACTTTTTGTTGCTCAGTCAAAACCACGATGGTGGGTGGGCTTCGTACGAAGTCAGTCGCGCCGGAAAATGGGTGGAAAAGATGAATCCGTCGCGTGTATTCGGTGACATCATGATTGACTATTCGTACACCGAATGCAGTTCGGCTTGCGTGCAGGCCTTGTTGGCTTACCGCAAACACAATCCGGAGTATCGAAAAGCTGAAGTAGCTAAAGCCATTACACGTGGAGTAGAGTTTATCATGAATCGTCAACAAGAAGATGGATTGTGGTATGCCAATTGGGGTGTGTGCTACACCTATGCGACTTGGTTTGGCATCGAAGCGATTGTACAAGGCGTTGGTATTCATTACGACGAAAATGATAGTGAGAATCCAATTACCAAAGCTTGTCAGGGCTTATTTTCCATTCAGAAAGCCGACGGAAGTTGGGGCGAAGTGTGGCAAGCCTGTGCCGAAAAACGCTATATTGAAAATCCAGACGGACAAGTGGTGAATACAGCTTGGGCATTGATGGCACTTTTTGAAGCCGGTTATCCCATTGACGAAAAAGTGGAAAAAGCCATCCAATTCCTTGTGGACCGACAAATTGAATCCGGAGATTGGCCGCAGCAAAACATTTCAGGTATTTTCAACTTGAATTGCACTACGACCTACGTCAATTACAGAAATATTTTTCCGTTATGGGCATTGCAGCGGTATATGAAGGTTAGAAAGACAATTAGAAATTTGGATTAATTCAATGTGAAATTGGCAACACTAATGAGAGAGGGAGTTACAGGGTTGAATTTTTGTTGAAATTCGTAATAAAGCATAGCATTAATTGTAATGTTTGGGAAATCTCTTTTTAATTCAACCTCTAGACTTATTACTTTTCTATTTAGAAAATTTGAAATGCATAACTTTTTTTGAATTGAAGTATCTTGGTACTTTCTTATTTCCGATTTACTTTTAATGATTTCTTTTTCCAAGTGTTGAATACTCATAACATTAGAACCTTTATTCATTTGGTGTAAAATAGAATTGTTTTCCTTCAGAATAAAAATTATTCGAGTGATTTTTTTTGTTGAAATAAATTCTTTGATTTGACCAACAGTTACTTTATCATTTAGTTGAATAGAGTTTCCCAATGAAGTATAGAAGTAATTCTTTCCTTTAAAACTCTTGTTTATAGTAGTTTCAAGAAAATCTGTTGGACAAATCAAAAAAAGTGTGTTCATTATTAATTCTCAGTTTTTGGAATGTATGGTAATGAAGATTGGTGTAAAATGATTCTAATTTTGTCATCTTCACAAATTTTGAAAACAAAGCTTTTGTTTACGAAAAGGTGGCTATCGTCTTCTCCGATTAAATGAATATTGCACTGAACAATTGCCAAGTTATCATGTAAAATATAGTCAAGTTTGCTAAACCAAACTTTCACCCAAGGCTTTAGTTTGAACCCTTTATCATTAGGGAAATCGCTGTTTCCTCCTATAAAATACGCTAACGCCCCCTTTTTTGTAGGTCTAAATGTTTGGTTACCAAAAGCCAATGTAGGTTTAAATAATACCTTGCCATTATCGTAATCATAATTATCACTTAGTATTTTATTAGCTTGTTTTTTAACATCTCCTCCTTCTGAATGAGTTTTACCAACCAATACCACATTGTCACACCATAATTGTAGGGTGTCAATAACTTGTTTTTCTGTAAATTGTTTGTTTGAATTTATCATAATTTGTTTTTTATACACCCTATTTTTATTTCAGGGTATCATTCGTATTAATACATTACAGCAACAAAAATAAGCATTGAGATTCATTTATGCAACTATGTTGCATAAATGAATCTGTTTTTAAAACAAATTCATCAATTTTCAACTAGAATTACCCATTAACCAATTATGATGGTAAATAAAGAAATTGAAATAAACAGATTGGTGTGTTAAACCACATGATGAACATGAACCAATTTATCTAAGGATTAATTACATTTGTTACATGTTAACAAAATTATTTTCATCCAATCTTAGGCTCGCATTATTGAGCGGTCTGTTATTGTCTTTAGCTTTCCCACATATTGGTGGCTTAAACTTTGTCGTGTTTGTAGCTCTGATACCACTATTATTAGCAGAAGATAGACTTTCAGCACTAAAAAGGAGTGGCTTTAAACTATTCGGAATAGCCTATCTCACATTTTTTATTTATAATTTATTGACAACGTGGTGGATTTATTATGCCGATCCGATTGGTGCTGCAATGGCTGTTTTTGCCAATTCATTGTTGATGGCTATTGCTTTTTGGGTATTTCATTTTGCCAAAAAGAATATTGGAAGAAATCAAGGGTATATTGCTTTTGTGTTTATTTGGCTTGCTTTTGAATACCAACATTTTAATTGGGAATTATCATGGCCTTGGTTGAGTTTTGGAACTGTGTTCGCCAATGCACCTGCCCTAGTACAATGGTATGAGTGGACTGGTGTATTGGGAGGTACGTGCTGGGTATTAATTGTTAATTTGTTTAGTTACAAATTGTTGCGCAATAAATATACACACGGTAAATCATGGAAGGAAAACAAACCACTTATATTAGTGATAGTAGGAGTAATCATTATTCCTTTGACATGGTCGGTAGTTCGATACGTTACCTACACTGAAAAACCTAATCCGATTGAAGTAGTTATTTCACAACCGAACATTAACCCCTATACTGAAAAATTTGGACCTACCAGTTTGCCATGGAAAGCACAATTAAATCGTGTTTTTGACGTGGTGACACCTTTAGTGGATGAAAATACGGATTTTGTAATTGCTCCAGAAACAGCTATACCGTACGATTTTGATGAGGATAGTTTTTCGTATACAGAAATGTATGCATACTTAGACAGTGCGTTGAAATCATGGAATGGACCAGATTTAGTAATTGGCGCTTCAACTGTTCGTTTGTTTGATGAGAAAAATTCACATGTTTCACGCCCACTGCGAGATGGGAGGTATTATGAGTCCTATAACACAAGTGTTCACATGGGGTTAAATCACCCACACCGATTTGTCCATAAATCGAAATTAGTACTGGGAGTAGAAAAAATTCCATTTGCTTCGATTTTCCCATTTTTAGAAAATTTCGCCATGGATTTAGGCGGTGCAAGTGGTAGTCTGGGTATTGAAGACAAAGCGGTTGTGTTAGATGGTAAAGGAATAGGTTTTGCTTCGTTGGTTTGTTACGAATCCGTTTACGGAGATTTCATTACAGAATTTGTAAAGAGTGGGGCACAAGTCTTATTTGTAATTACAAATGATGGATGGTGGGACGATACGCCAGGTTATAAACAACATTTTGATTTTTCAAGACTTCGTGCAATTGAAACCAGACGATCTGTTGCACGCAGTGCGAACACTGGAATTTCAGGTATTATCAATCAACGGGGAGAGGTGGAGCAATTTACGAAATGGGATGAACAAATCGCGTTAAAGGGCACGCTTAATCTGAATGATGAACAAACCATTTATGTGCAGTATGGCGATTTACTCGGAAGGGTAGCTTGGTTTGTAACAATGCTGGTAATGGTTCTCTCTATCGTGAAGTTTCTTCGGAAATTTGGAACAATTACCCCATATGGAGGCAGAAAGAATGTATAATGTAGCGCAATAGAAAGTAGTTTAATACAACACTTTTTACGATTATTCTTTGCAATTTCTTAATGAAGCACAGTTCATCCCGTTGAAAATCGTATCTTTGTACTCTAAATTTAGAATCTTGAACGTCCATTTAAAAGACAAAAAATTCAACCCCTATTTGACCAAAATTGAAATAGCACAGGCTGTTTCAAAGGTTGCTGGCGAGCTAAATTTAGCATACGCTGGAAAACAACCTATTCTGTTAGGAGTATTGAATGGAGCGTTCATGTTTTGTGCTGATTTGGCAAAAGAACTTGATTGTAATCCAGAGATTCATTTTGTGAAAATGGCTTCTTACGATGGACTTAAATCTTCGGGTGAAGTGCAGGAACTAATTGGACTTGCTGTGGATGTGTCCAACAGACACGTTGTTCTTGTAGAAGATATTGTAGATACAGGGCTTACCATTCAACGAATCATTAACGATTTAACAACTAGAAATGTGGCTTCACTTAAAGTAGCCACCTTTTTGTTTAAACCGAATGCGTTTAAAGGTGAAGTTTTACCTGATTTTATAGGTTTAGAGATTCCCAATGATTTTGTAGTGGGATATGGATTGGATTATGATGGTTTAGGTAGAGAATTACCAGAACTCTATGTGTTAAATGATTAACTTTTGATAAACAATTGATATGTTAAATATTGTATTATTCGGACCTCCAGGAGCAGGAAAAGGAACACAATCTGAAAGATTGGTTGCAAAATACAGTCTTGTTCATTTGTCCACAGGAGATATTTTTAGAGCAAACATTAAAGGTGGTACTGAACTTGGTACACTTGCTAAAAGTTATATTGATAAAGGTCAACTAGTACCTGATGAAGTAACGATTGGCATGTTAGAAAGTGAAGTGGATAAACAACCAAATGCCACAGGGTTTATTTTTGATGGTTTTCCACGTACTACAGCTCAAGCTGAAGCGTTGTCTAAATTTTTGAGTGCGAAAGGTACGGAGGTTAACTTAATGGTGGCTTTGGCTGTTCCAGAAGATGAACTGGTTAAGCGTTTATTACTTCGTGGTAAGGATAGCGGAAGAGCAGATGATCAGGATGAGTCTATTATTCGCAATCGTATTCAAGTTTACAACGAGCAAACTGCTGTAGTAGCTAATTATTATGATGCACAAGGTAAGTTTGAAGAAATTGATGGTGTAGGTTCGATAGATGATATTTCGAATCGTTTGTATGTAGCTATTGACAACGTAGCAAAATAATCGAAGGGTAAAAATGGCAACTAATTTTGTTGATTACGTAAAGATTCACTGTAAATCGGGTAAAGGTGGGGCGGGTTCTCGCCATATGCGTCGTGAGAAGTATATTCCGAAAGGAGGACCTGATGGAGGTGATGGTGGTCGTGGAGGTCACGTAATCTTGCGTGGAAATAAACAAATGTGGACATTGTTGCCATTAAAATACCGCAAGCATATTAAAGCAGGGCACGGCGTAAGTGGTTCTGGTCAGATGAAAACTGGCGCACAAGGTGAGGATGTATACCTAGACGTTCCACTGGGCACTGTGGTGCGTGACTCTGAAACCGGCGAAGTACTATTTGAAATTACCGATGAAGGAGAAGAGCGAATTGTCATGGAAGGTGGGCGAGGAGGCTTAGGTAATACGCATTTTAAATCTTCCACCAATCGAACACCTGATTACGCTCAACCTGGAGAGGATTTGAGAGAAGGTTGGGTGATTTTGGAGTTAAAAGTACTTGCAGATGTAGGGTTAGTTGGTTTTCCGAATGCTGGAAAAAGCACACTCTTGTCGGTACTTTCGGCTGCTAAACCAGAAATAGCAGATTATCCGTTTACCACATTAACACCTAATCTCGGAATCGTTTCGTATCGTGGTCATCAATCGTTTGTGATGGCTGATATTCCTGGAATTATTGAGGGGGCACACCTCGGGAAAGGTCTAGGGCACCGTTTCTTGCGTCATATAGAACGTAATTCGGTTTTGTTATTCATGGTTCCAGCTGATGCGGAAAGCATCAAAAAGGAGTATGAAATACTCGAAAATGAACTTCGTCAATATAATCCTGAGTTATTAGACAAAGGACGATTATTAGCTATATCGAAAAGCGATATGTTGGATGAGGTGATGAAAGAGCAAATGTTGAAAGACATTCCTGAGGGGATTCCTTACTTATTCATTTCGTCTGTTGCGCAACAAGGATTGACTGAGTTGAAAGACCTAATTTGGAATGAACTCAATAGCTGATGCTAGAATGGTTGAAATATATTGACCATGCTGTCTTATTAGCGGTGAATGGAGCTAATACTCCTTTTTTAGACGAGGTGATGTGGATCATTAGCGCCAAGTTGACTTGGATTCCACTCTATGTGTTTTTATTATATCTTGCATACAAACAGTTTGGGCGCAATGGTTTGTTTCTATTTTTAGGATGTGTGCTACTTGCAGTTGCCATAGCTGATTTGTCCAGTGTACATCTTTTTAAGAACGTCTTTCAACGTTATCGTCCGACACATCATTTAGAATTAGGTCCTAAGCTGCATGTGTATCAGTATTCCAATGGTGAGTTTTACCGCGGGGGAATGTTTGGGTTTGTATCTTCTCATGCTGCAAATTTTGCTGTCGTAATTACATTTTCACTATTGGTGTTAAAACGGACATGGAGATTAGTAATCACTTTATTGACGATACATTTCATCGTTTGTTACAGTCGCATTTACCTTGGAGTACACTACCCAACAGATGTAATTGTTGGATCCTTACTAGGAATAATTGGCGCTTTAATCCCGTGGTATTTGTTTAGGCGATTTTCATCTAAGCTACCGGAATAGTTTGCTCTACTTTAGAAAGCAGCGCTTGTCGTCTTGCTGTAAACTTGTTTAAATCTTTTCCTTGCAATGCTTTCCTTAATTTTATTTCTCCAAGGTTATGCCACCAATAGTGAAACACCACAAACGCAGCTCCCGGAACTAAGAAGTAATAAGCTATTGCAATTCCCCAACTGGGGTAAATAAAGTAGTAGATAATAAAAATATAGATGATATTGTAGAACCCTGCGAGCATCATCCCTGCTACCATTTTCACACTGCTCCAAAAGACATCTCTTTTGAATGCTTTTTCAATTTTTTGTTTGAGAAAGAAATACAATGGTGCACCATGAATAAATCCAAGCAGGGCAATTGGAAACCCAAAAATGAGTAGCAGGTAGTTTTTGACCAAACTTATTTTATGCTGTGTGGCATATTCATAGATAAATCGCTCTTCAAGTTTTGATTTTTTGAGCAATTGGAAATAATCGGTTATGTCCTTTTTCAGTTCGTCTAACTTATTAATAAGCGCTTCATCTTTAACATTATTCATCCACAAAGCGAGCTCTTTTGAATATTTCCACCGTTTTTTTAACGGAATGCGTTCGTCTTTGTTTTCGTTGTTCATGCCTTTTCGAGTAAGCGACATGATTCCCTCGTGCAAATCGCACCACGCTATATTTTCAACATGGGTTATTTGTTCCCGCATACCCACTTCAATCGTTTTTGTCAGTTCGGTAATTATTTTTCCCGAATTTTCTTGATATTCTGATTGGTAATCATTTAGACAAATTTTATTACCATAGGAAATTAACGTTTCACTTCGAAATTCTTTTGGATGAGTGTAATTTAATCCGACAGGTTGAATATAGATTTTTTTCTTCCAGTTGCATTTATCAAGCGCATCAAATCCAAGACGCACACTTCCTTTTTTTACAGGTTTTAATCGTCGGATAAATTTATCATCAGTAAACCCTTCAGCGAACATTATGATAGATTTACCTTTACGAAGCTCTTTTGCTGCGATATCAAACACTTTTTGATTCTTTTTAACGGCATCATCTCCATCATGATTTCTATAAATAGGAAGCATATGTGCGCTCCAAAAAATTGGTTTCATAATGCCTTTGTAAATGTCTCCGCGTGTCATGAAATGCACAATGGACTTATTACGCACAGCAATAATCAACGGATCCATAAATGAACTAGGGTGATTAGAGGCATAGATGGTTCTATTATGGAAGCCCTTTGGAGAATTTACGTTTATATTTCTTTTGTGATATAAACGTAGGGAGTAATTTAATACAATTTTGAGAATGAAATAGAGTGGTCTCATAGCAACAACGAAAAAATCAAAAAGTACAAAGTTAACAATCCTATTCTGCTTCTTTCACTGATTTATCAAGTTCTTTCTCGAGCTTTCTATTTTTGCCTAACACAAATCCGATTAGCACTTCATGACTCCCGCCCGATTGAATAGCGCTATAACTTCCCAATCCTGCATCGAATGAATAACCAATTCTAAAGTTCTTCGCAAAATTAGCACCAGCGCTTATCGTTAGTGTATTCGTATTGCGGTATCCCACGCCTAACCACGCCATTTTTTTATATTGTAGTCTAATAGCTCCTTCAAAATTTAAGGGTACATTTTTAACTGAGCGCATAAATAATGCTGGAGAAACAATCCAATTTTCATTAAAATCAATATTACCAGCTAGGTAAACAAAGTGGTGTCTTTCAAATCTTGAATCTGTAGTTAAGTTATCCACCACAAAACGATTGTTAATCATTTGGGTCATGCTGTATCCTACTTCAAAATATTTGTGGTATATCATCGAACCTGCTTGCATGTCGAAAAAGTTTTGATTGCCTCCACTTGAGATGAGGTTTGCATACACACCATCTTCTTGTTGGTGAAGTTTAATACCAGCCGTTCTTAGTCCATAATTACTCCAACCAGCAGACAAACCAAATGACATGTTTATTTCACTAATTAACGGAAAGTGAAATGCATAAGAAGCACCCAGATTTGTTTTGTTAAACGGACCAATTTGATCAGTGAAAGCTCGTCCTCCAACTACATGTTTAGTGCCACCTGTAGAAACATCAGGCGATGCGAAAAAAGCACCTGTAGGTCTAAATTCTTGAAGAACTTGGTCTGCTTTTTTTCCAATTTTGATTTGCGAATGTCCTGTTGCAAAGAACGAACGCGGGGCACCATCAATTCCCGCCCATTGTTGTCTAAACCCCATATTCAAATCAATCACAGATGTCATTCCAGATGCCGCAGGGTTGAATAAATAGGGATTCATGTAGAACTGCGTAAATTGGCTTTCTTGCTGTGCGAAAACAGAAGTGTTAAACCCAATAATTAATGCGATATATATAATTTTTTTCATCTTCAATATTATTAGTAGATAATACTTACGTGTCCTTTAATAATAGTCTTTTCTATGTCATTTAACTCAATCAGATAATAATAAGTACCCATTGGTAATTTTTCGTCCTTATTATTTCTTCCATCCCAGTTGTCTTTGTATCCAATTGATTCAAATACCAAATTCCCCCATCTGTTAAAGATTTTAACGACACATTCGGGATAGATTACGCTTAGGTTATCTAACACCCATACATCATTTTGACCATCCCCATTGGGTGTAATCATATTCGGGAAATTACCATACTCTCCACATACATCTACGTTGATGTAAATTGTATCTCTTCTAGCTGGACATTCTGGTCTTCTTACTTCGTATACTAGAACATTATGTCCATAAGCGATGTCGTCAATTTGTGTTTCTGGTAGAGCTGAATTCGAAATAAATCCAAACCCAGAAAAAGCGAAGTACCATCTTGTATTCGTTCCAGATGCAGCTTCATTTCCTGCTACAATGATTTCTGTGTCATTAAGACAAAGGGAGATCGTGTCTTCTAAAGGATTGATAATAGTTGCTGTTTCAGTAGAATAGATATGCATGGTATCTCGCGAAACGGGGCAATTACCGTTTGAAATAGACCATACTACTTGATTCCAACCTTCTTGTAAATTTGATACCGCCGTAGGAACCGCCGTAGGATTAGAAAATACGATACCACCATTTACATCATACCACAAACCAGTACCTACCGAAGGAAGATTGGCTGTAATTTGTATGACTTCACTATCGCACGCATACACCGTATCAACTGCTGAAGCAGGAAGTGGTAGCTGATGAACAGTTATGGTTAAGGTATCAGAAGTTTGGCCACATGTTGGCGTCGATATTGTCCATACAAGTTGGTTGACACCAATACTTAGGTTATTGACACCCGTAGTTGCAGAAAACTGGTTGTTAAATGCGCCACTACCACTATGAAGTATCCATTCTCCCACACCAGAAGTTGGTTCATTGGCAATAATTACAGCTGATATGGTGTCACACAATTCAAAATTAGCCATTGTTAACGCAGTGTCAGGGTAAGACAATACTTCTACAGTAAATGAACACTGTGCAGTATTTCCAGATGAATCCGCTACTTGATAGGTAATGGTTGTTATCCCTAGAGGAAATTCGTCACCAGAAGTGAATCCTGAGTTATCAATTTGGGTAGTGATAGCCACACAATTGTCTGTTCCAACAGGTGCGGTATAAGTTACTTCTGCTTCACAACTTGAAATAGGTGAAGGACAAGTAATTTCAGGTAGTTCATCTTCTTCAATCAGTAAATTGAATGTACAGATTGAACTGTTCCCTGCTAAATCGACAGCAGTCATTCTGATTTGATGATTACCCGTGATTAACGTTGCGCCTGCAGGTGGAAGCTGAGTCACAGAAGCAATTCCACAATTGTCGTTTGCACTAACTAATCCAGTGTAATCACCTACAGTTGTGCTACAATTTGTCCCGATGTTAACAACGTCATTAGCTGGACATGTAATTGTTGGGTCTTCCGTGTCGTTTGCTGTTAACAATATGTTGTCAAAACCTAACGGAATGTTAAGTGGCACATTATCGTCGTAAGTAAATCTAAATCCGAGTAAAAATGTAGTGTTATCTAGTGCAGAAGGTAAGGAAAATGAATTATTTATCCAAGATGAAGAGGATGTTAAAACTAACGCGACATCCCATGAAGTCCCACCATCTGTGCTGTATACCACTTCTCCAAAATTTGTAGGATTACCTTCGATGATATAGTCAAATGTCAGTTGCATGTTTGTTCCACAACCAATTACTTCTCTATGAAAATAGATTTCGTTTACAGCATTTGTTCCGTTAATGTATGCGAATTCATTTCCACAAATATCAGCTACACCATTTGTAACATATACCGCATTATCTCCAGGGAAAGAGGTTCCATTTCCTGCGCATTCGGCTACAGTAAACGTATTTTCACCCACTATGCCTTCAGATGTCCAATCTGCACTTCCACTTTCAAAATCAGTTGAAAAAATGGTGTATTGCTGAGAATATACAGCAGATTGTGTGATAATGGAAAGAAAAGCTATACTGGATATAATCCACGCATAATTTTGTTTTAGAGGTAGACTTATCATTGTTATTAGTTTCATATTCATTGGGTTCTGAATAGTTGTTACACTAAATTTTCCGCTAATATACAACAGTATACTAACAATTTAAAATAATATTTAATATTCAACAAATATTTTCAAAAATGAAATTTAAGCTATGCTGAACGTTTAAAAGTTTGGTGTAAGTTCGTGTGTTTTGTAAAAATCATCGATATACTTCACCGCTTCTTCTGCTGTGTCTACAAGCGAAAACAGTTGCATATCTTGTGGCGAAATGTTTTGTTCTGCTTCTAGCATTTCTGTTCTTAACCAATCTACCAAAGGCGTCCAAAATTTCTTACCAACAAGAACAACAGGTCGATTGTTAATTTTTTTGGTTTGAATTAAGGTGAGTGCTTCGAACACTTCATCTAAGGTACCAAAACCGCCTGGTAGAATAACAAATCCTTGAGCATATTTTACGAAAATAACTTTTCGAACAAAGAAATAATCGAAATCAAGATTGCTGTCGTCGTCAATGTAAGGGTTATGGTTTTGTTCAAATGGCAATGCTATATTCAATCCTACAGATTTCCCTTTTCCGAGTTGCGCACCTTTATTTCCTGCCTCCATTATTCCAGGCCCACCACCCGTAATGATTCCATAACCTCTTCGTGCGAGCATTTCAGCAATTTCCACTCCAATTTGATAGTATGGATTGTCTGGTCTAGTTCGCGCAGAACCGAAGATTGAAATACATGGACCTATTCGAGCCATTTTTTCGTATCCTTCTACAAACTCAGACATAATTTTAAAAATCGCCCAAGAGTCGTTTGTTTTGATTTCGTTCCAGTCTTTTCTTGTCATAACTTAGCTTTTTAATTCTAATTTTAAATACTTAGCGGTATGGGAAGTTGAAGTGTGTTTTTTGACTAAATCTTCGGGTGTTCCTTGAAAAATAATTTCGCCACCTTTTTTTCCACCTTCGGGTCCCAAGTCCACAATATAATCACTTACTTTGATAATATCCAAATTATGTTCGATAACAATTACGGTATTTCCTTCATTAACTAGTCGTTGTAATACCTCTATGAGCATACGTATATCTTCAAAATGAAGTCCTGTTGAGGGTTCGTCGAGGATGTAGACTGTTTTTCCAGTGCTGCGTTTTGCTAATTCCGAAGCTAATTTTATTCGCTGTGCTTCACCGCCTGATAGGGTAGTAGAGGGTTGTCCTAATTTGATGTAATTTAACCCGACAGACAATAGCGTTTCAAGTATACGGTGTATTTTAGGAATGGAGGAAAAGAATGAAGTCGCTTCATCAATGTTCATTTCCAACACATCGTTGATTGATTTGCCTTTGAACCGAACTTCGAGTGTTTCTGAATTATAACGCTTACCCATACATGTTTCGCAATCGACTAATACATCGGGAAGAAAATTCATTTCGACTACTTTTACCCCAGCTCCCATGCACGTTTCACATCGTCCACCTTTTACGTTAAACGAAAAACGCCCTGCTTTATACCCCCTAATCTGTGCTTCGGGGAGTTGTGTAAATAATGTGCGTATTTCATCAAATACTTTGGTATAAGTGGCAGGGTTAGAACGTGGTGTTCGACCTATTGGAGATTGGTCTATTTCAATAACTTTATCTAAATAATCAAGGCCTTTGATTTGTGTGTAAGGCATTATTTTTTTGACACCGTTGAAATAATAATTGTTTAGAATAGGGTATAAGGTTTCATTGATAAGCGTTGATTTTCCACTACCAGAAACTCCAGTAACACATGTCAATGTTCCTAGTGGGATTTTCAGATTTACATTTTTTAAATTGTTACCTGTAGCACCTTTTAGCTCAATAAATTGTCCATTTCCTTTTTTGCGTTTAGTTGGAACAGGAATGGATAGTTTACCGTTTAAATAGGAAGCGGTTAATGAATTTCCAGATAGGATGTCTTGGTATGATCCCGTATTCACAATTTCACCACCGTGAATCCCCGCTTTAGGTCCAATGTCCACAATGAAATCAGCTGCTTCAATCATTTCCTTATCGTGTTCAACTACGATTACGGAATTTCCAGTGTCTCTCAGTTTTTTTAATGATTCGATTAAACGGGTATTGTCACGTTGATGAAGACCAATACTCGGTTCATCTAAAATGTATAGGACATTTACCAATTCAGATCCAATTTGGGTAGCAAGTCTAATGCGTTGCGCCTCTCCTCCTGATAGTGATTTAGCAGGACGATTGAGTGCTAGGTAATCAAGTCCAACTTGTAAAATAAAGCCAACTCGGTCATTGATTTCTTTTATTATTTCGCTTCCAATTTTTCGTTCCGAGTCGGTTAAGATGTCGGGTAGATGGTGTATCCAATCTCCTAATTCTTTAAAATCTAATGCCGCAATTTCGCCAATGTGTTTTTCATTGATTTTAAAATAGTGTGCTTCTTTGCGTAATCGAGAGCCATTGCAAGTTGGACAGTCTATTTTATTCATAAAACTTTCTGCCCATCGCTTAATTGGAGCCGAAGGGTTGTCTTCGTAATGACGCAGTAAAAAGTTTGCAATACCTTCATAATCGGGATTGTCGTGAGAATTTCCGAATAACAATGTGCGAATGAACGTATCTTCAAATTCTTCGAGAGGAGTAGCGAGTGTATGTCCATTTTTTTTGACCAAGAAGTCAATCTGTTCTGTCAGTTTTTTAGATTTCAATTCTCCTAATGGAATAATTCCCCCAGCTTGAATCGATTTTTTTTTATCAGGGATGATACGGTCGATGTCAATTTCAGATACTAGTCCCAGACCATTACAATGTTGACAGGCTCCATAAGGTGAGTTAAATGAAAACAAGTTGGGTTCTGGTTCGGGGTAACTGATTCCCGTTGTCGGACACATCAGATATCGGCTGAAGTAACGTTCTGCATTGGTGTCTGCATTTACGACAATTAATGCATTGTCACCATTTTTCATGGCTAATTGTACAGATTCATTGAACCGTTGGCGTTGATCTTCGGCAACTTTAATTCGGTCAACTACAACTTCTATATCGTGAACTTTATACCTGTCAAGTTTCATTCCCACAGTAACATCCATCAGTGTTCCATCTACGCGAACTTTGTTATATCCTTGTTTGACAACTTGCTCAAAAAGTTCTCTGTAATGTCCTTTACGACCTTTTACTTTTGGTGCCAAAATCAACAGTCGTTGCCCGTCAAATTGATTGATGATTAAATTTACAATTTGCTCATCCGTGTATTTGACCATTTTTTCACCTGTTTCATACGAATATGCTGTAGATACACGTGCAAACAATAAACGCAAGAAATCATATATTTCAGTAATCGTACCCACGGTAGATCGAGGACTTTTGGAAACTGTTTTTTGCTCTATGGCGATAACAGGACTTAATCCATCAATCTTATCTACGTCAGGGCGTTCTAATCCACCCAAAAATTGGCGAGCGTAGGACGAGAACGTCTCGATGTACCTTCGTTGACCTTCTGCAAAGATGGTATCAAATGCGAGCGAACTTTTTCCACTTCCTGAAAGACCTGTAAAAACGACTAATTTATTGCGCGGGATTTTTAAATCAATGTTTTTGAGGTTGTGCTCTCTAGCGCCAAAAATTTCGATATAATTTGTTGAATTGAATGCCATTGTTTACCAGTGGTTACAAATTTAGTTTTTTAGCTAAATTGAAAACGTAAATGGCGATAAAATGTTTAAACAAATTATGGATAGACTCAATCTTTTGATTTAAACTTTTGCGTAATTCTAAATAAGCTGATAAATACCACTACAAAGAATAATGAGATGATGTAAATGGGAAAAATTGTTTGGATGGAAACGAAATAAATCATAAGTCCTGCAAAGAGAAAACTGAGTAACGCAATAGATAAAAAAACAATTCCAACTTTACGGTCATTTAATCCCATATAGACAAGGTGATGTGTGGTGTGATCTTTTCCTCCCACCATGGGTGATTGACCTTTTCGAAGTCGATTGATAATCACTGTCAAGGTATCAGCTGCTGCTGGAGTAAATGCAACGAGCGCAATCAATAAACCAATCCATCGGTGATTTTCATAATGTACACCTACATTCCAAAGTGAATCAATTGAGGTGAATGCTAAATACAGCCCTAGGAACATACTGCCCGCATCACCCATAAATATTTTAGAAGGATTCCAATTGTAATATAAAAATCCAATCAAGGCACCAATCATTGAAAAATTGAGCACTAACCATATTGTGGATACTTGACCATATATCCAGTAAAAGCCAAAGCTAGCTGCTAATAGAATAAATATGGAGACAATACTGGTTATTCCATCCATGTTGTCGAGCATGTTTACAGAATTCATCACCCCAACAACCCAAATTACTGTAAAAGCACCATCAATCCAGCCAATGTGTGATATAGGCAAGACGCTTCCTGTGTAAACCAAAATGAACCCTGTAGTAATCTGCGCTGCAAGTTTTAAAAAAGGTCTGGTGTTGTATGCATCATCTGCTAAACCAAGGACGAATGCAAAAGTTCCTGCAGTAAATAAACCTAATAATTTTGCATTTCGAAAGACATCGTCTTCGCCAAAAAAGATGGCGTAAAAAATAATGGCAAATAAAAATATGATATAAAAACTTATTCCGCCTAAAGATGGTTTTGTCTGATTACTCCATCGAATTGTATAATCTTGGTTGTTGCGGATTCCCAAATTTTTAGAAAAACGCAATAATATTCCATTTATAAGAATAGAGAAACATATACTGAACAAAAAGAAGGCAGTCAATATCATAGTAGTTCACATATTATTAGTAGGGAGTAGTAAATTCCCTGAACAAAGGTAGCTTTTTATCCTTTTCTGACGACAATATAGCTAATTTTGGCCAATTAATACATAAATCAGGGTCATTCCAATAAATACCCATTTCGCTTTGAGGATTGTAGTATTTGGAACATTTATATTGAAAAATTGTGTTGTCTTCAAGTGTTAAAAATCCATGTGCAAAACCTTCGGGAATGAAAAATTGTTTTTTATTGGTTGCAGAAAGCTCAACCAGTTGGTATTGACCATATGTAGGAGAATTTTTTCGAATATCTAATGCAATATCTAACACCGAACCTGCTACTACACGGACCAATTTACTTTGTCCAAATGGAGGGGCTTGAAAGTGAAGACCTCTTACAATCCCTTTTGCAGAAAGGGATTCATTATCTTGTACAAAGGAAATAGGAAACCCGATGGCCTCGGTGAATTTATCATGATGATAGCTTTCAAAAAAATAGCCTCTATTATCTCCATGAATTTCTGGTTCGATTAACCATAACCCCTCTATTTCTCCTGGTATAATATTCATCGTTTAAAAATCTTTTGCCACCATTTTAATTGAGTTTCATCTTCGTAGTAATTTCCGTAACCATAACCATAGCCACTTCGTTTGTGATCAAGCGCATTTAGGATTACACCTAGTCCTTTTATCTGTTGTATTTCAACAAGTTCTTTTACACGATGGGCAAAACTTCTTTTTGAATAATTTGCTTTAAAGATATAAATTGGACAGTCTGCTCGTGATAGCAAATCAATGCCATCAGAAACCAACCCAACAGGAGGGTTGTCAATTACAATAATGTCATATAATTCTTTCAATTCCGCTAACGTTACTTCCATTTTATCAGAAAGAATTAATTCTGAAGGATTGGGTGGAATTGGACCAGCTGGTATGAAATCTAAGTTTGCTAGATTACTCTTTTTGATACATTCTGCTACCGTATTTTGTAGACTTAAGATGGTGCTCATTCCAATATTGTTAGTGGCTTCAAGTCCAATGTGAACCTTCGGTTTTCGCAAGTCCAAATCAATCAGCACAACTTTTTTCCCTGTCATGGCTAATATCCCCGCCAAATTTAGGCAAACAAATGTCTTTCCTTCTCCTGAAATGGATGAAGAGACAGCATAAACACGAGCGTTAGGCTTGATGAAATTTAGGTTTGATCGAATTCCCCTAAAAGCTTCCGCAAGCATTGATTTTGGATTTTCAGCAACTACAAGTTTAGAATAATCTGATTTGACTTTGTGTATAGGTACTGTACCCAAAATACTTACGTTAGCCAATATGCTTTTCAAGTCTTCTAACGAGTTGATTTCGTTATGCATTAAGTACTTGATGAGTATGATTCCAAAACTGATAAATATGCCGAAGAAGATAGCAACTCCGTAGATTATTTTTTTATTTGGAAAAACAGGTATTACTGAAGATTCAGCAGTTTTTAAGACAATGTTTTTTGAAGCAAATCCAGCATTTGAAATGGAGTAGACAGAACGCTTATCCATCAGTAATAAGTAGTATTTTTCATTCAAATCTTGAATGTTTTGAAGGCGTGCAAGTTCCATTCGTTTTTCAGGAATGAGGTATGCTTCTGCATCAAATTGTCTCATTTTTTGGTTTAGTACGACAATTTTTGAGTGAATACGTTCTTTTAACGCACTTATTGATTGGCGAATGGAATGTATGCGTTGCTGGATTTTTGTACTTACATTTCGGTATTCAGCACTTTCTTGTGTCATAGAGAATGCCAAGTCTTCTCTTCTTTCAAGTAAGCGATGTAGCTCTTCAATTTGTTGATATAGCGATGATTCAAATGATGTTCCAATCAGTTCTGGAATTAATTGATATATTTCTAAACGATTAGGGTTTGCCGAAATTTTTTGCTCCACATGACGCAATGTTTGAAGTTCTAACTCTAAGTTAAACACTTCGCTCGACAATTCTGTGATACGCTCATTTAAATTGCTTTCCAATTTATCAGGATTCTGAATGTTACTAATCCGTTGAAATAATTGAATACTTTCTTTCGAACTTTTAAGTTCATTTTCAAGTGAGTCCAATTGTTCATCGATGAAATTCAAAATGTTTTGCGAAGATTGTTTTTCAAGTTCATCGTCGTAATCAAAAAATGTAGTGTAAACGGCATTGGAAATATTTCTACTCAAGCAAGCGTTGTTACTTCTATACGAAATTTGAATGGTTTTCGCCTCAGGATTTAAAGGTGATACAGAGAGGTTCGAAATTAGTCTTTTAGAGAGCGCATCCAAATTATTGAATGTAAAATACGACGAGTTTTCTTTGTTTTCTTCTCCGAATACGTTTTCATCAAGTATTTTGATAACGATTTTAAAATGCCTGTTCTCTATAATACTATCCGATACAAAGGGCAATTGGATGTTTTTTCCATTGTATTCATAGTTAATGGTATACCCTTTTTCAGCAGTTTTAATAAACAATGGCACCTCACAAAGCGAAGAATCTTTAAGGATATAGGGCGTTACAATAAATGTTGACTGTAAGTATCGTTCTTCCGTTAAGAACTGTCCTTTGTGAAAATAGGAAATGTTCATATTAAGCGAACGTATAGCTTTGCGAAACAAAAATTCGGAACGCATTAACTCTATTGCTTCGGATAACCCTTTTTTGGTATTAAAATTTTCTAATCCTAGCACATCCTTACCTTGATCTTTGCTCCCTATTTGAATAATAGCGACAGATTCATAAACAGGCTTGGTGTAACGGAGGTAGATAATGGAAATAAAGAAGAAAAACCCTATTGATAGGGGAATCCAAAGCCAATTCTTTCTGAAAACAGCATAAAGAATCGTAGGCTGAAAATCTTTATTTACAAATATTCCTTTTTGTTCCAAAATAAATTATTTCAATGTGACAATTATAGTAACTACTACCGCAGCACTCGTAAGTATGGATACAATTGGTGCAATTTCCTGTATAACCTCTCTACTTACTTGTTTCACAGGTTCTACGTAGATGTAATCATTAGCTTGTACAACCATGTCAGCATAATACAGTCCGTCCATTGTAGATAAATCAATTAAATATACCTCACGTTTTGATGGAGTTTGACGCATTACTTTCACATGTTTAGCACGACCTCTTTCTGCTATACCACCAGCAAGAGCTAAGGCTTCCATTAGGGTTGTGTTTGCATTCAATAACGGGACAACTTTTGCTTCAGAACCGCTCCCCGGAAATACAATTACACGTTGGTTAACTACTTTTAGTTGCACAAATGGGTCGACGTATTGTTGGGTGTATTGCTCTTTTAACGTTTCTTGCGCTTGAAAAATAGTAAGCCCACTCAATTTGACATCTCCAATTACGGGCAATTCGACATAACCATCTTTTTTAACGAGGTATTCGAGTGAGGTAGAAGAAGATCGTGCCATACTCTGATCTGAACTACTTCCTGTTGCAAAGTCGATTAACTTCGAGCCATTGTTGGTGTAAATCTTTAATTCTATTCGGTCATCGGCAGAAATTCTGTATTCGTATGCAGGAGACATAGGGATGGAATCGTAACCATCAAATCCTTTTTTTGTTCGGAACATCAGATTAGAATTTACCCCGCATCCTGTAAATAGAATTCCAGCAAAAATTAGTGTCAGTGTAATGTATTGAGTCAATCTCATTATTAGGTGTTATTTTTCAAATTTACTTATTTTGAAGTAATTCCATGTAATATTCCTCCATATTCTTTACCAATGTGGTGTAATGGAATTTCTCTTTTACGAAGCTCCAGCCATTTTGTGACATTTTTTCTCGAATTTCTTTATTTTTTATTAATTCACCCAATTGTTTCACAAAATATTCGAGATCCCCTTTGGGAATGATATAGCCTGTTTCTCCATCTTTCATGATGTCTTTCACACCACCAACGTCTGTAGATATTATTGGAACACCCGACGCTTGTGCTTCGATTAAACTTACAGGTGTTCCTTCATTTTTTGAGGTTAAACAGATAATGTCCATTCCTGCATTAAATTTGGCAATGTCTGTAATCCATGAAGTCATGATAATGGTATCCTGATACTTTTTGTTGAGTTGATTCACACGTTGTTCGATACTTGAGCGTTCAGCGCCATCACCTACTATAAATACCTTGATGGGAACGTTTGTATTGGGGAGTGTTTGTTCAATAACGTCCAGAAAAAAAGCATGATCTTTTATCGGAGCCAATCGACCTACTATAGCAATAGCTACTTCATCGTCTTGCAGGTTAAATTTTTGACGTGTCTCTAATCGGTTTTCAGTTTTGTGCGTATTGAATTTCATGAGGTCAAAACCCAATGGGATAACCTTTATTTTCTTGGCCTCACAAATATGGTGTTCCAACGAAAGTTCCCGCTTTTGTTCGTCACTTATAGCAATAATTCCAGTTGTTTTTTTTGCAAGTTTACGTTCGATTGCTTTGTAGATTTTTGTTTTTGTACTGCTAAAATAGGAGTGAAATACGTGCCCGTGATAGGTGTGTACAATGACAGGGACTTTACATTTAATAGCTGCTCGACGTCCCAAAGCACCAGCTTTTGCCGCATGAGTATGCACAATGTCGGGTTTAAACTCTTTGATGATTGCTTTGATCTTTTTATACGCTTTGCGGTCGGATGAAAAATTTGGATTTCGTTGAAGTTCCGCTATAATTGTTGGTGTAAGACCATATTCTTCTAGTATATGTAGCGAATCTGTTTCTCCTTCATCAGGGACACCACCTATTAAAAGTGTTTCAAATTCATCACTCATGAATCGCGTTAAGAACGTGGCGTTATACGTCGGGCCGCCTATGTTGAAGCGGTTGATGATTCGAAGAATTTTAGGCATAAACAAAATGTATATGGGTTAATCATACGTGGTGACAATGGATTAAGATACATAAAAACCTGAGTTCGATTATTATTTTGTTATCATATAAATTGCAAAAACTTAATTTTCAGTATTTTAAATCAAATTAATTTAGAACGTTTAGATAAATAACTACTAGAAAAGTGAAATCTTTCATTATAATTCGCTTGCTTGTCGTTAGTCTTTTTCAATTTATACAAAACTAATTGATCATTAAACCTAAACATTTAGTGTATAATGCCGATATAGTTTGAAAACAGTCTATATATTAGACTGTATTGAAAACATAGTCGGTATAGCCCGCTAAATTTTCAAAAAACTGCCTAAATCAAACGATTCTAATGAAATCTGAAAACAAAAGAATAATCGAACTCAGGTTAAACACGCGATTTTCTGAAAATTCGTCTTTCGGCATAGTTTTGGTACAAATCAAAATTGTAAATTTGGAGTATGATGAGGTATATAAATTGTTGGTTGTTAATTTTTTCAATTTCGATTTCGTTTGCTCAAGAAGAGCAACCAAACAGTGTTGAAAAAGCGCTCCAGTCTTTTCTGAAACATACTGATTTATCTCATGCAGCTGTATCGTTTGAGGCGATAGACTTAAGTACGGGGAAGGTTGTGGCTTCTGCAAATCCTCGAATGGCAATTATACCTGCAAGCACAGTTAAGTTATTTACTACAGCTACGGCGTTCCAATATTTAGGGTCTTTTTATAAACCGATTACAAGACTTTATTATACGGGTACAATTTCTGAGCATGGTGTATTAACTGGCAACCTTATCGTTCGTGGTGGAGGTGACCCTACACTCGGAAGTAGGTTTTACACTAAAGAGGGCGAAGAACGCGCTTTTTTTGCTGATTGGAAAAATGCGATAAGTGAATTGGGTATCAAGGAAATTAAGGGAAGTGTAATTGCGGATGCTTCCGATTTCGGATATGACGGAGCTCCCGCTGGTTGGACTTGGGGTGATATGGGAAACTATTATGGGGCTTGGGCATCTGGACTTACCTTGTTTGATAATATGACTTATTTATATTTCAATACGACTTCAAATTCGGGTGATACTGCGGAGTTGTATTGTATTGATCCTTATATCCCTAGTTTAACCGTACAGAATAGAGTTAAATCGGCAAAGGTTAAAGGGGATAATGCGTATGTGTTTGGTGCGCCTTTTTCCAAAGACTGGTTTGTAGAAGGTCAGTTGCCAATAGATCAGTCTGATTTTAAGGTTAAAGCGGCTATCCCAGATCCTGAAGAATTATTAGCTATGGAGTTTAGCTCTTTCTTGAAACAAGCTGGAATAGGGGTGCATTATCATTATGTTGCTATGCGAAATGTATGGAATGCAAAAGAGCTTATTTATGCAGATGCGCAATTAATCATGGAATATGCGGGAAAAGACGTCAACAACATTGCGTATTGGGTTAATCAACGGAGTGTCAATTTGTATGCAGAGCATTTGCTTGGACTAGTAGGTCTTAAGAAGTATGGAAAAGGGAATACTTCGAATGGCACAGCGGCAGTTGTGGATTACTGGTCGGATAAAATTGCTACACAGGGAATTCGCTTAACTGATGGAAGTGGATTGTCCCGAAATAACGCAGTATCAGCTTCTCATTTCACTGCTTTATTGAAGTACATGCGCGAAAAAGGGGAGAAGGAATTTGAAAAAACGTTACCCATAGCGGGCAAATCAGGAACCTTAGCATCTGTATGCAAGGGGCAGGCAGCAGAAGGACGCTTGATTGCCAAAAGTGGCACAATGTCTCGCATCAAATCCTACGCAGGATACGTCAATACGAAGTCAGGTAAGCAACTTGCTTTCGCAATTATTGTAAATAACCATACAAATTCATCTGCAGCGTTAGTGAAACAGATGGAGCCGCTGTTTAATGTAATGGCGAATTATTAAGTGTATAATTTGGTGTTTAAGGACTTGCATTCTTTTCCAGAACTTTTAGTTCTATTGTATGTTTTCTTATCAAATAGTAAATTATGATAGAAATTTCTGCACATTCTGGAATTTACACACTTGAATCATCACAGCTTTTACCTTTAAAACTGGATCAAGCGTGGGATTTTTTTTCCTCTCCCAAAAATTTAGCTACAATAACGCCATCACACATGGGATTTCACATTACGTCAACAAATGTGGATAGGATGCATGTAGGGCAAATCATCACGTATAAAATTGGATTAGTTCCAGGAATAAAGACAAATTGGGTGACAGAAATCACACATGTAAAAGAAGGACATTATTTTGTAGACGAGCAGCGATTTGGACCCTATGCGATGTGGCACCACGAGCATTGGTTTGAAGAAACAAATGAAGGAGTAATGATGTACGACAGGGTTTCTTACAAATTGCCATTGGGCTATTTCGGCAGGTTAGCACAACCACTTATCAGTAAAAAACTCAAGGAAGTTTTTTCGTATCGAACCAAAGTTATCGCTGAAATATTTAGTGAAAAATAAACTATTCGAAAACAGCTTTTAAACTTAAGTCTAGGGATTTGAACGAATGTGTTAATGCACCAACAGAAATATAATCCACACCTGTTTCGGCATATTGACGAATTGTTTCTTGCGTGATTCCTCCTGATGCTTCCGTTTCAAATTCAGGTGGGATAATCTTCAATGCGTCAATGATTTCTTGGGGTGAAAAATTGTCCAACATGATGCGGTTAATTCTGCCCACTTCCAACACTTGGTGTAATTCATCCATGTTGCGGACTTCTATTTCAATGTTCAACGGTTTTCCTAATTGTGCTAAGTAGTCGTGCGTTCGCTCAATCGCTTGTTTTATTCCACCAGCATAATCAATATGGTTATCCTTTATCATAATCATGTCGTATAGTGCAAACCGGTGATTGAATCCACCTCCTATTCGCACTGCCCATTTTTCCATGTAGCGAATACCGGGTGTTGTTTTTCGTGTGTCTAATAATTTACAAGAGGTGCCTTCTATCAAATCTACCAATGCGCGAGTTTGCGTTGCGATTCCGCTCATACGCTGCATAAAATTCAACACCAATCGTTCAGTAGATAAAATAGAGCGAGAAGACCCACTGACTTCTAATACAATATCACCAGGTTTTACTTTTTCACCATCTTTAATAAAGATTCGCACGTTTAGGTTGGGATCAAAACGGTTAAATATTTCTGTTGCTAGTTCTACTCCTGCAATAATTCCGCTGTCTTTGACAAGAAGTTTAGCGAGACCTTTACCATTTTCAGGGACACATGCTAACGAAGAGTGATCGCCTTCTCCAATGTCTTCGCGTAGTGCATTATCAATAATTTCGTGTATCATAATTTGTGGAATATGTCTTTAGGAAGCTCAATTACTACTCTTCTTCCATGGACATCTGTTCAATTTTAAAAACGGATTGATTTTCTTTTAGTGTGATGGTGACTCGGAATTTTTTGCTGGGTGTGTCAAGAATTCCAACTGCGTATGCAACACTTCCCTTCGCATTTCCTTTAAAGATTAATTTAAAAGACGAAGGTTTGTTTTTATGAAAAAAGTCACGCAAAATCAGTTCAGCTTGAGCGTGGCTATATACTTTTTCTTTACTGTCAATTTCGAGCAACAATTTATCCCCTACATGAGCAAGAATAGTTTTTTCGTCTCCTCGTTGAAACGCTCGTTCTAACTCAGCATAGACTTTGTCTTGTGCCAACCCTTGAAGGCTAAATACAATCACACAAAACAACCCTATTAAACGATTCATTTTATTGTTTTTAACTGTTTTCAGGGCAAAAATTGTGCCGAGATAACATGAATTGGTTTCACGCAATGCAAAAGTAGAAATATTTGAGTAAAACGAAAGGTAAAGTTGAAAACACTATAATATTGCGTTGATTTAGTGGATAGATAACGATTTTTATTTTAAATTTATCCTGTGAGACAAGTATTATTTATCATTGTTTGTATTGTGTTTGGGTTTGGTTCAAGTGTGCATGCACAAGAAGTCCCTTCACATGATGGAAAATTTAAGTTTCTTGAAAACAAGGGGCAATGGCCTAGTTATGTCCTTTTTAGAGCAGAGTCGAGATTTGGCAAATTGTACATCGAGCAAGGTCGTTTAGTGTACCAGTTTTTAAACATGTCCAATCTCCACAAAGGTCATTACCACTATACGGACAAAACGCCACTCGTTCAACAAGAATTGATTGCGGCGAATTTTATCGGAGCAAATGATGTGAGTTCGATTGACAAATCAAAAGAAACCAGTGAATATTACAACTTTTTTATTGGAAATGACAAGTCAAAATGGGCGTCACATGTGAGAGGGTATGCTGATGTGGTACTTCATGACTTGTATGATGGTATTCATCTTCGAGTTAATAACGAAGGGGATTATATGAAATATGATTTCATTGTTGAGCCAAAATCTAATCCTAAACAGATTAAAATCAGTTATGAAAATGCCAAAAAAGTTTCACTTACACGAAAAGGACATTTAAAAGTTGAAGGTGAATTAGGTCTTATTGAAGAGGGCAAGCCCTATGCATATCAAGTGAAAAATGGAAAAATCATAGAAATTCCTTGTGAATATGTTGTGGTCGATAATGAAGTTTCATATAAGTTGGGAGATTACGATAAAGAGATAGTGCTTGTCATTGATCCAGAAATGATTTTTGCGAGTTACAGTGGTTCTATTTCTGATAATTTCGGAATGACCGCAACTTATGATAATGATGGAAATCTGTATTCTGGGGGTATTGTATTTGGGAACAGTTATCCTACGGTTGCTGGGTCGTATGATACGCAAGGCACGCTTACACAGGTTAATGCTGCGGCTAACCTTGCGCTGGTATATGGCGTGACCGACATTTTTATTTCGAAATACAGCGATGATGGAACGAGTATGATATACTCAACTTATCTTGGAGGGGGCACTGATATGGGGGGCACGGAGGTGGTGCACAGTTTAATTTGTAATGAGAACGATGAACTTTATTTCTTTGGTACTACATCATCGGCTGATTTTCCATTAGTTAATGCGTATCAAACAACATTTAACGGTGGGTTATACCGAGAATTTACTTCGAATGGAACCCATTATTGGGGTAGTGACGGAACGCAATTAGGGGGTGGAACGGATTTGATTATTGGTAAATTTTCTGCTGATGGTTCAGATTTACTTGCTTGTACTTACTTTGGTGGTTCAGCAAACGATGGATTAAATTACAATGAAAATGGAATTCCCAACGGTAATGTGTATGGCGGATTGATGTATAACTATGGTGATCCTTTTAGAGGAGAAATTATGTTGGATGATGCAGGGAACTGCTATGTAGCTAGTTGTACGTATTCAACTGACTTTCCTTTGATGAACGAAGCTCAATCTGCCTATGGTGGTAACTTAGATGGTGTGTTGATCAAATTTGACCCCGACTTAACAAATTTACTTTGGAGTACCTATTGGGGAGGCAGTGGCAGGGACGCATGTTACGCAATTAAATTTGACAATGCGGATAATATTTATGTAGTAGGTGGGACACAATCAGCCAATTTTGTAACAACAACGGGTGTTGTTCAACAAGCACATAACAATGTTGCAGAAGCAGACGGGTTTATTACGCGATTTACTCCTGATGGGTCATCGGTTGTGCATTCCACTCTACTGGGGACAAATGTGTACGATCAAGTCTATTTCTTACAGATAGATCGAAATGATAAAGTATACATTTTAGGGCAAACACGAGGTGCAATCACTCCTTCCCCGAATACATACAATAACCCAAATAGTGGACAATTTATCATGCGTTTGAATAACCAATTAAGTGCAATTGAGTTTCAAACAGTTTTTGGAAATGGGAATGGATTGGTAAACATATCTCCAACAGCTTTTTTAGTGGACGTGTGTGGAAATATATACGTTTCAGGATGGGGAGCGGGTATAGCGGGAAGTTTGCATCAAACGACTCCTTTAACTGGAATGCCGGTTACACCCAATGCTTTTCAGTCATCTAGCGGTAACGGATACAACTTTTACCTCATAGTTTTGTCGAGAAATGCGGAGGATCTTCTTTATGCCACATACCTAGGAGGAGGAAGTTCTCAAGAGCATGTGGATGGAGGAACATCTCGTTTTGATGAAATGGGAGTGGTGTATCATTCAGCGTGTGGAGGATGTGGAAACAATAGTGATTTCCCTACTTTCCCGAGTAATGTATGGTCGCTGACAAACGAAAGTAACAACTGTAACAACTTGGTGTTCAAATTTGACTTAGAAATTGTGCCCCAAGCTAATTTTACTGTTGACCAAACCGAAGGATGTGCTCCCTTCACTGTTCAATTTGAAAATTTCAGTTCTGATTCGACCAATTATTTATGGGATTTTGGGGATGGTGTGACTTCTTCGACAGATTATAATCCCATATACACTTTTCCCGCTCCAGGAGTTTATGAAGTGTACTTGTATGTCACCGACACAATTTGCTTGTTGACCGATTCGGCGATGATAACTGTCATTGTCCACGATTCACTGCTGATGGATGTGGGACCCAATATCGTATTGTGTGAATCCGGATCAATTGATTTGATGGCAAATAGTTATGGGTCTGCCGATTCATTTTTATGGAGCTCCCAACCCGACTTTTCAGACACATTGAACAATTTCCCGATGGATTCAATAGCTACCGTCACACCAATAAGTGATGTAACGTATTACGTGAAAATTGAGAATCAATGGTGTTCTCAAATTGACAGTATTGAAGTTTCCTTTGTTTCGGAGAGTATTACACTTCAATATCCAGATACCTTGTGTTTAGGTGATTCAATTGCCATTGTAGCGATAAACAATAATCCCAATGTGACATTTACCTATACATGGAGCCCAGATTCTATTATCGTTAGTGGGCAAAATACGCCATCTATTGTGGTGAATCCTTCAGTGTCTCAAAATGTCTACCTTCATGCAGTATCGAGCAATGGTTGTGAGCTGTATGATACGCTGTTTATTACCGTTGTTTCATTAGATATATCGCAGATTTCAGCTTTTGCAGAACCAGACAGTATTCCTGTTGGTGGAACGACAACATTAACAGGCACTGCGCCCGATGGTACATCAACTATTTGGTTGCCAATTGGAAGTGTGAATGCTCCTAACAGTACACAAACAACAGCGACGCTTGACCAAACCACACTATTTATTTTCCAAGTTAGTGATGGGTATTGTAATTATGGGATACCGTTGCTTGTAAAAACATTTGAGTTTATTTGTGATGAACCTTTTGTATTTATTCCAAATGCGTTTACACCCAATGGGTCAGGGCATAATGATGTATTGTATGTGCGAGGGCCATACGTGTATGAAATGATTTTCCGCATTTACAATCGTTGGGGAGAGAAGGTTTTTGAATCGACAGATCAACAAATCGGATGGGATGGGACCTACAAAGGACGTCCTTGCGATCCAGATGTGTATGATTATTACCTCGATGTCTTTTGTATTGATGGTCAAAAGTCGATTATTAAAGGAAATGTCACATTAATTCGTTGATGCGTAAAATTGCAAGACATATCCAGTTGGTTTGTGCGATAGTGTTTGCTCAATATACCTATGCTCAGGATATTCATTTTTCGCAATTTATGCACAATCCATTGTACCAAAACCCAGGAAATACGGGTTTTTTTAATGGCGATTATCGAGTCAATGCGGCTTATCGTGACCAGTGGAGAGCCGTTACAGTTCCTTTCCAAACCCTTATGATCTCTGCTGATAATACCAGTTTGTTGAACGAAAATCTTGGAATTGGATTGTATTTTGTCCATGATGTAGTGGGAGATGGTAAATTTAGAACGATTGATTTAATGCCTTCTGTGTCGTATCGTCTTCAGCTTGATAGTGATAATGTACACAGCATTCGCCCAGGCGTGCAATTCGGGTTGAATTATCGTGAAGTTCGTCCAGGAAATTTTGCTTGGGATACACAATATAATGGTTATTCGTACGATCCATCCCTGCCGTCAATGGAAACATTTCAGCGTGAAAACTATGCAAATTTTGCACTAGGAGTTGGAGCTGTATACGAATGGTTTAAAGGAACTCGAAAAAATGTAAACGTAGGATTTTCAGTCTACAACATTACCCGCCAAAATCAAGGGTTTTTCAATGAGAAAATTCAACGCGATGTTCGTTTTACGTTACATGGTAGGGGACAATTTAAAGTCGGATTAGATTGGGATGTGCTTCCTTCGTTCTCAATGAATTTTCAAGGTACCTATCACGAAATTATTATTGGTTCGCAACTACGGTACATTCTCAAAGAACAAAAAGGAGATTATAAAGCATTGTATTTTGGCGCTTTTACAAGAACTAGAGATGCAGCATATTTTACAGTAGGCATGGATTATCAAAATTGGTTTGCAGGATTGAGTTATGATTTTAACTATTCGAAGTTAGTCCCTGCATCACGTGTGCGTGGAGGTATTGAGGTTACATTACAATATATTTTTAAAACGTTTAAACCGAAAAAAGTAAGTCATCGAATATGTCCCGTATATATCTAACTATAGTTGTATTGATTGTGTGCAGTCAATTTTCGTTTGGTCAAACGGAATTGAAACAATTGCTTCGTTTTGCGGAAGAACAATACAATAAAGGGGATTTTTATTATGCCAAAGAATACTACGAAAAGGCAATGACGTATGATTCGAATTCGGTATCCATTCTATGGAGTTACGCGGAAACGCTTCGTGCGTATCAAGATTACCCCAATGCGGCATTTTATTACGGCAAAGTATTCGCAAAGGAGGATGCACGTATTTATCCCTTAAGTCTACTCTATTGGGCTATGATGCTCAAGCAACACGGAGATTATGAAAAAGCATTGGAAGTATTCAAATTGGCAAAAAAACGGTATGCGAAAGATAAAAAGAGTTTTGCCTATTTAAAATCGAGAGAGGAAGTATCGGCATGTGTGTGGGCAAAATCGACGATAACGGATTCTACTGATGTGATTTTTAGTCATCTTCCAACTACTGTGAATACGAAAAATGCTGAATTTGGACATTTGATTTGGGAAGATAAATTATTGTTTTCTTCACTGCGAGCAGACTCTGTGCATGAGAATGAAGAGGTGTATGACAAAAATTACCACACGCATTTGTATTCCGCTCAAAAAAGTGGTGTCCACTATAACGAGACACAAGTTATCAAGGATTTATTTTATGATAATTTGAATACAGGTAACGGTACGTTTAGCCTTGATGGAAAACGATTTTATTTCAGCTTGTGCAACGAAGGTGGTGCGACATACCAATGCAAAATTATGGTTGCGAATTATACGAATGGACGTTGGTCTAATATCGATTCGCTGGGCGAGATTATTAACGAACCAGACGTAACCACAACACAACCTGCTATTGCATCTGTAAATGGTGAAGAATGGCTGTTTTTTTCATCCAATAGAGATGATTCGAAAGGCGGAATGGATATTTACTACAGTGTCATCAAAAACGGAAATCAATTTTCGAAAGCTAAAAATTTGAAACAAATCAATACGGTTGGCAATGAAATTACACCCTATTTTGATAATGCATCATCTACGCTATATTTTTCAAGTGATTTCCATGAAGGATATGGTGGGTTTGACGTGTTTACAACGGCCTATATGAATGGCAGTTTTTTACCAATCCAAAATATGGGTGTACCTGTTAATAGTCCAGCAAATGATTTGTATTATTTTTTACACGCTGACACAGCTTACGTATCTTCGAATCGATTAGGTTCGCTGTATGCTAAAAATCCTACATGTTGTTCCGATATCTATAAAATGTCTCCACGACCCGAACCGGAAATTGTGTTGCCTGAGGAAACACTTGAAGAACTGAATGCACGTTTACCAGTGACACTGTATTTTCATAACGACATCCCCAATCCTCGCTCATGGGATACGACGACGACTGTGAATTACATCGACTCGTATAATGATTACACCAAAATGCTCGATACTTACCAAAAAGAGTACGGTAAGGGATTAAGTGGTGATAAAGCGCGTGATGCGGAAGAAAACATTGAAGATTTCTTTATCGAATACGTCGACAAAGGAGTGCGAGATTTAGCCTTGTTTCGCGATTTATTGCTCAAAGAATTGAAAAAAGGAGCGAAAATTAATGTACAGGTTAAGGGATTTGCTTCGCCACTTGCTAAAACAGATTACAACGTGAATTTGACCAAACGCCGTATCGGTTCGTTGATTAATTATTTGCGTCAGTTTAATGGAGGCGTTTTTGCACCTTATATGGACAATACTTCACCAGATGGGGGACAATTGGTATTTACTGAAATTCCGTTTGGCGAATACCGTGCCGATCAATTAATCAGTGACAACCCTAATGACAAAAAGAATTCCGTGTATTCGCGTGTTGCAGCCATGGAACGAAAAATCGAGATTCAAAGTGTGACGTTTATTGAACAAGAAGATTCCCTGCAACATGCTTTAAAAGCAGAAAAACGAATTGTCGATATAGGAGAACGCAACAAAAACGAACAGGTTCAAGTTGAATTTACACTGACAAATCAAACTACTATCCCGATTAGAATAACTGCTATTTCTGTTCCCTGCGCTTGCATTTCCATAGCCGACTACGACGCTATTTTTAGTCCCGGTGAAAAAGTAACACTAAATACAACTATCGATACTCAAGATTTTTCAGGGCACAACGTGAAGTCAATAATGGTAACTACCGATTATGGCCAAGAATTAGAATTGATGATATCTGTGGAGGTGAGGGAGTAGTAGACATTAGTTGTATTAATTTCAAGCAATAATTAATGGATATACTTTAAAATTAAAGTACCTAGTACGTAAAAAAAGTACGTACTATTATCCTTATATTGGCTGTAAATTTTAATTTTTTATTTAAAAAGAAGTTATGACACTTAACCAATTTACGAATAAATATTCATTGTCTAAGACATTGCGATTTGAATTAATTCCGCAAGGCAAAACTCTTGAACATATTGAAAAAAAAGGCTTTCTCAAAAAAGATGAAGAGCGTGCTGAGAGCTACAAAAAAATGAAAAAGACTATCGATAGGTTCCATCAGGACTTTATTGAGTTGGCGATGTCAAAGATTCGATTAACATATTTGGAAGATTTTGAAACATTGTATAATGAATCCAATGAAGAAAAAAAATCGGAACAGTATAAAAAACGTTTAGAAACTATACAGACTTCTCTTCGTCGAGAAATTGCTAATGGCTTCAAAGCTGATGAGGTAAAAGATATATATTCCAAAATTGATAAAAAGGAACTGTTTTCTGAATTGTTGGAAAATTGGATTCAAGAAAACAATCTTGAAAACATTCACTTCGACCCTGAGTTTAAAAATTTTACGACCTATTTTTCAGGTTTTCATCAGAATAGACAAAATATGTACACCGATAAAGATCAATCCACTGCAATTGCATATCGTTTGGTACATGAAAACTTACCGAAATTTCTAGATAACATAAAAATATTTGAAAAAGCGACTGAAATTTCTGAAATAAAAGAAAAAATTGATGTCTTATATAAAGAAATTGAAGAGTACTTAAATATTACAAGCATATCGGAAGCTTTTGAATTGTTCTATTTTAATGATGTGTTAACTCAAAAAGGCATTGATGTGTACAATTTAATTATTGGTGGACGAACAGCAAAAGAGGGTCATCGAAAAATTCAGGGATTGAATGAGTACATCAACCTATTTAATCAAAAACAAAGTGATAAGCGAAACAAAATTCCAAAGTTGAAAGTACTTTACAAGCAAATTTTGAGTGATAGAACGAGTACTTCTTTTTTACAAGATGCTTTTGAAGATGATGGGGAAAGCTCTGCAAGCCAAAAAGTGTTAGATGCTATAAATCAATTTTATCATTCACAATTACTAGATTATCAACCTAATGACAAGGACGAAACAATCAATATCTTAAAAAGCTTTCAAAACTTATTATTTGAACTCAATAATTACGATTTAGACAAGATTTATTTACGCAACGACACGAGTATAACCTCTATTTCTCAAAAAATCTTTGGCGATTACGCGGCGCTACGTGATGCATTGAATTATTATTATGAAAATCATATTGATTCACAATTTCAAATTAAGTACGAAAGAACAAAGAACGACAATCAACGAGAAAAGTTAGATAAGGAAAAAGCAAAATTTACACGTCAATCTTACATCACTATTTCAACATTACAAAAAGCGTTAGATTTTTTTGTAGAAAGTTTAGAAGAAAACGATGATGTAAAAAAGGTCTATGTTAAAACCTGCATTGCTGATTTTTTCAAAAACCATTTCAAATCAGAACCTAAAGAAGGTTCTGATAAAGAATTTGATTTTGTTTCCAATATTGAAGCAAAACTCAGCACCATCAAAGGACTTTTAAATACTCCATATCCAGAAAATGAACGACTCCATCAAGACAAAAAGAAAATTGATGACATCAAGCTGTTCTTGGATAGCATTATGGAATACTTACATTTTATTAAACCCTTAGCATTAACAGAAGATTTTACGTTGGAAAAAGACCAACAATTCTACTCTACTTTTGAGGAATGGTACAATCAAATGGAGCTATTGATTCCGCTTTACAACAAGGTTCGAAATTATGCTACGCAAAAACCATATAGCACTGAGAAGTTCAAGTTGAATTTTGAGAATAGCACGCTATTAAATGGTTGGGACGTGAACAAAGAGGAAGCCAATACCTCAATTCTATTTAGAAAAGGTGAGAATTTCTATCTCGGAGTTATGGACAAAGACCACAACAAAGTTTTTCGAAATATTCCTAAATCTAAATCAAGTCAGTTCTACGAGAAAGTAAATTACAAACTTCTTCCTGGAGCGAGCAAAATGCTACCTAAAGTCTTTTTCAGTAACAAGAACATTAATTTTTACAATCCAAACGATGAAATACTTCGCATAAGAAATCATGGTAGCCATACAAAAGGAGGAAGCCCACAGAAAAATTATGAAAAACTAGATTTTAATTTAGACGACTGTCACAAATTGATAGACTTTTTCAAAGTATCTATAGAAAAGCATCCCGAATGGTCAAATTTTGGATTTGAATTTTCCGATACTAAAACATACGAGTCAATTGATCAATTCTATAGGGAATTAGAACCACAAGCGTATTCGATAACTTATACTAAAATTGACGATGATTATATAGATGAATTGCTTAACCAAGGCAAACTCTACCTTTTTCAAATCTATAACAAAGACTTTTCGAAGTTTAGCAAGGGCAAACCCAATTTGCATACGCTATATTGGAAAGCCCTATTTGAAGAGCAAAATCTAAAAGATGTCGTTTACAAATTGAATGGTGAGGCAGAGATTTTTTACCGTAAAAAGTCGATTGAAGACAAGCGTAAAGTTATTCACCAGAAAAATGAACCGATCGAGAATAAAAACCCAAATAATGACAAAAAGAAAAGCGTCTTTGAATATGATATCATAAAAGACAAACGTTATACAGTAGATAAGTTCCAGTTTCATGTACCTATTACACTCAACTTCAAAGCAAGTGGTTCCGAGTATATAAATAGTGACGTCCTCGACTACCTCAAAAACAACCCAGATGTAAAAATCATTGGTCTTGACCGTGGAGAGCGACATTTAATCTATTTAACATTAATTGACCAGCAAGGAAATATCATAGAACAGCACTCCTTAAACGAAATCGTAAATAAAAAACATAATTTGGTTACTTCCTACCACGATTTATTAGCTCAAAAAGAAAAGGAACGTGATGCAGCACGAAAAAACTGGGGAACAGTCGAAACGATCAAAGAATTGAAAGAAGGATACATTTCTCAGGTTGTTCATAAAATTGCCAAAATGATGGTAGAACACAATGCCATCGTTGTAATGGAAGATCTTAACATGGGCTTCAAACGAGGACGATTTAAGGTAGAAAAACAAGTCTATCAGAAATTGGAAAAAATGTTGATTGACAAACTCAACTACCTTGTTTTAAAAGATAGAAAGCCAGATGAACTAGGCGGTATTTACAACGCGTTACAGTTGACGAATAAATTTGAAAGTTTTCAAAAAATGGGCAAACAAAGTGGGTTCTTGTTTTATGTCCCAGCTTGGAATACCAGTAAAATTGACCCCACGACAGGTTTTGTCAACTTGTTTCATGTGAAATATGAAAGTATTCAAAAAGCACAAGAATTCTTTAGTTCTTTCAAGTCCATTCGCTACAATAAAAATGAAAATTACTTTGAGTTTGACTTTGATTACAACGATTTTACCACAAGAGCAGAAGGAACAAAATCAGAATGGACAGTTTGTACTTACGGAGAACGAATTAAAACATTCAGAAATCCTGATAAAGTAAATCAATGGGATAACGAAGAAATTAACTTAACAGATGTATTTGAAGATTTCTTCGGAAATCACAACGTTACTTATGGTGATGGGAATTGCATTAAATCCCAAATTCTCGCAAAAGATGATAAACTATTTTTTACAGAATTGATTCACTTGTTTAAGTTGACCCTGCAAATGCGAAACAGTATAACGAATAGCACTAAAGCCGAAGATGATTATTTGATTTCACCGGTAAAAAACAGTTCGGGAACATTTTACGATAGCCGAAAAGCGGACAAAACACTTCCAAAAGATGCAGATGCCAACGGAGCTTATCATATTGCCAAAAAGGGTTTGCAATGGGTAAAACAAATCCGAAAATTTGACGGGGAAGATTGGAAAAAATTGGACCTGGATAAGACGAATAAGGGTTGGCTGAGGTTTGTGCAGGGTATAAATTAGAAATTATGACAAAAATAAATGTAAAGGACATAGAGGTCAATACTTTCAAACAAAAAGAAGAAGACTATATCTCGCTTACTGATATTGCGAAAATAAGAGACAATAAAAACCCTTCACAAATCATTAGTTTATGGTTACGAACATACAGTACCATTGAATACCTTGGCTTGTGGGAAAAATTGAATAATCGAGATTTTAAACCCCACATATATGAGGGGTTTAAAAATGAGTCAGCAAAACCACATTTTTGGATGTCTCCGCAAAAGTGGATTGCTGAAACCAACGCCATCGGAATTACATCAAAGTCGGGTAGATATGGGGGTGGGACATTTGCTCATTCAGATCTAGCATTCAAATTTGCAGCATGGATATCTGCTGAGTTTGAACTGTATTTGATAACAGAATTCAAAAGGCTAAAAGTTGAAGAGCAAAAACAAATAGGTTGGAGTGCTAAACGTGAATTGGCAAAAATCAACTATCATATTCATACAGATGCGATCAAACAAAATCTAATTCCACAAGAATTAAGCAAGAAGCAAACAGCAATTGTATATGCTAATGAAGCTGATGTCTTAAACATGGCTTTATATGGAGTTACGTCAAAAGAATGGCGTAATTCTAATCCCAATCTGAAAGGCAATATTCGCGATTATTCTACTATAAACGAATTAATTTGTTTATCAAATATGGAGAATATTAACGCCGTATTGATTAATGAAGGTCTACCGCAAAATGAGCGTTTGGTAAAATTGAACCAAATAGCTATTCAACAAATGAGAATTTTAAATGAAGTTGAAAATAAAAAGTATTTGAAATGAATACTTGATTAAAGGTTTTACCATGGACGATGAAAGATTGGGTGGAGCAATTAGACAAGTTTTCTGCCTTCTGCGGAAAAGGAATGTAAAAAGATGCAGGAACTATTAGTCACGACCAAGCCATTGAAAAAGCAGAAAGTGAATCCCAAAAATACGAAGTAAAAACACTTAATTCGGTCGAAAAAGCATACTTGGAAACATTAAAAAAACTTGAACAACAAATTAAGCGAAAGAAAGAAAAGTGAAGATTGAATTAGTGTATTATTTTGATTACAAAATAGTTAAACAAAACCTCAAACGTAACCTTTTCGCTTTACTACTCGTTCTTTGACATATAAATTAAAACTTTATGGAGTTTTTTCTACCCATATCGTATTTGAATGACTTTGTCTTTTGTCCTTATTCAATATATCTGCATCAGGTATTTGATAATAGTAAAGAAGAAGTATATAGTGCAAATCCACAGCAAAAAGGAAAATCTGCACATGATACTGTCGATAATGTCACGCTCAAAAAAAGTAAAAAAATTCTTTCAGGCACTTATGTCGTTTCAACGAAGTTGGGAATCTATGGTAAAATAGATCAATATTTTGTGGAAGAGCGAAAACTTGTTGAACGCAAGTTTTCGCTCACAACGATTTATCGAGGATACTACTATCAGATTTGGGCACAATACCTAGCCATGGAAGAAATGGGGTACGCTGTTGAATCGCTTTGTTTTCATTCTATTAAAAACAACAAACGTATTGAAATTGATAAACCGACACCAAAAGAGGTGGAAGAACTCAAAGCGCATATTCGAAAAATTGCCCGTTTTGATTTTGAGTCTGAAATAACCATTAATCCACAGAAATGTAGCCATTGTATCTATGCTGCGCTTTGTGATAAAACCAATCAAGATCATGTTTACGCATAAAGACATTGAGAGTAGAAGTGTTTTTGTTATCAACGGCACTGAACACCAAAGCTTGAGAGTATCAGCTGGCAGATTAATGTTGTACGATACAAAAAAGGAAAAAGCGATTACGAAATTGCCTTTTCCGAAAATAATCGCATTATTGGTTGTTGGTCATACTACATTGACTTCTGCCTTGATAGAACATTGCAATAAACATGGAATCCCCATGGTGGTTATGAAACCGAACTTCAGACCCGTTTTTTATTACGGGAATATGGCGGAAGCAAATTTCTTATTGCGCAAAAAACAGTTTGAAAACACGAAAGGAGATTTAACAATTGCTATCGAACTCATCAAAAATAAAACGCACAATCAATTGAGTTTACTTAATAAAACAAGGGAAAAGTCAGAAAATGTAAACAAAACGAAAGAGCTAATTTATTCACTACTTCCTGAGATGGAAAAGACAACTCATTTCAGAGAATTAATGGGATTAGAAGGTGTAATAGCCAAACATTATTTTGAAGCATATTTTGAATTTGCTGATTGGGATAAACGATTGCCTCGGGTTAAATTAGACACTATCAACGCTACTTTAGACATTGGTTATACCTTTTTATTTAACTACATTGAGTGTATGACTAGACTTTTTGGTTTCGACCCATATATGGGAGTCTATCATCAGCTCTGGTTCAGACGAAAAAGTTTGGTTTGTGATTTGATGGAGCCGTTTAGATGTATCATTGAACATCAGATTCGCAAGTCGCTAAAATACGGCACATTTAAACCGTCTGATTTTGAACTAAAAAGAAATGCATACTATTTAAAGCCAGAAAAGAGAAAGATTTACATGCAGGTTTTCTTTGAAGCAATCATTCAACGTAAATCTGATATATATAGCTACATACAGCAGTATTATCGCTGCTATATGGGAAGAAAAAGCAGTGCTAATTATCCAATATATACTTATGAATAATGTAATAATCGTCGCATACGACATATCAGACAATAAAGTTAGGACGCAATTTTCAAAATTTTTAGAAAAATATGGGGTTCGTGTACAATTTTCTGTGTTTGAAATCCAAAACTCTAAACGTATAATGGACATCGTTAAAAATGGAATTGAAGGGCGTTTTAAAAAGAAATTTGAGCAATCAGATAGCATTTACATTTTTACAGCCAACCATAACAATACCATTAGATATGGTAGCGCAAGTTTGCTGGACAACGACTTGATTTTTATTTCGTAACAAACCTGAGATGCTTAAAAAACACAGGGATCAACTTAAACACGTTTAAGTTTTTGTAAATCAATAGTTCACGAGTTCCGTCTTGAGTTATATATTTTTGAGGGGAGGGTAAATACTCATTTTTTCAAAATCCAAAAGACTTATGTTTCATAGAGTTTTAGTACATTTGACAAATATTAGCGTCTATTGACGCAACTAAATTTCTACTATTGTAGATAAAAGTTAGTAATGAATCATTCACACGTCTATTGACGCAACTAAATTTCTACTATTGTAGATAGGATTACCGGGGTCAAAATCCGTCATAGTCTATTGACGCAACTAAATTTCTACTATTGTAGATTAGCAGATGTATTTGCGGATGATGCTGGTCTATTGACGCAACTAAATTTCTACTATTGTAGATCGCTCTAGTCGTTCTAATTTCTTAACTGGGTCTATTGACGCAACTAAATTTCTACTATTGTAGATATTTGCTCCTTGTGGAACTGGTAGAACGTCTATTGACGCAACTAAATTTCTACTATTGTAGATGATAGCAAGGAAAACACACAAATAAGGTCTATTGACGCAACTAAATTTCTACTATTGTAGATATGATGATTCCTGCATAACGACCTGTTGGGTCTATTGACGCAACTAAATTTCTACTATTGTAGATAGTAACGTCTATAATTAATGCACCGAGTCTATTGACGCAACTAAATTTCTACTATTGTAGATGTGCCATACTTTTCTATTTTACGTTTGTCTATTGACGCAACTAAATTTCTACTATTGTAGATGTAGTTATCGTTTTATTTCCTTGAATTACGTCTATTGACGCAACTAAATTTCTACTATTGTAGATTTTCCGCTCATTAAAAATCGTTCTTATCAGGTCTATTGACGCAACTAAATTTCTACTATTGTAGATATCCAAGTGAGCTAAGTAGTTTATCTGTCTATTGACGCAACTAAATTTCTACTATTGTAGATAATAATACAACTATCTTTTATCTTTTTGTCTATTGACGCAACTAAATTTCTACTATTGTAGATTGAAAAGAATTTTAGCAACATTTATTGTATGTCTATTGACGCAACTAAATTTCTACTATTGTAGATTTATTGATTCATTGCCTGTTTTAGAGGTCTATTGACGCAACTAAATTTCTACTATTGTAGATCCATTAATATAAATATTACTGGTTTTGTGTCTATTGACGCAACTAAATTTCTACTATTGTAGATAGAAGGTGATGATAGAGCTGCAAAAGGTCTATTGACGCAACTAAATTTCTACTATTGTAGATAGGTGGTGGTTAGGGGGTAGGGTTTCTCCGGTCTATTGACGCAACTAAATTTCTACTATTGTAGATAAGCCACTATTTCACCCCGAAAAAGGTCTATTGACGCAACTAAATTTCTACTATTGTAGATACCAGCTTTATTTCCTTTCTCAATTGGTCTATTGACGCAACTAAATTTCTACTATTGTAGATAAGAGTACCTTGGGAATACCTTACAGTCTATTGACACAATTAAATTTCTACTATTTTAGATATCGGATTCCAAACTCAAATTTGATAGGCTGTGAAACTTTTCGAAATCATAAATTCAAAATATATTCCGCAAAATATATTCCGCAAAATGTGTAACGCAAAATGTGTAACGCAAAATGTATAATTTTAACCGAAAATTACGTGACACATTATGACGAAGCTTTATAGCCAATTTTCTCCCATTCTCATTTATATATGGATACTCTTATCTGTATGGTTTTTTAATGCTGAGGTTTATACCATATTTTTTGCTTGTTTGATAGAAATATGGGTGCTGATAGTATTGTTATTAATTGTTCGATGTTGGCAATTCGTTTTTGATTGGAAAAAATTTGGTTTTATGAAGATGTTGGCAACGATGTCACTCAAATCTCCAAATTTATTGACGCTTACTATAGGTGCATTAATGCTCAGTTTTTTTCAGTGGATTTTAATAGCGTTTACTTATGGGAGTGAATTTCGAAATGAGTTTGAAATTGCACATTTTTTCGATTCACTGTTTACTGGAGATATGCGATGGGTGGCTTTATTAACATGTGTGATTTACATCTTGAATATGTTAACTTACAAAGGATTTAAATTAAAAAATGAATACATCGAAAATAGCTTTATACTTGAGGTAGTTGCATTTTTCATGATGAATTGTGTGGCAGTTATTGTGACCAATTTCAAGCTTTCAAATTTTGTTGTGATAGCGATGATGATAATGGCGAGATGGGGGACAGCCTATTTTTTTAATCGAGTTAAATAGGGGAAAGAGAATTTTTTTAATGACAAACCCCAAACAAGGGTTTTAGTTATATGCTAAATCGTAGATCCCAGAGTTTTTTTGTTAGACTATCAGTGTGTTAATCTATCTGATTAAATTCACGTGACCAATATATTTTTTTTGTTCACCGCTGTTGAGTACGTTGAATTCTATTTCCCAAATATATACGCCATCACCTGCAATCGAACCATTGTAAGTGCCATTCCATCCCACTTTTAGGTTATTCGAAACAAAAATAAGTTCACCCCATCTATTGAAAATTCTCATCTCATAGTTATAGGGGTCATATCCTTCGCTAATTACGGGAAAAAAATCATTATTGTATATGTCTCCATCTGGTGTAAAAGCATTTGGGACATAAATTGCAATTTCATCTTTTATACTTACTTCCTTGTAAGTCGTATCTGAACAGCCATAATTATTGCTTGCAATTAATGTAATCGTATAATTTTCTTCCTGTTCCGAAGAGAATTGATGAACAGCATTTTCCGTATACACTATAGTTGAATTATCCCCAAAATTCCATTCGTATTGTGTAGCATCAGAACTAGTATTAGTAACTGTTATTGTATTATTTTGTTGATCGAAAACAAAGGAAGCATTAGGTTTGGGGAAGACGCAAAACAAGTCATTAAACACCAAATTTTCAGTAGGGCAAAATCCAATTGATTCTATACTAACATATAAATCATAACAATTTGGCGTGATATTACTAAATCCAGGGTAATTTTGTAAAGTTATGGTGCCACTGTGTGTTGTAAAAGTTGTACTTAAGATTTCCCCATCATTTAATGAATAATGGACAGTAAAAGGAGGTGTTCCATTTTCAACAATGATGTCAATAGATGGTGAGGATTCGCCTGAACAAATAGAATTTACATCTGAAACAGTAAAATTGAGATTAGGGTATACTTCAATAGTCATTGTAGTTGCAATTGAGCAATCTGAATTGGTTGGGGTAAAAGTATAGGTAGTAGTTTGTGTATTATTAAGCGCAGGAGACCACGTTCCCGATATTCCATTGTTCGACGTAGTAGGCAATGGAGATAAAGAAGCTCCAATACAAATTGGATTAACAGGGTCAAAAGTTGGAATGATCTGCGATTCTACTTGTATTTCGAGTGTAGTAGTGGTGCCACATTGATCAGGGTCAGGTGTGAATGTATAGGTAGTAGTTTGTGTATTATTAAGCGCAGGAGACCACGTTCCCGATATTCCATTGTTCGATGTAGTGGGCAGTGGAGATAAAGAGGTTCCAATACAAATTGGATTAACAAGGTCAAAAGTTGGAATGATTTGCGATTCTACTTGTATTTCGAGTGTAGAAGTGGTGCCACATTGTCCAGCATCAGGTGTGAATGTATAGGTAGTAGTTTGTATATTATTGAGCGCAGGGGACCACGTTCCCGATATTCCATTGTTCGATGTAGTGGGCAGTGGAGACAAAAGAGTTCCAATACAAATTGGATTAACAGGGTCAAAAGTTGGAATAATTTGCGATTCTACTTGTATTTCGAGTGTAGTAGTGGTGCCACATTGATCAGGGTCAGGCGTGAATGTATAGGTAGTAGTTTGTGTATTATTAAGCGCGGGAGACCATGTTCCTGATATTCCATTGTTCGACGTAGTAGGCAATGGAGATAAAGAGGCTCCAATACAAATTGGATTAACAGGGTCAAAAGTTGGAATGATCTGCGATTCTACTTGTATTTCGAGTGTCGTAATGGTGCCACATTGTCCGGCGTCCGGTGTGAATGTATAGGTAGTAGTTTGTGTATTATTAAGCGCAGGAGACCACGTTCCCGTTATTCCATTGGTAGACGTAGTAGGCAATGGAGATAAAGAGGCTCCAATACAAATTGGATTAACAGGGTTAAATGTGGGCTCAATGTTTTCTACAGTTACAGTTACTTGATCTGTTGTGATGCAGTTATTAGCAATGTCCGTTACAGTAACAGTGTAGACTGTAGTTTCAGTTGGGGAAACGGTTGGATTAGGAGAATCTGGATTGTCAACACCTGAAGTTGGGCTCCACGAATACGTGTAATCACCGCTGACTGAATTGCCAGTAATTTTCACTCCATAATCTTCTATTTCTGAAGAAAACCAGTAAGATCCAGTTTGGCTTCCAGTATATCCAGCGTAAGGTGCAGTAATACCTTGAGGGTTGTGGTAAGTACATGCGTTGTCCGAATCTACAAAAGGAGCATTATCTTTAGCTCTTATCCGCATTCTAAATACACCAGATTGTTGTCCAGAAGGTACATTTATTGGAATGTTTGTTAAGGAGATTGGGTTAGCAGTTGAAAGTGGAGAAGTATAAACAAGTTCACTTCCCGCTATATTATCAAAAACACCATCATTATTCCAGTCAATCCAAATTCGAAATGAATACGGTGGATTATTGTACAATGATCTGCCATTAATTGAGACGTAAAAAGTATTTCCTGCAGTTGATTCGACAGTATGAGTTGTATAGTCGCTATACCAAACACTTTGCCAAGCGTTAGGCCCCATAGGGTCGATTCCGCCAATTAAAGTTCCTAGATTTGAAATGTCATTACCATTAATCCCGCCAGTAGTAGTTACATCATTGATATATACACCACCGCCTTGTGTTAATTGGCTTGGATTAGAGCATGCTGGTGCAATAGGGTCTTCAATTGGAGGGGGAGGCGTTTCACCAATTTCAACACTGTCATTACAAGAAATGGTCGTGTTGAAACCCGCATTTATCGTGAGAGGTGGATTGCAATAGTTTTGAGATATTAATTGTGACGGTAGCATTAAAGCGATTAAAAAATAAAGCGTATTGTTTTTCAATTTCTTTTTTTTAGAACACGTCATTGGTCTTATTTTTTTGATTTTCAAAACCAAACATAAATTATTTTCATACTATTCTAAATTATAGTGATGCATTACTTCATCTTATTTGACATACATCAAAAAATACATCAGATATTTCCTTAAATTTAAAAAAAGCAGTATATTCAGGAAGTGTAAACGTTGCTAAATGAAATGATGTAATGGTTGAAAATCACGTTATTAAAAGTATATTTCTTAATTACCATTCAATTAGTGATGAACTTTGCGAGGAATTATCTAAGGTATCTAACTTGGTAAAGTTTAAAAAAAACGAAAAAATTTATAAAGCAGGATGTGTAGTTGATTCAGTCAGTATTATTAGGTACGGCTTGGTTCGATCTTACATAGTAAGTGATGAAAAAGAAATGACGATATGGTTTGGTGAAGTAGGTGACTTTATCACCTCTTTTTATTCCTTTTTTACTGGTAAAGAAGGAATTGAAACTATTGACTGTATTGAAGATACAACTGTGTTAAGGATTAATTCAAGCGACTTTAAAAAGCTGATAAAAGAAAACAATGAAATGCTACTATTGTATTCCATTATTCTTGAAAAAGGTTATATCTATTGGGAACAGCGCTATGCCATAAACCAAATTTATGAATCAGAACAACGTTATTCAATGTTTTATGAGAGAAGTAAAGAAATGGTGTTGAAAATACCCTTAAAAATTTTGTCAAGTTACCTTAATATCAGACAAGAAACATTAAGTAGAATACGAAGAAATTGGTTAAAATCTAATGAATAATTAGTTACTCGATTTAATGAATTTAAATGTTTCATTTTTTCCAAACTCATCTGTAACCAGTAAGAAATACATACCACTTTTGATTTCATTTGAAATTTCGATTTCTACTAAATTGAAACCTTCATCAACATGATGAATGGACTGTTTAACTAAAACTCCGTTGATGTCAAAAACAGACAAGTCAAGATGTCTTGAAGTTGCTTCGAATGATGCTATATTTAGTTTGTTTATGACTGGATTAGGCCAAATTGAGATTTCATTGTAATTTTCATTTTTAACAAGGATAATTTCAGAATAGGATGTTGCACCGTCATAATCCACTTGTTTTAGTCTGTAATAGCACTCTGGTGAAGATACACGATGATAGAATAGATAATAATTCAGAGTATTTGTAGTTCCCGAACCTTCAATCGTACCAATTGTGTTGAAATTTTTTCCGTCAATGGTAGTTTGAATTTCAAAATAATCGTTGTTTAATTCAGATGCTGTAACCCATTCTAATTTGTTTTTATTCTCTTTTTCGGGATTACCAGTAAATGACATTAACTCAACCGGTAACGCTGATGTCAGATTAAACGTTAATCTGCCACAAGATTGGTTAAAATTAGAACCTGAGCAGTTGTGGTCTTCAAATACATGTAAAAAATAATCTGTGCCAGTACTCGCATTTGCCGTATAAGACAAGGGAGCGTAACCACAAGCTACAAACGAACCATTAGCTGTGCCTGAAGTTATAACTAAATATGGTGGATTGCCCGCAGCACAATTTGACCATTCCATGGTATATAAATTTCCTTGAACTGCACCAGATAGCCTTATGTAGGTGTTGAATGATGCCCCATTAAAATAGTTAGCACCAGTCCATGGTGGTGGAAAAGTAAGTGTTGTAAAACTGTTATTGGAAGCTATACAAGAACATTGACTTAAAAGATTGATACAATGGAATGAGGTGATAACAAGAAAAAAGATTATTCGTTGAACGTTATTTTTCATTTTGTGATTTTTGATTAGAATTTAGTTTCACTTAAATATTTATTAGTCAAACTTATGTGAATTCGAAATGTTAAAAAATTAACCAATATGTTTTTAGGTTGTTTTTTGACATACATCAAAAAATTTCATCAACTGATTAAGTATGAGTTTATAGGTTGGCACTATTTTTCTCAATTTGGGATTGCATATTTTTTTAAATTCCTCTATCCAAAAATTATGTAGCTTTGTTTCTCAAATGGAAAAACCAAAAAACGCAAGAATTCTTTTTCTCGACATGATGCGCTTTTTAGCGTTGTTCATGATGATTCAAGGTCATACCGTTTATGCGATGATTGACAAAGAAATTCGAGAAGGTGGATCTACAGGAATCTATATTTGGACATTTTTTAGAGGATATACAGCACCTTTTTTCATGGTGATTGCTGGTGCAGTGTTCACTTTTTTGCTCATCCAAGAAAACAATGTGCGTGTACAGCATAACTTTAGAATCCGAAAAGGATTGACTCGCGTACTTACGCTTTTGTTTTGGGGCTATTTACTGCGATTCCCTGTGCAGTCTTTGTGGAGTAGAATTTCGCAAGCATCCGCCGATGTAGCAATGGCAGTTGATGTGCTTCACATTATAGGATTAGGATTATTAACCGTAATGACCGTATTTACGTTTTCGAGAAAATACATTATTGGTTTGATGCTTGTCTTTTTCGGCTTATTTGTAACGGTTGCCTACTTGAGTCCGCATGTAACAACTATAAATTACCATTCGCAACCACAACCTGTTTTTTCAAAAGATTATTTAGGTGTTCATTTAATTGAAAACACACCAGAATTAGCTGATTCATTGAATTTACACGACAACGATGGCTTGTATATACAGTCGGTTGTAGCAGGTAGTAAAGCGGAAGAATTAGGTTTGCAATCGGGAGATGTGTTGATGCGAATTGGCTACCAAGATGTTTGTTCAATTGGCGAATTGCCTATCATGGAATCGCGACAGATTTATGGACGTTATGCCAATATTAAAGTATTGCGTGGCAAAAAAATGGTAGATGTAGCATGGAATTATGATCGCAAAGTGAGTTTATTCCCTAATTTCTTTACCCTTTGGATAAATTCTGAAAAAACGTATGCTGGAAAGTCATCCCCATTCCCTGTTTTCCCGTGGATTTCGTACATGTTATTTGGTGGTTTTTTTGGCGCATGGCTGGCTTTTTTGAATTTAAAAGGTCGTTTATCGAGTTGGATGGATATCAAATTAGCAGTATTGGGAACCCTTTTAATAGTATGGTCTGAAATTGGCGATAAATTAGAAATTCACTATTACGGCAAAAGTAATTTTTGGGGACATATAGATGGCATGGGTTCAAGTCCTAATTTGGTCTTACATCGAATAGGGGTTGTTATCTTAGTTGGTGCATTCTTTGCTTTTTTAGCACGATTTATCAAAAAACTTCCGCCTTTAATGAACCAAATGAGCCGCAATACGTTATGGTTGTATGTGGGACACTTAGTTATTTTGTACTGGATCCGACCATCTATTTACAGAGAAAGATTTGATGTGATAGGAACAATTGTGTGTGTCATTGTCATGTTTGCCTTGATGATAGCTCAGACAAAAATGATAGAAGCAAAATCAAAAGCTGGAAGTTGGAAAGCATATTGGAGTAACGTGTACCTAAAACTTAAACGAAGATAAGATGAAATTATACATAGGGGCAATGATAGCGTTAACGTTAACCTCGTGTGGTGCTGCGTTGTTAATTCCTACCGATTCAGATGTGGAACGTGTGGTAACCAAGTTTCCAAATTACACTTTGGCAGAATTGAACGAAGGAAAACAACTCTATGCGCAAAATTGCAAAAAGTGCCATGGGTTGAAAAAACCTGAAAACTATACGGAAGCTCAATGGAATAAGATTGTTCCACCAATGGCTCAAAAAGCAAAAATAGATTCGAATCAAGAAGAACTTATTCGAAAATATGTAATCACCATGTCCGAAGCTTCCCAATAGAGTTTCAGGTTTCTAATACCATTCTGGAAATTCAGCTCGCAAAATTCGATCAAAACATTCCTGTATTTCAATGCCAGCACATGCTAACTGTTGCGGTACCAAACTAGCCGATGAAAAGCCAGGCGTCGTATTCACCTCAATCAGATGAGGTATGCCATCTACGATAATAAAATCCACACGAGCTAATGAACGCAAGCGCAGTAAAGCATATATTTTTTCGGTAAATGCTTGTATCATATTAAGTTCTTGTGCTGAGATGCGAGCAGGAGTAATCTCTTGCGATTTCCCTTCGTACTTAGCTGCAAAGTCAAAATAATCTCCTTCGGCAACAATTTCTGTTGGTGGGAGTGTTACAATACCGTTCGAATCGCGAAACGCACCACATGTAACTTCTTTCCCTTTCAAATACCGTTCTGCAACAACCGATTTACCTTCATTAAAAGCATAGGTTAAGGCCTCTTGAAATTCACCTTTTTCTTTCACCATAGTAATGCCAAAACTAGAACCACTATCACAAGGTTTTACAAAACAAGGAAGTCCAACTTGCGCGATAGCATCTTCAACAGTATGTTCATCGGGAGATAAGAACAACACAGAATCCGCAATGGGAATTCCAAAATTTTTCAAAAACTGATTGCAAAACCATTTGTCAAATGAAAGTTCAGAAGCTAAAGCGTTACTGTTTAAGTAGGGAACATTCATCATGTCTAAATAAGCTTGTACCTTTCCATCTTCACCGGGGTAGCCGTGAATGTATACGATTGCTAAATCAAACCGCAGAATTTCATTGGTGCGTTTGACTGTAAATGTATTTAAGTCTAAAGGCAGTCTCTCGCCATTTTCATCCAGCCACCAACCCTTTTTGTCCATCACAATTCGATGACATCGATATTGGTCAGGAAAATTTGACATAATAGTGGAAGCACTTTTAAGTGAGATTTCAAATTCGGAAGATAAACCTCCACATATCACAGCTACATTTCGCATGAGAAGCAATTTTATAGTACGAATGTACAGTAGAATGAGTCTTCATATTACATCACATACAAAAGTTATTCACAGGATTATGTGATGATTTTGGAAAGGTTTAATCCTAAAAAACATTAAAGAATGATTCGTTTGTGATTTGCTCACGAATATTTTTTTAGTTTTGTTTAAAAATAGCAAGTAACCGTGATGTCATTTTTTATAAAATTATTCCACTTTGTAAAGAGCAAGACTTTTTTGCTAAACCTCGTTTTTCTTATTATTACGGCACTTGTTATCATATTTGGCACATTGATCTATCTTGATGGGTTTACCCGTTTCGGTCAAAAAATTGAAGTACCAAATTTTGTTGGAGATAAAGTAAACATTGTAGATATCGATGAATACTTGATGGGAAAGGAAATTGGATATGAAGTGTTGGATTCGGTATATCGCACGGATATTCCTTCAGGCACAATTTTTTTCCAGCAACCAGGTCCAACTGAACAGACAGGCGTGCATGTGAAAGAAGGTCGTAAAATTAAATTTAGAGTAGCCACACATTATCAATTGGTTGAAATGCCTGCGTTGGCAGGGAAAACATCACGAAGATTTGCCGAACAAATATTATCCAATAGGGGATTAAAACCCGTGATTGAGTTTCAACCAAGTATAGAGGGAAGAGACCAAGTGCTTGAACAAAAATACAAGGGGAAAACAATCGCAGCGGGCGAAAAAATTCCAGTTGGTTCTAAAATAGTATTGGTCGTGTCGAAAGGACCTTCATTAGAAACCGTGATGGTACCAAATTTGATAGGATTAACAATATCGGCAGCAAATGAACGTTTGTCATTACAAAACTTATCGGCTTACGTATTGTGTGACGATTGTCCAAACGAAGAAAGCAAGTTGCAAGCTTTTGTATACAAACAATCGCCGGCTTCGTCTGATGATGCAGTTGTTCCTGCGGGTGGGACAGTAACTGTTTGGGTATCGATGACACAACGTTCGCCAGAAGAATAACACGCGCTCATGAAGAATTTATTGCTCCTCTCTATATTGTTTTTTGTGTGCACCGCTTTGTATGCACAACATGAAAGTCTTGAGCCACTTTTGTATCAGGTGCGAGGTGAAGGAAAGCAGCAATCACTTAAGACAGGAACAAATCCAACTATTAATGGGCAATTCTTTTATAATTTGGATACATTAGAACTGCCTTTTTTTGATGATTTTTGCACCAATAAATTCCAGCCATACACAGCCACACCTTCAGACCCAAATGTGACGACGGTGTTTTATTACAGTATGCTGGATGCCTCCGATGTTCCAATGCCTTTGGGGACTGTTTTTTCAGAGCTTCCGACATACAAAATTGAAATAGATACTATTGATGACACACAAGATACGACATGGTTTGTATCAACGACCATTAAATACAATTCGTTAGCATCCTATCCTGTTGATGTATATGGTACGTATGAGGTTTATCCTCCTTACATCATTATTGAAACACTTGGTACATCAATAGATCCAGATACTATTTGGATAGAAGCGAACTTGTTGATGCAAGATACGGCAGAAGTTTATATCGCAGATGTGTCAAATCCAGAAGCAGTTTGGATTGATTATCAAGCGTACCACAATTATACCCGGGGGGTTGAGCCATGGTCGTTGGGCGTAGTAACTTTTGATGGTCTGGATGAAAATGGATTTCCTTATGCGATTAACACCACGTTCACAGATTATGCCGACCACCTTACATCCAAAGTGATTAACTTAAACTATCCAGCTGTAGATTCAATTTATTTTAGTTTCTTATTTCAAGCTGGAGGCTTTGGTGATATGCCTGAAGAAGAAGATTCATTGATTCTCCAGTTTTTTAATGTAAATACCCAGCTTTGGGAAAATGCTTGGGGAACAGCTGGGGTGCCAATGTCAGATTTTAAATTGGTGCATATCCCGATTAATCAATCGCGCTATTTGCAAAATGGATTCAAGTTTCGTTTCAGAAATTACGGCGGATTATCGGGTGATTTAGATAACTGGCACATTGATTATGTCAATCTGCGAAGATTATCAGGATATCAAGATACCTTGGTAAAGGACTTTGCTTTTGTATATCCAGTTTCTACGCTCCTTAAAGATTACACCTCAATTCCGTGGAAGCATTTCCGAAATAACCCTAGTAACCTGATGAGCGATAATTTTGAGTTAGTCGTGCGAAATGGGTCAAATTTGCCTGAAAACAATCAACCTGGAGATTTAAAAGTGTATTACGAAGGCAATTTAGAGCATACTTACACATTTCCAGGACAAGCTTTGTCTGCAGGAGATTTGAACTATGCACCACGAACAGTTTACTATTCGTATCACGATTTGGGGACGGATTACGAGTTTCCTACTTCGATGAGTAATGATACAACTGTTGTGTTTGATTTTGAAATTGCAGCCTCTGCACCTTTTGCTCAATTGACCAATTCAAATGATACCACAAGAGGCCAGCAAGTATTTGCCAATTACTATGCCTACGATGATGGGTCGGCTGAAGCGGCTTATGGTGTTACAGGTCTTCAAGCGAGACTAGCTTATCAATTTCATTCACTTGAACCCGATTCGTTAGTGGCTGTTCAAATGTGTTTTGTACCATCTGTATACGATCACCGAGATAAAATTTTTCTATTGACGGTTTGGGGAGATAACGGAGGTAAGCCTGGTGCGGTTCTCTATCAAGATGATTTTTTCTTCCCCAGTAGCCCTGTATATATGGAAGGGAAAGATTTGTTTTGGCATTATTATTTTAGAGACAATGTTAAAATTCCAATTTCGGGAACTTTTTATGTGGGATGGCGACAAATTGAAGGCGACAGATTAAACATCGGATTTGACCGCAATACCAATGCACAAAGTCGTGTGTTCTATTCTACTGATGGTGAACTGAACTGGTTCAACTCTTCGTTTGAAGGAGCGATGTTGATGAGACCAGTCGTATCTTCGAAACTAGATTACCTATTAAATGTGGATGATTTTGAAATGGAAGAGACAACCCCATTGGTAGTATATCCCAATCCATTTACCAATACCATTCATTTTTCATTTGTGAATCCTGGTGAAGTTGAAGTTTATGCGCTAGATGGGAGAAAAGTGGTGACATCTGCATGGGATGAGGTAATAGAAACGACTTCATTGTCTACAGGAATTTATGTGTTAGTAGTTAAAAATATCAAAGGAGAATTGGTGGAGACCTTTAAAATCACCAAGCAATGATGGACGAAGAAATAGAAGTACACGACAACGATTCAGAGGAATTATACGAGCATTATAGTTTTATATCAGATAATGGTCAGGAGGTAGTGCGTATTGATAAGTACCTGATGGATAGAATGCCAAATACATCACGTAACAAAATACAAGTAGCTGCGAAAAATGGTAATGTACTGGTCAACGATAAACAAGTTAAACCTAACTATAAAGTCAAACCAAAGGATGTAATATCCATTGTGCTTCCATACCCAGTTCGTGAAATAGAACTGATTCCGCAAGACATTCCCCTTGACATTGTATATGAAGATGACGATGTGATATTGATTAATAAACCTGCAAATATGGTTGTGCATCCTGGTTATGGTAATTATTCAGGAACCTTGGTTAATGCATTGGTATTTCATTTTGAAAACTTACCAAGTAAAAAAGATGATTTCTATGGACGACCTGGACTTGTACACCGTTTAGACAAACATACAACAGGCGTCATGATTGTGGCGAAAACTGAACAGGCACTAACTGATTTAGCAAAACAATTTTATGACCGAACTACAGAAAGAAGGTATCATGCCTTGGTTTGGGGAGATATCATAGAAGAAGAGGGGACAATTACGGGACACATAGGACGCTCATTGAAAAACCGAAAAATGATGGATGTTTTTCCAGAAGGAGAACATGGTAAACATGCAGTAACTCATTTTAAAGTATTAAAGCGATACGGTTATGTTACCTTGGTGGAATGTAAATTGGAGACAGGGAGAACACATCAAATCAGAGCGCACTTTAAATCGATAGGACATCCATTGTTTAACGATGGTGAATATGGCGGAGATAAGATATTAAAGGGAACAACTTTTACCAAATACAAACAATTTATTGACAATTGTTTTGGTTTACTTCCCGGTCAAGCACTCCATGCCAAGACCTTAGGGTTTCATCATCCAGTAACGAAAGAATGGATGGCATTTGATTCTGATTTACCAGAGTCATTTCAAAAAGTATTGGACAAATGGGAATTATATAGTTCGATTAATAAATAAAAGTGTTGAAAACAAAAAAAATAATATTAAGTTTGTAAAATATCAAAATAATACGTTTTTTCGTATCCGTTTTTGAAGTAAATTATACTGTCTATGAAAAAAATCTTATTACTAACCCTTTTTACAGGTGTTTTTGTAACGCTTTCGATAGCTCAACAAAAATACATTGACGAGGCAATGTTCTATTTCAGAAGTGAAAACTACTGTGAAGGAGCTGCCAAATGCGAATTAGCATACAAAAAAGTAAGTCCTAAATCTCCTAAGGCGATGAAGATTAAAGGTCAGTTGGCTTTTATGACAGCTGAATGCTTTAGGTTGACTGAAAAGTTTTCTAATGCGACTGACTGGTACGATAAAGCGATTATGTTAAAGTACGAGAAAATTGAACCTCGTGTATTTTTCTATAATGCAGAGATGTACAGAGCAATGGGGGACTTTAATCCAGCTGAAGAAAATTACAAAGAATACCTGAAATTAGTACCTGGTGATAGAGCAGCGAAGAACGGAATAGAATCTGTTCAGTTAGCAAAGCGTTATCAAGCAAATCGTACACGTTATACTGTTAAAAACGAGTCAAAGCTCAATAAGCCAGAAAATGACATGGCTCCAATGTTAGGTGACCGTAAGGGTACTGAGCTTTATTTTTCATCAGCTCGTCCTGGTTCAAAAGGAAGTGATAAGGATCCACGTTCATGTGAAAGCTACATGGACTTATGGGTGGCTAAAATTGATAAAAAAGGAAATTTTGGACAACCTCAGTTGATAGCTGGAGAGAATGTCAATACAGAAGATCACGAAGGTACAGTATGTTTCGATGGTCGTTATAAAACGATGTTCTTTACACGTTGTCCTAATGTGAAAAAGCAAAACTTAGGCTGTGACATTTGGATGTCTGAATCAGGCCCTAAAGGATGGGGTGAGCCAACAAAACTATTATTGAAACCAGAAGGTAAAGATGGTGATACAGTATCTGTAGGTCATCCTTGTGTGAGTGAAGACGGAAGATTTTTAATTTTTGCTTCTGACATGCCTGGTGGTGAAGGTGGTCGCGATTTGTGGTATTCTACTTATGATCGTCGTTCAAATTCATGGTCTACTCCTGTGAATATGGGACCAGAAATCAATACACCTGGTAATGAATTATTCCCTACTTTCGGTTTAGATGGGTCACTTTATTTTGCTTCAGACGGACATTTAGGAATGGGTGGATTGGATATTTTCAAAGCACAACGCGTAGGTGAAGAATTTAAGTGGGTGAAACCAGAAAATATGGGATTCCCTATTAATTCCGTTTCTAACGATTTTGGTTTAATCGAAGTTGACCCACGTAATGGGTATTTTACTTCAAACAGAAAATCTACTGACTCTCAAGGTGAATACACAGATGATATTTGGTCGTATACATTGCCTCCAAACAAGTATACACTTAAGGTTATTGTGCTTGAATCCGGACAAAAAGGAAAACGTATTGCTAATGCGAACGTTAAAGTACAAGGTTCTGATGGTGCTACTTGGGAAGGCATCACAAATGACTTAGGAGAAGTTTACTTTGAGAAAAAGCCAGATGATTCGCGTTACATCAACGAAGAAACGGAGTACGGTATCGAAGCAAGTTTGTTTGGAGAAGGTGATAAAGGGTATTACCCAAATGATGGTGGGATTTCTACTGTAGGTCTAGACCAAGATTATGATTTTATTCTAGAAATAGAATTATTGCCCAAAACACCAATTCGCTTGCCAGAGGTTCGTTACGCATTAGCTAGATGGGAACTTCTCGTAAATGAGGAAATTAACTCAAAAGATTCATTGAACTTTGTGGATGATTTATTGAAGAAATATCCTACATTGGTTATTAAACTAACGTCCCATACTGATTCACGTGATACTGATCAACGAAACTTGATTCTGTCTCAAAAGCGTGCAGAGGAGTGTGTGAAATACTTGGTGGAAGAAAAAGGAATTGATCCTCTTAGACTTCAGGCTGAAGGGCGTGGAGAAAGACAACCACGAACAGTATGGTTACTTGATGGAGAATACATCGTTGATGAACCTGATGAGAACAGTGGCGCACAAGAAATTGAATTAACTGAGAAATACATTAATCAGTTTATGCGCTCAGACAAAGTGTTGTTTGAAAAACTTCACCAGTTTAACCGTCGTACAGAAGGGGAAATTGTTAGTTTCGATTATGTTCCTGCACCTAAAAAAGAAGAAGTAGAATCGGAAAATACTGAACCGAAACAAGATTAAGAATTAGAATACTTTAGAAAAAGCATCCCTTTATGGGGTGCTTTTTCTATTTTTGCACTTTCATTGATATTATGGCAGATACACGATACAATTTACGCGGTGTTTCCGCAGGTAAGGAAGAGGTTCACAACGCAATAAAGAATGTGGATAAAGGATTATTCCCCCAAGCGTTCTGTAAAATTATTCCTGATATGCTTACTGGTTCAGAAGAGCATTGTATTGTGATGCATGCAGATGGAGCAGGTACTAAATCGTCGTTAGCATACATGTACTGGAAAGAGACAGGCGATATTTCAGTTTGGAAAGGTATAGCACAAGATGCACTCATTATGAACATCGATGATTTACTTTGTGTGGGGGCAACTGATAATATTCTACTTTCTTCAACAATAGGTCGAAATAAAAACTTAATTTCGGGAGAAGTAATTGCAGCAATAATTAACGGTACGGAAGAATTGCTAGCTGATTTACGTCAAATGGGAATTGGGATTTATTCTACTGGAGGTGAAACGGCAGACGTAGGCGATTTGGTTCGTACAATTATTGTCGATTCTACTGTTGTTGCTCGAATGAAGCGGTCGGATGTAATTTCGAACCATACGATTCAACCTGGTGATGTGATTGTTGGCTTAGAATCTTTTGGTCAAGCAACGTATGAAAATGAATACAATGGCGGAATGGGTAGTAATGGCTTGACTTCTGCTCGCCACGATGTATTTGCAAAAGAATTGGCCACAAAGTATCCTGAAAGTTTTGATGCACAAGTTCCACAAGATTTAGTGTATTCAGGTCAGTTAAAATTGACAGATAAGGTAGAAGGCTCACCGCTTGATGCAGGAAAATTAGTGCTTTCTCCAACACGAACGTACGCACCAATTATCAAAAAAATACTAGATAAACACCGCGCTGAAATTCATGGAATGGTGCATTGTTCAGGTGGTGCGCAAACGAAAGTATTACATTTTGTAGACAACGTTCATGTGATTAAAGATAATTTGTTTGAAGTTCCACCTCTTTTTAAAACCATTCAAGAACAATCAGGAACAGAATGGAAAGAAATGTACAAGGTATTTAACATGGGACATCGAATGGAATTGTATGTTAACGAATCGCTTGTAGATTCGATTACAGCAATTGCAGCTTCTTTTAATGTTCGTGCAAAAGTAGTAGGTAGAGTAGAAGCTCACGAAGGAAAGAAATTGACTATACGCTCCGAGTTTGGAGAATTTATATACGATTAAGCTATGCAAGATTTACTTAGTAAATTAGAACTTATTGAAGTTCGTTTTCAAGAGGTTGGTACGTTGATTACCGACCCAGATATTATTGCCGATATGGCACGTTATGTAAAGCTTAACAAAGAGTACAAAGACTTAGAAGAAATTGTTACTGTTTACAAAGAATACAAAAATACGGTTCAAAATATTCAGAGTTCGAAACAAGTCATTGCCACAGAAGACGACCCAGAGTTTAAAGAAATGGCGCGAATGGAGTTGGAGGAGTTGGAACCGAAACAAGATGAATTAGAAGAACGAATCAAATTTTTATTGATACCAAAAGATCCAGAAGACGACAAAAACGTCATCATGGAATTGCGTGCAGGGACTGGCGGCGATGAGGCCTGTATTTTTGTGGAAGATGTTTTCCGTATGTATACCATGTATATCAAAGAAAAGGGTTGGTCATACGAAATCATTAACTCCAATGAAGGAGGTACTAAAGGATATAAAGAAATAGCACTCAATATTGAAGGAGAAGGTGTATACGGGACATTAAAATTTGAATCGGGTGTACATCGCGTTCAACGTGTACCAGAAACGGAATCACAAGGTCGTGTACATACTTCGGCTATTACCGTTGCTATTATGCCCGAAGCAGAAGAGGTGGATGTCGAATTGAATATGACCGATGTGAAACGCGACACCTTTCGAGCGAGTGGAGCAGGAGGTCAGCACGTCAATAAAACCGAATCGGCTATTCGATTAACGCACTTACCAACAGGAATTGTAGTTGAATGTCAAGACGGTCGTTCGCAACATAAAAACTTAGAGAAAGCTATTTCGGTTTTGCGTTCTCGTTTGTATCAACAAGAATTGGATAAAAAGAACGAAGAACGAGCAGCTCACCGAAAATCATTGGTTTCTACTGGTGACCGTTCAGCAAAAATTAGAACATATAACTATCCACAAGGACGAATTACAGATCACCGTATTGGCAAGACAATTTATAATCTCGCGGCATTTATGAATGGTGACATTCAGGAAATGATAGACGCATTAAAGATGGCCGAAAATGCTGAACGCATGAAAGGTGAACAAACGGTTTAATATGTATCCTGTACAATTTAACAACTTATTGGGACAAGATGACTAGAGCACAATTAGTAGAGCAAATTCGAATCAAACAATCCTTCCTTTGTGTCGGATTGGACACCGATATGGATAAAATTCCATCGTTCTTACACGATTTTGAAGATCCCATTTTTGAGTTTAACAAACGCATCATTGATGCTACGAAGGACTACTGTGTAGCATACAAACCAAATTTAGCTTTTTACGAGTGCTTAGGACCTAAAGGTTGGGAATCGTTGAAAAAAACGTTAGACTATATACCAGCTGATATTTTTACAATTGCAGATGCAAAACGTGGAGATATTGGCAATACATCTACGTATTACGCGAAAACATTTTTCGAGTTTTTGAATTGTGACTCGGTTACGATTGCACCTTACATGGGAGAAGATTCTGTTTCACCTTTTCTTCAATTTCCAGGTAAATGGGCTATTGTATTAGCTTTAACCTCAAATGCAGGTGCACTTGATTTTCAAATGACAGCGGATGCAAAAGGCAAACGATTATTTGAAAAAGTATTGGAAAAAACTGCTAAATGGGGAACACCTGACAATACCATGTTTGTTGTTGGTGCCACACGTGCCGAAGGAATAGGTGAAGTACGCAAACTTGTTCCGAATCATTTCTTTTTAGTGCCAGGTGTTGGAGCGCAAGGAGGTTCGTTAGAAGATGTGACACGATATGGGTGGAATGACGATTGTGGTTTGTTGGTTAATTCATCACGTGGAATTATATACGCATCAAATGGTGAGGATTTTGCGCAAGTAGCTGGAGAAAAAGCGAAAGAGATGCAAATATTGATGGCGAAAGAATTGAAAACTAGAGGGTTTTAGTTGTTTTTGAATAGAATTAGTATATTTAGACGCTTTTCAATCACTTTAAAATTAAATTTCATGTTTGATTTTATTGAAAATTTCAAGGTTTGCATGCTCATGAATAAAGATTTCAAATGCTCTTTAACTCATTAGACTTTGCTTTATTTTTACCAATCTTTTTTATCCTGTATTGGTTTGTAACGAACAAAAATTTACAGTTACAAAACATTCTTATCGTCATTGCTAGTTATCTCTTCTATGGATGGTGGGATTGGCGATTTTTACTATTGATTTTTTTTAGCACCAGCATTGATTTTTTTGTTGGTTTAGGACTGAAAAAACAATCTAATTTATCCAAGAGAAAACTATTGCTTTGGACTAGTATCCTTGTCAATCTTGGTTTTCTTGGTTTTTTCAAATACTATAATTTTTTCTTAGATAATTTTGTGCAAGCATTTTCCTTTTTTGGTACAGAATTTAGAGCAGATTCACTTCAAATCATATTACCTGTAGGAATTAGTTTTTATACCTTTCAAACCCTAAGCTACACGATAGATGTATATAAGAGAAAGCTAGAGCCTACAAGCGATGCCGTATCTTTTTTTGCTTATGTTAGCTTTTTTCCACAGTTGGTAGCAGGACCAATTGAAAGAGCGAGTAATTTATTGCCGCAATTTTTTACGCACAGAATATTCGATTATTCCAATGCAATGAAAGGCGTACAACAAATCATTTGGGGTTTGTTTAAAAAAATGGTAATTGCTGACAATTGTGCGTATGTAGTAAATGAAATTTTTTCGAATTACACTAATTATTCTGGAAGTACTTTGCTGGTTGGTGCAGTGCTGTTTGCTTTTCAGATTTATGGGGATTTTTCGGGATATTCTGATATTGCAATTGGAACAGCGCGTTTGTTTGGATTTGAATTGAAACGAAATTTTGCATACCCATATTTCTCAAGAGATATAGCCGAATTTTGGAGAAGATGGCACATCTCCCTTTCTACTTGGTTTCGCGACTACGTTTACATTCCTTTAGGAGGGAGCCAAGGAAGTACTTGGAGCAAAATTCGAAATGTTTTTTTGATTTTCTTGATTAGTGGATTTTGGCATGGAGCTAATTATACGTTTCTTTTTTGGGGTTTGTTAAATGCGATTTATTTCTTGCCTTTATTGCTACGTAAAAAAAATCGGGTGCACATTGACGCGATAGCTTCCAATCGTATGTTACCTCATTTTAACGATGTCTTTCGCATACTGTTGACATTTTCTTTGGTTACAATAGGTTGGATATTTTTCAGATCAGAGAGTATTAGTGATGCTTTTCAGTATTTAACGATACTATTTTCAGCGTCTCTATTTGAGTTGCCTTACGCCTTTGGATTAGGAATGGAGCGTGTAATTATTACTTTCGTTTTTATACTTATTTTACTGTTTGTTGAATGGATAGGTAGAAAAAAAGAGTGTCCAATTTGGTTAGAACAGAACAAACCATCTTTTGCTCAATTTACAATTAGCTACGTGCTAATCATAGTGCTGTTTTTATTCAGTACAACGCAACAAGCATTTATCTATTTCCAATTCTAACATGCAAAAATTTATTCAACATATCGGTTTACTTTTGGTGTTAGTTTTTGTAACAATGCTTCTTGTTTTTTCTAGAATTAATGGTTATTCAGATGCGTATTATTTGAAATTAACATCCGATAAAAAATCGAACCTAATACTGGGTACATCTAAAGCGTTACAAGGTATTCAACCAACAGTTCTTCAAAACAACTTACATAAATCCTTCTATAATTATGCTTTTGCTATAAGTATTAGTCCGTATGGTAGCATCTATTATTCGAGTATAATGGAAAAATTAGATACGGAAGATACCAATCAGACTTTTATACTTGCTGTTGATCCATGGAGTTTGAGCTCACTAACCAAAAACCCAAATGATTCAAGTCATTTTAGAGAAAAAAAGGCTTGTTTGAAAGACGCTAGAAATCCAAAATTTGCCATTAATTTTAGTTATTTATTTCGTTATTTTGACGAAAGCTTTTATTTCATTCTGAAAAACAAATCAACAACTTTTCTTCATGATGATGGTTGGTTAGAGGTTACGCTAAATGAAGATTCGATTAGTGTAAACAGAAGAATAGCGTTTAGCACATCCTTGTATGCAAGTAAAATTGAAAACTATCACTTTTCGACTCTTCGGTATTCGTATCTGCTGAAAACGATTACTTTTCTCCAACAATATGGCTCTGTATATCTGGTACGATTACCAGTACACGAAGCAATGTTGGAGGTGGAGAATGAATTGTCACCAAATTTTAATACAATCATTCAAACCGCTATTGATAGTTCTACAGCCTATTTTGATTTAACGTCTAAAAACAACGATTTTACATACACTGATGGTATTCACTTGACCAAAGAAAGTGGAAAAGAAGTATCAATGATAATTAGTGATTGGATATGGAAACTAGAACAAAAATGAAAGCAGTAATTTATACAAAATATGGTGAGCCAGAAGTGTTGCAATTGGCAGAAATAGAAAAGCCACAACCCAAAGACAATGAACTATTAGTTAAGGTTAAAGCCTCTTCTGTAACTTCTGGTACGATTTGGATGCGTAAAGGTAAGTTTCCTGGTTCTTTCTTTTTCACGCTGATGATTCGTTTGATTTTTGGAATTACCAAACCAAAAAGAAAGGTTCTAGGATTCGAATTTTCAGGTATAGTAGAACAAGTTGGGAAAAATGTAACTCAATTTAAAATTGGCGACGCCGTTTATGGAACAACAACAGGATTGAAAAATGGCGCTTATGCCGATTATGTCTGTGTTCCTGAAAAATGGAAAATGGGTGTTGTTATGCACAAACCAGAAACGCTCTCGTTTGAAACAGCAGCAGTGCTACCAATTGGTGCTATGACGGCATTATGCATTCTAAAAAAAGCAAATCTATCCAAAGGAAAAACAATTCTTATTTATGGCGCCTCAGGAAGTGTTGGTTCGTATGCTGTTCAGATTGCCAACTACTATGAAGCGAAAGTAACTGGTGTGTGTAGTACGAAAAACCTAGAATTAGTTAAATCTATTGGGGCGAATGTAGTATTGGATTATACTAAAAATGATTTTAATAGCCACCAAGACAAGTATGCTATTATTTTTGATGCAGTTGGCAAGTTGAATAAAAAACAATGGAAAAACAGGCTAAATAGTAAGGGTGTTTATTGCTCCGTTAAAACAATCACAGACGAACGAATCGAGTATTTAAACGAAATACACCAAATGTGGGAAACAGGATTATTAAAACCAATTATTGATCGTTCGTATACGATAGATGAGATTGTAGATGCGCATCAGTATGTTGATTTAGGTCATAAAGTTGGTAATGTTTGTATTGTTCATAATTGATTTTCATTATATTTAACTGTCAATAATTAAAAAACAACACCACATGAGAATTCTATTTTTAAGTTTAGTAGCAGCGTTTATTTTACAAGGTTGTTCAGAGGTTTCGCAAGATGAAAGTTCAATTTATGGCAATTTGGTTCAAGATTTTATGAACGACATTTCTGTCCTCGAAAAAGTGGAGGATTCCGCTCCAATCTTAGTTTTATACGACGAAGCTTATAAATCAGCGTATAAGTCAGAGGTTGTAACGAAAGATAATATTCAAGCCTTGTTCGATGAAGCAAGAAATTTTAAAAAAGCAATGTTGATTGTCGAAAATCACACAGTTGTATGCATCAAAAATTGGGAAGATTGTACACCTTCTAATGCATGGGGAGCTTGTATGCCATCTGCCACAGGGTATATTAAAAAAGGAGCTTTGATAAAACAAAGTGGGTACATCAATTCAATTATTGGAATTCCAGATAATCAAGCTCGTACTATTTTCTTTTTTAAGTAGATGATAAATAAGCGATTAGCTTTAGCACTTATCTTACTAATTCCTCTTGGTTATTATTTTTATCCAGAGCCAAAATTAGATAAAAATGTACTAATTGATAAGTTAGTTGTTCATAAATCCAAACGAAAAATGGAAGCATATTCTGGTGCTATTCATCTTAAAACATACACCATTTCGTTAGGTAGAATGCCAGTTGGTGCAAAAGAAGTGGAAGGAGATAAGAGAACTCCAGAAGGAACGTATATGATCAATGATAAGAATCCAAATAGTGGATACTATAAGAATTTAGGTATTTCTTACCCCAGTCAGAAAGACATAGAGTATGCTGATAAATTAGGCAAGTCATCTGGTGGAGAAATTAAAATTCATGGTCTTCGAAATGGTATAGGTGTAATTCATAAATTTCATCGTTGGATGGATTGGACGATGGGGTGTATAGCGGTTACAAACGATGAAATGGAAGAACTGTATCACGCTGTTGCTATTGGAGCAGTAATAGAAATATTCCCCTAACGCAATAAACAAATTTAATTTTTTTCTATATTTGTACTAACCTTAAACCTAACCTTATAATGACAAAAGAAGATTCTGTGCACTTCCTATGGAAGTTGCACTTAGTGCCTAAAAAAGCACTGAAAACTACTAAAAATCAAACAACAGAAATTTTAAGTACTCAAAGTTATAGTATCCATCATAACTTTTCTTTTCTGGCGGGTTGGTTCTACACATACGCTGTTAGTAAGCTAAAATTCCATTTCATTAATAGTGCTCTAATGATTGTTAACAAACAATCTAGTGTAACCATATCATGGACACATTTAAAAATTATTAACTAGCTAAAAAATCATATACAATGAAATCAGAAGAAATAAAACAGCTTTTTACTCAATTTGAGTTAGCAGCCGCCGAATTGGAAGGCATAGAGTGTTGGAGTGCAAGAGAATTGCAAAATTTATTAGGATACTCCAAGTGGGAAAACTTTGAAAAAGTAATCCAGAAAGCCAAAGACGCTTGTAAAAATGCAGGTGAGGAAATAGAATACCATTTTCCTGACGTCAGGAAGATGGTAAAAATTGGTTCAGGAGCTGAAAAAGAGATAGAAGACATTCTATTGACACGTTATGCCTGTTATCTGATTGCTCAAAATGGGGATAGCAGAAAACAAGAAATAGCATTTGCCCAAAATTACTTTGCGGTGCAAACTAGAAGAGCAGAGCTGGTTGAACAGCGACTGTTAGAATACGAACGAGTAAAAGCAAGAGAGAAGTTAAGTCATACAGAAAAGCAACTTTCAGGTATTCTGTATGAAAGAGGTGTCGACAATAAGGGGTTTGCTATTATTAGAAGTAAAGGTGATCAAGCACTGTTCCGATTAAACACACAAATGCTCAAACGTAAAATGGGTGTCCCAGATAGTCGACCTATTGCAGATTTTTTACCAACCATAAGCATAAAAACCAAAGATTTAGCAGCTGAAATGACAGGTTTAAACGTCCAAAGTAAGGATCTTGAAGGACAAAATAAAATCGAAAAAGAACATATCGATAACAATTTGGCTGTAAGAGATATGCTGACCAAAAGAGGAATTGTACCGGAAAATTTACCACCTGCCGAAGATGTCAAAAAATTGCAACGGAAATTAGAAGGTGACGAAAAGAGTGTGTTGAAAGGCGCTAAGAAAAAGAAATGATGGAAATGAAAAACAACATATCAAAATTACAATTTCCTTTTACCATGTAATTTAACAAAATCATTTTTATATTTGTACTAACCTTAAACCTAACCTTATAATGATTAAAGAAGATTTTTTGCACTTCCTCTGGAAGTCGCATGTGATTCCTAAACGGGGTCTACTCACTACTGATAATCGCACAATTGATATAGTACACACGGGGAGTTACAATCACGATAATGGACCTGATTTTATCATGGGACGTATTCGCATTGATGGTGTTTTATGGGCAGGTAATGTAGAAATGCATTTGAAAGCATCTGATTGGTATGTGCATGGTCACCAACACGACAAACGATATGATAATGTCATTTTACATGTCGTCTATGAGTACGATAAAGATGTCTACAATGCAGGAGGAAAAATACCCTGTGTTGAATTAAAAAATGTGATAAAACCAGAACTTATTCGCAATTACCTCGCGCTACAATCTTCTCATGCCGAAATCCCATGTTTTAATTATCCAGTACCTCATTTTCAAGAAGACTTTTTGTGGATGAAAGATCGATTAATTGTGGAACGATTAAACCGAAAAATAGCGCCCTATCTTCGTACGATTCAACCCCATGATGTGACATTTAAACAAATGGTCTTGGAAGCACTTGGTGCACAAAAAAATAAAGATTCATTTAAGACATTTGGTACTCGAATTAATTGGATGCAAATGAACAGATGGGCAAATAGACCAGAATTAGTTACCACATATTTATTGAAATTATCAGGATTATTTGAAGATGAACTTAAACAACATGTATTAGGTAACCAACTGGATGCATACGTATCCAATCCATTAACAATAGAAGCATGGAACACAAAATCGATTCGACCGGGTAATCAACCTAAAACTCGCGTGTTACAATTTGCACAGATTTGTACGCAAGGTTATTTAATGCATTTGCCTAATTCAGAGACACCTACTGCTTACAGTCAATGGTGGTATGAAGAAGCACATCGATTGCAAAGCGAAATGAAGTTCTCCCCCTTTCTGCTACAAAATATAGCAATTAATGCGGTGATACCCTTTGCATATTTTGTGGGAGTTAAATCAGGTGAAAGCGATTGGATTGATTTTGCCTTTGAACATCTAGAAGAATGGAAGCCTGAACGTAACTCAATTATCTTGAAATTCAAGGCAAAAGGATTCACGCCAGCTTCTTCATCTGATTCACAAGCGATTTTAGAGCTTTACAGGCACTATTGTGCATTAAAAAAATGTGTATCTTGCGCCGTCGGAACTAAGCTAATGCGTGCATGAAAATGATTCAGAAAATATTGTTCTTTTTTGAAATGAGATCCTTTGGTGTTTCAACGTGGTGGGCTCGTAAATTCGGTATCAAAACACACAAGGTCAGGCTGTTTTTTATCTACAGTACATTTGCGACGTTAGGTTCTACCCTTTTAATATACTTACCGATGGCTTTTATTTTAGAGCACAAACATGTGTTTAAGTTGCGACGAAAAAAAACATCAATCTGGGAAATATAGCACTATTAAATGATGAAGAAAATTAGCGTTAAAGTATTAGCCAAATTAAAAGCGTCATTTATTGATTTAGTTCCCATTATTCTAGTAGTCACATTTTTCCAAGTCATAGTTTTACAGCAGCCTTTCCCCAATTTCGGTGAAGTATTGTTTGGATTGATTTTGGTTGTTTTTGGACTCATGTTTTTTGTTGAAGGACTCGAAATGGGGTTGTTTCCAATTGGTGAAAATTTGGCTTATGCACTTGCAAAAAAAGGAAGTGTTTTTTGGCTTCTTACATTTTCATTTCTATTAGGTTTTTCTACAACAGTTGCAGAACCCGCTTTAATAGCAATTGCTGAAAAGGCTGCAAATATTAGTATAGAAGCACAAATTATTCCAACAGATTATAAAGATTCGTATGCATTTGGATTGCGCATGTCAGTAGCAGTATCAGTTGGATTAGCAATCGTTATCGGCGTATTACGCATCATCAAGGGTTGGCCAATATATTACCTAATTATTGGTGGATACGTCCTAGTAATGATTATGACAATTTTCGCTCCTCAAGAAATTATAGGAATAGCGTACGATGCTGGTGGTGTTACCACATCAACGATAACAGTTCCTTTGGTAACTGCGTTAGGTGTTGGCTTAGCAACCGTAATACAAGGAAGAAGCCCATTGACTGATGGTTTTGGATTGATTGCTTTTGCATCGTTAATGCCCATGATTTTTGTGATGGGGTATGGTATGTTAATCTTTTAAATCGTTTGAATGATTAAGTATTTAATAGAATTTGGAGCCACATTTTTGAGTACGATACAAGACGTAGCTCCAATCATTTTATTAATTGCATTTTTTCAAATTCTCGTACTCAAAAAAAACATTCCTAATATACAACAAGTAGCTTTTGGGATGATATTGGTAATAGTGGGACTTGCTCTTTTCTTAATGGGACTTGAAAAAGCGCTTTTCCCTATAGGTGAAATTATGGCGAAACAGCTTTCTTCTCCTGAATTTATTGCAAAATGGAGCTCTGGAGAACCAAATTGGACGTCCTATTACTGGATTTATATTTTTGCTGCATTGATTGGTTTTTCAACAACGATTGCCGAACCATCGCTAACTGCTGTCGCTATTAAAGCAAATGAAGTTTCAGGGGGCGTATAATACTTGGTCATTAAGAATCTCAGTGGCTGTTGGGGCAGGATTGGCTCTGGCACTAGGTTCATATCGAATTGTTGTGGGAACACCACTTTATTACTATATCATAGTAGCTTATATTATCGTATTGATTCAGACAATTTTTGCACGTAAAGATGTGGTAGGCTTAGCTTATGATTCGGGCGGAGTGACTACATCAACGGTAACTGTTCCTATAGTTGCCGCGATAGGAATCGGTCTTTCATCTGTTGTTCCAGGGAGAAGTCCAGTATTAGACGGTTTTGGATTAATTGCACTAGTATGTATGTTTCCCATTATTTCAGTTTTAGGATACATTCAGTTTATAGATATAATTGTGAAAATTAAAAAACGTAAATCATGAAGTTTAAGTTAATAATGACATTAGTCAATCCGGATATCACGGAAGAAGTGGTCGCAACTGCAAAAAATGCAGGAGCAACAGGTGACGTAATTATTCCTGCCAGAGGTTCGGGGGTATCCGAAACAAAATTATTTGGGATTTCTGTGGTAGACAAAACAGATGTGGTACTTTTCGTAGTAGAAGAACATTCTGTCAATAAAATTTTGGATGCCATCACAAAAGAATGTAACTTGTGCGAATCTGGCAGAGGTATTGCCTTTGTGCTAAGCATAGACAAAGTTGCTGGACTAGACAGTCAAATTGTTAAGATTAAAGATAGATTAAAAGGAGAACAATTATAATAGATATGGCAGATTATACAACCGCAAAAGATATTGCTGTAGATAAAGTTGTCTACATCGATGGACTGGCTTCTGTAAAAGAAGCAGTTAAGATGATGAAAGAAAATGATGTAGAAGCTTTGATTATTCAGAAACGAAATGAACGTGACGCAAACGGAATAATCGTCTTATCGGATATTATTAAAGGAGTCGTTATCCCAGATAAGCGATTAGAAGAAGTAAGTGTTTATGAACTGATGAAAAAACCCGTAATTTCTATCCCTGCATCTATGAATGAGCGTTATGTGCCTCGTTTTCTATCTAATATAGGATTAAATATTGCACCAGTTGAAGAAAATGGGGTTTATGTGGGTGTGATTAGTTTAAAAAAATACTTGTTCAATAAGCTTTAAGATGAATAAGATTTTGATAACTGGTTCAAATGGTCTTTTGGGACAAAAATTGGTTAAACTTTTTGTGCAAAACAAAGTCGAATTCTTGGCAACAAGTTACGGTGACAATCGCAATCCAGATTGTCCTAGTTCATATTACCAATCAATGGATGTTACGAATTCAACCGAGGTAAACCAAGTTATCAATGATTACAAACCTACTGCAATTATTCATACAGCTGCAATGACCAATGTAGATCAATGTGAATCGGATCATGATGGTTGTGATCGACTAAACGTGGATGCGGTTCAATACCTTTGGCAAGTTGCCAAATCAATTGATGCACACTTTCAATTGTTGTCAACTGATTTTGTCTTTGATGGTGTGAAAGGAAATTATACCGAAAATGATCAACCAAATCCGTTGAGTTATTACGGGAATTCTAAGTACAAAGCCGAACAACTCTTAATGAACGACGCAAACTTAAATTGGTCAATTGTACGGACGATTATTGTGTACGGAACGGGACATAATTTATCACGTTCGAACCTTGTCTTGTGGGCGATGGATACCATTCCCAAAGGAGGTGAAATGAATGTAGTAAATGACCAATTTCGTTCACCTACATGGGCAGATGACTTAGCTATGGGATGTTGGTTAGTGGTTAAACAAAATCAAACAGGAATTTTCCACATTTCAGGACCAGAAACCAAATCCATACTTGATTGGGTGCTGACTATTGCGCAACATTTTAATTGGTCCACGAATAAGGTAAGAGCCACTTCGTCATCTACGTTAAATCAACCGGCTAAGCGTCCGCCAATTACGGGTTTCGATTTGTCAAAAGCAAAAACATGTTTAGGATACACCCCTCATAAAATGGAAGAAACCCTTGATTTTCTCCAAGATGAGTTAAACAATAATTAATCATTATATTAGCGACTCAAAAAAAGAATTATGTACAAGATATTTCTACTTTTTATTACGTTATTTACGCCAATTATCTCAGTTTTTGCACAACCTGTAGAAAAGAATAATCCAATTAATGATGCGTTTGTTCCGATTGTAGAACAAATGGAAAAAATAATTTTTTGGAGACCATTTGAAGCGTGGGGAATAGCTGTTCCATTAGTCGTATTATGGTTGGTTTTAGGAGCACTTTACTTCATGTTTAAAATGAGGTTTGTTAATTTTAGAGGAGTAAAACATTCAATCGATTTAATTAGAGGAAAGTACGACGACCCTAATGATAAAGGAGAGGTGAGTCACTTTCAAGGCTTAGTTACTGCTTTATCGGGGACTGTTGGATTAGGTAATATCGCTGGTGTTGCGGTTGCAATCTCTTTAGGAGGGCCAGGAGCTACATTTTGGATGATAGTAGCGGGCTTAATTGGTATGGCATCGAAGTTTGTAGAGTGTACTTTGGGTGTAAAATACAGAAAAATAAATGAATATGGTGAAGTTTCTGGAGGACCAATGTATTATTTGTCAAGAGGTTTAGCACTCCGCGATAAAAAACGTAAAGGATTGTCAGACGATGATAAGATGGATTTAACTAAAGGAACAAAAGGCTTCATGTCTTATTTAGGTATTTCATTGGCAATTCTATTTTCAATTCTATGTATAGGTGGATCATTTGGTGGTGGAAATATGTTTCAGGCGAATCAAGCTTTTGAGCAATTAGCTAACGTGTTTCCTAGCCTTGAAGGGAAAGGTATTTATTTTGGTTTAATATTAGCTGTTTTAGTGGGAATTGTAATTATTGGAGGTATTAAAAGTATTGCTTCAGTAACGGACAAAATTGTTCCGCTTATGGTAGGTGTGTATGTACTTAGTGCGTTGGTTATTATTTTTATTCACATCGATAAAATTGGATTTGCTTTTTCAGAAATTTTCAATGGAGCGTTTAGCGCAGATGCTGCTAAAGGAGGTATTATTGGTGTAATGATTGTCGGTTTTCAGCGCGCAGCTTTTTCAAATGAAGCAGGTGTAGGTTCAGCCTCAATTGCTCACTCAGCTGTAAAAACAAATGAGCCAGTTAGTGAAGGATTTGTAGCCCTATTAGAGCCGTTTATTGATACAGTTGTGGTTTGTACAATGACCGCTTTGGTTTTGATTTTCACAGGTTATGCATATGACGTTGACGGTGTAACTGGAGCCCAATTAACAGGGAAAGCTTTTGAGAGTTCCTTGGGTGAATGGTCTGGTTATGTATTGGCTTTTGCGGCTGTTCTTTTTGCTTTTTCTACAATGATTTCATGGTCATATTATGGCTTGAAGGCATGGACTTTTGTGACAAGAGACAATAAAGCCATGGAGTATACTTATAAAGGAATTTTCATGCTTTTCGTGGTAATAGGTTCAGCTTCCGAATTAGGTGCAGTTATCGATTTCTCAGACATGATGATTCTAGGTATGGCATTTCCTAATGTCCTTGGACTTTTACTCTTGTCTGGTGAAGTTCGTAGGGATTTGGTAGACTATATGCATCGTGTTAAAACAGGTGTAATACAGAAATTTAAATAGTGAATTGAAAAACGAAATCAGTAAACGACTTAAGTTTTCTACAAAAGAAAAACGAGGAGCTGTACTCATATTAATCTTGGCACTGCTCATTATTTTAGTACCAAGTTTCTTTTATCGAAATTCGAAAGCGCCAACTGTTAGACTAACTCAAGATGAAGACTCTATTGTGCGAGAATTAGCAGCCAACATCGATAAGACATCAAAAACCAAATCTACTTTTTATAAAGAAAAATCGAATACTACCAAATCATATACCGTACCATTTGATCGATTTAATCCAGATACCCTATCAACAGAAAGCTGGATGCAGTTAGGACTTTCGGAAAAGCAGAGTAATGTAATTGTAAATTACAAAAACAGAATAGGAGGATTTACCAAGATAGAAGACTTATTTGGTGTGTATGTGCTGGATTCGCTAAGGATTCTAGCATGGGAACCCTATATGGAATTTCACAAGAAAACTAAGAAAATCAATAAAATTGACTTGAATTCTGCGTCAAAAGAAATCTTGGTTACGCTCAAAGGTATTGGACCAGCTTATGCTGATCGAATAATCAATTTTAGAACTAAACTGGGAGGTTTTTATAGTGTTGAACAATTGAAAGAAGTCTATGGATTGCCAGAAGAGACGATTACGTCCATTAGTTCGCTATGTGAAGTCAATTCACCAAACTTAAAAAAACTTATGATTAATCATTTTTCAGTTCAAGAATTAGCAACGCATCCTTATATTGATTTTAGTAAAGCGAAGCTCATTGTCAATTATCGAAACCAACACGGTGCATACAGCGAATTATCGGACTTAAGCAAAAATCAAGGATTAGATCAACAGTTTATCGATAAAATAGCACCTTATATTAACTTTGAAGAATGAACATACAAGAAAAAGTAAAATTAGAAATAAGAGATGTAGTTGACTTTCCAATAAAAGGAATTGTATTTAAGGACATTACACCTATTATGATGAATCCAGTGCTTTCAAAAGAAGTTTTAGAAGAGCTGAAACAACAAGTAAAGCATCTAGGAATAACTAAAATTGCAGGCGTAGAAAGTCGAGGATTTTTGTTTGGATATCCGTTGGCGATGGAATTAGGATTACCTTTTGTCATGATACGAAAGAAAGGTAAATTACCTTACCATAAAGTAAGCCATTCGTATGCACTCGAATATGGCACGGCTGAAATCGAAATGCATGTGGATGCAGTGGAAGCTGGAGATCGAGTTTTGATACATGATGATTTATTAGCTACAGGTGGATCTGCCTCTGCAGCAGGAGAGTTAATCAAGAGTTGTGGTGGAGAAGTAACTGCTTTTTCATTTCTCGTTATTCTCGATTTTTTAAATGGAGAAGAAAAACTGACCAATTTCAGCGAAAATATTCTTACTTTAGTGCGCTATTAAATAATTTAACATATAAGTAACGTAGTAAAATGGATTTTCTATCGAATGAGAACCAGCGAATGATTGCTGAAATGGTAAGGAACTTTGCTGAGAAAGAAATACGCCCTCACTTTATGGAGTGGGATGAAACACAAGAATTCCCGATTCCGGTATTCAAAAAATTAGGTGAGCTTGGATTGATGGGAGTTTTTATTCCTGAAGAATACGGAGGTTCAGGTTTTGGCTATCACGAATACATTACTGTTGTTTCAGAAATTGCAAAAGTGTGTGGTTCTATAGGGCTTTCTGTAGCGGCGCATAATTCACTTTGTACAGGTCATATATACTATCACGGTAGTGAAGAACAAAAACGAAAATACTTACCTAAATTAGCTACAGCCGAATGGATTGGAGCATGGGGACTAACCGAAACAGGTACGGGTTCTGATGCAGGTGGAATGAATACCACAGCGGTTAAAGATGGAAATGAGTGGGTGCTGAATGGTGCCAAAAACTTCATTACGCATGGTAAGTCTGGTGATGTAGCTGTAGTTATTGCACGTACAGGAGAAAAAGGCGATTCGAGAGGAATGTCTGCATTCATTGTTGAACGTGGAACTCCAGGTTTTTCGGCAGGTAAAAAAGAAAACAAATTAGGAATGCGCGCTTCGGAAACTACAGAGTTGATTTTCGATAATTGTAGAATTCCAGCTGAAAATCTTATTGGAAATCAAGGAGAAGGTTTTCAACAAGCTATGCAAATCCTAGATGGTGGACGTATTTCTATCGGTGCGCTAGCATTAGGGATTGCCAAAGGGGCTTATGAGGCTGCCGTAAAATATGCAAAAGAAAGAGAACAATTTGGACAACCAATAGGTAAGTTTCAAGCAATTGGCTTTAAGTTGGCAGACATGATTACAGAAATTGACGCTGCCGAATTATTGTTACACAAGGCTGCTGAAATGAAAAATACAAAGCAACGAATGACTAAAGAGTCTGCTATTGCGAAGTATTATGCATCAGAGGTTGCATGTCGAGTAGCTAATGAAGCTGTGCAGATTTTTGGCGGTTATGGTTATACGAAAGATTTCCCTGTTGAGAAATTCTATCGTGACGCAAAGCTTTGCACCATTGGCGAAGGAACATCAGAAATACAAAAATTAGTAATTTCTAGAGAAATTTTGAAATAACGCTTGTTGATAAAAAAACTATTCTTATATTTGCACTCCAAATTTTAAGAAATTAATTGAAATTATAGATATGTTAATCATTCCTGTGAAAGAAGGAGAGAACATCGAAAGAGCTCTCAAAAGATATAAGAAAAAGTTTGAAAAAACGAATACGATGCGTCAGTTAAGAGACCGTCAGCAGTTCACGAAGCCTTCTGTAGAACTTCGTCAACAAAAAATTCGTGCAGCTTACAAACAACGTCTTCGTTCAGAAGAAATCTAGTAAACAGCAATATTTTTCTAAAAAATTCGTTAGGAGACTTATACATAAGTCTCCTTTTTTTATGATAGAACAATTTGAAAATTATATATTAAAAGAAAAGCGTTGTTCCCCTCATACGTTAACAGCTTATTCAAATGATGTCCGAACATTTTGTGAATTTGCATCACTATCACCATTAACCAAGGAGAATATTAACGAGGTTAATCATCAACTCATTCGGAGTTGGATGGTTGAATTAATTGATTCGGGCGTATCCAATCGGTCAGTCAATCGAAAACTCTCAACTCTTAGAACATTTTTTAAATGGTTAGAAGCCAATAATTACATCTCCACTAATCCGATGGCCAAAGTAAAAGGCCCTAAAACTACAAAAAGACTGCCTGAATTTGTGCAAGAAGGAGATTTGAAAATTGAAAAGTTGAACGAATTTTTTACAGATGATTTTGCTGGTGTAAGAGATAGACTTTTATTCGAAATACTTTATCAAACTGGAATTCGCTTATCCGAATGTATTGGATTAAAAGAAAGCGATATTGGTAACGGAAGAATTAAAGTGTTAGGTAAACGCAACAAAGAACGTATCATAAGTATTTCGCCACTCCTTGAAACCGAATTAAAAGAAATGATTCATGCAAAATTGACTATGGATTTTGATTCCAATTATCTTTTTGTGACGGATAAGGGCGAGAAAATGTATCCGAAATTTGTTTATCGAAAAATAAATAATTACCTTTCTAGAGTAACAAGTTTGAAGAAGCAAAGTCCGCACGTTTTACGTCATACTTTCGCTACACATTTATTAAATGGTGGGGTGGATATAGAAGTTTTGAAAGAGATATTAGGACATTCGAACCTTGCGGCTACACAGGTTTACACGCACAACTCGTTTGCGAAGATTAACGAGATTTACAAATCAGCTCACCCTCGTGAGCGCAAAGCTGAATGAGTTATGAATACTAAAGTGCACTCCATTCATTTCACTGCGGATGTTAAGTTGATAAATTTTATCAACACCAAAGTAGATAAGCTAAAATTGTTTTTTGATCAAATTGTATCCAGCGAGGTTTTTCTTCGTTTGGATAAGTCGACAGACAAAGGAAATAAAGTAGCCGAAATAAGAATCTTGTTGCCAGGTAAAGAGTTGTTTGCCAAGAAACAATCCAAGTCGTTTGAAGAAGCAGCTGACTTAGCTGTCGAAGCATTGCGAAGACAAGTAAAAAAATATAAAGGTAAGCATGAGCTGAAATAATCTGTATTTCAGTTTTTTATTCGTAATGGGAAGTGAGTATCGCTTCCCATTTTTTATATTTTTCAATATTTTTTTTTGAATCCGTTTGTAAATTACTTTTTTTTCCTACATTTGCAAACCCAAAAGGGAAACAACGTTCTTTCATTATAAGCCGATATAGCTCAGTTGGCCAGAGCAGCTGATTTGTAATCAGCAGGTCGTGGGTTCGAATCCCTCTATCGGCTCATTTATTTTTTTGTTGGGGAGATACTCAAGCGGCCAACGAGGACAGACTGTAAATCTGTTGGTGTACACCTTCGCAGGTTCGAATCCTGCTCTCCCCACACCCAGTATTATTTAGTAGGCGGGAGTAGCTCAGTTGGTAGAGCGTCAGCCTTCCAAGCTGAGGGTCGCGAGTTCGAATCTCGTCTCCCGCTCTTATTAGATAATCGCTGATTTGCCGATGTAGCTCAGGGGTAGAGTGCTTCCTTGGTAAGGAAGAGGTCACGGGTTCAAATCCCGTCATTGGCTCTGCAGACAATGGGAATCACTCGAATAGGGTGAATTTTGGTGTTTGTTGAGGTTAGATTTGTATTTTTTGAATAAGTAATAATAAAAAAAACCTAGGTAACAATGGCTAAGGAAACATTTGATCGTTCCAAACCACACGTGAATATTGGAACAATTGGTCACGTTGACCACGGAAAAACTACTTTAACAGCAGCAATTTCTTCTGTTTTAGCTAGTAAAGGTCTTGCACAGATGAGAGATTTCTCATCTATTGATAACGCTCCTGAGGAAAAAGAGCGTGGTATTACAATTAATACTTCACACGTTGAGTATGAAACTACTAATCGTCACTATGCGCACGTTGACTGTCCAGGTCACGCGGATTACGTAAAGAACATGGTTACTGGTGCAGCTCAAATGGACGGTGCTATTCTTGTAGTTGCTGCTACAGATGGTCCAATGCCTCAAACTCGTGAGCACATCCTTTTAGGACGCCAAGTTGGTGTTCCAAGAATGGTTGTTTTCATGAACAAAGTTGATATGGTTGACGATTTAGAGCTTTTGGAGCTTGTTGACATGGAAATTCGTGAGCTATTATCTTTCTACGGATATGATGGAGATAATGTTCCGATTATTCAAGGTTCTGCACTTGGAGGTTTAAATGGCGAAGAGAAATGGGTTAAGTCAATTGAAGAGTTAATGGATGCTGTTGATACATATATCGAACTTCCTCCTCGTGATGTAGATAAGCCTTTCTTGATGCCAGTTGAAGACGTATTCTCGATCACAGGTCGTGGTACTGTTGCAACAGGTCGTATTGAGACAGGAGTAATCAACTCTGGTGAAGAAGTTGAAATCCTTGGAATGGGTGACGAGAAATTGAAATCAGTTGTAACTGGTGTTGAAATGTTCCGTAAAATCCTTGACCGTGGAGAAGCTGGTGATAACGTTGGTCTTCTTTTAAGAGGTATTGACAAGGCTGATATCCGTCGTGGTATGGTTATCGCTAAGCCAGGTTCAATCACTCCTCATACAGATTTCAAAGCTGAGATTTATGTATTGAAGAAGGAAGAAGGTGGACGTCACACTCCATTCCACAACAGATACCGTCCTCAGTTTTACTTCCGTACAACTGACGTAACTGGAGAAATCATTCTTGACGAAGGTCGTGAAATGGTTATGCCTGGTGATAACGTAACAATCACTGTTAAATTGATTGTGCCTGTAGCAATGGACAAAGGTCTTCGTTTTGCAATCCGTGAGGGTGGTAGAACAGTAGGTGCAGGTCAGGTTACTGATATCATTGCATAAGCAATATAGAATAATTATGCGAAGGGAGGCCTAGGTCTCCCTTTATTTACGGGCGTAGCTCAGCTGGTAGAGTAGTGGTCTCCAAAACCATTGGTCGTGGGTTCGAATCCTACCGCCCGTGCAAAACTGAAAAAAGTGGGAAATTTTAAAGAGTATATTAGTGAAACAGTGACCGAAATGGTTCACAAAGTCACATGGCCAACTTGGAAGGAATTACAAAGCAGTACAATTTTGGTTGTAGTTGCTTCTATTATTTTTGCTTTAGCTATTGCTCTGATGGACTATGTTTTCGGTGCACATGATGTAGCGGATCCAAATGCTTTTTGGAAAGGTATTTTGGGAAGTTTTTACAATATGTTTAAATAGGACTTCATTACAATGGGTGAGATTAAAAAAAGATGGTACGTTGTTCGCGCTGTAAGCGGAAAAGAGAAGAAAGTGAAAGAATATCTTGATCTTGAAATCTCTCGATTGGGTCTTTCTGATTATGTTGCTCAGGTATTAATCCCTACTGAAAAGGTTTTTCAGATTCGTAATGGAAAGAAAATTAGCAAAGAAAAAGCATATCTTCCAGGTTATGTGCTAATCGAAGCCGCTCTAGTAGGTGAGGTTCCTCACGTAGTTAAAGGAATTCCAAATGTAATTGGTTTTCTTGGCGCTGAAAAAGGGGGGGATCCGATGCCGATGAGACAAGCTGAGGTGTTCCGAATTTTAGGTAAAGTAGACGAGTTAGCAGGGTCTGAAGAAGAAATGAATATTCCTTTTGTGGTTGGAGAATCAGTTAAGGTAATTGATGGTCCATTCAATAATTTCAACGGAATTATTGAAGAAATCAATGAGGAAAAGAAAAAATTGAAAGTAATGGTCAAAATTTTTGGCCGCAAAACCCCTTTAGAACTCAACTACATGCAAGTTGAGAAAGAAGGATAATTAAGTATTAACCGTAGCAGTGACGAACAACATCCTTGAATGCTTCCTGTTGTTCCCACGTTAGGACTACATAAATTATAAACAAATGGCTAAAGAAGTAGCAGCGTTGATCAAATTGCAGGTCAAAGGTGGTGCAGCCAACCCTTCTCCTCCTGTAGGACCCGCTTTGGGTGCGAAAGGTGTGAATATCATGGAGTTCTGTAAGCAATTTAATGCTAGAACTCAGGATAAACCAGGAAAAGTGTTGCCTGTTGTTATTACCGTGTATGGTGATAAATCATTCGATTTTATCATTAAAACTCCTCCAGCAGCAATTCAGCTTTTAGAAGTAGCGAAACTTAAAAAAGGTTCTCCTGAACCTAACCGTGTAAAAGTTGCAAAACTATCATGGGAAGATATTCGCCCTATCGCTGAAGATAAAATGGCAGATTTAAATTGTTTTACAATTGATTCAGCTATGCGAATGGTTGCGGGTACTGCAAGAAGTATGGGGATTACAGTAACTGGAGAATTTCCTGGACAAAACTAATATTACAGTTGAATTATGGGACGTATAGCTAAAAAAAGAAAAGAAATCCTTGGCAAATATGACTTGGAGAAAGCATACTCACTTGAGGAAGCATGTAATTTAGTGAAGGAAATCACAACTACTAAATTTGATGCTTCTGTTGATATCAGTGTGCGTTTGGGAGTAGATCCTCGTAAAGCAAATCAAATGATTCGTGGTACGGTTGCATTACCTCATGGTACAGGTAAGGACGTAAAAGTTCTTGTTCTTTGTACTCCTGATAAAGAGGAAGAGGCTAAAGCAGCGGGTGCTGATCATGTTGGACTTGACGATTATATCGAAAAAATCAAGCAAGGTTGGACTGATATTGATGTGATTATCACAATGCCGTCTGTAATGGGTAAAGTTGGTGCATTAGGTCGTGTATTAGGACCTCGTGGATTAATGCCAAACCCTAAAACAGGTACGGTTACAATGGAAGTTGGTAAGGCAGTTCAAGAAGTTAAAGCGGGTAAAATCGACTTTAAGGTTGACAAGTATGGTAACATCCATTCAGGTATTGCTAAAGTGAGCTTTGAAGGTGATAAAATTCGTGATAACGCAAAAGAAATTTTGCAAACGCTTATCAAAATGAAACCTGCTGCGGCGAAAGGTACTTATATTAGAAGTATTCATTTATCTTCAACTATGAGTCCAAGTATCCAAATAGATCCAAAATCAGTTGTAGCTTAAAAAAATTGTAAAGATGACAAAAGAACAAAAAGCACAGTATATTGAGGAGCTAACAGCAGACTTATCTAAAGCAGGTGTATTTTACTTAGCTGATACCTCAGGGTTGACAGTAGAGACAGTAAATGCACTACGTAGAAAATGTTTCCAAGCGAATATCGAAATGCGCGTTGTTAAAAACACGCTACTAGAGAAAGCTATGGATAAAGTTGAAGGTGTGGATTATGCCGAATTAAAAGGTGTACTTGCAGGACCTACTTCTATTTTCTTTGCAGAAGTTGGTAATGCACCAGCTCGCTTGATTAAAGATTTCCGTAAGAAAAATGAAATACCTCGTCTTAAAGGGGCGTTTATTGAAGAGGCTATATTTGTTGGTGATGAAAACCTTGAATTCTTGACAAACATCAAGAGTAAAGAAGAACTTATCGGTGACATTATCGCATTGCTTCAATCTCCTGCTAAGAACGTTATTTCTGGTCTTAAAGGAAGTGGAGGGAAAATTGCCGGACTCCTTAAAACGCTCTCTGAGAGATAGGCAAAGTATAATTAATTATTTTTATTTAGAACCTTTTTAAAATTTAATAAAATGGCTGATTTAAAAGAAATCGCAGAAGTGTTAGTTAACCTAACAGTAAAAGATGTTAACGCGTTAGCTGATATCCTTAAAGAAGAGTATGGTATTGAGCCTGCTGCTGCTGCTGTAGCAGTTGCTGCTGGACCTGCTGCTGGTGGCGGTGACGCTGCTGAAGAGAAAACTGAGTTCGACGTAGTGTTGAAAGCAGCTGGTGGTAACAAACTTGCAGTTGTGAAGTTGGTTAAAGAATTAACAGGTCTTGGCTTGAAAGAAGCAAAAGAAGCTGTTGATGCTGCTCCAACTGATCTTAAAACTGGAGTTTCAAAAGACGAAGCTGATGCACTTAAAAAATCTCTTGAAGAAGCTGGAGCTGAAGTTGAGATTAAGTAATCATATTACTGTTTTTAACGGGATAGGCACGGCCATTTTGGCTTGTGCCTATACCTGTTTTATTTGCACATTTGTGCCGTTTGGTCAATTGTACTAATTTAAATTTTTAGCCTTGGCGACATTAAATAATACTTCACAAAGAATTTCTTTTGCTTCTAGCAAAAGTCAATTTGAATATCCGGATTTTTTAGATATTCAAGTTAAGTCGTTTCAGGAATTCTTTCAGTTGGAAACGACTCCCGAAAACAGAGAACAAGAAGGTTTGTACAAAGTGTTTTCAGAGAATTTCCCAATTACGGATACCAGAAACCAGTTTGTACTAGAGTTTTTGGATTATTTTGTTGATCCACCTCGATATAGCATTGAAGAATGTATCGAACGTGGTTTGACGTATAGCGTGCCCTTGAAGGCAAAGTTGAAATTGTACTGTACAGATCCTGAACACGAAGATTTTGAAACAATCGTGCAGGACGTGTATTTAGGTACAATTCCTTATATGACTCCTAAAGGATCATTTGTGGTGAATGGTGCAGAACGTATTATCGTTTCGCAATTACACCGTTCTCCAGGTGTATTCTTTGGACAAAGTAGACACGCAAATGGTACAAAATTGTACTCTGCACGTGTAATTCCTTTCAAGGGTTCTTGGATGGAATTTGCTACGGATATCAATAGTGTGATGTATGCATACATCGACCGTAAGAAAAAGTTACCTGTAACTACTTTATTACGTGCTATTGGTTATGAAAGTGATAAAGATATACTCGAAATATTTGACCTTGCTGATGAAATTAAGGTGAGCAAAGCTAGCTTGAAAAAGTGTGTGGGTCGCCGTCTTGCAGCAAGAGTTCTTAAAACATGGGTTGAAGATTTTGTAGATGAAGATACAGGAGAAGTTGTATCGATTGAGCGTAATGAAATATTACTAGATCGTGAAACTATCCTAGAAGAAGCACATCTTGACCTAATTGTAGATAGTGGAACGAAGTCTATTATTCTCCACAAAGAGGATGTAAACTCGGCAGATTACACTATTATTTATAATACGTTACAAAAAGATACTTCAAATTCTGAAAAAGAGGCTGTAGAACATATCTATCGTCAATTACGTAATGCTGAACCACCAGATGAGGAAACAGCAAGAAGTGTATTTGACAAGCTTTTCTTCTCTGATTCGCGTTACGATTTAGGTGAAGTAGGTCGTTACAGAATCAATAAGAAATTATATTCTGAGAATACGGAAGAATCTCGTGTACTTACTAAGGCTGATATTATTTCAATTATTAAGTATTTGATCGAGTTGGTTAACTCAAAGGCGGATGTCGATGATATTGACCACTTAAGTAATCGTCGTGTACGTACAGTTGGAGAACAATTGTATGCTCAATTTGGTGTAGGTTTGGCACGTATGGCACGTACCATTCGTGAACGTATGAATGTGCGTGACAATGAGGTGTTTACACCAATTGACCTTATCAATGCTAAAACACTTTCTTCTGTGATTAACTCGTTCTTTGGAACGAATCAGTTGTCACAGTTTATGGATCAAACCAACCCATTATCAGAGGTGACGCACAAACGTCGTATGTCTGCACTAGGGCCTGGTGGACTTTCAAGAGAAAGAGCTGGTTTTGAGGTGCGTGACGTTCACTACACACACTATGGTCGTTTGTGTACAATTGAAACGCCTGAAGGACCAAACATTGGTTTGATTTCTTCGTTGTGTGTATTTGCGAAAGTAAACAAACTTGGATTTATCGAAACACCTTATCGCAAGGTTGAAAATGGTAAAGTATTGTTGAACGAATCGCCGATTTTCTTAACAGCTGAGGAAGAAGATAACCGCACTATTGCGCAAGCAAATGCTATTATAGATAAAGATGGTAAGTTCCAAAATGATAAAGTGAAGGCAAGAATGGAGGGTGATTTCCCTGTAGTTGAGCCAGACAAAATCGATTTAATGGACGTTGGAACAAACCAGATTGCATCCATTGCAGCTTCATCTATTCCTTTCTTGGAGCATGATGATGCTAACCGTGCGTTGATGGGATCAAACATGCAGCGTCAAGCAGTTCCGTTATTAAAACCAGCTTCTCCAATTGTGGGTACTGGAATTGAGCGTTTAGTTGCGCGTGATTCTCGTGTACTTATCAATGCGGAAGGTGATGGAGTAGTGGAGTATGTAGATGCAAATGAAATTGTGATTCGTTATGAATTGACTGAAGAAGACCGTTTGGTTTCTTTCGACGGTGATTTAAAAACATACACATTAACAAAATTCCAAAAAACAAACCAAGGTACTACGATTAACTTGAAGCCGATTGTTCAAAAAGGCGATAAAGTTGCTAAAGGTCAGGTATTGTGTGAGGGATATGCAACTGAGGCTGGTGAATTAGCTTTAGGTCAAAACCTTAAAGTGGCGTTCATGCCTTGGAAAGGTTATAACTTTGAAGATGCGATTGTGATTTCTGAACGTGTTGTGCGTGAGGACATTTTCACATCTATCCATATTGATGAACATTCATTAGAAGTTCGTGATACGAAACGTGGTATGGAAGAACTTACGGCAGATATTCCTAACGTAAGTGAAGAAGCAACAAAGGATTTGGACGAAAATGGTCTTATCCGAATTGGTGCTGACATCAAAGAAGGTGATATCTTGATTGGTAAAATCACACCTAAAGGTGAAACAGATCCTTCTCCTGAAGAAAAACTTTTACGTGCTATCTTTGGTGACAAAGCTGGTGATGTAAAAGATGCTTCATTGAAAGCAGGACCTTCACTTCGTGGTGTGGTAATTAACAAAAAGTTATTCTCAAGAGCCATTAAGGATAGAAAGACTAAGGCTCAGGATAAACCAATTTTAGAGCAATTAGATAGTGAGTTTGAAAAAGACTTTGCCGCGTTGAAAGAAAAATTGGTTGAGAAATTGTTGGCGATTATTGATATCAAAAAATCCAATGGAGTATTTAATAACTTCAAGGAAGAAATCATTAAAAAAGGATCGAAATTTTCACATAAAGCATTGTTTGCAATTGACTATTCGATAGTTAATCCATCTCAATGGACTTCTGATGAAAATGTCAATAAATTAATCCAACGTTTAATACACAACTTCAACATCAAATCAAATGATTTGTTAGGAGCGTATAAGCGTAAGAAATTCCACATCTCAGTTGGAGATGAACTTCCTGCAGGAATTATCAAAATGGCTAAAGTTTACGTGGCTAAGAAACGTAAATTGATGGTTGGTGATAAGATGGCTGGTCGTCACGGTAACAAAGGTATTGTAGCCAATATTGTTCGTGCCGAGGACATGCCTTTCTTGGAAGATGGAACGCCTGTTGATATTGTATTAAACCCACTAGGTGTACCTTCGCGTATGAACCTTGGGCAGATATATGAAACTGTACTTGGATGGGCTGGTCAGAATTTAGGGTTGAAATTTGCAACACCAATTTTTGATGGTGCAACATTGGATGAAATCAATGATTACTCTGACAAAGCAGGTATACCTCGTTCTGGTAAAACATATCTTTATGATGGAGGAACTGGAGTACGTTTTGATCAACCAGCTACAGTAGGTGTAATTTACATGCTGAAATTAGCGCACATGGTGGACGATAAAATGCACGCTCGTTCTATCGGACCATACTCACTTATTACGCAACAACCACTTGGAGGTAAAGCTCAATTTGGTGGTCAGCGATTTGGTGAGATGGAGGTATGGGCATTGGAAGCATTTGGTGCGGCTAATATTCTACAGGAAATACTGACGGTTAAATCAGATGACGTTATCGGTCGTGCAAAAGCTTACGAAGCGATTGTAAAAGGTGATAACTTACCTGAGCCTGGAATTCCGGAATCATTCAACGTATTGTTGCATGAGTTACGTGGTCTTGGTCTTAACATTTCAATGGATTAAGATTCTCTATTAACGAAAACGATTTTGTAAAATGGCTTATAGAAAAGAAACTCCTAAAAAGCAAAGTAAATTCTCCAAAATAACAATTTCTTTGGCGTCGCCAGAGCAAATTCTTGAGCAATCAAGTGGAGAAGTACTGAAGCCTGAAACAATCAATTACAGAACTTACAAACCTGAAAGAGATGGTTTGTTCTGTGAGCGTATATTTGGGCCTGTAAAGGATTATGAATGTCACTGTGGTAAATACAAGCGTATCCGTTATAAGGGGATTGTTTGTGACCGTTGTGGTGTGGAGGTAACTGAAAAGAAAGTTCGTCGTGAGCGAATGGGACACATTTCATTAGTGGTTCCTGTTGCACACATTTGGTACTTCCGTTCGTTGCCAAATAAGATTGGTTATCTTCTTGGTTTACCAACCAAAAAGCTGGATCAAATTATTTATTTTGAACGTTATGTTGTAATTCAAAAGGGTATTGCGACTAATCCTAATGGTGAGTCTTTAGAGTATCTAGACTTCTTAACAGAAGAAGAATATTTGGATATTTTAGATACATTACCAAAGGAAAATCAATATTTAGAAGATACAGATCCAAACAAGTTTATCGCAAAAATGGGAGCTGAAGCGCTTCATGATTTGTTAAGCCGTTTGGATTTAGATTCATTGTCATACGATCTTCGTCACAAAGCGAATACAGAAACTTCGGTGCAACGTAAACACGAAGCATTGAAGCGTCTTCAAGTGGTTGAAGCTATGCGTGAATCTCAAACACGTATTGAAAACCGTCCTGAATGGATGATCATCAAGGTTGTTCCGGTTATTCCACCAGAGTTACGTCCTTTAGTTCCTCTTGATGGAGGTCGATTCGCAACTTCTGACTTGAATGATTTGTATCGTCGTGTAATTATACGTAACAATCGTTTGAAAAGACTAATCGAAATCAAAGCTCCTGAAGTAATTTTACGTAATGAAAAACGTATGCTTCAAGAAGCGGTTGATTCACTTTTTGACAACTCACGTAAAGCAAGTGCGGTTAAAACAGAGTCGAATCGTCCTTTGAAATCACTTTCAGATTCATTGAAAGGTAAACAAGGTCGTTTCCGTCAAAACCTTCTTGGTAAACGTGTGGATTATTCTGCTCGTTCGGTTATTGTTGTTGGTCCAGACTTGAAATTACACGAGTGTGGTCTTCCTAAGAACATGGCTGCGGAACTTTACAAACCGTTTATCATTCGTAAGATGATTGAGCGTGGAATTGTAAAAACTGTAAAATCAGCTAAGAAAATTGTAGATAAGAAAGAGCCTATCGTTTGGGATATTTTGGAGAACGTGTTAAAAGGACACCCCGTCTTACTAAACCGTGCCCCAACTCTTCACAGATTGGGTATTCAAGCTTTCCAACCTAAATTAATTGAAGGAAAAGCGATTCGTCTTCACCCATTAGTATGTACGGCATTTAACGCCGATTTTGATGGTGACCAAATGGCGGTTCACTTACCACTTGGTAATGCTGCAATTTTGGAAGCTCAGTTGTTGATGCTTGCATCACACAATATTTTGAACCCTGCTAATGGAGCACCTATTGCTGTACCTTCTCAGGATATGGTTTTAGGTCTTTATTACATTACTAAAGGACGCAAAACGGACGATGAAATTACAATGAAAGGTGAAGGAATGACATTCTATTCTCCTGAAGAAGTAACGATTGCATTGAATGAACGAGCGTTGGATTTACATACACATATCAAGGTTAGAACCAAAGATGTGGATGAAAATGGTAATGTGGTTACAAAGTTAATTGAAACAACTGCTGGACGTGTTTTATTTAATGAATTAGTTCCGATTGAAGCAGGTTACATTAATGACGTATTGACTAAAAAAGCGTTACGTGATATCATTGGTAAGGTATTGAAAGTATGTGGAACAGCTCGTACTGCTCAATTCCTTGACGATATCAAGTCGTTAGGTTATAACAGCGCATTTACAGGAGGTTTATCGTTCAATTTGGATGATATTATCATTCCTAAGGAAAAAGATATTTTGGTAAATAAAGCTGCGAAAGAGGTGGATGAAGTGATGTTGAACTACAACATGGGTCTTATCACTAACAACGAGCGTTATAACCAAATTATTGATATTTGGACACATACAAACTCGAGATTGACACATACATTGATGGAGCAATTGAAAAATGACCGTCAAGGATTTAACTCGATTTATATGATGTTTGATTCAGGTGCACGTGGATCGAAAGAGCAGATTCGTCAGCTTTCAGGTATGCGTGGTCTGATGGCAAAACCTCAAAAATCTGGAGCATCTTCTCAAGAAATTATTGAAAACCCAATTCTTTCTAACTTTAAAGAAGGTCTATCAATTTTGGAATACTTTATTTCTACTCACGGTGCTCGTAAAGGTCTTGCCGATACCGCTCTTAAAACTGCGGATGCTGGTTACTTAACGCGTCGTTTGGTGGATGTAGCTCAAGATGTGATTATAAATGCAGATGATTGTGGTACGTTAAGAGGATTGGTAGCTACTGCATTGAAAAAGAATGATGAAGTAGTAGAATCGCTTTACGAACGTATCTTAGGTCGTACTTCGGTACACGATGTGTACGATGATAATGGTGCATTATTGGTTGGCGCAGGTCAAGAAATAACTGAAGATATTGCAGAACGAGTTGAAAAATCGGATATTGAAGAATTAGAAATCCGTTCTGTATTGACTTGTGAAATGAGACGTGGGGTGTGTTCAAAATGTTACGGACGTAACTTAGCAACGCACGGAAAAGCTCAAATTGGTGATGCGGTAGGTGTTGTTGCAGCTCAGTCTATTGGTGAGCCTGGAACTCAGCTAACACTTCGTACATTCCACGTTGGTGGTACTGCTTCGAATATTGCTGATGAAAATAGCTTGAAAGCGAAACATGAAGGTAACTTAGAAATCGAAGAGCTTAGAACAATTCGTAAAACTGACGCAGAGGGTAATCCTGTTGATGTGGTTCTTGGTCGTTCGGCTGAATTGCGTATTGTTGATCCAAAATCAGGAATTACGTTGATGAATGCTAATATCCCTTACGGAGCTATTATGGTTGCTGAAAACAACTCTAAAGTGAAGAAAGGTGATGTGATTTGTAAGTGGGACCCTTACAATGCAGTAATTCTTTCTGAATTCCCAGGTAAAGTTGTTTTTGATAACTTAATTGATGGAATTACTTATCGTGAAGAGGTCGATGAGCAAACTGGATTTAAAGAAAAGGTAATCATTGAATCTCGTGATAAGAAGAAGAACCCTGAGATTTTAATCATTGATCCTAAAACGAAAGAAGTTTTACGTTCATACGGTATTCCAGTTAATGCACACATTTCTGTTGAAGATGGTGCTAAGATTGCAGCCGGTGATATTATTGTTAAGATACCTCGTGTTTCTGGTAAATCTGGAGATATCACGGGTGGTCTTCCTCGTATTACGGAATTATTCGAAGCGCGTAACCCATCTAATCCTGCTGTAGTATCAGAAATTGATGGTATTTGTAGCTTTGGAAAAGTAAAACGTGGTAACAGAGAGATCATCGTAGAATCTAAAACAGGTGATGTGCGTAAATACCTTGTGCCACTTTCGAAACATATTTTGGTACAAGAAAATGACTTCATCAAAGCGGGTAAACCACTTTCTGATGGAGCTATCACACCAAATGATATCCTAAATATCGAAGGGCCAACTGCTGTTCAAGAATATTTGGTGAATGAGGTACAAGAAGTATATCGTTTACAAGGGGTGAAAATCAACGACAAACACTTTGAGGTAATCGTACGTCAGATGATGTTGAAAGTTGAGATTGAAGATCAAGGTGATACTCGTTTCTTAGAAGGACAATCGGTTCATAAAGCTGACTTTATGGAAGAAAATGATGCTATCTATGGAATGAAAGTGGTTGTTGATGCGGGAGAATCTTCTAATCTTAAAGCTGGACAGATTATATCTGCTCGTAAGCTTCGAGATGAAAATTCACAGTTGCGTCGTCAAGATAAAAAACTTGTTGATGCGCGTGATGCAGTTCCTGCAACGTCTAAGCCATTGTTACAAGGTATTACTCGTTCTTCGCTTCAAACACAAAGCTTTATTTCTGCAGCATCTTTCCAAGAGACAACGAAAGTGCTTAATGAAGCTGCAATTGGAGGTAAAGAGGATCACTTACTTGGTCTGAAGGAAAACGTGATCGTTGGTCACTTAATTCCTGCTGGAACAGGTATGCGTGAGTTCCAAAATATGATTGTGGGCTCACAAGAGGAATACGACTCAATTGAAAATTAATTAATCATAATTGAAAAGGCAGGTTTACCTGCCTTTTCTTTTTTATAATTTTTACCATGGATAAACCAACTAATGACAACCAAATTAATATCGAGTTACCTGAAGAAATAGCTGAGGGATTATATTCCAACCTTGCTATAATTACGCATTCACAGTCTGAGTTTATTGTGGATTTTATTCAGATTATGCCTGGTATGCCTAAGGGGAAAGTTAAGTCTCGCATTGTAATGACTCCTCAAAATGCTAAACGTTTAATGCTAGCATTAAATGACAATTTGAAAAAGTTCGAATCGGTTAATGGTGATATTTCATTAGGAGATCAAGGACCAATGATGCCTCCAATCAATTTTGGTGGTACAAATAATCAAGCATAATTCAGGTTAATACGCCTCTGGCGAATATTTGGCAAAGTTTTAGCTATATTGTGTACAGTAACGATTTATAGATATTCGATTATGGTACGTATGAAGCAAATATTCTTAAGTTTCGTCTTACTCTGTGTTGCTAGTATTACTAAAGCTCAGACTATTCCTGATAAAGTAAGCTATGATTTTGGTGATATTTTTTCCCATAGTGAAAGGTATGTGGATTTTTATTTTAAAAATTTAGGAAGTAAAAAATCTTTTTTTCTTCGATTAGATAAACAACCCGAACTTACTTATTTTGTATCTTCTTCTACGATTTTACCAGATAGTTCTATCGCAATTCGTTTCCATGTATCACCAACTAAAAAAGGTAAATTTTTAATTGAAATTCCACTGTACTTTAGTGACTTATTGGAACCGATTAATGTGTCACTGGTTGGAAATATGATTGATTTACCCGTTAACCAAGCATCAGCGTTTCAGAGTTGCCCTGACTTTACTCAAAAACCGGGTGATGGAAATCCTTTGGATTTTACATTGACCGTGACAACTGTAGATCGTGAAACGGGACAGCTATTGGCTAAATCTACTGTAGCGGTAATTCAAAATGGTCTAGTATTGGGAGAATGGCTAACCAATAAACAAGGACAAATTGTGAAGCGCACACCGCTTGGCTATACCTATTTTTATGCGACTCATCCAGGATATGTTCCTGCAGAATTAGGAGCTTATGTCAATTTTAGACGTAATCAAGTTGTAATAGCACTTGAACGTAAAGAAACAAAACCTATTGAAAATGATGTTGCAATCAACATCCCTTTAGATGATGAATTAGAACTTCAGGATTCTCCAATTGAAATAGTTGAAACGCCAACTATAGGATTAGAGATAGAAGATGAATATGTAAGTGATATTAGCCTTCCTGTATTAGCGAATATACCACTTGAAAATTTTGATTCATTATTATTTAAGCCAAATAACATCGTATTTGTACTAGATGTATCCACTTCAATGCGTGCTGGCGATCGATTTGAATTGATGAAATACGCCTTGTATCAACTTATGGAATATATACGTCCACATGACCATATTGCTCTTGTTACCTATGGCTCTGACGCAAGAATTGTGTTGAAAACAACAAGGGGTAGTGAAAAAGAACGTATGATTGACGAAGTGAAGAAGCTCAAAGCGTCTGGCTTTACAGCAGGAGGGAAAGGAATTAAATTAGGATATGAATTAGCTCGTAAAGGTTACATTGAAGGAGGTAATAATCAAGTAATCATTATTACAGATGGTGCATTTAATCGTGATTCGGATGATTATGATCGAACAGTGAAACGCTACACTAAAGAGGGGTATGTGTTATCTGTAGTTGGCATTAAGAATTCAAATCCAGATGAAAATAAAATGCGACAGGTTGCTCAAGAAGGAAATGGGAGGTATGTTCCCATTTTTAAATTAGCAGATGCGCAGTGGAATTTAATTCACGAAATCAGACTTGCTTCTTATCGAGGAGAAGAATAGTCAAAAAGTGATAGTGGGTATAGCTCTAAATAAACAATTTACATTTTTAAGGACTAGAAAAACATTAAGTAATTTCTTTTGCTTAAAGTTTCCGCTTAGGCGGGACAAGCTTTGAATCTTGCAGTCTAATGTCTAACCTCTTTTGTCTAATGTCTTGAAGTCTTGAATCTTAAAGTCTTGAGCCTATTAATAGTCTAAACAATATTCACTTCGCGTTCCAATTTAATTCCAAAATTCTTTTCAATGGACTGAATAATTTGCTCCGATAAGTTTAAGATATCTGTTCCAGAAGCACCACCATAATTTACCAATACCAAGGCTTGTTTAGCATGAACACCATAATTGTCAAATCGTTTGCCTTTCCATCCATCTTGTTCGATCAGCCATCCAGCGGGAATTTTAGAACTGTTTTCATCAATGGGATAGACAGGCATGTTTGGGTGTCGTTCCTTTAATTTGTCTACATGCGTATTCGCCACAACAGGATTTTTGAAAAAACTACCTGCATTGCCAATTTCCGCGGGATTGGGTAATTTACTTTGTCGAATTCGAATCACCGCATTACTGACATCCTTTATCGTTGGGTTGACCACTCCCATTGCGTGAAGCTCGTCATTAATTGCGCCGTAACTCGTGTTGATAGAGGGGTTCTTACTTAGTTTAAATGTGACATTTAGAATGATATATTGATTTTTAAGCGCACGTTTAAATACACTCTCTCGATACCCAAATTGACACGATTGATTATCGAACGTATGGACTTCACCAGTTGGAATGTGATAGGCTTCGAGTTCGTGAAAGACATCCTTAATTTCGACACCGTAAGCACCGATGTTCTGCATGGGACTAGCGCCAACATTTCCAGGAATTAATGATAAATTTTCAATACCACCGAGATTCTGATCAATACAATGCATCACAAAATCATGCCATACTACGCCTGCGCCTACTTTTAAAAAGCAGTGGTCTTCTGTTTCGAGTATGCATGTTATACCCGATATTTCGTTACGCAAAACAGTTCCTTTAAAATCAGTTGTAAACAACATGTTGCTTCCTCCCCCCAGTATCAAGATAGTGTGATTAGGTGAAGTATCTAGACATTCTTTCAATTCATCGACAGATGAGAATCGTGCAAAGAAGTTAGCCATAACCTTTATGCCAAATGTATTTTCCTGTTGTAAATTGTAATTCGTTGTAAACACCATGTCATTTGTTTGTTCAAAAGTAACAGTTTTAACGCATTCTGCACGATAAAAATCTACACGTATTCACGATGAAAATAAAGATTAGTTAATACTTGTTCAGTGAATTGTATAGAAATACTGCGAACGAATTGAATAGCGCTTTTGATAGCATGTGATGTAATTGTTGAAAACTAATTTTCTCATATTATCAATATTCTACTATTTTTATCGAGTTACAGAGAAACAATTACAAATTTAAAAACTACAAAAGTGAAGAGGAAATTAATTGTAATGTTGGGGGCTTTTTTTGCTTTCGGACAGTATTCCATTGCACAAGGTGGGCAAGAAGTCGAGTTGACACCACAAGAGCAAGCCTATCGCGATTCCATTGCCGCGTTAAATGAAACGAATGCGGCCATTGCTCAGTCACAAGAAGCATATAATAAGGGAATCGCATTATTTGAGAAAAAATCCTACGCAGAGGCGATTAAAGAATTTGAAAAATCTGTTAAAGCAGACCCAAATTTTACTGCTGCATATTATAATAAAGCAGTAGCTGAAAATGAGGATGGTAGATTTGTAGACGCCATATCAACGCTAAACACGTTAATTGAAAAAGACCCTAGTTACACGAAAGCCTATTTCCAAAGAGGACGTGCTTATCAAGGGAAAAATGAATTTTCTGCTGCTGAACAAGACTACGAAAAGTCGGTAAAGTTAAATCCTAAGGATGATAAAGCTTGGTACAATTATGCTACGCTACGTTTCTTGCAACAGGATTATGATGGTGCTATTTCGATGTTCAATAAAACGATTGAGATTAAACCTGATTTTGCTTATGCATACAACGATAAAGGGAGCTGTTATCGAATGAAGGGAGAGTATGCTAAAGCGATTGCGGAATATGAAACAGCGTTACGCAAAAATCCAAATTTAGTATTTGTATTGAACAACATTGGGACGACGAAGAAAAACATGAAGGATTATGCAGGTGCAATGGCTGCTTTTAATCGTGCTCTGAGTATTGATGCAAATTTCTACTTGGCGTTGAACAATCGCGGTGCCACACAAATGGATCAAGGCCGATTTGATGACGCAATACAAGATTTTGAAAAAGCGATTGCTATTAACAAAGAGTATGCTCCTGCTTATTCTAATTTATCGGGTGTAATGTTTAAGAAAAAAGACTATTCGAAAGCAAAAGAATACGCAGATAAAGCGATAAAAATAGATCCCAAATACGGTCCTGCTTACGTGAATAGAGGAATGGCAAATGAAATGCTTCGTGATATGAACGCAGCGTGTGAAGATTGGGAAAAAGCAGATCAATTAGGTGAGAATGCAGGACAGATTTACAATTCAACCAACTGTGGTTTTTAATACAAGAACAATGAAAAATACGATATTTTTAATCCTAATGACGTGTTGTGTTTCATGGAGCGTGAATGCACAAAACGTAGATTTTAAGTCAGCTAATTTTAAAGATGATAAAGATGGTCTGAAAAAAGCAACAGAGGCTATTAAAACAGGAGATGGGTTTTATGACTTGGGTAATCAAGCAATATTTGATACGAAGGAACCTGGTCTCAATTATCATTTAGCATTGAAGGAATACGAAAAAGCACAAGCGTTCAACCCAAATAATGCATTGTTGAATTTTAAGATTGGGGTATGTCACATCAATTCGACAACACCATACAGAGGATTCCAATTTATTGAAAAAGCGCAACAATTAGATGCAGATTGTGATCCTTTCTTACACTATTATGTTGGAGTAATGAAGCAGTATCAAGGGAAATACAGTGATGCATTGAAAGCGTATCAGACTTTCGAAAACAATTACAAAAAATCAGATAATTTTTCAAAATTCGTTTCACAACGCAAAGGGCAGTGCAAACTTGGTGAGCAATACGAGCGAAATGAACTACGTGCTTGGGTTGATAACATGAAAGAACTCAATACTGACCAAGATGAAATTGCGCCTTCAATTACTACAGATGGAGCTGAGATTGTATTTTCATCCAATAGAGCAAATAAAAACACACCTAATGAAGTGGGTATCTACGATTTTGATATCTACAGCTCATCTATGGTAGATGGTGTATGGCAAAAACCAATTCCGTTGAAAGGCTCTGTCAATTCACCTGGAGATGACGTAGTGAACAACTTATATTACGATGGTACAAAAATGCTACTGCATCGAGATAATGGTGGACATTTGGATATTTATGAATCCTTTTTGAAGGGGTTAGAGTGGTCAGAACCTAAGTTAATGCACTACAATATTAATTCTAAAGCTAACGAACGTTATGCATCGTATGATTTTGATAATTACCGCATATATTATGCAAGAGATAATGCGAACCGTTCTAATGGCTACGACATTATGAATTCGGGGGTGGAATCATTTAAGGAACGCACGTATGGCATGGGCGTTATGGTTGCTCCAGTTAATTCAAGGTTTAATGATGGACCTGTTTTTTTACACTTGGATGGAGAGACAATGTACATGGCATCTGAAGGTCATGAGTCGATGGGTGGTTACGATATTTTCGTGTCTAAAAAAGTCAACGGAACTTGGTCGAAACCAGTTAATATGGGGTATCCTATTAATACACCATATGATGACTTCTTTTTTGCATCTACGGCAAATGGTAAATTTGCGTACATATCCTCAAATAGAGAAGGTGGAGAAGGTGGTTTTGATGTGTATAAAGTAACTTTTTGGGGTCCAGAAAAACAACCAGCTATCGTAACAGAAGACTACTTATTGGCTTCGATTATTATGCCGATGAAAGATGGTGAAGTGGAAGCAACTGTAGAGGTTAAAAAGAAAAGTTTGACCGTATTTAAAGGACTTACGGTAGATGACATGACTAACAAACCAGTCGAAGCGGTAATTGAAATTACGGATAATGCGACAGGTAAAATTATTCAAAACTTCACCACAAACAGCGCGACAGGTAAATTCATTATCTCGCTCAATTCAGGGAAAAACTACGGAATTGCTGTAAAAGCAGATGGCTATCTTTTCCATTCAGAAAACTTTGACATTCCCAATGGAAGTGCTGACAACCTTGTGGATAAAGAAATCCGCTTGAAAAACATCAAAATCGGTAGTAAGATTGCACTCCGCAACATTTTCTTTGATACAGGAAAATCAACCTTGCGAAGCGAATCAAATGCGGAATTGGAAAGGTTAGTTAAGCTAATGAAAGACGTACCAAGTTTAAAAATTGAAATTTCTGGACATACTGACAACACTGGTTCGGCAGCATTGAATGATAAATTATCACAAGAACGTGCTGAGGCTGTTGTCAATTACCTCAAATCAAAAGGTATTGCATCAGATAGAATGACTGCGATGGGGTATGGTTCTAACCGACCAATTGCTTCTAATGCAACATCTGAAGGTCGTCAAGAAAACAGACGTACGGAGTTTGAGATTAAAGGAAATTAAAAAAAAGTATCATTTTGTGACTGTAGCTATGTGATTCATCGCATAGCTACAGTTTTTTTAGTTGATAAATAGTGTTTTCGGAAAAATGAAAAACCTAAAAGAAGTCAAAAAAGAAAATAACTGCTGCATAAGTAGCTTTCACCCCTTTTGCAGATCCAACAACGCTACCACTTTGTCGCACATCACCGTTTGATTCAATTCTACCTTTGACACTACCGCTAATACGCACATCACCATTTGACTCGACTCTTCCTACAACCGAACCTCCTTTGCGAATATCACCGTTTGATTCAATCCTTCCCTTTACACTGCCGCCTACACGAATATCACCATTTGATTCGAATCTACCTTTCACACTACCACCAATTCGCACATCACCATTTGATTCGACTTTACCAAAAACGGAACCACCTTTACGTAAATCTTGAGCCTGAAGCGTGCAAAATGACGCAATCATAATGGCTACACACATTGTCATTAATTTTTTCATAATTTTTGTTTTTATAAATGTAGTGAAAATGATTGAGGTTTTGGGTTATTCCTAAAACGTGTTTATGAATGATATTTGTCTCAGTAATTAGTCTCATTCTTTAGATTAGGAAATTGGGCGCAAGCCCAGCAGACAGTAGTATCTTCCGGTGGGGATGCGTCAGGTAGTGGGGGTACTGTGGCTTATAGTGTAGGACAAATAGCGTACACCACAAATTCAGATACCTCAGGTTCGGTAGTACAAGGTGTACAACATGCCTATGAGATTTTTACGCTAGGAATAATGGAGAATGACCTAGATATTTCAGTGATTATTTATCCTAACCCGACAGCGGGAGAACTTATTTTGCAAGTAAACAACTACAACAACGAACAATTACAACATCAGGTATACGACAATCTCTAAATATGCTCACTCTATTTAGGTTTAACCTTTACAATTTGATCTCCCTTCATTATTACTAAATCACTTTTTTTCTCTTTTTTAAATTCAATGAGTCTCTCATAAACCTTCTCAAGTCCTTTTACAATCTTGTCTTTCAACTCAATTTGCTTATTTCGCTTTGTCATAATAATGTTTTAATTGGTTAAATTTCTCATCATCAAAAATAGTAATTGACTCATCTTCAATTTTATGAGCGATTAATTCATGCCTTCCGTATGAATTATCAAAAATTAAAGTACCATCTACTAGTTTTAAGTAAATTCTGAATAAATTATTGATTCCCCTGTAATATCTTCGTTCAATGATGTCTTCAGGTATATTATGTCCTCCTTCAAAAACTCTAGTTTTAACCCGTTCTTTTGCTAATTCTACATTGTTTAACCAAAAAAATAAGAGTGTAACTGTATAACCTTGCTTTTTTGCTTGTACTATTTTATTCTTGTAACTTTTGGTAGATAGGGTCGTTTCAAAGGCGAAACTTTCATTTTGATCAAGTAATTCGTTTACTCTATGAATCATAATCCTTCCAGCTTCAAAAGAAACTTTTTCAGGTTGAAAAGGGGAAAGTCCTTTAGCTATTTCATCCGCATTTACAAATTCTTTACAATTAATAATTTCAGGTAATATAGTATATGAAGCTGTCGTTTTTCCAGCGCCATTACAACCTGCAATTATATAAAGATTTTTTTCATCCATTGAGTACAAATTTAATGTTTTCCTTTGACTTATTGGGTTTTCGGAAGAAATTCAACTACTCTTCAATAAGCTCGTTTCAATAAAGAGTTGATAATAGACAACATCTTAAATGATAGTAATAGATAATCCTATTCCCCTAAAAAACCAACAAAGCACTCACAAACACAACCCCGCCAATTAAGAAAAGTATAAACGTATAAGGCAACAATTCCCCAGCTTTTAGTTTAGTGATACCCATCAATGGGAGCGCCCAAAAGGGTTGAAGCATATTTGTCCATTGATCGCCGTAGGACAATGCCATAATGGTCTTAGGAATGCTAACCCCTATTTCTTGAGCAGCTTGAATCAGCATGGGGCCTTGGATATACCATTGTCCACCGCCACTCGGCACGAAGAAATTGACTACTCCGGCACTGATAAAGGACAAGATGGGGAAAGTAGATGTATTCGATGAAGCGGTGAGGAACATGGAGATTTCCTGAATCAGTCCCGAACCACTCATGATGCCCATAATTCCAAAATAGAGCGGAAACTGAATTAAGATTCCAGACGCATCGGAGATGGAGTGTTCAATTCCACTCAGAAAAGAACGGATAGATCCATGGAGAAACAAAGCCAAACCTAACAACGTGAAATTGATGAAATTCACTGAAATAAATCCTGTGGATGTCGTGCCTTCATAATTCCACGCAACCATAAAAGCTACAATCAAAAATAACACGCCCGTTCCTGCACCAAACCATTGACTTCGATCAAGCGAAATGCGCTTTTTTTCTTGAAGGGGATAAGGTGGTTTCTCTGTGATGGGAAGTATTGGAATGGCATGACCGTGTGTTCGCTTGCCGATGTAATAAAGTGTCAACGGAACAATAAGTAGCATCACAAGCGTTGTGGTGATATTGAGTGAAGAGAATAGCGTATCTTCAAAAGGAACGGAACTTGGAATTTGACTGTTTACGGCATATCCTGCATTTTCCATCATTGCGCTAATCGAATTTTCTTCCATGGCTTTCGTGGGAGCACTGCCTGAAATTCCACCGTGCCAAATCAACATGCCACTGTAAGCCGCTGCACCAATTAATCCGTAATTTAATTCGTTTCCGTGCTTACTGAATTTTTCACCAACTTTTCGGGCTAAAAGTGCACCAAATATCAATCCCATTCCCCAATTGAAATAGCTTACTATCATGGTTGACATTGCTACTGTAAATGCGCTACTAGCTGTGTCATGACAGAAAAACAATAATTTAGTTATGAGTCGCTCGACAAAAGGTGTAAGCGCCAAACAATGTCCCAAAATCAATATCAGCATCATTTGAAAACCAAAATACAACCCTCCTGATGAGGTATCCCAAAGTCCTTTTTGCCAATCCATCGCTAACTTGACTGCATAGTCAACATATCCAGTTTCAATTGGCTTGGTAATTATAAGCGCCATAAAAAATGTGAAACCAGTCAACAGTAATGCAATTGTAAAAGGGGAGGGAATGTATTTTTGGAAAAAATTATTCATGCTCGATTTTAGATAAAAAAAACACCCTGACAAATTACGATCAGGGTGCTAAAATACGGATTTTATGTTTTACTTAAAATGGAAGATCATCATCTCCTTGTTCCACAAAAGACTCTGCGTTTTCAGCTGAAGATGGAGTAGCATCAGCAGGAGTTGGCATACCACCAGCTTGCTTTTCTACTTTCCATACATCTAAGGAGTTAAAATACTTTACTTCACCTGATGGACTTGTCCATTCACGACCACGAATAAAAAAAGAAACAGAAACCATTTCATTCACTTGCATGTCATTCAACAAATCAGTTTTGTCTTGGGTGAGTTGAAACAATACATCTTGAGGGTATTGTCCTGCATTATCTGTAACTACAAATTCTCTTTTTTTGAATTTGTCAGAAATTACTTGCGTGTCATTAATTACTTTGATGTTACCTACTAATGTGTACATAATCTGTGTTTAACGGGTTAATTATTAAAAGCGAGGAGAGTTTTCCACGCGTCTTCTACTTTATTTTCCTTTAATAAGGATTGTGCTAATTTATGCAATTCTTTCTCTAATTCGGTTGGATTGTCCTCTAATTTTACGAACAATTCACTTAATTCAATTAGTTTATACTCATTCACATCGGTTTCATTTGGCAGTTCTTCGACGTTTGCGAGCATACCCAAATCGTTTCCAGTTAAGATAGAACTTTTTAAAATATCTTCGGGTAGGTTGTCAAATCCAATTCCAATTGTTGTGAGGGGTTTTTCCACTTCGAACATGGAATTCTTATCCGCTCTGCAATACCAATTCCCCCCCATTCTAGAGACTAAATCTATTTTTAACTGGTCTATTTTGCCATTTTCACCCATAACGCGTTCGTCAATATGCATTTTTGTAACTTCACAAATAATGAGGTTACCAGCCCCACCTTCTGTGCCAAGTTCTTTCACTTCGATAACTTTACATTCAAATTGCACAGGAGATTCAGCTACGCGCATTGGAGAAACGGTGTCGGATTGGAGTGGCGTGAAACCAGTTTTAACAAATTCGTCTACGTCAGCGTCATATGGTGAAGAAGCCAAACTCATCTGATGTACCATGTCATACGTAACCACGTTGATTACACACTCAGGAACTTCCTTGACATTGTTGTAGGTGTCTTTTGTTTCGTTGGTTCGTCCACTTCGAGCGGGAGAAAAAATCAAAATTGGAGGATTAGCACTGAACACATTGAAAAAACTGAAAGGAGCTAAGTTATGATTGCCCTTTTTATCCACGGTGCTAGCAAAAGCAATGGGACGAGGGCCTATAGCACCTAATAGATGACCATGAAGCTGTGGTACAGGTAAAGATTTTGGATCAATTGAAATCATGTGTTATTCTCAAATTTGACCACAAAGTTAATCAGACTAATGGCAAAATGAAATTTGATTGGAAATCTTTTTGGATAAAGGTCTAAAATCAATTTACACAATTTTTTTATTTCTTACAGTTAGGCTACAACCCTCTCATACATCTCATAATCAGCTGCTCTTTCCATTAAAAAAAACATTTTTTTCTTGCGTAATTAATCAAAAAGTACTTTCTTCCCAGCTCAATACATACGTTTCTATCGTATGAAAACATTTCAAAATATTAAAAACAAAACAGTTACGCTATGAAAACAACATTTACCGCCTTCACAGGAATATTCTTGTGTACCATCATTTCGTTAGTTTCTTTTTCACAATCTACCATTCAACTTGGAGGAACAGGTAACTTCAATTCTTTTGATGTG
>ERZ869909.36-NODE-36-length-190746-cov-22.791691_pt1 | contig 190746 bp, 175 predicted proteins | sample MGYA00520892_ERZ869909 | MGnify/ENA primary metagenome ERZ869909 (study PRJEB32215, sample SAMEA104723947) | bioreactor metagenome | biome: bioreactor; feature: anaerobic bioreactor; material: water | place: China | collected 2015-03-12 ... | reverse complement strand
ATACCCCCCTTTTACATCGATTTATTATACTTATATTATATCATTTAATGATATACGAGGGCATGTTAATTATAGATGTTTTAAAGAAAAAAGTTGGTTTCATTCATCTCCAACTTAATTCTTTGAAGAGGGAGTTTTCTGAAACGATTAGATAAGGGTGATATGTGGCTTGATTAGATATCTTTGATATGCTATAATCGATATGTCGCAATCTCCGAATCAACAGAGTGGGGGACCCAAGTATCTGGGGTGAATCAGTTTTGAAGGGCAACTTGGATGTCCTAACCCGTCAGCTAACCTCATAGGAGTTATCCCAAGCGTAAAGTCATAGACTATGCGCTTTTTTTGTTATGACTAGGAGGTTTATAAATGCATGTATTATTAAAATTAAGTTTAATTCTAGGATTTGGTTATATCTTTGGCTTAATTGCTAAAAAGCTCAAATTGCCAAATGTTTCAGGTTATTTAATTGCTGGTTTATTTTTGGGACCATCACTTTTCGAATTTGTTTCACAAGAGGAAGCAAAATCTTTTGAAATTATTAGTGAACTCACATTATCTTTTATTGCATTTGGTATAGGTAGTGAATTTATGCTTAAAGACCTTAGAGAAATGGGAAAAAAGATAACAATCATTACTCTATTAGAAGTTATTGGTGCTATTTTTGTTGTCTTTAGTGTGATGTTTTTTATCTTTAAACAAGATCTAGCATTCTCACTAGTCATTGCATCGATGTCAGCAGCAACTGCACCAGCTGCAACCATCATGGTCATTCGTCAATATAGAGCATATGGGCCTGTCACTAAAACCATATTGCCTGTCGTTGCTTTAGATGATGTCTTTGGTATTGTAGCTTTTGGAATCGCTTTGAGTATTTCAAAGATGCTTGTATCTGGTGATGATTTTTCAATTATTAAACTTATTGGTGTGCCATTATATGATATTTTTGGGTCACTTTTACTTGGGCTGATTATGGGTATCATTTTAAGCTTCCTGTCAAGAAAAGATGCACCAAAAGATGAATTGCAAATCAAAACATTGTTTTTTATTGGTGCTGCAGCAGGACTAGCTATGACACTTAAACTTTCACCACTTCTAACAAATATTATGATGGGTGCAACACTTGCAAATTTAAGATCCTACGCCCATAGAAGCTTTAGTTCTGTCAATGATTTTGTGCCTATTTTCTATGTTCTATTTTTCACATTAGCTGGTGCAAGTCTTGATATTAGTATCCTCTATCAAGTAGGTTTGATAGGATTCGCTTATATTTTAGCAAGAGCTACCGGTAAGATTTTAGGTGCATCGATTGGTGCTAGAGCTGTTAAAGCTGAAAAAACAGTACAAAAATATCTAGGATTTGCACTTCTACCACAGGGTGGGATATCTATTGGATTATCAGTCTTAGTGATGCAACAGCTTCCAGAGTATAGTATAGCTATTACAACCATCATCATGGCATCTGTATTATTCTATGAAACATTAGGGCCAATATTCGCAAAAATCGCGATATCAAAGGCTGGAGAAATCAATACATTACCTGATTTTGATCAAATAAAATTATAAAAAAAAGCCCAGTGGGCTTTTCTTTTTACTATTTAGATGAATAAGATAGTATACCTTTTAGAGCTCCAATGATTAAATAAATCGCAAAGGCAGTAAAAATAAAGTAATAAAGTGGTTGTTGAAATAAATCACCATTAAAGATGATATGAAGTAGATTAAATGGCACATCAATAATTCCTGCTAAAAGTAAGACGATTGCAAAGAGTTTAGAACCAAATCCTAAAGCGATAATCGCTGGTAAAATCTTTAATACGGCTGTACTAAAACCATCTCTAAAGAAGAAAAACAAAAATGCGATGAGTGCTGATATAAACACATCAGAACTTTCAAGTTTAAATGTTTGTTTTTCTGATAAACCGTATGAAATAATCATAAGTGCTAAATATAAAAAGATAATCACATTTAAAATAAGTTCAACTGTAAAACTCATATTAAAACTAAACGTACTGAAATCAAATGATGTGATTGTTAAAATAAATAAACGTCCAGCACCTAAAAAAGATGTAATCAGCAATACGAGATAGGATGCTAATCTCATCCCCTTAAGTTCTAAACCTATCACAGCTACTGCAACCAGTAAAACAGGTAAGAGTATAGCGAGTGTTTGCCAAATACTTCCATTGCTATCAATTGCATATCCTACTGTTAAACCTGCAAGTAATACAATAATGATTGTTTGTATCATACTTGGTATGACATTTTTAAATCCTTTTACAAAATTCATGATAAAGCTCCTTTCTTTAACTCAAATACATAGAAATTATAACATGTGTGAACTACCTTTACTAACTATGTGCTTTAATTAAAAAAGCACCATTTTTAACTAAGGTGCTCTTGTTTAAAATCTGGATAGGCATGATGAAAATCAACTTTGACCATTAAGAAAGACTCGATTTCATTTAAGATTTGAAAGAGCATCGCGCGAGTCTCAAATTCTTCACGCGTCAATGGCAAGTCTTTCTCCTTATAGGATTGTTGGAGTAAATCAAGTTTTTTTAATTGAGGAATTGCTCTGTTATAGACACCAATATCATAACTTAAGGCACGAACAAAATCGGATACTTCAAGTGCAAACGGATGTTTCATTTTGATTTTTAAAGCCTGCTGATACATATGTCTTACATAACTAATTTGTTCTTTTCTCATATGAAAATAAGCGAGATAACTATGATCATTATTGAAAAGTAAATCCTTATCTACAAGCTCCACAATATCAATGGTATCTGTAAGTTTACGATTAAGCATCGAAAAATGTCTATAATACTCATCATGATATTCAGGATCTCGTAAAAGAATGGATAACATAAACAAGTGATCTCTTAACATTTGATCAATCGATTCAACATGCTCATTTAACTCTTTTTCTGAAGAGGTTGGATAAACAATATTAAATAGAAGTGCAATAGAAACAGATACAGTAACTAAGAGTAATTCTTCAATAAAAAAATCAAATGAAAACGACCCAAAAGCAAGTAAATGCGTCACAAGTACAAGGGATAAAATAATACCTTCAGAAATTTTTAAAACAAAGGATGTGTAAATAAATATGAATAAAAAGATGCTAAAAACCCAAAACTCATAGCCAAAAGCGATGAACATAAGGGTTGCAAGCATCATGCCATATATTGCATCGATCATTCTTCTTAATGCGATAACAAGGGAATCTCTTTTGGTTAAATGAATCGATAATATGGCAATAAGTCCACCTGTTAACCAATAATCAAGTGAAAGTGCACGAGCTGCTAAGCTCGCGATAATTCCCACTAAACACATTTTGATTGCTGTATGTAACAGTCTCATTTTAATGCCTCACTTCTTAGTGATACTCTTAAACTGTTCATAATAAGCTTTAATATCTGTTAAATTAAAAGGCTTTTCCTTTTTTTCAATACGATCAATAAGGATTTTGATTTGTTCTTCAATAATCCCTTGAATGTCATCAGAATATGACATTTGATCTAAATGCACTTCATACTCTTTTTCATCTAGCAACATATAACTACCATCTGGATAGACCTTGACATCTAGATCGTAATCGATATACTTAATGGCTTCACCATCATATAAATAAGGTGAAGATAAGTTACAGTAAAAGTAGACACCATCTTTTTTGAGCATCCCAATGATGTTAAACCAGAGGTCATTATAGAAATAGCAGATAGCTGGTTCTTTCGTATGCCAACTTCTTCCATCACATTCAATGACTTTCGTTCGATGATTTGCTGTAACGAGCATGTGTTGATCTTGATATAGTACCACGGATTTCTTCCAGATTCGATGTAGTTTTTTGTTGTGCTTATAGCTGTGTATTGATACAGCCATACCCGTTGATAATTTCATAAAACCACCTCAAATGTTGGTATTATTATATCATAATCAAAGAATAATAGAAGTGATTTTGTCCTTAAATTAAAACATATGAAAAAAGACCATGGGTATGGTCTTAGTAATCTTCGTATTAATTAAAGATAATATGCCATTAAGTAACTGTCTAAATATTGATGATTATAATAAATTTCTCTTTTTTCGATACCATACATCTCAAATCCCATATGTTCATATAGTTTAATTGCTTCTTTATTCGTGCTTGTTACTGTTAAGAAAAGATTCATGATTCCATGATTTTTGGCATAGTCTATCACTTTTTTAATTAATAATTTTCCAATACCTTTTCTTCGATGATCTTTATCAACATACATTGCAACTAAATGTCCATTATGCTTGGTTTTAATTCTTTGACTCGTTCTTAATGTGAGTATGCCAAGCAATTTATGGTTCATAAACACACCAAAAGTGACGTTGTCAGGATCACTTAAACGTTTTTCAAAAAACGCAAGTTCCATTTTGCTTTCTTCTTCAAATGAAGATCCAAATGCTTCTGGATTTTCTTTTAAACTTTGAAGTCTTAATGTACGATATAATATGGCATGTGTCTCATTTAATCTCTCTATGATCATAAATACTCCTTTTTTTATATTTTAGCATATGTTAAAGAGGTGTTGACATTGTATAAGGATTGAATTATGCTTGAAAGTGGAGATGATGTTATGGAATATTATACTTTTTCTACAGGAAAAGCATTTGAAAATTGGATGCAAAACAACTATTTATCAAATGATGGGATATGGATTCGTTTTGATAAATGGAAAAAAACATCGACATTGACACCTAAAGATGCATTATTAGTAGTCTTATCATATGGATGGATTGATGGCTTAATTAAGCGTTTGGATGAGCAATACTATATTAAATATTTCAAAAAGAGAGCAAAGCATTCGATATGGTCTTCATTAAATAAGTCTTATGCCGAAGAACTAATCGAAAGAGGTTTGATGAAGCCATCTGGCATAAAAGCTGTTTTAGATGCAAAAAATGATGGTAGATGGGATCATGCTGATCTACCACCTAGTGATTATAGCATCGATGCTTTTAAAGCCTTACTTATCCCTTATGAAAAAGCATATCAGTCTTATGTGTCTTTTTCTCCTTCTATTCAAAAAACATATGCACTAAGTTACTATGCACTAAAAAAACAATCTAGCAAAGATAAAAGATTAGAAGTGATTAAAGATCGTCTAGAAAAAGGATTAAAACCTATGTAAATGAGTTGTTAACTCATTTTTTTTCTTCATCTGTTACTTGTTGATACTGATGTAACATATCTATTGTAGGTGCTGTAGGATGATAGATGGAGATAAAAATAATACCAATCATCATGCTACCCAATATCAACTTAATCCATATCGGTATGATTAAATGACGCTTTTTTGATCTATTCACATATGCATGACCCATTAAGTTTATGCCTGCTAAAAGCCAAAAAGATAGTATCATGATATAAATGCCTTGATCTAGTTCAAACCTATTATCAGCAATGAGAAAACCAATTAAAGATAAAAATGATGCAGCTATCACAAAAAATAATGCATTCATTTTTGAAATCATCATCCACTTATCATGTGCTTTCATATATCCCCCATATGATTTATTTAATTAAATCATAACACAAAACAAAAAAATAGCATGAAACAGAGGCTATTTTTATGTAATGAGTTATTTTTTATAGTTTGAATTACTTCTACTCGAATCATTTCTTTTTTGACTGTTGTAGGCTGGTCTTGATGATTGAGATTGAGGTCTTGATGACTCTGATGAAGATCTTTGGCTGTGTTCTCTTTGTGGACCACTCGCATAGCTTTTTTTAGGATAAGGACTTTCAAAACCTGTTCTTGGACCATAGCTTTTTTGGTCTTTACGTTCATATCTATCATCATCTTTTGGTTGGTAGCCTTTACGCTTAAAATCATTACTCTTTTTAAAATCATTCGCTTTTTCATCAGATTCTTTTAAGACTACTGGTTTTTTACGTGGTTGTAATGATCGTTTAAAGACTTCTTTTTTTTCAGCTTCTTCTTCCTTAAGCATGTGGTAAGATTTTTTTTCTTTTTCGTTAAAGTTTTTCTTCACGTTTGAATACGTTTCCTTTTTCTTTGGTTTGTTTTGTTTTTTTAATGAACTTTGAGATTGTTGATTAATTTCTGTCACTTGCTTTGATTTTAACTGAAATGCGTGATTCATATCAACAGTAATTTTTATTTTTATGTGTTTTTCTATCGCATTTAATAAATGCAGTTCGTCTTGTGAGCAAAATGTGAAGGCTTCTCCAGATAAACCTGCTCGACCAGTTCTACCCATACGATGGACATATGTTTCTGCTGACTCTGGTAGATCATAGTTAATGAAATGTGATAATTCGTCAATATCAATGCCTCTTGCTGCAATGTCAGTAGCTACAACAACTCTTAATTGCTTGCTTTTAAACATATTTAATACAATTTGTCTTCTAGACTGTGATTTGTTGCCATGAATCGCATCTGCTTTTAAACCGTATGATACTAGTTCCTTAACTAATTTATTTGCACCATGTTTTGTTCTTGTAAAAATAAGCACAGATTCGAGTTTTGGATTTTTCAATAAATCGAGCAACAATTGAATTTTATCTTTTTTTGAGACATGAAACAACTTTTGTTCGATTTTTTCAACCATGGTTTCAGGTGGTGTCACTTCAATCTTGACAGGATCTTTTAACATATCTTTAGAAAGTGCCATGATTTCCTTAGGGATGGTTGCAGAAAATAGCATCGTTTGTCTATGTACAGGTACTTGTTTTAAAATTTTTCTCACATCATGGATAAAGCCCATATCTAGCATGCGATCAGCTTCATCAAGTACAAAGTATTGAACTAGGTCTAGTTTAACAAGATTTTGATTACATAAATCAAGTAATCTTCCTGGGGTTGCTACTAAAATATCAATGCCTTTTTTTAGTGCGATTTCTTGGTTTCTTTGAGAGACACCACCATAAATAGCTTCTGTCTTTAATCCTAAACCATGACTATATGCTTTAAAACTATCTTTGATTTGTTCAGCGAGTTCTCTTGTTGGTGCTAAAATTAATGCCTTAATTATATGTTTGTGATTGTCTTTATCCTTTGACTCATAAAGACCTTGAATAATAGGAATAGCAAAACCTGCCGTTTTACCAGTACCTGTTTGTGCACTTGCCATCATATCTTTACCTTCTAGAAGGACTGGTATTGCCTTTTCTTGAATAGGTGATGGTGTTTCATATCCTTGTAAGCTGATTGCTTTAAGAATTGGGGTAATAATATTGAGTTGATCGAATGTCATGTTTTCTCCTTAAGGTATCGATTTAATCCAACAAAAAAAGCACTGTTGAATCATAGCTAAACAGCGCTTCTTTGAATCGATAAAAGTATGTTTTGACTTCTTCAATCATTGTTTATGAAACAATATTCAAACTATCTATTTTTAGATAGGCGTTGATCTAACTTTTCGCTTCTTTTATTGAATGTTTTAAGAAGCCTTTTAATCATAACACATAAATCATGAAATAACAATGAATATTATGAAATATGATCATTATAAGATGTAATTCATTGTCAATGATTAGATACGATATGAAAGTTAAAAAGTGTATGACCGATATTACCCCAAAGTTTTATCCAAATTGGTAATAATTGCTCCATAGCTCTAGCACCCGTAATATCTCCTAAATCGTGTATGATTTTCCATCCAAAATCTTGAGTGAGTATCGCTTTTACTTGATTTTTAGCCGAATCATCATTTCCACAAATGAACATATCATGTGGATCTTTGATGAGTGATGGATTTGTCATCAGTTTTGCAGTCACCATGTTGAGTGTTTTAATAACCTTTACATGAGGGTGTGTTTTTTGAATTTCCTCACCGAGTGATGTAACATTAGCTATTGACAATTGAAAGACTTCCTTTGAAAAATCAAGTGGATTAGACACATCTATAAGAATTTTATCGTTCATATCTTTATGTAGTGTGTTTAGCACCTCTAAACTTGCATGTCCAGAAAGTGCGTTGATGAGTATTTCTCCAAATTGAGCGGCATCTTGAAAATAACCAATGCTTATTTTGGAATTTTCTTCTACAAAAGCTTGTAATTTTGAAGGGTTTCTTGAGCTTATCATAACCTGATGTCTTTTTGATAAACCTATAGCTAGATTTAAAGCAACATCGCCAGAACCTATGATGCCAATTTTCATTTTAAACACTTCCTTTAATTTTTACCATGATTATAACACCTATGTGCATTAGTTCATATAATCTTACACTTCTTTGTCATATAAACTCTTTATCAAGCAGGTTAATAATCTCTTCTATATGCTTTAAAATCTACATATTTCATTTAACAACTCAATCTGATTTTCTTATATAAACCATTTCAACAAATTGACCATATTTTTTCACATCTTTTAAATAAAATCTTTTAGTTGCTTCATTTTGAGTAAAAAGTGGAATGCCATCTCCAAGTAGTACAGGAGCAATCTGAACAATCAACACATCAATCATGTCATGATCTAATAATGGTGATAATATAGTGTTCCCACCTACAATCCAAATATTTTTATCTTTGTCTAGGTTTTTCACAAATGAAACAATCTGTTCATCTATAAAATGAAACCCTTGAACTTCTAATTTTTTATTGTGTGTGAAAACATAATTGACTGTTGAGGGGAAAAATTGACCAGGATCTTTAGATTTAGATACTTCATCAAAAGTTTTTTTACCCATAATCGTTATGTCAATGTTTTTGTAAAAAGACTCATACTCTGTTTCCTCTACAGATCCTGATTCATGAAGCCAATCTAAATTATGATTTTTATCTGCCAAATAACCATCTAATGTCATGCATCCATAAAAATATATACTCATTTGAACCTCCTATATATATGTCATCCTTACATTTATGTTTAAATTGAGTATATTTTATCATGTTAAAAATGAATCTTCTACTCATACGAATAAATCTAAATTGAATTTAGCATAATATCGAGATATAATCTAAGCTTGCTAGTGACAAAAAAAGACCCCTTCGTTAAAGATTAGGTATCATGATTTTACCCTCTCTACAACTTTTGGAGTCATTTCAGTCATTATTGGGTTGCATGACCTATTTTAATACAATTACGCACCCCTAGTGAGAATTTGCGCACCCCTATAAAAATCTACGCAACCTTGTAATATTGTTTGTTGTCATTATTAAGTTCATTATGTTTTTACTACTTGAATAGAGTGCTTTATTATGGATTTATGACTTTCTTACATTTTGGGTATCCAGGCACAAGGATTTTCAGTCGTTTCATGCAAAGCTATATAAAATCGTCATCGGATAATTATCGTAGTGAATCCCCTTCTGCCAAATTAGATTTGTGTACTATCTTAAGTCAATCACGAAATAATAGTTAACACTCAAATCAGGAAATTCAGCATATAACACTATTACTATAAAAGGGAAACTTGAATCTTCAAAATTAAATACTCCTTGATTGTCAATATCTAGATCATGTAATTGAATCAATGTCCATCCGCTTGCTTCTTCTGCAAAACTATAATCTTCATTTAAATAGTAATATTCACTGATAATTTTTGAACTGTTTTCCACATTAATCTGATACGTATCATTCGAATCTACTAAGTTCATATTTTCGTATGCTTCAATTCCAGGAAAACCCATTACATAGTCATATCTTCTTAGATCACCATTACTATCTATTTTATATTCAAAACCAATTTCAGAATATGTTATTTCTTCATTATTTATAGTCACAACTGGAATACTGTTATAGAGTAAATGATTATTTCCTGTCCCTTTATTAGTAAAACCTAATATAACCATCGATAAAACTAAAACCCCAATTATTCCACAACTTATGAATATCAACAATTTCATTCTATTGATTTTAATATTCTTTGAAACTAATTCTTTTTCATAAATTTGTTCTTTGAGAAGATCTTTTTCTTCGACATTATAAAATTCAGATAATAGTCTTAATGACTCTTTGCTTGGAAGACCTAATCCATTTTCCCATTTAGCAACAGCACTACGACTAACATAAATACTATCCGCTACCGCTTGTTGAGAGAGACCTTTTTCTTCCCTAAGTTCCTTGATTTTATCTTTGAATTCCAGCATGTAATCCCCTCCTTTGACAACATTATAGCCCAATAAAATAATATTTTTTTGTTACTTTCAATTTTTAGTTGTTACTTTTATTAAATTTCATATTTGTTCTATCTAAATTAGTGTATGATGTCCCCTATTTTAATATAAATTGGCATCTACAGCATTATTGACATTTATAAAAGATGATTTTTTTAAAAAAATATTCCTGTGAAAGCGACTTTTCAAATCAACTTATATAGTTCTTAACTATATATGAAAATAAATACTATAGTTTGTTTAAAATGTCATGATGACCAATATCTATCATCAATATTAAATTCTCATTTTGATATGTCCAAATTACTCTGATTGACATATTGATGCTAGACTCAAATAGTATCTCACTACCTTTGATCTTTTTTGTTCTAAGACTTGGGTGTCTGTGATTCTCTATAAATAAAGATAGTTTATTGTAGAATAATCTCTTTTCATGATTTTGCAACTTAGAAAAAGACTTCTTAAACCTTGTCGAAAACAATATTTCATAAGTCATTATTTTGATTCTTTGTCTTTCTCATCATCTTCATCAGAATCTTCTAAGAAGTTTATAGCTTCCTCTACAGATTTAAAAGGTCCAGCATTGTACTTTGAAGGGTCTTCGTTAATTCTCATCACAGTTTCCTCTAATTTTTGTATGTATGATTTTGAATATATTGCGACTGGTTCTATCACAATGACTCCATTTTTTATAGAAATATCAAGTTGATCTTTTTCTTGAAGATTTAACTCATTAATGATTTCTTTGGGTATCGTAATCTGAGATTTTTTTCTTAATTCTATAATCATCGAATCTACCTCTCTCCTATTTTCCTATTTTCTTACTTTCTAATAATATTTTATCACCTTATCTATATTTATGCAATATTTATTGTACTTAATTCCGTAATTGTGTAAATTATTGAGTAATCGTTAAAAGGTTGAATGAAGAAATCAAATATACTCAGGAAAAGTTCTCGAACCTCTACAGATCACATAAAATTTGTATTATAGGGAAAAATCTCCCTTTCTGCATGAAAAAAAGGTCTGATACATATCTACTTATACTTGACAAGTGCAAATTGTATCAAACCTCTAAATTTTTATGTGTTGTGTGACCTATTTTGATACAATTACGCACCCTTTGCAGAATTTACGCACCCCTAGTGATTTTTACGCACCCCTGCTAAAAGTTACGCACCCCTAGAAAAAAAGTTGAGAACCCTTTGCTTATCTAGGCATATGTAACATAGTGCACTGTCAAAAAGCTAGGCCAATCCATTTTTTAATGCGCTGTAAGAAAAAAATCAATTCATAGCAAAACACGATTTTTAATGTCTAAAAAGAAACTATTTGAAATTTCTAGCAATCTTTAAACCGGTAACCAACACCAACTTCTGTTAAAATGTAATGATGTGGAATACCTTCTCCTTCTATTTTTCGTCTTATAGACGCCATAAAGACTCGTAACGTTTGGTAATCATCCACCGTTGAATAACCCCAAATTCGATTTTGAATAAATTGATGCGTCAAAACTTTTCCCTTATATTGAATAAGTAGTTCTAAAAGTTTGTATTCAATCGGAGTAAAATGCACTTCTTTTCCCTCTACAGTAATCATCCGTTTTTCAAAGTCAACAAACAAGTCCATAAATTCAAAAGTAGATTCATTCTCGGGATTTGACTTTTCCCTTAACCAGACCCTTACGCGTGCTAACACTTCACCAATATTAAATGGTTTTGTGATAAAATCATTTGCTCCAGAGTCTAATGCTTTAACTTTATCTTGTTCTGTTTCTCGTGCGGAGATTACAATGATCGGTGTGTTTGCAGATTTTCTTATTTCTTTTATAACATCCATTCCATCAATATCAGGTAACCCTAAATCAAGAAGTATAAGATCAGGACTACTATTAATAAATAAATTAATGCCAAAAACCCCATTATTTGATGTGGATGTTTCATATCCTTCAGTTTTAATAGCAAGATTTAAGAAACGTAAAATAACAGTATCATCTTCAATAATAAGAATTTTAGAACTCATTAAAACACCTACTTTTTTGTTGAGATTGTAAACTCAATCGTTGTTCCGCCAAGATCGTTGTTATCTGCTTTTATTATACCTTTGTGAGTCAAGACAATCGCCTTACAAATACTTAGTCCTAAACCCGCTCCTCTAGATTTATCGCCATTGTTGTTACGAACATTACTAAAATCATCAAAAATATGTTTCAAACTTTTTTTTTCAATTCCTCCACCATCATCAATAACAGAAAAAATAGTTTCTTTTTCACTTGAACAGTATTTGATCCATATGTTTGAATTTGTGGTAGTGTGTTGAATGGCATTATCAACAAGATTGGTCAACACTTGTATAAGTAGACTTGCATCCGCATAAACATATTCAATATCTTTCTTTTTTTCAATAGTAAGTGTATGTGTTGACAATCGATTTGATACTCGCCTGTAGACATCTTGTAAAATATCTTCTGTAAGTTCCTTTTTTCTATTAATAACAAGGCTATTAGCATTTATCTTTGTCATTTTTAAAAGATTTTCTACAAACTCATTCAATCTAGACGTTTCATTGTTTATGTCTAGTAATAATGATTTTTTCGTTTCGTCATCAATTTTATCAAAACTTTCAAACAAAAAACTTGTTCCTGTTTGAAGTGTTGTCAACGGAGTTCTTAGATCATGTGAAATGCTTCTTAACAATGTGGATTTAAGTTTTTCCTTTTCCATCTCAATTCGAGTTGCTTCTTTGTCAGCATAGATTTTTTCTCTTTCTAAGGCGGTAATCAAATGTGCTAAATTAGTTTGAATAAATTCTTTCTCTTGAAGTGTAATGATATCTGTTTCACAATCAACCAATAAAGCTCCATCAATGTTATGTTTTCCTTTTATAGGAAAAATTTCGAATGATAAATCAGAAAATTTCGGCTCGTTTTTCCCACACAATTGATTGTTTTCAATTGCATAATCAATCTCTTTTTGATGTTCAGAAAGATTCGATAGCTCAATATCATTAATTACATCAAGATTTTGAAAGTAAAAACGAATATTGCGATTTAAGTTGGAAGATAGATTCTTCTTTTCAAAATCAATGATGTCGTTGATGGAGTGGGCATTATATAGGTCCTTACTCATTTTATAAAGCGAATTAATTTTCCGCTCATTTTCTAGTGAAGATTGCACTTGCTTTTGAAGTTTTGTCATCAAACCACCAATTGAAATAGAGACCAAACTAAATAGAATGATTGATATTATGTAGTTAGGATCATTAATAACAAATGTGTATTTAGGATCTGTAAATAAAAAATTAAAGATAAATACTAAAAAAAAGGTTGAAAACATACCATACCAGAAACTTTTGGTTTCTAGTATGATATACATGATGGCAACAATATAAATAAGCATGATGTTTTCTTTCCTGATTCCGAATTGGTCAAATCCAAAAGCAAGAAGCGTAGAAATAGATACAGTGATAATAGCAATAATCACTTTTCTAAAGTTAATTTTTTGCATTATAATACCTTCTTTTTACTCAAATCTAAAAACATTTTAGTAATAGCTATAAAAACAACATAAAATTCCAATCTTCCTAAAAACATACCAATTGTTGAAGTCCAAAGCAACCCAGCTGGAGAGTTATATCCAATTATTCCAATTGATAGACCCACCGTTCCCAAAGCAGATGAGAATTCAAATAGAGAATCTCTAAGAGAATTTCCATATGCAGTAAATATCAATGTTCCAATAACAAGTATGGATAGATACATCATAATGTGAGCATAGTTATTATTAACATCTTGGTCTGAAATAACTGTATCTTTTCCGAATCGATTAACAAAATCAGTATGTATCGTTTTTTTGTGAGATATACGATCTCGAAAATTCCAAAAAAGGTGTTTTATCGCGATAACAATTCGATACTGTTTGATTCCTCCAGCAGTAGACCCAATCCCACCACCAATAATCATCAATATTATAACACTAAAATTGAAAAAAATCGGTAAAGATTGAAAATTATCAACAGTTTGAAATCCCGTTGTTGTCACTGCGGTAACAAATTGAAAAATACCAATCCTTATGCTATTGCCTAAACTATCATGAGTAGAAGTTGCCATAGCTATAATCATGAAAGGAATAAAAATAACTGATAAAATGAATAGCAATTTTAATTCAATATGTTTTAAAGCCGACTTGAATTTCCCTTTCAATAAGAATATATGGATGACAATATTTGTGCTTCCAAGAAGCATCAAGACTATTGTAATAATCTCAATTGGTAGGCTATGATAATAACCTATGCTAGATGATACAGTTGAGAAACCACCTGTAGATACACTAGCGATTGCATGATTAAAGGCATCAAAGACAGGCATTCCAAATATTACGTAAAATATTGAACCAACTAGAATATATATAATGTATAGTGACAATATCAACCGTGCTGACTTTAACAAGTTTGGTAAGAGTTTATCTGTATGACCTTCACTGTTATAAAGACGCATTCCATAGCGATCCGATATTGCAGAGGTAAGTACTAGTACTAATCCAACGCCTCCAAAAAATTGCATGATGCTGCGAAACATCAGAAAAATATGAGTCGTTTGTGTAACATCGACAACTGTCAATCCGGTTGTAGAAAATCCACTGGTAGCCTCAAATATTGCTTGTGTAAAGTTATAATTTCCTGTCAAAATAAAAGGAAATGAGGATACCAGAATTGCACTAACCCAAATCCATAAGATAAGGATTGCATCTTGATGTCGATCTAGTCGATCCTTTTCTTTTCCTCTGATAAACAAGTATAGTAGAGACCCAATGATGATTGAAAAAACTCCAGGTAGGATAAAATATTTTGCTTCTGTAATTTCAATGTGATAAAAAAATATCGTAATTAAAGGAAGTAGAACTATGCTACCAATCATCATCAAAAATAAGCCTAAGTATCCAAGAACAAGAGGGTACCCAGATACTAATTTACGATTCATTGTTCTGCACCTTTATTTGAATGAAATCTAGAATGCTTTTTTGCTCACCAGGAGTCGATATGACTAATAATTTATCCCCAGGCAAGATTACTGTATCCCCTTTTGCAATGATTACATCTGGATCTCTAAATATACAACTAATATTAATGTTGGCTGGAAAGTGAATGTCTTTAACTTGTTGTGATGCGAGTGCAAAATCACTTTCCACTTGTATTTCAGTGATAACTACCTTATCATTCTCAATAGATAATGTTCTGATAAAACTTTCGAGAATAGATTCACTCTTTATACTCTCGCCGAGTAAATACGTTGAGCTGATTACACTATCAACTCCCAATTTTTTGAACAAATCAACTCTTTTGGGGTTCCTTACAACGCTAACAACACGTTTGACTCCAAAAAGTTTCTTTGCAGTAATGCAAGTAACATAATTGTCTATATCATTTTCGGAAAGTGCAATTAATACATCCGCATCTCGAATATTCGCATCATCTAATGTATATTCTTTTGTCGGATCTCCAAACAAAACTGGAATATGATTTGAGTTGCTTATGTATTCACCAAACTCTTTGCTTGAGTTGATTACGGTTAATTGTTGATGCTCTGCCTTAAATTTTTTAATAATAAAATCTGCTTCATGTGTCCCATTGGCAACTACTATTTTCATAATTTTGCACTCTCATCTCTTTTTTCAAGAAAATCTGTTATTGATAATGTGAAAGGATATATTCCTTGAATGGTTGTATTTTCAATCAATTTCCCTTTATCGGTATCAGAAAACCGAACATAAATATGGGGAATATCATAAATATAAAAACATACATGAGCAATAAAAAGATTCACATTATCGCTGTCCGTTGTGATAATAACTTCATTTACCTCTTTAATCAATGCTTCAGATTCTAGAATTGACAGATCTGTAGCATCACCAACAACATCATACCCACTAAAATTATCTGTCAGTTTTCGAAACGAAGAATTGTCTTTATCAACAATCAAAACATTGTATCCCATATCAGACAATTTCCCTGCTATACCTGACCCAAGTCGTCCCGATCCAATTACAAGGGATTTATCTTTCTTCATTTATCTCACCCTTAACTTGCATTGTTTTAATCGAATTATATGAAACATATAGTGGTCCAAGTGTAGAGTCAAGTAACAAAAAATGTTCAGAAAGCTTTATAACTTTCCCAGTTAATGTAATAAACCCGTGTGTGTCGTTCAATGATATACGCACATTCAATCCTAATAATTCATCCATTTTAAATCCTCCTTTTGAAACTTCAAAGCCAGTATACATTTTTATATATTAATTAAGTGTAGGTGTTTTCGTGTTTTGTATTAAGATTATATAAAGATGATCTCGATTTTATAAATATGAATCAAAATGTATTTAGTAATTATTTAATTTGCCCTACATGAACATATTTAATAAGGTAAAAACACAAAAAGGAGGTGAAACACTAAGTGGTAGTCATCTGCTTTTTAATCCTTCATTATGTTTTCCAATTCAAGATTAAATGATAAACAGTATGTTTCACAATTAAAATCTCACTAGAAAACATCAAAATAGACCACCGAAAGTTATTTCTAACTTCAAGTGGCCTAGTTCATTCAATTAATGTAAAAATAACATGTCATCAAGTGGTCATCAACAGGAAAGGAAGGTCATTTTAGAGAAAACAATGAGACAGACTCCACGTGCCTCGATGCTACTAGATTGCTCAAAAACAAGAAGTTGTTTGTATTCAATAAATATCTGAGTTTAGTGAAATGTTATCCTCATATTGGTCTTTTAATCCACAAATATTACAGATACAAAGGTATGCTGCATATTTCTTTGCTACTTTTTTAGAAGTTGCATAGGCGGTCTCTTCTATTACATGACTTCTAATGGTACATCTGCATGACCATCTTGGTTCATCATTACTATCATAAACTTGATCTTCAGGCAGATAATATTCCGGTAATGAAACATATCCTTTTTGAGCTAATTCTTGAAGGGTGTTGATTGAGTTTTCTAGTGTTAATTCTTCTGGAAGTTCAGACAAAATTGTAAATAGTTCGTTATGTTCATCTAGGTCGTTATAAGCAAGTTCTGCTACATTGGCTCTTGCTTCAGCTTTATTACTTCCTTCAGAATGATAGCGAAGTGATCCTCTTTTAGTCTTTAAAGTTACATAAGCTCTAAACCCGCCACTGTAAACTTCTTCAAATTCATACTCTGGAACTTCACCATTTTCTTTTTGATTCCACTGTTGAACTAATCCAACATAGTCATCGTCTTCAGTTAAGCCGTGAGTCAAGAAGTGGTCCATGTTTAACATAAAGTTTACTGAGTTCTCTAATTCATCTGGATTCCAATTAGAGTCAATTGCTATGGCACCTAATATCGCTTCAAACAAATCTTCTTTAACTGATTCTTCATTTTCTTTATGCTGTTGGATATCTCCTTTTCCCATAAATAGAAATTCTTTGAATCCTAGCTTATCAATTCGATGTGCAAGCATCTTTTTATTGACTAGCTTTTTCTTTATGTTTGTTAAACTACCTTCATTCGTGTAAGTATCGACCACAAACTCATCATCATCTTCATCTGAGTCGTAATCATCTAACTGAGATTTAGTATAACCATATCTATCCATAAGTATTTTGGTTACATAAAAATCTAGCACTCTATCACCAACGAATTCTAAAACCTCGTTGTTCTCTCCACCATTTTCCTCTGAGTAAGAACGCCTTGTGAATGCCTGAAATAACAAATCAACATTGTCAAACCAGTAACTGATCTGTCTTTGAACATCTTGTAGATGCTCGTTTAATTCTTTCATTTGAAATCCTCCTATTTTTTTATTTGTCAGGAAGATAAACAAAAAGCCTATCAAAGAAGGTAGACTAATCCCACTAGAATGGATTGTTACCTTTTACCATAGGCTTCTAACTTTGCAAAATGTTTATATAAATCATGATCATTTAGTTGCTTCCCACTTGCATAAGAAACATTAAATCGATTCTGTTTTATATCCCAATTTTGAGACCGTCAAAGCCGTTTATCTTTTGACACTATTATTATACTATCTTTTGTAAATATTGACAAGTGTAATTCAAAAAATCCACCTGTTTTAGATGGGTAGATTTCTTTTTTATTGTATTGTAGCATCATTTCCATTTTGAAATCTAAACGTTATACTTGAATCTCTATGTACTGTTGCTCTATCAACCATGAGCATCCAAAGACTCTCGTTCCAATCATCAAGTTTATCTTCTGACTGAGATAGGTTTGCTAGAAAGGACTTCATCTTGAGTGCCTGTCCTTGCTTATTGCTTTTTACTTTAAGTAATTCTTCTTGCTTGGTTTGTAATTTTTCGTAGCGATTTGATAACTCATCATACTTCTTATTGTAATCATCCAAGCTGATACTCGTTTTAGAGTTTTCTTTTACTAATTTATTCACCAATTCAGCAGTTATGATTAGTTCGTCATTGATGCTTGATATTTCATCGTCTATCTTTGTGGTGTCAGTTAATAGTTCGATAACCTCATTTGAATCTTGAATGATTCTTTCTTTATCTTCCATTGAAAGATTATAAGCACTAATAAATTTAAGTTTAATGTCTTCCTCTGCTAAATTAGGCGTTCGGCATTTGTCTTTATGCTTATGGAACTTGTTATTACATTGATAAACGAACCTTGAGTACTTACTGTTGGAGTGCCATTTCTTTTTGCCATAGAATCCACCACAATCTTCACAGATGAGTTTCGATGCGAATACATCAGATGATGAGTACTTAGCACCAATTTTATCTCTTCTTTCTATCTCAATTTGAACCAGTTCCCACATATCTCTGTCAATGATCGCTGGATGACTATTTTCAACGTAATATTGAGGAATTTGTCCGTTATTCTTAACCATTTTATGATCGAGATAGTTTTCAGTAAATGTCTTTTGAAGCAGTGCATCCCCTTTATACTTCTCATTGGTAAGTATTGAGTTCACAGTATTCTTTGTCCAGTTAGTTGTTTTTCCTGTTGGCGTTTTGATGTGTTTTGACTTTAGATAGTTTGCTATGCCTGTTGCAGTCTTTCCTTCAACCAAAAACATCTTATAAATCATTTTGACAATCTCTGCTTGATCTTCATCAATCACAATCTTTTCATCTTCTTTCTTATAGCCTAGAAACGATTTATAAGCAAATGAAACTTTACCCTGTTGAAAGCCGACTCTCTTACCCCATGTCACGTTTTGACTGATTGAACGTGATTCTTCTTGAGCGATTGATGCCATGATCGTTAATATGAGTTCACTTTTGGGATCTAGCGTCCAGAGATTTTCTTTTTCGAAGAACACCTCAACACCGTTATCTTTTAGTTTTCTAACATAAGATATGGTGTCTAATGTATTTCTTGCGAATCTTGATATGGACTTAGTAATGATTAGATTTATCTTTCCATTTAATGCGTCTGCGATCATTTTATTAAAGCCTACACGTCTTTTTGTATTAGTCCCAGAGATACCTTCATCTGCATAAACGTTTATATACTCCCAATCTGGCTTATCTTCTATAAACTTCTTGTAATAGGTGACTTGAGCTTCATAGCTAGTATATTGTTCGTCTGAGTTGGTAGAAACTCTTGCATAGGCTGCGACTTTCTTAACTGCCATTTGATTAAGTGGCATTTGTGTTAATGGGTGAATCGTAGATGGAATGACAGTAACCTTAGCCATGATGAACACCTCCCTGATGTTGTTTCAATGCTCTTTGTTTTGCCTTCTCCCTCATTTCAGGCGTCCAAGCTTCACTTCTTGAGCTTTTGTTCCAAGACTGTTCAACACTTGTTTCATCTTTAAATTGAAAAATAAGTTTGTTTTCGGGCATCACGAGTACCTGCTTAACTTTTGATTTTAATACTTCTTCATCAAAGGATCTAATTTTCAATATTGTTTTAGCAGCTTTTTTAATTTCTCTGTCTGGTACTTGTTTAGATGGGCAAGCTTCTATTCCTTTCGTTACTGAAAGTGAACATTTCCATATTTCGTTATGTGGTGTGGTTTTATGAGTATACGCTCTTCCACAAATCCCACACTTTATCATGCCCTTGAAAGCTTGAGGTTTTTTATTTATTCTTGGTTTGATTCTTTCAGCTCGTTGTTTTCTTATTTCTTGAACTTTATCAAATAGATCCTTGCTAATAATCGCCTCATGATTCTTTTTAACTGCATACTGGTCAAGCTCACCTGAATTGATGATTTTTCTTTTAGATAAGTGATTCTCTCTAAATGTCTTTTGAAGTATCAGATCGCCTGTGTAGTTATAGTTGGATAATATGGTCATGATGCTTGATCTATTCCATTTTGCTGAATTCTTCGGAATGATACCTCGTTCATCAAGGATTTTGCCGATTGTATCGGCACCATATCCAGCAATGTATAATTGATAAATCTGTTGTACGATCTTAGCTTCATCTGGTATTACGATGAAACGTTTGTCTTCAAGTGCATATCCTAAACATGGTTTGCCGCCCCATAGAATACCTTGCTCAAAGTCTTTCTTGATTCTCCATTTCATGTTCTCCGATGTGCTTCTGGATTCCTCTTGAGCAAATGTCGCAAGGAACGTTAGAATCATTTCACCTTCACCGCTCAAGGTATGCACGTTCTGTTCCTCAAAGAACACATCAATACCTAATGACTTCAATTCTCTAACGGTTTCTAATAAAATGACTGTGTTTCGAGCAAATCTTGATATCGATTTGGTGATGATCATATCTATCTTCCCCGCTCTACTATCCTCAAGTAAATTTTGAAACTCCAATCGTGAATCTTTAGTACCAGTTAACGCTTCATCTGCATATACACCAGCAAATGACCACTCACTATTATCATGGATCAGTTTCTTATAATGGTTAACTTGAGCAGAAAGCGAGTGAAGCATAGCATCTTTACCACTTGAAACTCTAGCGTAGGCTGCAACCCTCATCTTACTCGCTAACTTGGGTAACGCGTTTACTTTTGTTACTGTTTTCTTTGTCATGATTTACCTCCTCTTCCGACACACTATATATCACTCTTTTTAAAGGTATAGTCAAGTCAATAAGTCGGTATAGATTACCTTTTTTGATACAATACTTATCTGCTAAATGTGACTCTGCTTTTTGATAATCTTGCTTTGTCATGATGCCTTTTTCAAACATTGTTTTTAAGGGAGTTATGGATAAAAGATACTTTTCAAGATTAGATCGTTTCATGGTGTTTTTTCTCTTTTCGATGTTGATTCCAAAACTGATACCTGCAATGATCAGAACAGAATACTTTTTTCTTCTTTCCCTTTACAGATTTCATGCTGATACCACAATATTTGCAAGTGCTAACTAGTAAATCTTCTTCATTTATTTTTGCAAGTGTATACCTTACTGCGCTCGCAGTTATAGATAGCTCTTTAGCGATTCTTTTATATCCATATCCCAGCTCTTTCAATTCGTTTATCTTATTTCTTAAATCGTCATTCATAAGATCAACCTCCTTCACTAGTTAAATGGCAAGGTTTGATCCTATTTGCCGGTAAAAAATTAAAAAAACCTCACGTTTTGGATATTTTCCATTACATGAGGTCTATTGTTATTTATTTAATTGTTCTTTGATAATTTTTTCTGCTTCAGATAAAGTCTCTTTCCCTTGCATCTTGTTGCTAAAGGAAACATAGTCGTCTATGATTGCTTCAATCTTTGATTGATTCGTCTCAACAAACTCGACTGCCTTTTCTGTGGAACCTGTCATGTTACTAACCCATTCACTTAAACGTGAGATAACAGCTAACTTTTTATCATCACCAGCAAGATATGTCTCACCTTTGGTTTTCGCTAACTGATTCTTTTCTTCCACAATCATAATAAATTCTTTGATCGTCTTTTGTACACTATCATCAAAAACAATATCTTTTGCTTTATTGACAAGATCATATACATTTTCAGCAGTGTCTTTAAGGTCTTTTTTAACCTCTTTGATAATCTCTTTAAATGATTGATCCTTACTTATTTTCGATGTCACATAAAGCGCTAGTAATAATAGTGAAATTATCAGAAGTAATATTTCAAGTGTTGTCATTTTCTTTTCCTCCTAAATGTTTATAGATGTTAACTTGAGAATCTTCTAGTCTTGATACCCGATGTTCCAAAACGTTTACGTCTTTTTTCAAAGATTTTATGTCTTGTGAATGAAGTTCCAGTAGATTGATCATTTTCACATTTTGTTTTTCAATTTTTAATAAGTTATCCATAATTTCATCATTTTTGAATTTGTTGTTTTTCTCTTGTCTGTTGAACTGCTTTATAGTCGTTAGAATGACTACAATCATCGTTACAATCCAATAAATCAAATTTTCCATCCTAAATAAATTTAAAAGGTTATCCCAATCCATTATCCATCATCTCTTTTCGGTAATTTTCTAAGTAGTCCAGTTGATTTTGAATCTCATCAACATACTTCTTTGCTTTTTCATTTTTATAATTGGATTTATAATCTAGCATCGTTGTATACCAGGGCTCATCAATTGTAAGATCAAATACACCGGTTCTATCATAATGATCAAGCATACCTCTTAATCTGAATAAATGATAATGCGTTTTGGAAGTCTTATTAATTTCATACTTGCTTCTTTCATAGATGAGCAGCGCCTCGATAAAATTGCAAATAAAGTTTCGATCAATATTATTCACTAACTTTTCAAATTCATCACTGAATTTTGGATTAAGATAGTATTCATTTGAATATATACCCATAATGTTATCAGCTGCTTGTCTGTGATAGGCAATAATAGAATCATCAAATTGTTGTCTTTTGATAAAAGTTTCCTTAGAAAACACAAAGAAGTCATATTCACCAATAAGTAAATGTAAAATGCCTTTGAATCCATCTAACACCACAGTTAAATCAATATCGCTTGATTCGTCATCTAAGCCATATGCTTTTGAACCCCCATAATATATGAGTAAGATCTCAGTATCTGGAAAAACCTCTTTAACCATATTGTATATTTTATTCATCTGAGGAACCTTCTATCAAAGGTGATGGTTCGACTGAATCAAAATCATCCGTAGCATCTTCAAATCCAACTACATTTTCTTTTAGCCAAAGATAGCCACGTTCAATTGGATTCACATCTAAGAATGTATGATAATCAAACTGAGGTATTTCAATATCTATTTCTTCAATGGGTTCGCTATTGTTTTCTCTTGCTTCTTTTGACAGATAAGTTGCAACACATAAAACAATGCTTTTTTTTGTGTAGCTAATATTGAATGCTGTAATTCGATGATAGGAAGCTTGCAACCCAAACTTAGTATCTAATTCTTTAATAATTGCCATAAAATCCTCTACTTTCTTTTTACTCGATAAACAGATATCGAGAGACTATCTGGTGAACCAAGATTCAAGCCTGTGTTGATATAAATCTGTCCAAGACTACCATTGACAGAATGAACAAAATCACATGATTTAATCGTTGTATCTCCTTGTCCTGATAAAGTGGTTACACTTTTTCCATATGCATTCCATTGTGCAGTACTTAAATAACTTGTGCTAAATGTCGGTGATAGTTCAAATGATATAACCTTTGTAATACCACTGGTTATCGTTGGTCCCGATTCATAGCTATCTTCGATATACTGAACAGTTGTGTTCTTAGCACTTCTCGTTTGAAAAAGACTGTTTTCTGTGCTTGCGTAATAGTTTAGATAACTTCCCAGCAAAGTTGAAGATTCTGCTGTTCTATAATAGAAATATGTATCAGAGACATCTGCAGATGCACCATAAGTTGAAGAAATAATATGAAACTTGTAAACGTAATCCGGATCAAAAGGATAATTTAAAGTATGTGTGTAAGCATATCCTTCATATGAATAAACGAGTTCCATTTCACCACCAATTTTAATAACTGAAGATGGTGTTCTAGCATATAGTGCATTATTGTTATAATCAAATGCTAATTCACCTAAATAGTTCAGTTGTGCAGTTGTTGGTTTGGTAGTTCCTCTTTTAACTCTGATGATAGCCATTAATAAGTTCCACCATCAATGATTGAAGATGGCATAAGCACCTTAGACTTATCAATACCTAATTTATAAGAAACTCTGGTAGGTGAATAGTTTGAATCAACTACAGCAACATAAACTAAACCATCAACGATGGAAGCATTAATATAATCTGCTTCTGAAGCCGCAACTGCAATACCATCAGCATCACTGATATAAACATTCTTCACATTACTTAAAATTGTTCTTTGATCTTCGGTTAAGTGAAGATTACTAGCGACATGTGTATTATAAGTTGATGATGCAACACCACCTAAACCAGCAAGCGTAATTGAAACTGCACCTGTTGATCCATTTACACTCGTAACAGCATCTGTTGGTGTTAAAAGTTCTTGCCAGTTTGCAAGGGTTGAGTATGGAGATGCCTTAAGAATAAATGATTTGTTTAAGTCGGTTCTAACCGCAACGTCACCTTCTTGTGCGGTCGATAAAGCTAGCATTGCTGTTTGTGAAGCAACTACAAACGTATTTGTCATCGCAATTTTTGGTACAACACTATCAGCTAGTTTTCCATTTGCATCAAGTATAGGAACATTGCCATTACCTGTTCCTGTATTTTTAGTTGCAGCCGTTCCTAAACCTAAAGCTGTAATCTTTGTATTAATTTGGGTATCTACCTTGCCTGTAGATGGTATTTTTAAATAATCGCTATCTGCAAGTGGTACGGATACAGATGCAGTTTTATCTGCCTTTGCAATATAGAGATGCTCACCAGTAAAATCAACTAATGGTTCACCGGCTTTTACACTACCGGTTGTTCCAACAAGTGGGCCTGTCCCAGCAGAAGTTCTTCTTTTAATTTGAATTGTTGCCATTTAAATCCTCCTTATTTTTTTAAGTAAACTGATGTTATATTGTGCGCTGTACTACCACATGATAATGTGACAACACCATTTTCATAAACCACAGAAAGGGAATAATCTCCTCCTGCGTATCTGTAGCTTACATTCCTATTTGAACCAATATGAATAAATAAGCTATCTCCAGGGAAACTAATTACTGTTGTATTGTTGATAAATACATAAATGATTGATTCCCTAAGTTCTGTTGAACTTGTTCCAAAAAATTGATACACACCGTTGGATACTTTAGTTAAGCTTTTACTTTGCGGTATGTATTTAATTAATAATCTTTGTTCTAGATCATCAATGATCGTCTTGGGACTTAAAATAAACTTCCTTTGGTAGGTTTGATTAATAGTGACTGATGTTGTTGTTTTAGTGTAGGCACACAATACAAATTCATAAAGTCCATCATTATTTATTAAGTTAGTTAACGTCAGCGATGGATAACCACCTGTTTGTTCTTTTAAATATAAATTCACTTCATTTGTTGCGGTATTAACGCCTAAAATAACATACCCGCTCTTACTTGAATCTGGTGTCACACCAATGGTTGTTTGGTTTTCGATATAGGTGACTCTACCGTAGATTGAAACATAGCCATCTTGAAATGTGATTGTATTATTGGCAAGTGTCATCGAGCATTCATTTTTCAAACTCTTTAAAATACCAACATCATATGAATTAAAGAAATGATATAAATCTGCATCGATTTTTGCAGTGACATTCCCACCTTCAAATGTTATTTTTTGTAACCCCATTAGAATTCTCCTCCATCTAAATCTGTATTCGTTATTGAAATATGACTCACCTGTTGTGATTTAGCTTTACTCAATAACTGCACCTTTTCTGTTAATTTCACTCTGTATTCTCCAAGAGTGACCTTAGCAACTTTGAGTGTATCCTTAAAAACAAGTCCAGTCACAACCGTATCATATGTTTTTTTGTTATGTTTAAATGAGATATAATCTCCTAAGTTAAAGTTCTTAAACGGCATAAAAACTTGATTATTCAAATCTAGATTAAATGTGATCTGGTGATCAAGCTTTGAAGTTACCATTTCACTTCTTGCTTTAGTTTCCAGTGATTCATATTCTTGATCACTATAGATAAATGTTTTTGTCATCACTGCTTGGTAGCGCAAGACATGATTCATATCTGTTGTGATACTACCATCTGTTAATAAGTAAAAAACCATACTTGACGTATGGATTTGGTTATCGCTTCTTGGATAATAAATGACCTTATTAATGACTTGGCTTGATGAATCATTCGTTTCTACATTTAAAATGGAAGAGAAATTACTCTTCATGACCAGTCCTTCTTGGACGTTCACAATCTTAAATAGTATATTCGTGATTCTCCCTCTCAGATAAACAACTTCTGTTTGAAAGCTAATTCCATAACTTTTTGAAACCAACTCGAATATTTTTGAAATGTTTTCAACTTTATCGGCCTCAAAGGTCAGTGATCCAGTAACACTGGCTTCTTTTTGAATCGTTAAGTAATCTAAATTCTGCAAAGTATCTGGATTTGTTTTAAAGTGTGTAGAAATAAGTTGATATAGATAATCAATGAGATCACCAGTGAAACTTGTTACTAAGACATCCAAGTTGAAGATCTCTCTAAAATCAAGTGTTCTAATAATCGTTGTGTGATCATCTTTTTGTTCGATGCTTTCTAGTATTCCAATATATGAAAATTCATCATTCTTGGCGATAACAATATCTCCGATTGAAGTCTCGATATTTGTCTTGTTCAGCTTAAAACTTGAGCGCTGAATGAGAACCATGTCCAGGATGATTTCATATTCTTTTCCCACTGGGGCATAATCCTTATAAGCTAATGTTTTACGATCTAAAAATATGACTTTCATATCAAATACCTACATAGCCTTCAAAAAGTGTGACTCTACAAACCGTTGTTGAACTAACACCAGGCTTAAATTCAATCTCATACTCTCCATGACTCACAAACAAGAAATTATCCGCCTCAAAATCCTGTAAGCCATAGACATCATAAGTTGATCCATTTTCAATCATCTTAATAACTTGTTCACTGGGATTTGATATGACAGTTAATGTTGCATCTTCTGATTCAACATATAGTTTAAGTCTTTGCATGATATTACCATTCTTTTTAACTGTAATTTCAGGATTTAAAAAAGCACCATAAATCTCAATGTTGAGTGGTGCTTCATCTAATCCTTGATTGTTAATATGCGTGATGCCTTGATAAGAGTTTGCATAAATAAATGGATATTGGTAGGGATAAACTTTGCCATAGCTACTGCCATTGGCTATTATCTCGTACGTTTTCTCTTTGATCCAAAGTGATAGTTTTTTAAAGATGATTTGGCTTTGAATTGTGCCACTAACAAGCTCTGCTTTAGAAAGACTCGATACATCCACAAATGTATAAGAAGCAAATGCTCGTGTAACATAGTGAAGTTTATGTTCTTTCTTTGATTTTGATAAAAAGTCAACAAATGCTTTGTATCCTTGATATCCTCTTAGAAAGATTAATGTTTCACTGATTTCAGTCATCGGTAGTTGATATTCCGATTTCGCATACATGCGGTCATATTCAAGATACTTGATGTCTAAAGCAAAACCGAGCCCACTTGCTTGGGTAATTAGTGTCTGATTTCTGTAATCAAAGTAATAAATTTCACCATATTCATTCTCTAAATAAAATTGTCTGATCAAATCACATTACCTCCTAACGCTCTGTTAATAGAATCGATATCAAATGTTGGAGATGTTGTGTTGATGGTGATATTGTTTGTATTCGTTGATGATGAATTTGAGCTTGAGTTATTAACCGTACTTGAACCTTTTAAATTAAAGGTATCACTGAAAAATCCTCCAACCTTACCAAAGAAACCACCTACTTTATCTGCAGCCTTACTTGCAAAATCGCTTATACCATTTGTTACATTAGATGCGATATTACTTATACCTTCTGTTACACTGCCAAAAACGTTTTTAATCTTTCCGCCAAAATCACCGATTTTAGAAGGTAGATCTCCAATCCACTCAAATATTTTCTGAATAAATTCAATGATCTTTTGAACTACTTTTAAGATTGGATCTAAAACTGTTTTAAGTACTTTGATTGCAGGAACTAAAATAGCTTGAAGTATTTCTCCAAGCGTTATAATTAGCGGTGCCAACATCTCTAATATCTCAGCAAACATACCCACTTGCATAATCAGTGGCATCAGTATGACATCTAAAATAGGTACTAGTAAATCAACAAGCATGACAACTAGATCAATGATCACATCTAAGATGGGCTGTAATGCTGTCATCAGAGCTTCGACAATCGATAAAATTGGCGGTAAAAGCTGCATGAAAGTTTCCATGAGCCTATCAAGCAATGCCTTAAACTCCTCACTTTGTAGTAAAGCCATCGCTAAAATTGCGATTAGCGCGCCAATACCAAGTGTAGCAAAGTTTATACCTGCTCCTGCGAAAAGCCCCGCAGAACCGACACCTTTAAGCGTCATGGCCACAATATTGAGGAGTGGTCCAACCTTACCAATAATGGCTAGAACCGGACCAACAGCAGCGACCAGACCTATGAGGGTTGCTACCATTTTTTTTGTATCTGAATCTAAGTTATTCCATCTTGCAATCCAATCTTTAACAACTGGAATGATCTCATCTCTTACTTTGATGATCAATGCCTGTAAAATCGGCATCATGGTTGTTGCAATATCTACACCCAAACTTGACAATGCTTGTTTTGTTCTGTCAAGCGCGTCTGTAAACTCACCTGCCTGTGCTGCTTGTTCATTAGTGACAATTCCAAGATCTCTTGCTTCTTGTCTTAAGTCTCTAATCGTAGAAATTTCACTGGAAAGAATAGGTATAAGTTCAGTCCCAATTTTCTCTCCAAAGAATTCATTGGCAACACCTACTCTTACTGCTTCATCTTCTACTTTGCTTAATGCTTCACTAATGATTTCAAATGCCTCATCAGCATTCTTACCCTTTAGATCGTCAACAGTTAATCCGATCAAAGCTAAACTATCAACGACTTTATCAGCATTACCTGTAGCAATATCACCTAAGATACCATTAACTTTAATGAATCCTTTATTCAAGCTTTCGGTTGACGTTCCCATGATTGTAGCAACATGATTCCATTCCTGGAATGCTTCTGCAGATAAACCTATTTTTTGTGCTGTATCGCCAATTTCATCTGCAGTATAAGCCGCTTTGACTGAAAAGGCTGTTAAAGCAGAAACGGCTCCTAAAATAGGAACCATTACAGATTTTGTGAGCGTTGAACCGAGTTTACCAATCTTATCGAATTTAGCGTTACTTAATTCTTTGATTTTACCATTAGTTTTACCAATCTCATTATTTAGTTTTGAAATTTCAGCTTCTGTATACTGTACATTGCGTTTGAGTTTATTAAACTCCTCTTGGCTCATATCACCAATTTGAACTGCTTTTTTAGCTTTTTCAAGTTCTAGGTTTTGATTGTCAAGTCGCTTTTTAGTTGTCGATAATATGTTGTTAAGCTTATCTTGTTTTGATTTCCAAAGGTCTAGATTAGAGCTATCATAACGAAGATTTGTATTAATGGCTTTGAGGTCTTTGTTTTGTTCTTTAAGATCCTTTTTTATGCCATTAAGTTCATTTTCTAGATCTTTACCATCAAGTGTTAGTTTGATATTTAACCCTTTTACTGTTTCTGCCATAAATACTCACCTCCAGTGTAAAAGAAAAACACATCGTATTGGATGTGTTTGATTGGATTGTAAAATCTTACTTAATCTTATTGGTGTATCTGTAAAGGAATAGGGCTCCAGCAGCTGACAATATAAAACTTCCTATAACAGCTATAAAGAATCCGGATCTAACATCAGCTAGAGGAATAAAATTAAAGTTCATTCCATAAAATGAAGCAACTAATGTAGGTATAGATAAAACAATTGTAATTACCGCTAATGCTTTCATTACAATATTTAAATTGTTTGAGATAATTGATGCGAAAGCATCCATCATACCAGCTAAGATATCTCTATAGACAGAACACATCTCTATTGCTTGATTAATTTCAATTTCAGTATCTTCAAGTAAATCTAAGTCGTCTTCATATTTTTTAAATTCTGGACTTCTTGTTAACTTATGTACAACAACCTTGTTAGCATTTAAAGCTGTTGAAAAGTATACTAAGGATTTGTTCAATTCCATCAAATCAAATAGCTCTTTATTTCTCATCGAATGATGTAACTCTTTTTCAACATCTTTTGTTTGACTATCAATTTTCTTAAGAAATGAAATATAGGTCATAGCAAGTCTATATAGGAACAATAATGTTAATCTAACTTTTTTATGGGGTTCAATCTTTTTATTTTTAATTAGTAAATCTTTGATGAGATCAGTTTCTTGTGCACTTACCGTAATCAAGTGGTTTTCTGTATGAATAATTGCAAAAGGTGTTGTAGTATATGAATTCTTACTATTCTTGATTGGATCATATAGTGGAACATCCAAAACTATTAATTTTGCATCATCTTCCGAATCAATATGAGCAGTTTCTTCTTCATCTAGCGCACTCATAATAAATTCAGTAGGCACATTTAGTTTGGATTTTAACCATTCTACTTCATCATTTGTTGGTGCGGTTACTTCAATCCATGAACCACTTATTAGTTCTGTAACTTCTAAAATATTGATGTTGTTTTTCTCTAATTTTTTACCTGTTTCAAAATATTGTCTAATCATTGCTCACGCATCCTTTTGGAGCAGATAGACGTGATGTCTTCTTCATTTTCTTTCCTCCTAATTTTATTTTTTAATTCCATTAGAAGGTAATTTGAACGTGACTAACTAACATTCTCGTTATCAACGTGCGAATGTATAGTTAAAAAACCATAAGTCATTAGATTCAAATTACCCTTTTGTATTCGCTCGTGATCCGATTCCATTAGTTATTCACCTCCTAAACATCGTTGTTATTATACCACTTTATCTATTAATTGAAAACCTCAAATTACAATAAAAACTTGTCGATATCTTTTTGATTTGCTAACCTAGAACCTTTACTACCACTGATGACTTTCATTTCTAATCCTACTATCTCAAAATATGTCTCCAAATCAAAGTGCTTTGAATCTTCAATTGATATTCCTAAATGTGCAAGGTTAAAGATGATGTTTGCTGTGACATTTTCTATTTCTTGGTTATTTTCACTTGTTGGTTGGGGGTGTGCTTTTCTGAAACGTCCCGAGCATTTCACCTATCGCATTCGTCAGATTTTCAAGTTCACCTTGATTGCTTAAAAGTGAGAAATCGAGTGACATCAAGAAGTCATTATAAGATTGTTTGTAGAATGGTCGGTGTAGTATATAGATAATCCTAAAGATCGTATCAATTACTGTTGACAGATCTTCTTCTTTTTTTGCACTAGATTTCTCTAATTTTTTGATATCACTAAATAGTTCAGTTGAGAATACATTGCGATAATCGATGATAGTATAAAGTGATGAGTGCAAGCGATAATCTTTATCACCAAGTTTAAGTGTTTTTTCCATAATCTACTCCTTAAATAAATGTCGGTAGTGCTGGTGCTGTTGTTAAAAATGTACTGTAATTAGCATCTCCAACACCTGCAATAACTCTCAAGATTAGATTGTTTCCGGCTTCAATCGGTCTTGCAGTAATACTTAATTCAATTGAATTCGCTTCAATAGAATCACCTTTTGATTTGCTTGAATCTCCTGATGGCGTTGCAGTACATAAGTAATACCAAATGCGTCTAGCTTTGATATCTCCTTGAATTTCGTAACCTAAAGCAAAGGTTTTTGTTTCAGCATTTAGAATCTCCACTAAGTTTCCATTTGTGTCTTCTAAGAAACCAAAGATATCCTTTTTGAATGCTTCATCAATTTCTGTAAACTTAAGCGTCACATTAGAACCTGCATTGGAAACCAAAGTAGCGATGACTTTATCATCTGCATACACTTGTGATGTTCCACCTATGGCTTCGGTTGTGATTTCTTGAGCACCTTCTAATCTTTTAGGTGTTGCAAAGGTCCAACTACCATCTGCTGCTTGTGTTGCGAGTGCATAATGCACATTAGTTAAACCAAATGTTACTTTATTACTCATTTAAAATACCTCCTGTTTAATTTCATATACTCTGTTGACTGAACCATCTTCATTGATGAATTCAGATAATAATTCATATTCATATCCCATAAAGTATAGGGATGCTTCTAATCTTTCTTCTAATAATATATCCTTTTTTTCGGTAATCAAGCTCACCTGAAATGTTGCAACTTTAGCTATGGACTTATCATCAGCATAAACGATTGTTCTATTGGTTAGTTCTTGGTAAATAATATAGTTTGGATCAGCTTCTAACCCTACTCTCGTTCCATACGAAACTTTACCTGGTAATACAGAGTTAAGGGTTTCAAATAAAGCTTCTAATTTTTCTTGCATTAGTCATCACCTTTTTCAATAATTCTTTTGATGTCTTCAAGCATCTTAGGTGTAAGTAAATCATAAGCGGGTCTCATGAATGGTCTAGGCCCGACATATTTACCACTTCGGTGTGTGAAACCAAACTCAAGTAAGTGTGTGAGCTTCCCTTTTTCATTAGAGAATATAACAATTGATTTATTGATTCCACTACCTTGAGGTTCAGCGATGAACGAATCAGCAAATGGTTTTGAACCACCACTTCTTGGTGCGTTTGATCTGATGTACTTCACAATCTCTTGTGCAGTTTCATCGAGTCTTTCTTCAAGTTTAATGATGATATCTTGAGCATAGTCATCCACCATGTTAGAAATTGCTACTCCTAACTCATCAAGCGTAATCAATGATATCACTCTTACTGAGTTTTGTTTTGCTTAGATAAAGCTCAATGAACTGTCCTATTTGATAGGTTCGTTCAATCTTGTAAATGTCATCATCAATTTCTGCATACTTGCTGTTATCATATAAAAAACTTTGAATTTTAAGTGCTAGATCAATCTTTATGTCTGATCTTTTACTTTCGTAGTATTCGTTAGATGCGATGCTAAAGTTAATGCCTATAACTTCCTTCGAGTGTTGAAGTTGATAGATTGAGGATCCAATAGAATTTTGCACCAAAACAAGAGTTAGTAATTTTAATTTGACATTGGGTGAATTAGGATACATGCTCTTCTACTCCTTTTGTCAGTGCAATTTGACCGACTAACATATCAAAAGTCTTAGGTAGTTCTTTTGCACTACCATCATTCTTAAATCCAAAGAAAGTCTTTACATAGATAATGATTAATGTACTTACCATTGGATTTGATTCGTCATTGATGTAAGAAGGATCGATCCCACAGCTCATTAAGTATGATTTGCAACTACTAATATGAGTAGAGAGCTCGTCATCAGCATACGTTTCTGATAGTGGTATAAGTAGTGCTTTTTTTACAATGTCTAGTATCGCCATGAGATCTATCCTTTCTTATTCAATCAATAAGCTTTAGCTATTAGGCTGCAGCTTTCTTTTTAATGCGAAGGAATCCGTTATACCCAACTACGTTGCCTCCTGTAAATACTGATGCCTTGTAGCTGATGATTCCATCTTTAAATTTGTAATCAGTAGATTTACCAATTTCAACTGGTGAGAATACGGGTACTTCATAGTTCTTAAGTGCTCCATAAGCAATACCGTATTCGCCAGCAACTGTATTACTATCTGAAATAGCTTTACAATGCGAATTAATGATATATGGGATACCATCAATGGTTTTATTGACATAATCGATCGTATGTACTTTTCGACCTTCTTGAGTCTTAAGTCCTGCAAATGCTCTTAAGTCATTCTTATTCAAAATAAGAACTGCGCCACCTTCGACTTCTTCATCGCCACCATAGGCAAAGACGATATCGTCAAGTGTCGAATCTGTAATCGCTGCGATTTCAAGGGCTGCTTTATCTGCAAGTGCCACTGCTGCATCACTAAAGATTCCAGTGAATGTGTTGGTTGTTCCAGCACCGCGTAAGATTTGTTCGCTGATCTTCTTTTTAAGTGAGATGTTGATATTTCGCAACACTTCAGCTTGATAAGGAATAGCTGGAAGTTTTTCTAGCTCTTCTGTGATTTCTGTGTAAGCAGTAATCTTCACTTTTGAAATCGTTAAATATCCAAATGCTGGTTCTGTTTCACTATAAGGTTGACCTTCAAGAGTTGTTCCTGCGGTACCGTTGCTCTTAACAAATGACTTTTTATAGGTTTCACCACCATTTAAGTTAATCACATTAACGCGGTCCACAAGTGTTGATACTTGAGCAAATGGAACAGGTGCTAGTCCAGAGGCTGTATGTTCAGGCAACAAGATCTCTTCACTTGATACTTGAATGACACGATTTTCACGTAGGCTTGCTGCACGTTTCTCGAGTTTTTCTTTATCCATTTGATTACGATTATCAATGATGATTGGTTTGATTTCTGTTTTGGTAGCAATCGCCATTTTCTTATCAATCATTGTACGTTCTTCTTGAAGTTCACTGGTTTCATTTTCTAGTGTTTCAAGTTTAGCAATATCTGTTTCATTATCGACAAGACCTCTGATTTCAGTCAATCTTGATTCGATTTCTTTTCGTCTTAATTCTAAGTTCATGATTTATTTCTCCTTTTAGATTTGTGATTTTATTTTGATACGTTTTTTTATGATTCTTGATTGTTCTTCTTGCTCTGCTAACTCCATAGCCTTTAGTTCTAACTCCATAGATTCTAAAGAACGAGCGTATATACTTGTTGCATCATATGCTGGTGTATCCACGACCGACACATCATACAAACGTTCTATCTTTGTAATAGTTCTTTTTGGAATTCTACCTTCACGATTCCATACTTGTTCATCAACCGTAAAAGCAAAACTCATCTTATCCAACAATCCACTTCTTACCATTTTGTAGATGTCTTGATTCGTATTGGTATCGAGTAACTCTGCACGAACCTTAAGTCCAATATTATCTACAGTTAGCGATAAGGACTGGTTCTTGGTTCTGGCAATAATTAAAAAGGAGTCCATATGATTGTATTTCATAGGAACATCCTTCATTTTGGCATCACTTAAAGCTCTTGAATCGATTTCTTCAATGAATCCATATTCTTCATCACCAATTAGTGTTTCGTTATGAAAGACAAGTGCATAGCCTTCCAAGATCATTTTGTCTTCTTCTTCATGAAGTGTGACATCTGCTAGTCTAGTTTCTTTGATCATCTTTTCTAACCTCTACTTTCTTAGGTTTTGTTATTGCTTGTTTTTGATATTCATATTCAAGCTCGGAATCCTTATAAAATAATGACTCTAGCTTTTCCTTTTTACAATATTCATCAATAATAATTGTCTTTTGTTTTTGTGTTTCCAAGATGACTTTAAGTGCATCTTCTGAAATCTTTCCATTAACTGTTATTTTCATTTTTAGGTTCCTCCGTTCCTACTTGATACTGATTTGCTTTATCAGCATCAACAAAGTTTAATGATTGAAGGCGTTTGTTTCCACCTTCTATAGGTTCTAGTCCGAGTAGTGCTCTTGATTCATTGAGTGACATAATTCCTAGACTCATCAATTTTTCAATGGCTGTAACTTTTGTGTTCCATGAAGCGTACTGCAACCTTTCGCTATAAAAGATAATTTCTTCTCCACGTTCTAATTGATTATTGGTAAGTAAGCCTATAGAAAAAGCCTCGCTAAGTTTAATAGCTAAGGGCTCAATGGTTGACTCATAAAATGAATTAAATTCCTCTTCTGAATACTTGCTTGTGAATATTGGGACAGAGACACCAAAATAATCGAGTATTTTTGATTGCAAGAATTCTAGTGTATCTTTATCGATTAATTTCGGATCAACATCTAAAGGAATATATTCACTCTTTAGATCAATCGGAATGATAGAACTTCCCTTTGTGTTGACTGAATCAGAAAGTGCACTATCAAATAGTTCTCTTTGTTTTTTCTTATCTGCTTCTGATAACATCCCGTTCATCTTAACTATACCTTTAATCTGCATCGATGACTTAATCGCATTATCAATACCTTGCAACAAGCTATCATTGATTGAGATTGTTTTAAGAATTGCTTCATGATCGCCACTTGATCCATTACCACCAAAGATATCGTTTTGTCCAAAATGACGTCTTAAATGGATAATATTGTCGTATGGTAGAATGTATGATTCTCCATTATCAAATAGCAACTTGATGAAATAGGTATCAGCATTATCAACAATCATTTCAACTGTAATTGGTCTTAATGGATAGATACCTTTAAGTTCACCTGTATCCTTATCGAACTTCGGATAAACAAACGCATTATCATTCAACAAGAGTAATGTGATAGTTTTATAGATGAAATCGTAAGGTGTCATAATCTCATTTGGTTTATACTTCAATAAAAAAGACAGCCTACCTTTTTTCTCGGTCACTGTCTTATCGTTTTCGGTTTTGATAAATCTTGGTTTAAGCTTAGCACATTGGCTAGCAACCCTATCAATACATATCTTAACCACATCACTTTTTGAAATATTTGTTCCAAACGGTGTATAAAATGTATTTAAATTACTAATTAACTGGAGTGCATCAAATGATCCAGTTTTACTTTTCCTTTTAATAAGACCCATGTGCACCTCCTAGATCATATTTTCATAATCAGTTTTATATCTGTTCAGAATTACATATGCAATGATCAACGCAACTGTACCATCAATTCGCTTGTATTTAGAATTAAGTTTTGATGGTTGTATGTTTCCATTTAAATCAACCTTGGCTTGAGTATTAGATAGACACCATTTCATAATTGGATTATTATTGTAATTAACCAGGTTGTTCTTTAAATCAGCTTCCAGAATTTTCATGGGTTCAGACAACGAGTAGATACCTTGTCTAACTTTGTCCATATTAAATCCTAAATCTTCCATTTCTTTAATCCAATACTGTGAATTCCACGGGTCATATCCAACCCATAAAGGTCTGATCCCATACGTTTGAATCATCTTCATGAACCATTGCGTAACCAAACTAAAATCATTTTGATTACCTTCGGTTAAAGTTACAAAGCCTTTCTTAATCCAGATATCATAGGGTACATTGTCTTCTTTGATTCTTTTTTCTACAACTTCGCTTGGCATAAAGAAGTGGGGAATCACATACTTTTTATTGCTATCTCGTTTTTGAATGACAAGTACTGCAGCTGTTAAATCAGTGGTAGATGATAAGTCTACACCTCCAACCGCATATGAGTCTCTTAGCTCATCAATTGAGTAAGTATCTTCATTGTTTAAATCATCAAATGATAACCACGATCCTGAGTCTGCTTGTTTGATATTAAAGTCCTTACAAAGCATCGTTACTCTAGTTGATAAATCATGTTTCGATTTGTTCATTACATCTTCTAAGTATAAAGGCGTTTTAACCACACCAATACTCGGATTTGACTTTTGCCAAGTTGATTGATCTTCATATATTTCTTTGGTTGAATCTTGAGTATATAACCAGGGCAATACTCTGTGATCTGAAATTTCACCTTTTAACATCTTTCTAGCATAATCTAACTTACTATCTAAAAAACCACCAATGGTTGTCCCTTCAGTGGTTATGATAAATATGAGCGGTTCTTTTTTAGTTGACTGTGATTGTTTGATTGCATCATAGACCTTAGAATCAGTCATTTCATGAACCTCATCAATACAACCAACCTCGATATTATAACCATCTTTATTTCTTGATTGTGCTGATAGCTTCTTTATCTTATTCTTTGTTTTTGGTGAGTAGATATGAAAGATGTTTTTCTTGCTTCTAGTATCTTTGGATAAAGCTGGAGATTGCTCTCTCATATTATTAATCTCTTCAAAAAGAATGTTAGCTTGTTCTGTTGTATTAGAAGCACAAACGATGTCCACTCCACCGCTCGAAAGAAAGAACTCAGCTAAATCAATGCCTGCAACAAATGTCGTCTTTCCATTTTTACGTGCAATGAGCAATATAACCTCATTGAATCTACGTAATCTTGAATCAGCCATTTTAAATCCATAAGCTGTTTGGAGTAATGCTTTCTCCCATAACTCTAGTATGAATGGCAATCCATTGAACGGAGATTTTGTGTGCTTACAAAAAGTTTCAATAAAGTCGATTCTAAGTTTCCCAGGTTTCTCATCAAAGATGTAAACTGGATTATGCAGATCTTGTATAAGTTGATCTAACTCCGTTTTCAGTTCTTGCCCTACGATGATATTACCATGCTCAATTTCATTATAGTATTCGATTAAATAGTTCATTCGTTTGCTCGCTTAAGAAATTCATCAAATGCATCATCTCCATCATCAACTTGAGTACCAAGAATTGTGTTCAAGGTTTTAATCATCGTGCCGTAGGAATTCACTAGTTTCGTATAATATTTGGCTGCTTCGGTTTGGCGCTGAGTACCTTTACTCGACACTTGGATAGCTCCATGTTTTCGAATCTGTTCTTGTAACTTATCAAGTTCCACTTTCATAAACGCAGCTTGATAAATTAGATTATCTACTAATTCTGTCTTTGATTCATCAACCAAAGAAAAAAGCGACTTGAGTCGCTCGTATTCATTTACTATTTGATTCATAATGACCTTTGTAATATTCCTTTGGTTACAAATTCTTGAATATGGGTTTCATCTGCACCTTTTCTTCTTAAATACAAAATTGTAATTAATTTCTCCAAAATTACAAAAGAATATGGGTGAATTAACAAGTTAACGTCAACTTCATTGCCGTGAGCCAAATCATTTCGATATCGGGACATGGCTTCGGCAAACTCATGCGCTTTATACTGTCCAATCTGTTTCTTGAATTCTTCTTTTAGGTACTCTATGTTTGATAAAGCATATCTAATTTTATCTGCTAAAGTATAGTCAAATGCTTTGACATTTTTTATGATTTCTTGATAGTATTTTTTACTTGCACCACTCAAATTATTTGTAGTCTCTAAAACAGAAAGTGCCATGTCTTTTGCAGTTTTATATTCTGCTTTTTTCAATCGACTATAATTAGGAAATGACCTTCTGAATTCTCTCTCAAAGGCAGTAAAAACAGACATTATTCTATAATCAGTGTAAGATAATCTCTCATTCTGGTTATTGGGGAAGAATGAAGTGTCAATGTCACTGGAGTATATCTGATCAAGAACATTACCGATAACGCCTTTTAGGTAAAGAAAGTGAACAGGTTTTAGCTCTTCGGATTCTGGTTTTTCGTACAATTTAATCTTTCCTGAGTGAATCCCATTCAGTTCTCTAATACTAAGATTGAATTTTATGTATTCAAAACTAATATTCTTGACATGAAATAAGAAACAGAAAACTTTTTTGATACGCTCTATCACTCTGCGTATATCTTTTAATTCAAAAGGCGGTAACTTCAGTTTTGGAAACACAATCATTAAATATGATTTAAAACCATCAAGTGGCATTCGATCTTTGCTATTATAGGATTGGCTAATTCTAAAGGACACTTGAGTTTCATGCCCTCCATACTTCAATATAAATTCTGTTGCTGAATCTGATTCTTCTTTTACTTGTACATCAAATCCCGGATATGGCTGTGAGCCAATTTTAGTATCCTTGTGTATTAATTCAATAGCGTGCTTAGGAGGATATAACTTTTCAATACTGTCTCCGTAGATATAAAGTACTTGTTTGCCTGGGTCAATTTGAGAATTTCTATTATCGATTTCGTAAAACTCAAGAACAAAAAACTGGATTCCACTTGTTCCTATTGATTTTAGATATACAGAAAAGACAACGCGATTTCCACCCGCCAAAAAACCAAAAATGTGTTCTGGAAAATCATCTAGATCATTACTAAAGGCTTTAGCTTCAATCGCATGTAAATCCAAGATATTATGAGGTATTAGGCTAATAACAAACAACTTTTCATCAAATGAAAAGTAATATTCTTTACCTAATATATTGCAATATCCTTCCATTTAGTCCTCCTATTAAATTTCAGTCAAAAAGAAACTCAAAATTTTCAAAAAATCCGCCTTGTGTTTTTTAATTGCCCCCCTGTGCGGTACCCCTCAGAATATATTAAATGTTAAGACGGGGGGGTTATTCTTGACAGTGTTTCGCAATAAAGTTTTTGATTTCTGAAATCATATCTTTGACTTTAGAAACATTAATCTCTCCAATTAGTTCAGGACTATCAAAATCTTTTAAATCTTTATGAACAAAACGTAGTCTTGTATATTCAACATTAATCTCAGTTACAAGATTATTAATTTTACTTCTTAGTTCTTTTTGTTTTGATTCATCAGTATAATTTGTAAATAATAATCTTTTAAGTTTGACTAACTTTGAATGTATATCTTTTGCTGCTTGACAATAACTCATTAGATTTCCTCCGTTTTGTTTAATTATACCAAACATCATTTATTTATTCGAGTTCATCTTTGAATAAAGTTTCCATCTTCATCAAATTCTATCTCTTTAGAGAACCGCTTGTGTTCTGCATTGTGGCATTTCTTACACAAGAACTCTAAGTTATCTTGATTTAAACTAATCGTTGGATCAATGACATTCTGTACAGTTAACTTAATTATGTGATGTACTTCTTCACCTAATGCACCGCAACGTTCACACTTTCCATTAGCTTCTCTTATCTTGATTTCTCTAGCCACTTGCCATGCCACTGATTTATAGAATCGATGTAACTCTTTAGGCTTTCTCATATAACTTTCTCAACTCAGCAATCTTATCATCTACATGCTCCCATCGAACATCTAAATCTTCTCTACCAAAGTGTCCATACTTCGCTAACTCCTGGAACTTAACGCTATCTAGCTCAAGTTCTTTTTTAATGTGTTGTGGTCTAAAATCAAATGTTTGATTGACAAGATCTTGTATTTTCTCATCACTAATAACTCCAGTATTAAATGTGTTCACATAGACACTGACTGGCTTAGCAATACCAATCACATAACCCAGTTGTATCTCGCAATGTGTGGCCAAAACTGCCCCTACAACGGCTTTTGCTACGAATCTGGCATAATAAGCCGCACTGCGATCAACCTTGCTTACGTCCTTACCAGAAAAGGCTCCACCACCATGTTTTGCATAACCACCATACGTATCAACGATAATCTTTCGACCAGTTAAACCTGAATCTGCATAAGGACCACCTATCACAAACTCACCTGTTGGATTAATTAGAATCTCTGATTCTCTGATTGTTTTATCATCAAGAACTTTCGGTAAAACTTCATTGATTATGATATCTTCATATAGTTCTCTTCGTATCCAAGATTTTGTTTGTGCTGAAACAACGATTGTTTGAACTTTTTTAGGTTTACCTTTTTCATATAAAACGGATACCTGACATTTGCCATCAGGACCAAAGATATGTGCATATTGTTCTTTACGAGCTTTGTCCATCTCTTTAGATATTTGATTTGCTAGCATAATCGGTAGTGGCATTAACTCCTGTGTTTCGTTACATGCATAACCAAACATGATCCCTTGATCACCAGCACCTTGTTCATGTGATTCACTTGAATCAACTCCAAGTGCAATATCTGCTGATTGCTTACTAATCTTTTCCATGACTTTGAAACTTTCTTCATAACCGATTTCACGAAGTTTGCTTTTGGCTATGTCTGCATAATCGACTTTTGCAGTTGTAGTGACTTCACCAAAGACAAATACCAAATCATCTTTTATAGCAGTTTCAACTGCGACTCTAGCGTTTTTATCTTGTTCTAAAACAGCATCCAGTATAGCATCACTGATTTGATCACATACTTTATCTGGATGTCCACTAAACACTGATTCACTTGTTATGACTTGCATTCCATCATCTCCTTTATAACCGAGTAAAAAAGAGCTTGCGCTCCCAATTATTTATTTTGTTATTTCCCATGCTGTATAAACCGATCGGTATGAACAATCCCAAGTATCAAGTATCACACCATCAATGCAAGCTGTAATGTGTCCAGCCATTTTTAAGATGTAAGTTCCTTTTGGATGCAACTCACAAAAGTCGCTACCTTTGATTCTTGGTTCTCCTTTAACTGGCTTAAATATGAGTCTTGGATAATCCTTCAAATAATCGTATAGAAATTTTGTATCTTTGTAATTGGAGTATCCAAGTTCTCGCTTTGCTTGATTAAGTTTTCTTCTACATTCGAGATAGTCTTTGCCTGTTGCAGTCGCGATTGCTCTTACGACACAATCTGTTGTTTTGATACCTTTTGGATGTGCATTGAACTCTTTATACATTAATCGTTCCATCCTTTGTTTAACCATTTAACAAGTTCTCTCGATGAGTTTGTTTTATATGCAGGTTTATCAAATCCATCAAGTCTTTCATAAACTGTATACTTTGAATCATTCCATACACAATCAATTTGAATGACGATGAGGTTATTATTAGTTTCGATATCTGCAATTCTAAAATCATCATAGAGTGGACCGTTCAGTGGGCAGTTATTCTTGAACCACACATAACTTGTCTCAAGATCTACCTTTCCGCCTGGTTTGATTTGCTTAATGATGTTACCCATCTTCTTAGTTTTATTGGCTAAGCTTGTATCTCTACAAAACCAATCGAACCATCCTGCATTAATTTGAGTTGTTGTGTTAGTTCTGTCAAACTCGCCTGATTTAAATCTTTCAATCCATTCAGACAATTTAATCTGTTTTTCCATAACTTTAGTCTCCTTATAATTTTTTGGTTACTCTATATATCACTCTAAAGAGACTTAATAGCAAGCACTTTTTTCACTATAGTGACTTATTTTCAAAGTAATCAAAATCGCTAAGTGGAGACCTTTTTCCATTTCTAATCAAATAACAATTATCATTAGATGCCTTATGTTTGATATAACGTCTCACAATGACATCAATAAACTTTTCATCAAGTTCCATGAGATATGATTTTCGATCCAATTGATCAGCTGCGATCATCGTTGATCCAGATCCACCAAATAAATCTAATACCGATTCATGACGTCTTGATGAATTGCTGATGGCTTTTCCAACTAATTCTAAAGGTTTCATGGTTGGATGTTCTTCATTTTTTCTTGGTTTGTTATATTCCCAGATGGTATCTTGAGATCTGTCATCAACAAAGTAATGAGCAGCTCCTTCTTTCCATCCATATAAAATAGGTTCATGTCTCCAGTGATAATCTTGTCTGCCTAGTACTAGTGCATTTTTTACCCAGATAAGACATTCTGCTAATTTGAAGCCAGAGTTCTTGAATGCATTTCTAAAGTTTAATCCTTCAGTATCGGCATGACAAACATAGATAGCGCCACCAGGTTTTGTATGATTGAACATATTCTGAAATGCACTGTATAAAAAAAGATAGAAGGTATTATCTTCCATCTTATCGTTTTTGATTTTTCCAGCTGTTCCTTCATAGTCAACATTGTAAGGCGGATCGGTAAATAACATATCTACTGTGTTACCATCAAGTAATGTTTCAACTTGTTTTGCATCTGTTGAATCACCACACATAAGTCGATGAGGTCCAAGTTCATATATATCGCCAATCTCAGAAAAAGGTATCTCTGGAATTTCATCATCGATATCGAAATCATCATCAGCTGCATTATCTGGAAGCAGTTCTTCCATTTCTTCAAATCCAAACTGAAGCATGTCCATGTCAATGCCAGCTAACTCTTCTTCAAGTCTTGATAAATCCCATGTGGCAAGTTCAGCTGTTTTATTATCCGCTAAGCGAAAGGCTTTGATTTGTGCCTCATTTAAATCATCTGCGACAATACATGGCACTTCTTCTAAACCAAGCGACACAGAGGCTTTTAGGCGCGTATGTCCGGCTATGATGACGTTGTCACTTGTAATGACTATTGGAACCTTAAATCCAAATTCCTTTATTGAGTTAGCAACTGCTTTGATCGCTTCGTCATTGTTTCTTGGATTGTTTTCGTACTCTTGGAGTACTGATACTTGTTTCATCACGATATTCATTCATCCAAACCTCCTCACCATTTTCTATGCGTTTTTGCATAAGTTCAATTTCTGCTTTCTTTTCGTTATACTCAATACCAAATTTCGTAATGAGTAAGTATTTAATTGCTGTGATATCAGGTAGTGACTGCTTCTTAAACTTAGTAATGCGCTTTTTAGTTCCAGTCTTTGTTTCTTCAATCACTGTTTGTGTTTCTTCATATTCAAAACCTATCGCGCGTTGATAAATGGCATCGAGTAGTTTCTGTTTTAATTCTTCATCACCATATTGAAAGGCTGCATTAAACTTTGGATGTGCTTTCTTAAGTTTAATAATTGTTTTCTCTGTAATTCCTAGATATTCAGCAATCTGTTTTTGAGTTGCTCTTTTAGATATCATTTCAGATATGGCCTTTAATTTAACCTCTAAGTGTCCTGATTCATCCCATCGCTCATATAGATCAAGCATTTTTCCTTTCATTCAATCACTCCAACTGTATACAAAAAATTGTAATTATTCACCAGTTGGAATACTACAAGTATCTCTGCAAAAACAAAAAAGAACTCATCTCTGAATTCTTTAAGTGTCTCTAGGCTGGTTTTAAAGCCAGTATTCCATGTTGTTTATAGCTTTGCTCAGTTTAATCATAACACACTCTTGACAAATTCACAACGGTTCACGACGGTCCATAATGGTCCATAATTATGAAACCAAAACAATCTAAATAAAAAGGTTGGGTGGCATTAAGGAACATAGCCACCCTGGTTTTAATTATCCTATTTCGCAATTAGTGCAAGCACCATTACAAAGATTAGTATAATTGTTCCTAAACTTCCTACTATTAAATGTCAGATACTCTTTCTTTGCTTCTCATCGCTTAGGATAAAGAATCAACATCAAAATATTGACACCATAATAGGAAGAACAATTACAAAACTTTGCATATTGTTACCTCCTTTACTTAGATTTAGCCACAAAAGTGACTAGATTTTAATTTTACTACATTTTTTTAAATTTTCATAGACATTAAAGCATTATTGTGCCATCTTTTTAGTGTCGAAATAGATACAAACATCTTTGCGGCTATATCGTTCCAACTCAGCCAATCTATATATCGATAGATCAAAACTTTTCTTAGTTCAGTGTCTTCAAGTTCATCAACAACTGATATGATTTCACCTTTTATGATTGGAAGTCTCCTTCTCAAATCCACAATTAAGTTTTCATTATCTAATGCCTTACGTATCCATTTCTCAAAAGGTGCTTCTAGACTTTTAGTTCCATCAACACGAATCTGATCAAAATTAATACCTGGTATAGAGTTTGCAAGACGAATGTATTCTTCAACTTCAACTTGCAAACGTGATATTTTAAGTTCTGTATTGTGATATCTACTTAAGTATTCTTTTACATTCATCCTGTTTCCTCCTTGAATTTGCTTAATACATCTATTTCTATAGAGATGCCAGTCGGATCATCAGACCATACCTTTTCAACATGCTCTATCACTACCTGTGCATCATCAATCCAAAATCCAATCTCAGTCATACAATCTTTCAACATCTTTTCCAAATTATCGGTATCCGGTCTTGTTACTCTCCATTCAAAGTGTTTGTGTCTTTTACCCTTAGGAAATCTCCATATGACTTGAAGCTTAATCGGACCTTCAATTGGTTTTTCAGGTTTGAATGGTTTTAAGTGTTTGATGATTATGCTTCTTGCCTCTTTTAATTTCTCGGGTTTATAAAATACTGGTTTGTTTTTGACAAGTGCAATTTTATTTTGTTGCGCGGTAACTGTAGGCGGATCTAGTAACAGGAATATTTTCATAGTTACCTCCATTTTTTTTATTTTTAGGTGCAAATAGGCAAGTGCTGACGATGATGCATTTGTTTGGGATAGGGCAGGCTTACAAGCCCTATCCTACAAACATGCGTCAGTGGTAATGGAACATACCTATATATAAGCCCTATATTCCACTTTTTTTCTAAAACGGAACAAAGGTAGATTTTTCCTTTATTCCATATTCCATAATTTAAGACGGAATTAGTCATTTTTTCCTATATTCCACTTAAGGCTTTCTAGGTGAAATTACACCATGTTCATTAATGTAATTATCTTCGAATTCTTGTACACGTTTTCTGATTGTACGATCAGTAACTCCTAAATATTCTGCAAGTACTGATACTAAACATGTATTGTCTTCGTTCTTATTTATTTCAAATGCAGCATCGAACTCATCTTTTCTAGATTCAGGTGTCTGATTTCTCTTACCACTTTTTTCTAAATTTGCTTTAGGGTCACCTTCTGCATAATGTTTCTTTAATATACCTTTATCATCAAGTTTATGAATCGGATACTCAAACCAAAAATTAACTGGCTTGAAGTTACCAAATTCTCTTAGACTACTTTCAAGTCTCCAAGCTGTAGATGTTTGTATATCTGCATATTGAGCCATAAATTCATCGGTAGTTTCAAGTTGAATCATATCGAGTTGTGCATCTGGATCACGCGCAAATACTCCTGAACCAGAAGCTCTATCCATCGCTCTTTTGAATCCTTGTGATCCTTTTGAATGATGATGACAGTAGATAGCTGCACATCCTGTTTCGTTACAAATTTTGTCAAATTGATTAGAGAAAGCTCCCATTTCAGAAGCATTGTTTTCATCGCCTGTAATTACTTTATATATTGGATCTATGATGATTGCATCGAAGCCTTGATTTGCAACTTTTCTGATGAGTTTTGGTACAAGTTTATCTAAAGGCATTGCTCGACCACGTAGGTTCCAAACTTTGATATTTCCGCTATGCTTAGGAGCAAGTTTTAATGCCTTATAAATCTTATCAAAACGATGTAAGCAGCTTGCTCTATCTATTTCTAAATTCACATAGAGGACTTTTGATTTCTTGCACTGAAAACCTAGCCACTTACCACCTTCAGATAATGCGATAGCTAGTTGCATTAATAAGAAACTTTTCCCTGCTTTAGATGAGCCTGAAATAAGCATTTTATGTCCAACTCTAACAACACCTTCAATAAGTTCAGGTGCTAGAGGAGGTAAATGCGATAACTCTTCATCCAATGAATCTAGTCTAGGCATCTCATCGACAATACCTTCAGCAAAATCTAACCATTCATTCCAGTTACGTCTACCAATGTTTGTATCCACCAATGTTTGAATAATGCCATTTCGAGTTACACCAGGTAATCGTGATAATCTTGATGGGTTTCGATTAGCTGTATCAACCTTGAGTCCATTGTTGTCTAGGAAACCATATAAGTATTCCACACGCTTACGGTATTCTTCTGCATCCTTTGCATCGACTCTAACGATGGCATGTAAACTTCTACTTCCACTATGAACTAAACAAGCGATAGGAAGTTCGAACTTTCGATAAATAGCATCTTGTTCTGGAATTGGTATAGTGTCTGATTCAACTAATGCATAGGTAAATCTTGTGATATTTTCATTCTTAACACCACTACCATCAACAGGATTAAATCTTATCCATGCACCACTTTCATCTTTCCAATCGCCAATCACTGCGCCAATATCATCTGGATGTTTTTTTAGTAAATCAATTAATTCTTTAGCTGTTCTGTCAAACTGACCTCTGCCTGGCATCCATTTGCCATCAGCATTTTGCCAAACATCCGTTGTCACATATGCAACATATTCATCACTTTTAAATAATATTTCAAGATATTTTACAAGCTGTTCAGTTGGGCTCATACTAACAGTCGGATCATAGATCATGCCATCTCCATCGTATTCGATGATGTCATCCCATTCCATAAGTCCACCGTTTTCATGAACATAAGGAACCCATCCTGCGTCTTTTGCCATTTTTATAATCGTTCCTCCGGCTATGGGATTAGAGGAGCCAGCAAAGCTCCTCCATTTTCTATCACACTCACCTTGTTTATAGCGAGCATCATTTTGACTCCAGTTATCCCATACCGAGCAATCATATCCTTCAGCTTTAAGTGCCATGCCTATATTTATCCATTCTTGATAGGATACTTTTGATACATCAATCTGTTTTAAAGCATCAAGTAAATTGTCCATTTAAATCCTCCTACGGTTGATAACTTGTAGCATTGATACCTCTTGGTAAAAACCAGTTGTTTTCTGCGATACGTGTAATCATTTTGCTTGCTGCATCAAATGCCCACATACCAACATGTAAGAATCCATAACGTTCCAAGAAACGAATCTGTTTTGGTGTAGCTAAGCCTTCAATTTGTCTATTCTTAAGTTTTTCAATAAGCATGCTAGCCATCCCACAACTCGTGACTGCTTCTGGATAAATGCCATGTTTTTCTAAGTAATCAAGTTGTCTTTCAGTAGCAGGTCCCATCTCCCACATAAATGCAGGTTCATAATTCGCTAAATCTTCTGCTGCAATAGAGAAAGCATATTGAATCGGATCAACAAGTTTTGTTTTCTTTCTACGCATGGCTGCAAGTTCTCTTGCGAGAGCATCTTCGCGTTCTTGTATCACATCATTTTCAGCTTCTTTTTCAGCAGCAAGTAAATCAATACCACTTTCTTTATCCATCATCTTTTGATCGATACGTTTTGCAAGTTCTGCATCCTTAGAAATCAGTGCTGATGGTCTACATAAATCATGGCGTTCTGTCATCCATAGAAAATCAAGTAATAACAACTCTTCTTTACCTGGATGAAGTCTCATCCCGCGACCTACCATTTGTTGATAGAGACTTCTGATCTTAGTTGGTCTTAGCACAATGATGCAATCCACAGCTGGACAGTCCCAACCCTCAGTAAGAAGCATGGAATTACATAACACATCATATTCACCGTCTTCAAAGTCAGCTAAGATTTCATCACGATCTGTGCTGTTTCCATTGACTTCTGCTGCTTTAATACCATGTAAATTGAGTAGTTCACAGAACTTTTGAGATGTTTTAACTAATGGTAAGAACACAACAGTTTTTCTGCCTTTGCAGTATTTAAGCATCTCGAGTGCAATTTGATTTAAGTAAGGTTCTAAGGCAGATCCGATTTCACCTACTGCATAATCACCATTTGAAACACCAACACTGTGAATATCAAGTTCAAGTGGAATCACCTGTGCTTTAACTGGGCAAAGATAACCTTCTCTAATGGCTTGATGAAGAGAATATTCGTAGGCTTTTGAGTCATAATACTTTCCTAGACTTTTCTGATCGGAGCGATCTGGAGTTGCAGTTACACCGAGTACATTAGCACCATCAAAGTGTGTGAGTATGCGTTGATAGGTATCACTCATCGAATGATGCGCCTCATCTACAACAATGGTCTTAAAATGATTCTTAGCAAATGCTGTGAGTCTTTTTTCTTGAGATAATGTTTGTACTGATGCAACAGTCACTCGCTTTTTTGAACCGATGGAACTAGAGTCAGCCTTTTCCAAAGCTGAATCCAATCCACTTGTTTCTTTTAATTTATCTGAAGCTTGATCGAGCAACTCTCCACGATGAGCAAGAATTAATGCGTTACTTCCGTCTTTAGTTTCCTCTTCAACAACCTTTGAAAACACGACTGTTTTGCCGGTACCAGTTGGAAGTACTAATAGCGTTTTTTGATGTCCCTCTTTCCACTCATGTCGAATTGCACTGACCGCTTCATTTTGATAAGGTCTTAATACCATGACTGATCCCTCCTAAAATGGGAGATCGTCAGGAATGAAGAACTCTTCATTGTAATCAATAAAGCGATCAATATCATTTGTAAACTTCTCTTCACCTTGATTGTTCGTGTATGAACGTTGCTTGAAATGAGCTCTGCCTTTAGATCCAATCACTTTATTCCAATCCATTGTTAACTTTTCACCATGTTTCTTCTGACCAATACATCTAAAGAATGCTGAAATACGCCATTCTAAAGAGCGATATAAAAGCAAATCAAACTTAACGGTTGAAATCCCTTCTTTGGTATCGACTTGGACAGTAATAGTAGCTTTATTACAAGCGGGTACTTTTGGTCCACCAGGAAATCTTCCGCGTTCAAAATTTGTAACTGTAAAATTGTAATCACCTTCAGGTAGTAAAACATACTCCTGACCGTCTTTTTCGATGGCATCGTTCCAATCCATCAACATATCTTTGTTATCTATCATGGTTATTGTTCTCCTTTATTTTTTTTAATAGTTTCTACGATCTTCTTCCAATTAGGGATGATCCATCTGGTTATAAAATCGTCTGAATAATTGGTAATCGGTTCTGTTTCTTGATAATGACCTTTAGCTGCAACCACCTGTTGTAATTCAATCGCTGATATATCCGAATCTTCAATCATTTTTTCTAGTTTTGTTACAATTGAAACACTCGTAATATCTTTAGGATCAGGAAATGGAACTTCAGGGTTTGTGAACTTTTGATCTTCAAATAAGTGTGCAATGGATGAAAAGCTGAGTTCGAGTTCTTCTGGCAAGTCATATCTGTTCTTGGCATCATAGGTTGGATTATGTGTTGTGTATAAAACACGCTTTCCGCCTTGAGCTTTCTTGGAGTTATTTTCTGTTGTAATGACATAGATTTTGTAGTTCACAAAGAAGAGTGCATCAGACCATTCTTTGATAAGTGGTGCGACTTGTTTAGATAGTTTCATTTCGTAGCGGTCAAAGGCACCTTGTTCTTCTGGGAGTTCGAACTTTCTAGGTTTTGCATGTGCTGTAATAACCACATTAATACCGACTTCGATCAGTTGATCCATCAGAGTGAGTAGTTTTGAAAACTCATCGACTAAGTAGACATACCCTTTACCATAGCCAAAATCTTCTATATTGTTTTTTCGATACTTCTCACACACTGCATTAGTGCATAATGATTCAGCCCAGTCTGCCGTATCTAAAACAACTGTTTTACATATCGTTGGATTAGCAATAATTTCTTTCACTACTGTGATCAATTCATCCCACGATTTATTACACCTGATTCTTCTAATATCCAAATTGCTTGTACCACCTTCGGTGTCAATAAATAACGGATCTGGAAACTGACTGGCAAAGGTTGATTTACCTATCCCTTCAGGACCATAAATGACAATTTTTAGTGGACGTTTTTCTTTACCTTCAATAATTTTTAACATCTTTTATTTATCTCCTTCTTCGATAATATTTGCCTCTTCACGAGGATCTGATTTTGGTACTAAAACTAATGGGCCAAGTTGCATATTGATATACGCTCCGATGAGGCCATCAACTTTACTCTTACCTATTCGTTTGGTAAGTTCTGTAATCCCAGCTACCTTCTTTGGCGCATAAGGATCGATGCCTTCTTGTTCACAAGCCTTGATGACACCTTCTTCATCAGTAATCTTTCTTGATCCTTTAGTATGAACGAGTTTGTACTTAGACCACCTGTGACCATTGAGTGCTTTCTTGATGGCAAACTCCATCACATCTTTTGCGTATTGAATGACTTCATCCAAGTGTGGTAGTAATGCTTCGATATCATCATCTGTCATAGTCGTTACTGGTTTTTTTAACGCTTGTATGATTTCTTTGTTAGCCTCAGCTCGCTTTGCACATATCGCTTTACCCGCACAGTATCTGCAGTACTTACCAGGATGCGCTTCTGGGTTTTCTGCTTTTGTTCTTTTCACTGCTGGAATTAGAACATTCGATTCAAACTGAAGTAACTCTTCGATCGGCATCTCATGGTCATTTGTGTTGTTGATCACTGGTTGGTAGATAACAAGTCTAACTTTTTTTACTGGATATAAATCCTTGTAGGCTTTGTAAAAGTAGAGCGCATAGATACCTAGTTGAGAGTTAAACAGTCCCGATTCACTATCAAATGCATAAACTGGTGTTCTACCGGTTTTCAAGTCAATCACTGTGAGCGTTCCACCATCCAGAGATGATATGATTCCACAATCTAAGGTTCCTCCTGCATCATCATCAAAATCCATATCAAGATGCTGCTCGATGACAACGAGTGGTTCTGTATCTGTTCTCTTCTTTTCAAACTCAATGGTCTGAATCACAAAGTCTGCGTATCCATCAGCGATTTCTTGCATCTCTTCTGAATACATATCAAGCTCTTTGATGACATCCTCAACCGATTTAACCTCACTGTCATAGTCGAGTAAGTTGAGTGACTGACTAATGAGTGCTGCACCTAATTCATGGCACTGTGTTCCAAATTCAGCTTGTGGATTTGTCTCTTGGCTTGACCCATCATTAAGCAATGTACTAAGTGGACAGTTTAACCATGTACTACTCTTACTTGGGCTATACTTTCTACTGTGAATCGTTGGACTTCTTGACATTTGTAATTCCTCCTTCTTTACTATCCGTTTCTTCTGGAAGCAACATCACTTCCAGTGCCAATGTTTTAGTCGTCTCACTGATAAGCAGTAATGTTTCGACTAAATCCTTATCCGTTAGATAGGGCTTATCGGCTTTTGATTCTTTCTTCATTTCTAAACCTCCTTTGGTTTTGAAAAGGTCGTTCTTCCTCTTCAAAGGATTAATGGCGAGGTTTGTTTTGGTTTGCCGGTGATTTTTTATTTTTTTCATATATTTCTGTAAGCATCTTGATTAATTTGGATTTGCGCTCTTGTATAGTGCTTCTCGCTTTATTCAGTTCAGAAGCTATTTCAGCATCAGTTTTTCCTTCGTTGAAATATTTTAAGATCAGTTGATCTGTTTCGTTAAAGTCACTTACGAGATTCCAAATGAAATCACTTTGTTCTTGTTCCTTGAGTTGTTCCTGATGTTCTTCGTAAGTGTCGTCTTTGAAATCGAAATCGTAGTTCTCGCGCATGTAATCAATAGAGATAGGACGGCCATCTCTTACCTTTGGACACAAACTGCAATCAGCACGACATTTCACCAATCCAAACTTTTCAGATGGGATTAGACATCGAGATTCCGTATCTCGTCTACGTCTTTCGTTTCGTTCCTCATTTCTGTGAAAGTGAAAATACTCCTCATCGCAAGGAATGAATCTTAAATCACCATCTGCATCCTTATAAGGAATCCAATGTGTCAATGAATTATTCGGATCACTTTGAAGTTGCTCTAAACTTCCATAACCATATAGTTTAGGATTTTGATTCTTTTCTGTTTTAGTTAGTTTCATAAAAAAATACCTCCGTTTTTTAGATTTGTTTTCTAAAAATGGAGATATTCTTTTCTCAGTCATGTAGGCAGTTCAAAGGGGTCGCAAAAAGAAGGGTTAGATGAATAACTCCATTTCCATTTGCAGACCTCTCTTCACAATAGATCGACTGCATGATTTAATTGTTTAGATGATCCTGTTGTGAACCTTATATGGGTAGCAAATCCATATAAGCAGAATCATCAAATTTGCTGTCATTTACAGAATAAATACCGCGTTCGCTGATTTTCTTTCGCTTTCACTGTATTGTGGTATTGTTGCTTTATTACAATTATGATAAAATTAAACATATATGCAAAAGACAAATAATTGAATCCAATACCAAACTGCTTGACACTTATATTCTACTTAAACTTCTATTCTTAATCTTGGTAGCAATTTTGCGGTGTTTTTGCAGTATTTTTTCATTAACATGAGGAGGAAACATATGGACAAATTCAATATTGCAGAATACATAGCAATAGTAAAAAACGGACTAGTATCTTGTCGTAGTCAAGGTCCGGCAGGAATATTATTGCTAGAACAGATTGGCAACTTGTTAAGTCCTATTATTTATTTTGACGACACCAAAATAAGTAGATTATCAAAACACTTAAATAATGTTCCAAACGAAGTCATCAATGCTGTGAGTGAACCAAGTAAAGTTGCTGGCGTAATTTCTGGATTTAAATCAAACGTTGCTAGTGATTTCAATTCAGCTACAATAGATAATGTGTGTCTAAATCTTATTAGATTAATTAGTAGTGAACCAAATTTAGCTAGTTCATATAAGACTGTTCTAAACGATTCATACAACACTGGTGATAATGCTACTTTTTTAGCTTTAGCCCTTGTACATGTGGTTGGTATGGAAAATACAAACGATTCAAAAACAACTACAACTGATGAAGTCCCTTATTTAACAGAAGCCAATAGCCACTGTCCTAATTGTGGTAAAAGCTTATTTAGAACTGTTAGAGGACGAAGAGTAAGCGATTATGGAATTTCAAAAATATATGATGACACCTTTGATGATGCAATAAAAAAAGAGCTAGAAGCTGAATATCCAGCTCCTAGCCTACTTGACTCTATTGGTAATAAAATTGTACTGTGCACCACATGTTTCAGTGACTATAGAATAGATCCAACAGCTGACAAATATTCTAAACTATATGAAAAGAAACGTGATTTTGAGAGAAATTTGGAGATTAATAGCGAGTTATACTCAATTGACATTGAAAATGAACTTTATAACATTGTAAAAGATCTTGGTGAATTTAACCAAGATAAAGAGAGTGGATTGATCCCCCTTGATCCTTCAGAACTCATAGAAAAAATACCTGATGATGTATTACTTAAAGATGATGTTACAAAATGGGTTCTGAGATACTACAAATATATTGAAAAACAATTTTCTGATCTTGATGCGACCGGGATCAGTAGATTTAAAGTAATTGCCTCAGAGGTATCTCTTGCATATGAAACCTTAGATGCAATGGGTACACTTACTCAAAAAGAGATTTTTAACAGACTCTCAATGTGGATGGCAGATCAATTAAGTTATCCTAGAGATAAGATTTCAGTTGTAAATATCATAGTTGCATTTTTTGTGCAGAATTGCGAGGTGTTCCATGCGATTTCCTAGTAAAGTGACATCATATAATGATAGCATCATAGCAAAATTCTCGGTCGTATTAAAAGAACTATCTAATACAGATATGACTCCAGAAGCTCTATATTCAAAAATAAAAAATAAAGTCAATGGAGTTAGTGAATTTATGGAAATAATTGTGTGTTTGTATGCATTAAGTGAAATTGAGCTTATCAATGAGGAGGTACTGCATTATGCTAAAAAGTATTAGTTGTGATAAATTTGAATCCCATGGTAAAGTTAGAGAACCAATAAATTTTCATACAGGTTTAAACACTGTTTTAGGGAGTTCTGATGCTAAGAACTCTATAGGTAAATCTACTTTCTTAATGATCATTGACTTTGTTTTTGGTGGTGATGATTACCTTAGCAAAGAAACAAAAAATTCTGTCGACAATGTTGGTGCACATACTATTAACTTTAGTTTCGAATTCAATAATGAGCTATTATACTTTTCAAGATCCACTGATAATCCTTCATTCGTTAACATGTGTGATTCTGATTACAATATCATAAAAACGATTTCTGTTGATGCCTATAATAATGCACTTGCTAATAGATATGGTTTACTGGAAAGCAATATTTCTCTACGTGAAGCTGTAGGTCGTTTTTTCAGAATCTATCACAGAGACACCACTGACGAACATTTCCCATTAAGAGCTGCAAATAGAGAAAGTGTAAATGCTGGTATTACAGCATTAATGAAATTATTTGAATCATATAATCCAATTGTAGATCAAGACAAGATAAAAAAGGATGCTATAGATAAATCAACAACATTAAATAAAGCAAGAAAATATAGCCAAATAAAGGCAGCATCTACTAAAACAGAATTTGATAACAATAATAAGCAATTAGAAGAAATCCAAAAACAACTAGATGAGCTTGCAAATGAGACTCAAAATGGATTATCAGATTTAGATGCAATTCAAGCTCAAGAACTGGCCGATATTAAGAGTGAGTTAAGTAATTTAAGAAGACAAAGAACACAGCTGAAGTCTCAACTTGATGCCTTTAAAGAAGACAAAGAATTTTCAAAGAAGAATTTAAAACATGATTATGACTCTTTGAAGGAGTATTTTCCTGAAGCTAACTATCAAGAACTTGAAAGAGTTGAAGAATTCCATAATAAACTATCGAAAATTCTTAAAAAAGAGTATAAAGAAAAATCAGATGAAATTCAACTTCTTCTATCGGTAGTAAATGAAAAGATAACTTCTTGTGAAACGAGAGCGAAGCAGATCAAAACAGCGCCAAATGTATCTAAAGCTATTTTAATCAGATTTGCAGAACTCACAAAATCGGTCGAGCTGCTTAAAGAAGCAAATAAGAATTACGTTGAAAGTCAAAAACTACAGAAAATAGCTAAGGATGAAAAGGAAAAGTACGAAGCGTTAGTTAAGGATACTATTTTCTCGATACAAAACACTCTAAACTCAATTATGAAGCAGTATACAGATTATGTCTATGCTGGAACAAAAACGTCACCTAAAATTGAAATAATAGATTCTAGTCATTACAACTTCTATACCCCTAATGACACAGGAACAGGTTCTTTATGTAGAGGTTTAGTAATCTTTGATCTAGTTGTTTTAAATAATACGAAGCTACCTGCCGTTATACATGATACTGTGATTTTAAAACACATCGAAGACGACACATTAGAGAAACTGATAGAGCTATATAATAACAGTCCGAAACAAGTATTTATAGCTTTTGATAGGGATACTACTTATAGTGAAAAAATGCAGACTATCCTAAATGACTCTAAGGTTCTTAAATTATCATCTGGAGGAAATGAACTGTTTGGCAGAGCCTGGAATGAAATTAAAAAGGAGGAATAGAATATGCGTTTTTCATATAACAAATTATGGAAATTATTAATTGATAGGGACTTAAGCAAAAAAGAGTTAGCAGAAAAAAGTGGTGTGAGCGTTACTTCAATCTCTAAACTTAAAAAAGGTGCTAACGTTAACACAGAAATCCTCTTGAAAATATGTAATACATTAAGCTGTGATATATCTGATATTGTAGAAATAGTTAAAGAATAAAAAAAGCGACTCAACTCAATTAAGAGCTGGGTCGCTATTTTTTTATTGAACAGATACCTGCCCGTTAATTAGCATTGGAAATAAATAGTTCCGAAGTTTTTCTAATTCCAAATTTTCATGCATACTTGTGTTCATAGTTTTTATCATTGGCAGTATTATAGAATTAAACTCTTCTAAAACATTTTTTGGAGGAATAACCACTTTAAAATACTTTAAATCGTTATTATTAACTGCTTCTTGTGTTGCACCATGAGCAAGCCTATTTTTTACAAATTCAAATATATCTGAGTTTATAAAACAATGGATATAAGACAAAGCATAGGGTTTCGTCTTTAAACCAAGAAATCCTGTCGAAAAAATATATTTATCGATTATCCACTTATCATCACTAGTCACTGTAACGTGTTTAACAGTATTTTTCATTTTCGCAAACCATACAGAGTTTTCTACAGGTTGCATATTAGCCCTGCTTTCTCTTTCTTCATAATTTATCCACTCGCCATCAACGATAGATATGTTATCTACATTCGCTGTTGCAAGGTAATTTTTCTTGGAAAAATAATCGATGCCTGGTTTAATTATTTTAGTAATCTCACTATGGTTCATAGTAGCTACTTTCCAATTTGCTGGAATTTTCCGTTTTAATTCTTCATTATAAACCATTTCCCCATTTAAGGTTTTATAAGCTTTACCAATGATATTAGGGAAATCAAACTGTAAAAACCAGTAATTATAGATCGCTTTAGTTATTTTTTCTATCTCTGAAACAATCTTGTTATTCATCTCAATTTTCAAATTTATTGAGTCAAGTATATGAGCTATACTTCTTTGAATATTAATATTTTCAGGAATGACAGCAATACAATCTTTTATTTTCTTTGGTGATGTATGCCTAATTTTTGTTTGTTGTGAACCTGCATCAAGTTGTTTTTTAACTATAGGTGATGAAACTAAGTAATATGCAAATCTTTTATCAATCTTCGTTTCATCCGGGATTATTAGCCCTATATCACCACTCTGAATAAACAAGTTATCTTCTGGAATAGTAGCCGTAGTGCCAAGTAATCCACGAACTTGCTCAGTAAGAGGAGTTATAATATCTCCTTTATTCATTATGTACTCTGGTTTAATTTTACCGGTAAAAAATAAATCCTCTTTAGACGTGTTTAATTTAAACCCTCCCCCTGGATAGTTAAAATTCCCTAAGGTCAAGCGCAAATAATCACCTGTGATCGAATAATGCTCACCAGATAAAGATTGCCCTCTTTTGACATCCAACACCTCACCTAACTTAATCTTCTTCATGTTCAACTTTAGCAATTCCTTTCAAAATCTCATTTTTCAGCTTTTCACTTTCTGAAAATAAGTTACTTAGTCTATCAGTGAAATCACTAATTGTCTGTTTGAATTCTTGAGTTGAAATATCAATATAATCTATCTTCACATCAAAATATTGACCAGCTGATAATGAATATTTTTCTTTTAACTGTTCATAAGTTACATTAACACAAAAATCATCTATGTCTTTCTTATTTGTAAATGCATTAACAATATAATCTATTTCGTCTTGATTTAATCTCTTTTTCTTAAGTCCATTTTCTTGGTATTCATCGCCGAGATTTGAAGCATCAATTAACACAACCTTCTCTTGCTTCTTTGAATTATTAAAGAATAATACAGAAACGTTAGTGCCAGTATTTGCAAACACATTTGATGGCATAGAAACACATCCAGATATAATCTTTTCATCAATTATTCTTTTCAAGATTTTTTTCTCAACACTATTTGAAGCAGTTAGAAAACCAGTAGGAACAACTATTGCCCCTTTTCCATTTTCAGATAGTGAATTTATAACATGCTGTATAAAACATGTATATATCGCCATGCTTTCTTTTTTCTTTTTAGGCACGTTTGGTACTCCAGCCCAAAATCTTGCTGGCATAGCAGATAATTGTTCTCTTGTATCTGAAAAATCCATCTTAAAAGGTGGATTTGAAACAACAAAATCAAACTGTCTTAGACTTTGTTTGTCTTCACTTTTATGATAAGGGGCAACAAGTGTATCTCCTTGAATAGCATGATCAAGTGAAGACACCAGGTTATTTAAAATCAAATTAAGTTTTAGCATTTTATTGCTTCGCTGAGATATATCTTGTGAATAAATTGTACACTTATCTTCACCCACTTGATGAGCTAGGGCCATAAGTAAAGTTCCCGTTCCTGCTGATGGGTCGTAGCATTCGATGTTATGAAAGTCATTCTCCGTGCCTACTAATAATCGTGCCATAATGGTCGCAATTGAATGTGGAGTATAGTACTCTGCGTATTTTCCCCCTCCAGCAGTGTTATAATCTTTGATTAAATACTCGAAGATTGTTGCAAAAAAATCATAATTTTTGGTGAAAGCTTCTTCGAAGGAAAAGTTCACCAATTTATCAATCAACGCTCTGGCAAAATTGGCTCTTGCAGAATCATCAGTAACAAACTGTGAAAGTTTTTCAAAAAGCGGAATTTTAGTGTTCGCAGATGTTTGAGTAGAAAAAATATCTATATTCTTGTCTGCAATATCTATCATTGTACTATCAAATATTAGATCAAAATCACCTTTGCTTTGTTGATTCCATAGATTTGCAATCAAATGCTCAGGGTTCAACCTCGGAACATCTGGAGATAGTTTATCAAAAAGATCCAATCTTTCTTCATTCGACATTTCCTTATACACATTTTCCCATTTTGAAGCATTTGCTAATTTGGTTGAGATGCTTTTTACTTCATGTCCAAATTTGTCATTCAAAAATTTATAAAGAAACACTTGAGTGATTATTTTGTATTCATTTCCGTCATTACCCATACCATACGTTTGACATGTTGCTTTTAAGGCATCAATCAAGTTCGTAGTCTTCTGTCTAATGTCCATTTACTTCCTCCTTCTAGGCTACACCGTACGTAGCATTATATTGATTTAGATACTGTCCAGTTAATCTACTTTGGATAAATACCCTATCTTCTCTTTTGTGTACTAACTTCATAGTGTCTAATTTTGTAGTTATCTGTTGCATAACTGTTCTTTCAAAATATTCATCTTTTTTGAGAATATCATTTCTATCATATACCTTTTGATCAATATCTTCTTTTATTGATAATAATACATTTTGAATTTGATCATCGTACTTTGAAATAATTGGGTTGCTGCCTTTATTGGCTCTATCAATGTTTTCTTCTCTAATTCGTTTATGCACGCGTGCATATTTTGAATCACCCCGATATTTTTTCAACAAAGCTGCATTTTTAACACTGAGTTCTGCTAATTTCTTCAATACTTCGTCAAGTTCTTTGTTATATTTTTCAAAAGCTGCTACTGTGTCAACAACAAATCCGTGCTCTTTAAATCGTTCAAGAAATGCTTGTCGTAACGAAATGTACTCTGGATCATCTTGATCGATATTTTCAGTAAATGCATGAATACTTTGCTTCCATTTTCGATCTAGTTCATTACCATTCGCAATTATTCTCAATTCTTCAGGTGTAAGTTTACTAAATCTAAAGGAAATGTCTTGCATCGCTTCATTAATTAATTGCTTAGTTGCATCATTTTCTGCAAGTGATTCTTTTTGATTAATACTATCAATGCAATGTTGCACTTCAGATATTAATGAAGGTAGATTTTCAATTTCAATTTTTGCAAATTTAGCTTTTAATTCTTCATCTCCAAATGTCCTTACAATATTAAAGCAATCTCGAGCTGATATCAAGGCTTTCTTTAATAATAGTAACTCTTCTTTATCTTCAATTGTAGATATTTCAGAGCTAAAAACTTCCGCATTATCAGTTGTGTAATCAAAAAGGAGAGATTTCACTTGGTGCATCTGGTTTAAAAGTTCCTCATGATCTTCAATAACTTGCTTGAATGTATCGGTTTCATTTCCTTGTCCAACCTCGTCTGGATCATTAAACCTATTGAGTTCTTTCATGTATGCCTCATTAGTTTCTTCAAAATTTTTCTTGATGTCAGCGAAATCCACAATGAACCCATATCTGTTATCTTTATAGGGACGGTTTACTCTAGTAATAGCTTGCAATAAGTTATGGTCTCTAAGTTTTCTACCAAAATATAGTCTTTTTAATCTTGGTGCATCAAAACCAGTGAGCAACATATTAAAAACTATTAAAATGTCTACAGTCATGTTCTTCTTGAAATCCTTAACTATTAATTTTCTAGTTTCTTTATCATCACTATCATGTAGAATGAGCCCGACTTTAAAAGAGCTTTTTGTTGATGATTTGTCATTTAATTCATTTTGGACGCCATCAAAATAAGCTACAAGTTTTCTTGCCTGTTCGCTTGTCTCACATATTACCATACCACCTAGTGAATTATCACCTTGTAAAAGTCTAAATTGTTTTAAATCTGATACTATATAGCGAAGTAGCTCTTTAACATAGATATCATGTTCTATGATTCTACTTCTTTGAACATCTTTTTTCTGAACCAATGTCTCAAGTTTTTCATAAATTTCTGATAGCTTTTCTTTATATGATGTTTCAACAGGTTCTCTTATAACTTTTAAAGTATATCCATCTTGAATTGATTTATCATAATAGTACGTGTGATAATATTGACCAAATACCTTCCAAGATGCTCTTTCTTCTTGAAGTAAAGGAGTTCCAGTCAATGCTATTTTTACTGAGTTTAGATCTGCATCAAATAAATTTGCCAAAAAACTACCTGTCGGGTTATAACCTCTATGTGCTTCATCAATTATAAAAATTCTTTGTAAATTGATTGAATAATCAGGTAGTACTACTTTCTCTTTATCTTCTTCAAATCTTTGAATATTTACAACTGTAATTTCATTTTGGCCAGAAGTACCTTCTAAGGATTGGTTTGTTCTAAATTGTTGCATTAACTCAGCTCTTGTGTTAGCCGTCTTTACTACAAGTCCACGAGCTTCAAACTCTTGTGTTGCTTGTTCAAGTAAATCTAATCTATCAACTATAAAATAGAATTTTGCCACTTTATTATTTTTTGCATAATAATCAGTTAACACATAATTTAAATGATATGACAAGGCCGTTTTTCCGCTCCCTTGTGTATGCCATATCACACCTGAAGTCATACCAGAATGTAACTTCTCTCTAATTGCCAAAGCAGCAAATAGCTGCTGATACCGCATAATATGTTTTTGATCGGTAATTTCAATTTTTCCATCGATTTCTCTTTCACTATTAACATATGCAATACCATACTTTAATATAAATAATAGTCTTTCCTTGCTGCACATTGACGTTAATATTCTATTCGTTGGAGTGTTAATATTAAGATTAGTTTGATATTCTGGTGATGTATGAATAACCTGACAATTATAATCTGTCAGTATCTTCTTTTCAACAAATGGGTCAATTGGATTATATGGGTATGCTGATGTATATGGTGCGATTGATAATCCAGTTGGATTCTCTTCTCTAAACACACTGAAAAAAGCTTTATCTTTGGCTGCTGTACAATAAAATGCCCCTTGAATAGGTACAATACCGCCAAGAGTATCATACTCCATATTATTAGAAAATATCATTAGTTGAGTTATATTTATAAATCTTCTAAATTTTTTATTTGGGAATCTGAGATTATTCATTCTTGAACTCTCAGCTATAATTCCACCTTTATTATTGGGTTTTTTGACTTCTATAAAAACTAAAGGTAGACCATTAACAAATAAAGTAATGTCTGGTCTAAATTCATCTTGATCTCTTTTACAAGTGAATTCAGCAGTAAAATGATATTCATTTTTTGTTAAGTCGTCAAAATCGATTAATTTAATAGGGGATACACTAGTTAATCTTTTGTAAAAACTTCTACCTATATCATCGTTATCCAATTCTTGACGAATATCTTTTAGGACTTGTTCAGCTTGTCCTTCATTATTAGGATTCAAATTTCGAAATTGCTCTAGAAAAACATCAATTAATATATTTGTTTCTTTATCATATAATTTATTAGCTTGATCTTCAGAAAGTTTACCATAGTACTTATAACCAAGTCTTTGCAAATGCATCATTGCTGGCATTTGAACTCTTGTTGCTTCATTAAAATAATTAGCCATTATTTATCCCCCATTTTATCTTTAATTTCAATATGATTCGATTCGCAGAGCTCAACTATCTTTCGTTTCACTTTGATAGTCGGTTCATGTCTTCCGTTCTCCCACCTATTAACTGATGAAAACGAAACATCGAGTAAATTAGCTAATTCTGTTTGTGATAGAATAAGTTTCTCTCTAAGGATCTTAATTAAATTGGAATATTTCATAGTTTTTACCTCTCAAGATAAAACATATATTATGCCATAATTATAGCACTTTTGAAGCAATATTACTATGCCAAAATGCAAATCGTGTAAAACACATTCAAATCGTGTAAATTGACTTGTAATCGTGTAAAAATCAATCAAATCGTGTAAGCCTATTATCAGTCTAATATTTTTATCCTTATTTTTGGTTACTTTTAACATCAAAAATTACTCTGCAATGTGATAAAAAGCCCTTATTAAAGCAAAAAAAGGCTTGATACGAATTGTATCAAACCTATGCTTCTTATATGGTGCGGACGATGAGACTTGAACTCACACGGCCTTACTCGGCCACATGCCCCTCAAACATGCGTGTCTACCATTCCACCACATCCGCCATTAAAAAAGGTGCGAACACCTTTTTACATGATATTATTCAACTGCAAAGATATATGAATATATATCTTGTTTGCCTTGAATTGTCTCAACTTCCATGTCTGGATTGAGTTTCTTAGCATGTGCAATAATTAAATCTAACTCATCTTCATCTGCATCATTGCCATAGAAGATAGTGATGATTTCTCTTGATTCATCAACCATGTCATCTAATAATTTTTGAGCAGTTTCTAATCTAGAAGACGTCGATACTTTAATTTCACCTTTGGTGATACCAATAAAATCACCGTTTTTAATTTGTACACCATTTAATTCAGTGTCTCTCACAGCATATGTGATTTCACCTGAACGCATGTTAGATACAATTTCCATCATCGCTTCAACATTATCATCAATTTCTTGTGTTGGATCAAAAGCCATTAGTGATGAATAACCTTGAGCAATACTCTTAGTCTTAAGGACTCTAATCGAACGATCAGGACATAAGTCTAATGTTTGCTCTGCTGATAAGATGATATTTTTATTATTAGGTAAAATAATGATATGCTCTGCAGCAAGCGATTCAACTGCTTTAACAAATGATTCAGTAGATGGGTTCATAGTTTGACCACCATCAATGATTAAATCTACGCCAAGTTCCTCAAAGGCATTATGAATACCTTCACCTGAAGCTACTGCGATGAGTGCATACTTGCTTTTCTTTTGAGGTTTTTTATCTTCTTCCTTAGGTTGCACTTCAACTGGATCTGCATCACCCATGATATTTGAATGTTGCAAGCGCATGTTTTCTATCTTAATTGTTTGAATGTCGCCATATTTTTGTGCAAGTGTTAATGCAACACCTGGTTGATTGGTATGCACATGAACCTTAAGTAAATCATCATCTGTGACAACAACAAGTGAATCACCCATTTGTGATAATGGATCTTTCATATAATTTTCATTGAATTTTTCAGGTTTATGGAGTTTAACGATAAATTCAGTACAATAACCAAATTTAATATCCACTGCGCCTAAATTTTCAGCACCATGATAATGTTCTTTAGCTTGTGGTTGTAATTGAACGTCTTGCTCATTTAGCATCTGACCCTCAAGTGCCATGATCCATCCTTCAATGATCTTAATAAATCCAGCACCACCACTATCAACGACACCTGCTTCTTTTAATACAGGTAATAATTCTGGTGTTTTCTCTAATGTTTCTTTAGCTTGTTCTAAATACATTTTTAAAACTTCTTCAACACTATTTAAATTATTTTGCTCACGGAGTACTTTTTCGGCAGATTCTCTTACAACAGTTAAAATAGTTCCTTCAACAGGATCCATCACAGCACGGTAAGCCATTTGGTAGCCACCGACTAATGCTTGAACGAATTCTTGAATCGTCGCTGATCCATTGTTGATTTTTGCGATTTCAGAATATACACCGCGGAAAAATTGGGAGAGAATAACACCCGAGTTACCTCTTGCGCCCATGAGTAGTCCACGAGATAAAATTTTTGAAATATCGACGATAGATTGAGAATCTAAACTATTAACTTCTTTAATACCTGCCATCATCGTCATTTGCATGTTCGTTCCTGTGTCACCATCTGGTACAGGAAAGACGTTTAAATGATCGATTTCTTTGTGATTATTTTTTAAATTTATTGCTCCGTTAGTAACCATTTTTTTAAATAGAGTTCCACTGACTGATTGATTCGCCATAAATGATCCTCCCTCGTATTTGGAAAAATGTGATCTATATCAATTTATAAAATGTTATTTCATGTGTATTTCATTTAAATACTTTCATAGTATAGCATTATTGATTTGAAATTGCAATCATTTTTAAAACCATAATAATCCAATAGTATTATACCATATCATGATGAAATCATGTATCATTTTGTGTTTTGCATGTTCTAGAATATATGATGCAAAATTTCTTTTAAAGGATTTATGCATTTTAAGTTGCTTTTTTGATTTTTTTATGTTAAATTAGGTTGTGCAGTTAGGAGTGAGAATATGGCTGAATGCTACGTAACAGGTAAAAAAACAGTATTTGGAAACAAACGCAGTCATGCGTTAAACGCGACTCGCCGTATGTGGAAGAGTAACTTACAAACAGTGCGAATTAAAGATGAGAATGGAAACGTCATTAGAGTAAAGGTTTCTGCTCGCGCACTTAAAAAGAACAATTTAGAACGCGTTTAAAAAAATAAAAAGGCCGAAGCCTTTTATTTTTTTATTTTGACGACATAACAACTAATACTTTGCCTTCATGGATAGTAATCACACCTTCATCTTGGATAAGTTCATTACTGATGCAAAGTGGATCATAAGTTGTTAATCCATAGGATGTTAACTCATATTTAAACCCTGACAAACTCAGATTTGCTTTTGGATAGGCAAAAAACGAATAATAAAGATTTGGTTCCTTTAAAACATGCATCCCTTTCTCTAAAAGAAAGAGGGTGCTATTTTCATCTTTGATGATTAGTTTTGGAAAGTGATTAAATAGCATGGTATGGACTATAAAATGCTCAATGCGTTCTCCACCAATACCACCTATTAAATAACATGCGTCATGCTCTATTTTTGATGCTTCAATCAGTGCTTGATAGGTATCTGTGACATCCTTTTCTTGACTCAGTCTAACGACATTGAGTTGATTTAATATGCCATGATTCGTTAAGGAATCAAAGTCACCAACTGCTAAATCGATCTTGATTCTTTGTTTATAAAGTGCAAGAACTGCTTGATCAACAGCAATGATATAATCAGAATCTTCTAGCTTAAAAAACTTCTTTATATCTTTGGGTGTGGGATATGTTACAACGATGACTCTCATTTTAAGCTTAATATGCCTTTCTTACGATCTTTCATGTTAAATAAATATGAACCTGCAACCACCATATCCACACCAGCTTCTTTGCATAATGAAATGGTCTTTTCGTTCACACCACCATCGACTTCGATTAAGAAATGAAGTCCTAATGACTTTCTAATTTCAACGAGTTTTTTTACTTTATCAAGCATCTCAACCATAAATGATTGTCCACCAAAGCCCGGTTCTACTGTCATCACTAATACAAGATCGATTTCATTGATATAAGGAGTAAGTCTAGTCAAAGGTGTATGAGGTTTTAAAGAGATACCTTTTTTTATATGATGATGCTTAATTGTTTCTAGGGTTTCACTCACATGATTTGATTCTACATGAATCGTAATGTATTCAGTTTTTGGTAACGCGAATTTTGAGATCCAATCTAAGGGGTCGGTTACCATGAGATGCACATCAAGTGGTACATCTGTTTGCTCGCTAATGTTTTTTGTGATGGCAGGTCCAAAAGAAATATTTGGAACAAAATGACCATCCATAACATCAATATGAATGTAATCTGCAGTATCAATGGTCTTAAGTTCTTCTCTTAGGTTGGAGAAATCTGCTGTTAATACGGAAGGTGCTACTTTCATTAAAAAAACCTCCTAGTACTTTTCTTTTTGATTTTTGACTTCTTCACAAAACTGTACATAGTTTTGATAACGTTCATTTGGGATTTGTTGTGTGTTTACTCTTTCTTTTATTTCACAGCCCGGCTCAGATAAATGTAGACATTTATTACCAAATTTGCAAAGATGTGATAATGCTTCAAAATCATTATAATATGATTTTACTTCGTCTACATGGTAAATTTTAAATTCTATTTTTGAAAAACCTGGAGTATCTGCGATATATCCACCTTCAAATGGATATAAAGCTGTGTGTCTTGTTGTATGTTTTCCACGACCTAAGGCATCAGATATTTCCTGGGTTTTTAGGTTTAACTCTGGCATTAAAGCATTTAAAAGGGTTGATTTACCAACACCTGTTTGACCTGCTAATACGGTAATTTTATCTTTGAATATATGCGTTAACACATCGATTCCAATGCGTTCTTTGCTATTTACATAGTAGACATCATAGCCTAATTCTTTATAGTATGTTAAGCCTTTTTTTAAAGATATTAAGTAATCTGGTTCAACTAAATCTATTTTAGAAATAATGATGACTGGTGTGAGCTTTTCTTGGTTCATAATGATTAAAAACTTATCTAATAAATGATAAGAGAAATCTGGACGAATGGCCGAAAACACTAAAAGCACTTGATCAACATTACTGATATCTGGTCTGATTAAATCATTTTTTCTTGGTTCTATATCCAAAATCCAAGTATGCTCATCTTTATCTTCATATATGACACTATCGCCTACTTTTGGCGATATTGTCACAATTTTAGATTCCTTTTTCGTGCTTTTTGTAAGTTGTTTATTAAAGGATGAGTCCTCAGCAACACGCATGTGTCTTAATTTACCACGTGCTTGTGCTATTTTTTCTTCTTTTGTCTCTTGATCGATTAAGGTGTACTGATTAGAGATGATTTTAATGATAAAGCCTTTTCTCAAACAAACCCTCCTATAAATGCTGACTTCTTAATTGGCCACAAGCCGCATTAATATCATGACCTTGTTCTTTTCTTAAGGTCACTTGAATCTTGTTTTTCTTTAATATGTCATAAAAAGCTTCCATATTTTCTGTTTTAGAGCGTTTATATGGCGCTTCTAAGACTTCGTTATAAGGAATGAGGTTCACATACACATTTAAGCCTTTAAGCACGCTAACGAGCTCTAAAGCAACTTCTTTAGTGTCATTTAATCCATCAATGAGAATATATTCAATCGTCACGCGGCGATTTGCAACATTAAGATAGTATTTAATCGCTCCAATGACTTCTTCAACAGGATAAGCTTGATTAATCTTCATGAGTTTACTTCTAATCTCATTATTTGGTGCATGCAAGCTAATTGCTAAGTTAACTTGTAAACCCATATGTGCATATTCTTTAATCTTAGGCACAATCCCTGATGTAGAAACCGTGATATGTCTTGCACCAATGGCTAAACCTTTTGGATGATTAATGGTATGTAAAAACTTCATTAAGTTATCATAATTATCAAATGGCTCACCAATCCCCATAACGACTACATAAGAAATTCTTTCTTTTAAGATACGTTCTGTTTCGATAATTTGAGCAATAATCTCACCAGCATTCATATCTCTTTTTTTCTTAAGTAGACCAGATGCACAAAATGAACATCCAATGTTACATCCAACTTGTGTTGTGACACAAATCGAATTACCATAATGATGTTTCATAAGTACAGATTCAATTAAGTGACCATCATGTAGTGCGTAAAGTGCTTTAATGGTTCCATCAGCACTCACATGTTTTAAAACAAGCTCTAATGCTTGCATTGTATAGTGTTCTTTGAGTAAAGAAATAATCTCTTGAGGTAGATTGTTCATGTCATCAAAGCTTTGGACTTTTTGTTTATATAACCAGTGCCAAATTTGTTCAGCACGATATTTTTTGTGTCCGTTTTCAAGTAAAAATTGTGTTAGCTCTTCAAGCGTAACGTTATAAATTAGCATATCATCACCTATCATGTATTATACACTACATTATGGCTTTTTATAGAATAAAAACCCAAAGAAATGGGTTTTTATTTACGGATTTCGGCTTGATATGAAAAACTCAAGCGATTTGTTATTTTTTTCATCATTTGATCGACATCTTCTGCACCTAGTGTTTTTTCTTGATCATTAAACACTAAAGAGAAAGCGATCGATTTTTTACCTTTTTCAATGTGAGTACCTTGATAAACATCAAATACCTTTAATGAAACCAAGTTCTTTTTAACTGTTTGTTTAATCATGGATAGAAGTTCTTGGGCAGTTACTTCTTCAGAGACAACAACTGCTAAATCTCTAGAGATATTTGGATATTTACTTATAGGTTGATAACTAACTTCATAAGGCTTTGATAAGATGGGCGTTAAATCAATTTCAGCGACAACTGAGGGTTCAATGCCGTGTTGTTTTAATTCGTTTGGATGAAGTTCTGCAATCACACCTATCTTTACACCGTCTAATAAAATGTCTGCTTGTTTATGAGGATGGAATGCACTAATCTCACTAGATTTTTGATACTCAAAAGCAATACCAATCGTATCGAACAAACGCTCAACCAAGCCCTTAAGTAAATAGAAGTCAGGTGATATTTTTTCTTTTTTCCATGTGTTTTCTTGCCATAGACCAGATAATGCGATTGCTAAATGCGTCTTTTCTATACCAGCTGCAAACACATGACCGATTTCAAATAATGCTAAGGATTCAGTTTGTCTTGATTGATTGTAAGAAATTGATTCTAAAAGACCATGAATTAAGCTTTGTCTAAGTGTGTTTTTATCATCTGAAAGTGGTGATAATATTTCAATTTTCTCACCTAGTTTATGATATCTATGAACATCCTTACGGTCAAGTAAGCTATATGTTATCACTTCATTAAGTCCCATAGCTGCTAAATCGTGTCTTAAGGATCTTAAGCGTTTTTGCTTGAAGCTTAGTTTACCTGGATTCGAATTTTTAATGGGTGTTGTAGGGATTAAATCAAGACCATAAATACGTGCTATTTCTTCAACAAAATCAGCTTTAACTTCCAAATCTTGACGATAGGATGGTGCTTTTAAGATAAAATGACGTACATCATTTTTAACTTGATAATTTAAGCGTTTAAAATAGCCTAATAGTTGATCCTCTTTAATTTCAGTTCCTAGAGCACGATTAATATAATCTTTTTCAATTTCAACTTCAGGCGTGTCTTTTTGGTGATGAATGGCTGTACTAATACCTTCACTCACTTTTGCATCTGCTAATTCTATTAAGAGTTCTGTTGCGCGTTCAAGACCCATAATCACACGTTCATCATCGATACCACGTTCAAATCTTAAGGATGATTCACTTCTTAAACCAAGTCTCTTTACAGTGTTTTGAATAGTTTTGGGTTCAAAATATGCTGCTTCAAGTACTACATTTTTTGTGTGTTCATCAATCATCGTGGATGCTAAGCCCATGACACCTGCTAAAGCGATTGGCTCTTTACCATTGGTAATCACTAAATCTGAGGCTATTAGTTTTCTCTTTTGGTCATCTAAAGTGATGACTTCCTCACCAGGATTAGCGTCTCTGACTAATATGTGTTTTGATCCAATCTTATCTGCATCAAACATATGAAGTGGTGTTCCATATTCAATTAATACATAGTTACTGATATCAACCACATTATTGATCGGTTGAATGTCAGATGCTATAAGAGCACTTTTTAACCACCATGGTGATTCTTTGATGGTGACTTCTTCAAAATATCTTGCGTAATATCTTGCGCAGCTATTTGATTTAATGTCTACAGAAAAAGGATTTTTATGTGATGTTGTAGTCACATTAAATGATGGTTTTTTTACAGGCACATCCAACATAGAACCCAAATCAAGAGCAAATCCATAATGTGATAACAAATCAGCACGGTTTGGTGTTAAACCAAGCTCCATGACAAAACCTTCTTGATGGAGTGCTTTAAGACCAGAACTACCGATTTTTTGAGGTTGATCAAAAAAGTAAATACCGGTTTTAAACGCTTCCGGTGCGTTTTTGTCATCAATACCTAATTCCTTTAAGGAACAGATCATACCATTTGATTCAACACCCCTAATCTTGCTTGCTTTAATTTGGAAATTGCCAGGTAGAACACTACCTACTTGTGCAACAATCACATACTGGTCTTTTCCCACATTCGGTGCACCACATACAATTTGCTCGACTCTATCACCTAAATCCACGGTTGTTACATGAAGATGATCAGAATTTGGGTGTTCATCACATGTTAATACTTTACCTATGATTAAATTTGTAGCTTCATTCATTGGGTAAAAAGCATCAACTTCTATGATCTTTTGATTTGTGATTTCTAAAATATTTTTAGGTATATCAATGAAGTCTTTTAAGATATTTTCGATGATTTTCATTTGTTTACCCCCTTAAATTGATTTAAAAATCTGATATCGTTTGTATAAAAATGACGAATGTCATCAATATGATATTTTAAGATAGCGATGCGCTCAACACCAACACCAAACGCAAAGCCCTGATAAACTTCTGGGTCATAGCCACCCATACTTAAAACATTGGGATGCACACGTCCAGCACCTAATATTTCAATCCAACCTGTTGTTCCATCTTTTTTCTTATATGAGACATCAACCTCTACTGAAGGCTCTGTAAAAGGGAAATATGAAGGTCTTAAACGAATGGTTCTCTCAGCACCAAACAGGTGTCTTACCATCGTTAAAAGGGCACCTTTTAAATGAGCAAATGTTATATCCTTATCAATGACTAAACCTTCAATTTGCATGAATTGATGGCTGTGTGTTGGATCATCATCGTCTCTGCGATACACCTTACCAGGACATATAATGCTTAATGGCTGACCTTTTTTCTCTAACATCATACGTGCTTGTACAGGAGATGTATGTGTACGTAATAATGTATTTTCATCGGTATAAAATGAATCTTGCATGGCTCTTGCTGGATGATCTTTTGCTAAATTCATCATTTCAAAATTATAGTGATCATTTTCAAGCTCTGGTCCTTCAGCAATTTCATAGCCAAGTCCAATAAATAAGTCTTCAACATCTTCAATGACTTGATTTAAAGGGTGGATAGAGCCTTGATAAAATTGATATCCAGGTAATGTCACATCAATTTTTTCTTGTTCTAATAGCTTTGTTAAAGCTAAATCTTCTAAAACTGTTTTTTTATTGAATAGTTTTTCTTCAATCTTGTTTTTTAAATCATTAACTGCTTGACCAAAAGCAGGTCTTTCTTCCTGTGGTAAGTTTCTTAATTCACTCATTAATAAAGAGACATCACCTTTTTTGCTTAAATACTTGATACGTAATGCCTCAAGTGATTCAAGGCTATCCGATGCTTCAATAGCTAGAATGGACTCATGATAAATACGTTCTAATTGTTCTTTCATCTTTTTCCTCCAAATTAAAATAAAAACGTCCTTAAAAATCTAAGGACGTATAATTTACGCGGTACCACCTTAGTTCTAGTATAACTAGCCCTCAAAAACTCTTAACGCGAGCAAGACGGGTGTGATTAGCACCTCTCAAAGACGAATTCGTTAGATTGTGTATGCATAGTTTCCACCATCCTATGCTCTCTATGAAACACTTAATCTAATTACTACTTCTTATCATCGATTGATATCTTTATCTTCTACTATTAGCAATAATTGCAATAAATCTTAATAACTCCAAATAAATCCAAACGATAGTAACCATGAGTCCTACAGCTACGACCCATTCATATCTTTTATCTGCGCCGCTCTCAACAATCATTTCAGCACGATCGAAATCTAGTGTTAACATCAAAGCACCAAACACAATGAACACACCACTAACGAGTAATACTAAAGGTGTTGAAAATTGAATCGTAACGCCTACTAAAGATAACAACAAGGATAATACAACAAAGAGTAAAATCCCAAATAAAACTCCATACATGATACGTCTAAATCGATGTGTTACACGGATGGTTCTACTCGAATAAAGAAATAACATCACAGTAAATATCGCACCGGTTGCTAAAACAGCAGCGGTTGCTACACCAGGAACAAATGCTTCAAATACCATGGTGATTACACCAAGCAATACACCTTCAAATAAAGCATAGGTTACAGAGAATATGGGTGCTAGTCTAACACTCATACTTGCGATAATCACTGAAATAAACGCAAAGATAAATGCACCTATTAAAACACCATAGAGTGTTTCAACTGGTAAATAAGTAATGGCTAAAAAACCACTAAGTACAGCTGTAAGTAATAAAATTGCTGTTTTTGTAACAATACCGCCATAGGATGCTGCATCCACTGACTCATACGCATGACTTCTTTCAATTGAATTAAACACTGGATTTGAACTACGCATGTTAATCACTCCTTTAGTCCTTCAACTCATATTATATAATAATATCAAATTATAGTGCAAATAATCCATCATCAATTACATTATTTTCCGTATTTAAGTCCTTAAAGGCACCAAATGCTTCAAGTTTCTCAAAAACAGTTTTATTAATCTTTGTTCTGTTTTTGACATCTTCTCTTGATGTAAATGGTTTTTCTGTTCTTTTTTCAATCACATCATAAGCAACTGATGCACCTAAACCATCAATCGAAGAGAATGGCATACGGAGTCCATCTTTTTCCATAAGGAATGTTGTCGCATCCGATTTATTAATATCAATCGGTAGGAATTTATAACCTCTTTTAGTCATTTCTAAGGCAACACCTAATGTAACACTCAAGTTTTCATCTTTGACTTTTGTATTAAACATCTCATTAATGGATATGATGCGGTTTCTAATCGCGTTTGGTCCAGCAATCATGGTTTCGTAATCAAACTGAACAGCACGCTTAGAGAAGAATCCACTGTAAAAAAGGAGTGGCTTATAGACCTTAAACCATGCGATACGCATTGCCATAATCACATAAGCAGTCGCGTGTGCTTTAGGGAACATATACTTAATTTGACTTGCAGACCAAATATACCATTCTGGCACATTGTTTTTACGCATTTCTTGTTCATAGTCAAGCCAAGTAGCTTTATCCTTGGAAGGTTTACCTTTTCTAACAAACTCCATAATTTCAAAAGCTTTGAGTGGTTGAAGACCTCTTTCAGATAATTGAACCATGATATCATCACGACAAGCGATAATCTCTTCAAACGTAATTTTACCGTATTCTGTTGTGCCTTGTACAAGACTTTGAGCATTCTTTAACCAAACATCCGTTCCATGAGAAAGACCTGAGATTTTAACGAGTCCTGCGAATGTTTTTGGTTTTGTATCAATAAGCATTTGTCTTGTAAAAGGTGTACCAAATTCAGGGATTGCATAAGATGCAACTTCACTCATAATTTCGTGATCTTTGACACCAATGATCTCAGTGCCTGAAAAAAGCTCATAAACCTTTGGGTCATCTAATGGTATGTCCTGTGCTTTGTTAAATGGGAACTCATTAGGATGAGCCATCACGTAATCCATTAAGAATTTAATCATGGTTGGATCATCATGACCTAGAATATCTAATTTTAAAAGATTTGACTCGAAACTATGGTAATCAAAATGTGTCGTTTTCCATTCGGAATTCACATCATCAGCTGGATATTGGATAGGTGTAACATCATATATTGTTTTTGATTTAGGCACAACAACGATACCACCAGGATGCTGTCCAGTAGATCTTTTGACACCTTCGATTTTTTTAGCAAGTCTTTCAATTTGTGCACTTCTTGCTGTTAAATTCTTATCTTCTAAATAACCTTTAACGTAACCATATGCATTTCTTTCAGCAACCGTTTGAATCGTACCTGCTCTAAAGGTATGATCTGCACCAATTATATCTCTGACATAAGCATGTGCGATTGCTTGATAGTCTCCTGAGAAGTTTAAATCAATATCTGGAACTTTATCACCATCAAAACCTAAGAAGGTTTCAAAGGGGATATCATGACCGTCTTTGATGAGCTTAGCTTGACATATTGGACAATTTTTTGTTGGTAAGTCATAACCTGATTGAACACCTTTCATAAAAGGTTGAAATGCTTTTTGTTCAGGTGATAGTCCATAATGGATGACTTCTTCATCCGAAAAATAAAACGCTGTAAAATCGCCATTTGGACAGCGATAATGAGGTTTTAATGGATTCACTTCTGTAATATCTAAGAGGGTTGCGACTAAAGAGGATCCAACAGATCCACGTGATCCAACTAAATACCCATCATCTAATGATTTTTTTACAAGTAAATGAGATATATAATAGTTAGGTGCGAACTCATTATCGATAATGTTTTTAAGTTCCCTTGTGACACGTTCTCTGACAAGTAGATGTGGATCTTGACCATAAAGGTATTGCATTTTATCATAAACGAGTCTTTTCACTTCATCTGCAATACTTTCAATACCTAATAAATCCTTAAAGGCATCATCAGGTAATGAATAAAGTTGTTTTGGAAAAGCTTGGATTTTATCAATCATTTGATTCAATAACTGTGTATTCTTAACGACAATTTCGTATGCTAATTCTTTACCTAAAAAAGACATAGATTTAAGCATTTCATCTGTGGTTAAAAAGTATTGCTCAGGCATAACCTTATATTTTGATAATTCGTGAATACCCCCACCAACAAGTGGTGTTCTTATATATATCTCACGATATAAAACATCTTTTTTCTCTAAATAGTGGACATCACCTGATGCAATCACTATTTTTTGCTGTTCTTTCGCGTATCTTACAATTTTGGTAATCACCGCTTCGATGATTTCATCACCTTGTTCACCCATTTTATCACTTAAGTGTTTATAAGCTTGTGGTGGTTGAGCTTCAATATAGTCATAATAGGAAATAGCTTCCTTTAAGTCTTCATCTGAGCGATTGAGTGCCATCTCAAATACATTACCATTGGCACAACCACTACCAATTAAAAGACCTTCTCGGTATTTTTCAATAATCGACTTTAATGCTCTAGGACCACCATAAAAATGAGTAGTAAGTGCATCGCTAACGATTCTAAACAGATTCTTATATCCTACTTGATTTTGAGTCAAAATATTCACATGATAAGGCATGACGTGCTTCCATACTTCATTGATATCGAGCGCTTCGTTAATTTCATGATAATACTTAATCCCTTTTTGAGATAAATCTGACATCATTGCTAGCCATATTTGTGCTGTGACATTCGCATCATCTTCTGCTCTGTGGTGCTGTTCTTGTTTGACTTTAAATAATTTTGCCACAGCTTTTAAGTTATAGCGTTTTAAATCGTCATTATAAAAATAACGAGCAAGATTGAGTGTATCAATAGCATATGCGTCATCAAATGATAAATTTAAACGTTTGGCATTTTCTTGAATATGACCAATATCAAACATTGCATTATGTGCGACTAAAATACTTCCTTTAACAAACGCTAAAAATGAAGGTAAGACCTCATCAATGGTAGGCGCGATAGATAGCATTTCATCAGTGATATCTGTAAGCTCAGTTGTAAAAGCTGAAAGTGTTTCACCTGGGTTAACAAATGTTTGATAGCGCTCTGTGATAGAGCCTGAAACAATTTTAACAGCACCAATTTCAATGATTTTATCTCTAGTGTTTGATAAGCCTGTTGTTTCTATATCAAAGACGACAAATGTCGCGTCCTTTAAAAGCATACTTTTTTTAGTCGGTGTCGTTACTTTAAAGTCGACTTCATTGACAAAATCTAACTCGACACCATAAATAGGTTTGATATCTTTACCTTTGGTTGCTTTAAAGATATCAGGGTATGCATATAGGCCATTATGATCTGTAAAAGCTATGGCTTCATGGCCCCATTTGACGGCTTGATTGACATATTCTTCTACATCTGTTACTGCATCCATATTACTCATTTTTGTATGGATATGAAATTCAATACGTTTTTCTTTTGCTTTATCTAGTCTTTCTTCTTTTTTCGTTTTTTGTATAAAATTGATGGCATTTGCAAAGATGACAACATCTTTTTGATAGGTATCAAATTGAGCTATACCTTCTACTTCGATAAGATCACCATCATGAAGAGAATGTGCGAGATCTTGATCTTTTTGATTCTTAAGAAATCTTTTGACATAAATAGCATCATCTTCGTCACCTATAACAAAGCTCATGAGTGTTGTATTCGTTAATGCACGTATTTCTAATTTTGAAATGACACCTTGAATGAGAAAATTGGTGTCGCCTTTTTCGTTTTTATATTTATCGAGTTGATATTGATCAAGTGGAATTTCTTTAATAGATACTGCTTGTGGTGAGCCTTTTCTTGTAAATGATTTCTTCACCTTAACAGGAGTTTGTTTAGCAATCATCTGTTTTTGTTCCATCACTTTTTCTTGTTCGACAATCGAAGATGCAATGAGTTTTGATGTTGGTGTAAGTTCATCTGTAATTTCTAAGATGACATCAAACGTAAGGCCAAAAGATAATAACATCTTTTTGATATCTTTTAAGTATTCTTTGACATAAGTACTATCTTTATCGATGTATAAGACAAAATGTTCATCTTTGAACTCTTGTTTAAAGTTTCTTAGAACAGAATATCTTGCTTTAGATTTAGCAAGTTCAATCACTGCATACTCAAAATACTTATTTGCATAAGTTTCAATGTTTTTTAAATCCTGATATGTGATTTTTACATCAGTTTCTAACACAAGTTTTGGGATGTAAAAGTAAGATTTTAACGTTTGTAAGAATGGTAAAAGCACTTCGGGTTCAACAATTTCACGAAGTGTAATAGAAAAAGTCCATTTTTTGTTTTTCTCATCCACCAAAACATCATTTAAAAGAGATGTTTGTAGAATTTCAGAATTAAATTTGGATTGCTCAAGAAAGATTTGATATTTATGCTTACCCACTACATGACCCCCTTTGAAATGAATCGCATAGAGCGATATGCCCACATATGATAGATACTGACAAGTAATAAACTAATGATTTCTAATTGTGGTACACCAAAAAGCATAAAGATGAGTTTAGATATAACATAAATGGATGTAAGATATATCGATAATTTGATGCGATAACCAACCGGCAACTGAATACCTTGAATAAAAAGCATCGAGAAAAACACCATGAATAATGCATAAAAGAGATAATCAAATAAGCCTACAAAATAAAACAAAATGATATCAAAGATCATGAGTTCGTTTTGTGCATTATAAAACGTTCTGATGTATGATGCTAAAATACGCGCATTTTCAGTCGTTCTTATATTAAAATCAAAGGATTCTAAACCGAGTGCTTCATAGGAAATACGTGCTATTTCAACATTCGACATATATAATATAACTGATGAATCTGTCATTAAAAAAGCAACCGAATCCATGGCAACCTGTTGATCACCTACATAAATCGTAAAATAATCAAAACTCGCTTGATAAGTTTCTGATGCAGTCAATTGAAAATCATCGATGATGTTATCTTCTGCCCATAAATTTCTATGAATAGCTTGTACCATGAGATCATATCTTTCAATAGACATACCACTATTTATAGATTGTGAAATGATATTTGGAATGATTAAAAAGAGCGGTAAGAAAAAGAGATATAAAATGCTTTTTCCCCATGAATCTTTCATAAAAAAAACCGCTAACGGGGGTTTTGTTATACTTGTTGTTAGTCTCTTAAACATGCCTTCAACTCCTTGTGTCTTATTATAACATAATAAAGGCTGATGTGATAAAATGAATATGGTGAAAAAAATGAATTTAATGAATCATGAAAAGCATTATAATACCTTAAATAATTACTATCTTCATAAATATCAAAGAAAGGTATTTAAAATAGCGCTAAATGGTGGTTTTACATGCCCAAATATTGATGGTACAGTTGCATCCGGCGGATGTACTTTTTGCTCGTTTAAAGGTTCTGGGGATTTTGCCGGCAACAAATTAGAACCGCTCAAAGTTCAATTTGAAAAAATCAAAGCAATGATGCATCAAAAATGGGAAGATGGACTTTATGTTGCTTATTTTCAAGCAAACACGAATACACATGCACCTTTAGATAGACTTAAAGCTCTTTATGAGGAAGCTATTACGCTAGATCCAAACATTGTTTTACTATCAATTGCAACAAGACCCGATGTTTTGCCTGATGATGTCATAGCGTATTTAGCCGAATTAAATCAAAGAATGCCTGTTCAAGTTGAATTAGGATTACAAACCATCCATCAAAAAACTTCTGATTTAGTCAATAGAGCACATGATTTAGCTTGTTTTGATGATGCTGTTAAAAGGTTAAGAAAAAATAACATTGAAGTCGTTGTTCATATTATTAATGGTTTACCCTATGAAACAAAAGACATGATGGTTGACACCGTAAAACATATTAATAAACTTGATATTCAAGGTATAAAAATACATATGTTGCATCTCATGGAAAAGACAAAAATGGGTTATCAATATAAACAAAATCCTTGGGAATTAATGACTTTAGAATCCTATGTAGATGTTACAGTTGATCAGATTTTATGGCTTCGTAAGGACATTATTATACATCGATTAACAGGTGATGCACCAAGTTCAATGCTGATTGCACCGATGTGGACAAAAAAGAAGTTTGTCGTCACCAATGAGATTGATAAGAAGCTTAGAAAGCTTAATCTTTATCAAGGAGACTACTATGAAAAAGAGATCAATCATCACAAGACTCGCACATGAGCTGATTAAACTATATGTTACAAAAGATGATGTTGTTATAGATGCTACAATGGGACATGGATTTGATACGATATTTCTAGCAGGCATCGCAAAAAAAGTATATGCATTTGATATTCAGGAAAGTGCACTATTTAGCACTAAAGAGAAGATTAATCCATTACAACAAAATCATATACAATTAATTCATGATTCGCATGAGCATATACTAAATTATGTAACATCTTTTAAAGGAGTTATCTTTAATTTAGGGTACTTACCTCATGGTGATAAAACAATCACAACCAACAAACATACAACCCTTAAAACAATCGATTCAATTCTGCCTTACATACCTTATCAAGGATTTATATCTATTGTTGTTTATCCTGGTCATGAAGCAGGCTATGAAGAATCACTGGCTTTAAATGATTATTTAAAAACTATAGATACAAATACCTATCATATCTTAAGAGTTGACCTGCCTTATCAGAATAATAAACCACCTTATATTTTAATGATTATAAGAGAAAAAGAGGATGTTCACACAATGTGACATCCTCTTTTCATCATGTCCCATAAGGGGGGATTATGGGCGATTTCCTTGGAATTGATCAATACGATCTTGAATTTGATCTTTACGATCTTCCACGTGGTTCATAAAATCTTCAAACGCTTCATGTCTAGCAGCTTTTCTTGCTTCAAATTGCATTTTGTATTGCAATCTAAGTGCAAGTGATTCTTCTAAGTAAGATTCTCTTAAAGCTGTCATATCAGCGATAAATTGATCAACAAGTGCTTGTAATTCAGCTTCAAGCGCTGCTTTATCTTCTTCAGCTGCTGCTTCAATTTGTGCTTCTAATTCTGTTTTTGCTTCAATAAATGCTTCTTTTAATGCATCTCTTTCAGCTAAGAACTCTTCTCTTAAGCCTGCTGCGATATCTTTAACTTCTTGTTTTGCAGTTCTTAAAATAGCTTGCAATTCACTTGGTTCCATAGTTAATGCGACTTCTAATGTAAGCTCATCATCAACTTCAATAGCTTTTTTAGCCATGAACAAGAATCCTGGTGTTACACCATAAGTTTCAGCTTCAACAACAAATTCTGGTAAGAAACCTTTGTCTTCAGCGCGACCAATCATTGCACGTTTATTAAATGCTGCATTGATGTGTGCTTTAACACGATTACGGACTTGTTCTTGATTTTCTTCATCCTCATCAACAATGTCTACTTGTACAATGACTTCTTCTGCAGTAAAATCAATAAATCCTAACTCAATGGATGTTTCAATGATGAGATCGATTGCTGCATCTAATTCCATGCCAATTAAATCTAATTCTGCGAGTAAGATCTCGCCATCTTCATTCAGTGCATTAGCATAAGTAACGATGTCATCATCAGATACGATAAGTTCAATGCTTGGGTTAATATCTAAAGTGACATAGCTGCCAGTTTGTGCACTTACTTGTTCACAACCTGCAAGTATACCAATACCTACGAATAAGATTACTGCCATAAATACAATTTTTAAACTTTTCATTTGAAATGCCTCCTTTTAGGTTTTTCACTTAATATACAAAAGGGATTGACCTTTTATTGGAAATTTTTTATTTTTTATTGAAATGGTCCTCTATTTGGCATATTATTTCTACCTGGTGTTACGACAAAAGGTGGTCTACCTTGTGGTGTGATTTCAACTTCATATTGCTCATTTTGATTCTCATTGATACGAATAATAATGACGCCTCGTTCAGTCGTCTCCGATTCAATGATATATTGAACGCGCATGATAGGTTTCAAGTTTTCAGTATCTCTTTCAAAACGATAGATACCTTTTTCTTTATTGTTTTGAAATTGAATGCTGATGAACTCAACGGAATCTTCTATTTCTTTTGTCATTAAGATACGTTCAATTCTAATCCCTGATCGATAAATTTCAACATGTGCTGTCATATCTTCTTCCGTGATATGATAAGAAACTTCAATATAGTTTTCTTCATCTTTACTTAATCGATAAAGAAGTCTTGATTCATCATGAACTAATCCAATCATTTTGATTTGATATGACGTTTCACCAATCATGAGCATGCCTTCTGTTAAAAAGTGTGCATCATCAATCAGACTTGTGTTGAGATCCAAGCTATATGATAGTTCTTGATCTAAAAGATCTTTTGTTTTAAACGTTACACGTTTCTGAAATTCTTTTTTTTCGCTAGGTCCAATTGTAAATGCATCGTTTGATGTATTACTTGATAAAAGTTTTTCCATCATATCTAGATATTTAGATAGTGCATCGATTTCATCACTGACCATAGGATCTTCTGATTCATGCATCATTGCATACATATTTAAAGATAATTCAGTTTCTAATAAACCTGAAAGAGATGCTGTAGAAACTGAAGATAAAACAATTGCATCCTCATAGGTTTCTAGTTCTATGTCAATAGGCGTAATTGGTCTAGGTTGAAAGGTTGATGCGAATAGAATCGCCATAATAAGTGTTGTCATTAAACTAAGAGATCCAAGTAAGATAGGCTTTAGTTGCCATACTTTTTTAGGTGTTTGCATAAATTGTTTTTCATTTTGTGGTAGGTTTTTGATGCGTTCTAAAATAAGATTGCTTTGATCTTTAATTTGAACTTCATCTGCTTTAGTTTTTATAAGTTGTATTAAGTCTTTCTTTTTCATAGAACATCACCTACCTTTTCTTTTAATTTTTTGATTGCCTTATTATAGATCCATAAAACAGTACCTATGGGCTTATCAAGCATATCGGCAATTTCTCTAAATTTTAAATCATTTATAACATGCAATGTGACAACTTCTCTTTCTTGATCATCTAAATGGCCTAAGATCCATTCGATATCGATTTCATTTTCTTCTACTTCATGTTCTGAAGGGATTAAATCAATCACTTCATCGTTTTTAATAACTCTTTTTTCTTTGTTGTAATAGTTGATAGCTAAATTTCTAGCTATTGTTGATAAATAAGCATAAGGATTTTTACCTATATGATATTGATCGATTTTTTCAATGAATTTCACATAAGTGTCTTGCATAAGGTCTTCAGCTTGATCTTGATTTTTGACAATCGATACGATAGCAAAAAACACTTGTTTTTTTGTCAAGTGGTAAAAATCATCAAAATGTGTATAATCTTTGACTAAAAACTCTTTAATGATGTCATTGATTTCCATAATAACCCCTTACACCTTATATACAAGGTCAGTTTAAATTTATTGGTAGAAAATGAAAAATACACCACAAACGTAGCGTATTTTTACGTTTTTTATGAAGTTGCAACGATATTAACAAGCTTTTTAGGAATCATAATGACCTTTTTAATTGTTAATCCTTCTAAGTGTTTTTGTACATTAGGATTTTCTAATGCAAGTTTTTCAATTTCTTTGTGATTTGCATCAAAAGGTACAATTATTTTACCTCTTAACTTACCATTGACTTGTACAACAATCTCGATTTCATCAACGATGAGTGCCTTTTCATCATGAACTGGCCAATCCGAATAAATGAGTGCTTCATTCATTTTTAGGATTTCATGATTAATTTCTTCTGTGATATGTGGACATACTGGATTAAGAAGCTTTAAGAAGCCTCTTGCTTGTTCCTTTGAAATCTTTTGAACTTTATAAACCTCATTAACGAAGATCATCATTTGTGAAATTGCTGTATTAAAAGCGAGTTTTTCATAATCTTCAGTCACTTTTTTAATGGTTTGATGATAAATTTGATTTAATTCAGGCACATTTTTTTCAATGGGAAATTCAAACATACGCCATACGCGGTCAAGGAATTTTTTAGATCCGTTGAGTGAATCTGTATTCCATGGTTTATCTTGATCAAGAGGTCCCATAAACATCTCATATAGTCTAAGACTATCTGCACCATGGGACTCAATAATATCATCAGGATTTACAACGTTTCCCTTTGATTTACTCATTTTAGAATGGTCTTGCCCTAATATCATACCTTGATTATATAGTTTTTGGAATGGTTCTTTGACAGATGTTAAGCCTAAATCATGTAAGAATTTTGTCCAAAAGCGTGCATAAAGTAAGTGTCCTACCGCATGCTCTGTGCCACCAATATATAAATCGACTGGTAACCAGCGATCCATTAATTTCTTAGCTTCCTCTGAATTGAGAGGTACAAATCCTAGATGATGCTTTAGGATATATCCAATAAAATACCATGAACTGCCTGCTAATTGTGGCATAGTGTTGGTATCTCTTCTACCTTTAATGCCATCATAATCAACATTGAGCCATGAAGTGGCATGCGCTAATGGTGATTCACCTGTGCCACTTGGACGGATATTTTTTAAGATAGGAAGTTCAAGTGGTAAATCCTCATCATGTAATAGATGAATTTGATCATCTTCATCATAGATGACTGGGAATGGTTCGCCCCAATATCTTTGTCTGGAGAAAACCCAATCTCTTAATTTATATGTACTGTGTGCATATCCTTCTTTCGTTTTAACTAAATAGTCAATAATTTTTTGTTTTGCATCTTCATTATAAAGACCATCAATGATCCCACTATTATAATGAATACCATCACCTGTATAAGCACCAGTTTCATCACTTTGAATGACTTCAACGATGTCAAGTCCATGTTTTTGTGCAAATTCGAAATCTCTTTCATCATGTGCTGGTACAGCCATGACAGCACCCGTACCATAATGAGGTAAAACATAATCAGCAATCCAAATCGGGATTTTTTTATGATTTAAAGGATTGATGGCATAAGCACCTGTAAAAACGCCTGTCTTTGATTTATCAACAGCACGGTCCATATCATTTTTTTGTTTGGTTTGTTCGATGTAGTTTTTAACTGATGACAATTCATCTTCACATGTAATGGATAAGACAAGTGGATGTTCAGGAGCTAAGACTGCATAGGTTGCACCATAGATAGTATCGGGTCGTGTTGTGAACACGTCAAAGCTTTCATCAGTATGTGCCACTTTAAATGAAATCATAGCACCATTAGATTTGCCGATCCAGTTTCTTTGCATTTCTTTTAAGTTTTCTGGCCAATCAAGGGTTTCTAAATCTTCAAGTAAGCGATCTGCATATGCTGTGATTCTTAATACCCATTGACGCATAGCTTTTTTTACAACTGGATATTGTCCACGTTCAGATACCATCTTGCCATCAATGATTTCGATTTCATCATTAGCGAGCACAGTACCTAAACCTTCACACCAGTTCACTTCTACATCTTTTAAAACAGCTAAATCATGTTCAACCATTTTCTTAAAAATCCATTGGGTCCATTTAAAGTAATTACTATCAGCAGTAGCAAATTCTCTGTCCCAGTCAATACCTTTACCTGATTCTATGATTTGTCTTTTAAAATTTTTAATATTTTCATATGTAAATTGTCTTGGGTCTTTACCTGTAGATAACGCATATTGTTCAGCGGGCAAGCCAAAAGCATCCCATCCCATCGGATGAAGGACATTAAAGCCTTGCATACGCTTAAAGCGAGACACAATGTCTGTTGCTGTATAACCTTCAATATGACCAACATGTAAGCCTGCAGCTGAAGGATATGGAAACATATCTAAGACATAAAACTTTTCTTTGAGTCTGTCTTCTTGTGTTTTGAAGAGCTTTTCTTCATACCAAATCTTTTGCCACTTTTTTTCAATTGCTTTATAATCGTAAAACATAGATGACACCTTCTTTCAATGCTATATCTATTATAAATGAAAATGAGGATTTTTCCAATAAAAAAAGGGAATTTCAATTCCCCTTTTGCTGTTAGTTTAAAGCCTCAATGTATTTGACTAAGTCGCCAACTGTTTTAATGTTTTGTGCTTCTTCATCACTGACTTGTACATTGAATTCATCTTCGATGTTCATGATGAGCTCAACAGCATCAATGGAATCTGCACCTAAATCTTCTGCCAATCTAGCTTGTAATGTTACTTTTTCTTCTGGAACATTAAGTTCCTCGATAATCATTTCTTTAATACGCTCAAATATCACGTTCATATCCTCCTTATTTCAGCACTGTTATTATAGCGTTATTTTACCATAAAGTCAATTTATTATACATATTTTTTGATGTTCAAAGCTTTTTATTGTTTTGTTAGGTCATGAATGCGTTTTCATTCAGAAGATAATTCAAATATAGTTATTCAATGTACCTAAGATAAAAGTTAGAATTTTTTAATAGTTAGAATTTTTCTGGAAAAATGCCATCTTCTATGAGCCTTTTTAAATCCCAATTTCGATGTGATGGTCGATCTATTTTATAGTTCCAAAAATAATAACCTAGCCCTTTACTATATGCATAAAGCTGTAGATTACCTAAAATACGATCATAGCTTTCCTCTAAAAACGTATCATCTTTTTGAAGTTTATCATAGTTGATACCTAGTGACCATTCACCAACGATGACTGGCACAAACTTGTGGATTTTTGTAATTCTAGGGATTCTTTTTTTGACTATTTCATGAATATGATCATCGAAATTCCCTTCAATTAGCTTAGGGCTAAAGCAATGATATAGATGTAAATCAAAAGCAATATTTTTCATCTTATGCATTTTGAAAAATGGCTTCCAAGAGGGATCTTCAGGTCTAAACGCATCATGAAAAACGATGAGTTTATCTGTTTTTGAACGAATAAGTTGATAGCTTCTTTGGTAAAAATTTTGAATGATTTCTAAGTCAATAGTGACGAAAGGTTCGTTTAATACCTCAATGCCCATAAATGACTTGTAGTCTTTAAATTGATCAACAATGAGTCCAAGCTTTTCAATGGTTAAATCGATATTTTTAGGGTCTTTATGCCATTCCATGACACCTTGTATACCTCCGTTGTCAAATCCATTTTGACAACCAGGTGCTGTGTGTAGATCGAGTAAGACATCAAGCCCATATGTGTCTGCCCATCTCATTGCTTGGTGAATATAACTCTTTGATGCTTGATATATACCATCTCCCATAAACCACCATGGAATCGGTAATCTCACTGAGTTTAATCCTATTTTTTTGATATAGGCAAAATCTTCTTCTTTAATAAAGGTTTCATAATGCTCGATCAGTTTTTGATGAGGATTTTCAATATGTTCCATAAAACGTGTTTCGTCTTTATAATCTGTGTTTTCAAAAAGTGATGGTCTCATCCAAGATTCTAAGACAAACCAACCACCTAAATTAACACCCTTAATGAATGATTGATGCATGTTTAAACTCCTTTAGTAAAAAAGGATAGTTTAACTATCCTTAATATCCTCTACCATATAATAGTGTAAATGATTTAATCTTTTTTAGCAAGTCTTTCGTGATTTCAGATTCTAGCATGCGCCATCTCCAATTGTTACCGGTTGTTGATGGAATATTCATACGACCTTCATCTTCCAATCCTAGATAGTCTTGCATAGGAATGATGGCTGTATCAGCGATACATCCAAGTGTAGATTTGATCAGAGAATCTACAGGACTTCCTACACCTTGATGGTTAATGTAATCAAGACAATATTGCAAATCAGCTTTAGGTAGTTTTTTGAACCAGGTTGCAGTTGTTTCATTATCATGTGTACCTGTGTATGCAATAACATTTTTATCATATAAATGTGGAATATAATCACTTTCTTCTCTAGAGTCAAAAGCGAATTGTAAGAGCTTCATACCAGGAAAGCCTGTTTCTTTTAAAAGCTTTCTTACATCATCAGTGATGACGCCTAAGTCTTCTGCAATAATATTAACATCACCTAGTTTTTTCTTAATCACATGAAATAAGTCAATACCTGGACCTTTCTTCCATGTACCCTTTTGTGCAGTTTTATGTCCATATGGAATAGAATAATAGTTTTGAAATCCAATAAAATGATCAATTCTTACCATATTAAATTGCTTAACTGAGGCTTCAACACGGTCAACCCACCAGCTATATTCATCTTTTTCTAAATGATCCCAATCATAAAGTGGATTACCCCAAAGTTGGCCATCTTTTGAGAAATTATCTGGTGGCACACCAGCAACATGATAGGGTAATCTCTCTTGATCTAATTGAAAATATGTCGGATTAGCCCAAACATCGGATGAATCATATGAAACATAGATTGGCATATCACCAATAAAATGGACGTTTTTAGCATTCGCATAAGCTTTTAATTTAAAGAATTGTTCATAAGCTTTAAATTGTAAAAACTCATAGAATTTAATATCTTCTTTTAAGTGTTCCTTATAATAATTCAGTGTTTCTGGTTTTCTAAGTCTAAGATTTTCTTCCCATGTGTCCCAAGGTCTACCTTCATGATGACCCTTGAGTGCCATAAAAAGCGCATAGTCTGGTAACCATTTTCTTTCATCAAAAACAAATTGTTGAAACGCATAATCATTCATATTAAAACGTTTAAAGGCTTTTCTTAATACTAGAAATCTTTCATCATAAAGTTCTTTATAATCAACATAACGAGGACTATGAAAAGTTGCTTTAATCTCATCTTTTTGTAGAAGACCTTCTAAAACAAGCATATCTAAATCAATAAAATATGGATTATTTGCAAATGCTGAAAAAGTCTGATATGGTGAATCACCATATGAGGTTGGTCCTAATGGTAGAATTTGCCAATATGATTGTTCTGCTTCGTGCAAAAAATCAACAAATTCATAAGCTTTTTTTCCAAACGTACCTATACCATAAGGGCTTGGTAAACTGGAAATGTGTAATAAAATCCCCGTTTTTCTCATAATTTCTCCTTGACTTCTAAGACCACTGATTCATATGGTTTTAGGATAAGTGTGTCTTCATTTGCATGTAGTTTTTGATAATTAGATATGACTACATGCTCTATGTGATATGTGTTTAAATCAATGGTTTGTTTTTTTCTAGAGAATGAATGTATACATAGTAATATTTTTGCTTCATTTTTTCTTAAATAGGTTATATGATTTGGATTTTCTATATCTAAAAATGTTACATCACCATATGTGATTACATCATGATAAGCACTTTTTTTTCTAAGTGATATGAGCTTTTGATAATGATACCATAAACTGTTTTCATCTTTTAGGTTTTTATCAACATTCACTTTTTTATAATTAGGGTTCACTTTTAACCAAGGATTTTTGTCAGTGAATCCTGCAAAAAGACTAGCATCCCATTGCATAGGTGTTCTGGCATTGTCTCTTGAACTCATGCCTGCTTTTCGAATCGCTTTAACAGGATCGTCTGGTTCTTTTTCTAGGTGTCTGTAGTAAGCTGCGATACTTGAAATATCTTTAAAATCTGAGACATCATCAAAAGGATAATTGGTCATGCCAATTTCTTCACCTTGATAGATAAATGGTGTACCTTTGAGCATATGTAAAAGTGTCGCTAACATTTTTGCTGATTTTATAGGATATTTTCTATCGCCATATTGACTCATTAATCTAGGCTGATCATGATTTAACCAATTGAGTGGTAACCAGCCCTTGTTTTTAAAAGCTTCTTGCCAGGATAAAAAGACTTTTTTGAGTCTTAAAACATCTGTTTTTAAGTGTTTGGGATGACTGATTTCCCATAGATTATTACACCAGTTATGATCAAAATTAAAGACCATAGATAATTCATTTCGATCAAATCCGGCATATTTCAAACCCTCATCAATGGATGCTGCACCACCTACTTCACCAATGGTAAGAACATCTCTTTTTTGAAATACTTCTTGATTTAGTTTTTTCAAGTAGTCATGCACTTTTGGTAAGTTTGAAAACTTATACCAATCAAGTGGATATGGATCATCTGATACATCGGTATCTTCAAATTGTGCGCGATCTAGATGTGATACTGCATCTATTCTAAAACCATCGATGCCTAGATCTAACCAAGTATGCGCAATTTTGATCATTTCATCATGTACTTTTTCATTTTTCCAATTTAAATCTGGCATTTTACTTGAAAAGATTTTCATGAAGTAACTATCTGTTAAGTCATCATATTGCCATGCACTACCACCAAAAAAGGATCCCCAATTCGTTGGTTCTACTTTGTTGCCATCTTTGATTTTTCCCTCATGCCAAATGTAATAATCACGATAAGGATTATCTTTTGATTTTCTTGATTCTATAAACCATGGATGCTCATCAGATGTATGATTTAAAACAAAATCTAAAATGATTTTAATATCTAAATCCTTTGCTTTTTGGATGAGTTTTTTTACATCATCCATCGTCCCAAATTCTTTAGCGACATTAAAAAAATCACGAACATCATATCCGTTATCATCCATAGGTGAATCATAGAAGGGACAAATCCAAATGAGGTTAACGCCAAGATTAGATAGGTATTCTAACTTCTCTATAATACCATTAAGATCACCGATGCCATCACCATTGCTGTCTTTAAAACTTTTGGGATAGATTTGATATCCAATACGCTCCATCCACCACTTCTTTACCATCTTAACGACTCCTTTGTTACCTAAAAATATTGTATCATAGATGATACAAATAAAAAATAATGTTAGCGGTTTCACATTTTAAAGAAATGATATAATGATATAATGATTTTGGTGATCAATATGAATAAAATAGCTTTATGGCATCGTGCAAAATCAGAGTTCTCTTATGCCTATAACAAGGAGACATTGCACATATTATTAAGAACTGCAAAAGATGATGTTTTTTCAGTGGAACTCATTTACGGTGATCCTTTTGAATGGGATGGAGAAAAAGGCAAAGTTTTTTGGAAACATCAAAAAGAAACAATGATCAAAAGATATCAATCAGATGATTTTGATTATTATTTTATCGAAATTAAGCCACCTTTTTTACGGACAAAGTATGCTTTTTTCATCAAAGATTATGATGGAAAAACTTTTTTATTTGGTTCAAAACGCATCAAACCTGTTTTATCTGATGACGATTTATATGCTGTCTTTGATTTGTCTGAATATTTTAATTTCCCCTATTTAAATTATGAGGATTTACACCATACACCTCTTTGGGTTAAAGATACAGTTTGGTATCAAATATTTCCGGATCGTTTTTATGGAAAAAATAATCAAAGTACTTTAACATGGGGAAAATTACCTGTTAATAATCATGAAATTTATGGTGGAAACCTTCAAGGCATTATGGTCAAATTGCCTTATCTAAAGGATTTAGGGATTACAGGTATATATTTTACACCTATTTTTTTAGCACCTACTGCACACAAATATGATACAACCGATTATTTTCAAATTGATCCACAATTTGGTACCAATGATGATTTTAAAAAGCTTGTTCAAAAAGCACATAAGTTAGGTATCAAAGTCATGCTTGATGGAGTATTTAACCACTGTGGTTATGATCATCCATTTTTCCAAGATGTTGTTAAACATGGTGAACAAAGTATATATAAAGATGCTTTTTTCATCGATCAATTTCCTGTAGTTAATTTTCCTTTAGATGACAAAGGAAAACCTATCAATTATCATAAAGTGAAGTTGAATTTTAAGACATTCGCATTTACACCTCACATGCCAAAATGGCATACAGATCATCCACTTGTTAAAGCTCATCTTTTGGATGTCATTGAATATTGGATTAGAGATTATGATATTGATGGTTGGCGTTTAGATGTCAGTAATGAAATTAGTCATGATTTTTTAAGAGATATTAAAAAAAGATCAAGAGCCATTAAAAAGGATACCTTTATCTTAGGTGAAAACTGGGATAGTTCTATACCATGGCTCATGGGTGATCAATTAGATGCTGTCATGAACTATGATTTATCTTATCCATTATGGAAATATTTAGAGCACGCCATTGATTTATCTACCTTTAAAGATATGGTTATTAATTATCTTGCATATACACCAAAACATGTCATGGAAAACATGTTCAATTTGGTAGGTTCTCATGATACAGTACGTATTAAAAGACGTCTTAAAGATGATCCAAGACGTGTCAAATTAAGTTATCTATTTATGTTTTTGTCAGCTGGTGCTCCAAATATTTACTATGGGGATGAAGTTGGCTTAACCGGTGAACATGATCCTGATAATAGAAGATGTATGCTTTGGGATGAAAAAGACTTTGATCATGATTTCTTAGCTTTTACCAAAAAATTAATTGAACTCAGAAATACTTATGATGTTTTTCAAGCACCTGATTACCATTTTATTGATATAGATATTCTAGCATTTAAGAAACATTCAAAAAATCATACACTACTTGTCTTTATGAATGATGATAAAGATGTTGATTTAAACCTTCCAAAGGATCTAGAAAAAACGTATATCAATCTCTTTACATCAGAAAAGCTTTCACTTCATGATAAAATATCATTAAGACCTTATGAATTTTTAGTCTTAAAGGAGGTTTAATCATGAAAGCTACAATTCGTGATGTTGCAAAAAAAGCGAATGTCAGCGTATCTACAGTTTCTCGTGTTATTAACCAAAAGGGTTATGTACATGAAGAAACAAAAGTACTCGTGAATAAAATCATTAAAGAATTAGGTTTTATTCCAAATCAGTTAGCACGTTCTTTAACCAATAGAAGCTCTAAAATTATTGGTGTTATTGTTCCACACATTGGACCTTCCTTTTATGGTGAGCTTTTAGAAGGCATCGAATCTCAAGCAGCTGCTTATGGATATAAAATTATGTTTTGCCATACACAAGATGATCCTGACCGAGAATTAGAGTACTTAAAGTTCTTTGAACAATATAATATTGAAGGCCTTATTATCGCATCTAATTTTTCAAATAGAGATAAGCTTGCTGAACTTAATATTCCTGTTGTTACAGTAGATCACATCCTAGATGAAAATATTCCATCGATTACCTCAGATAATGTCAAAGGCGGAACTCTTGCTGCTAAAAAACTGATCGAAACTGGCTGTAAACACATTTTGGTTTTTAGAGGTCCTTCTTTCTTACTTACAACCATGGAACGTACCATAGGATTTCTTAATGAGTTAAAACATCATGATTTATATGCTGATATCTTTGATTTTGATTTAATTAATCCTGATTTTAAATTGATTGAAGAAATCTTAAAAAACAATCCACATGTGGATGGTATCTTCACGTTCTCAGATACACTCGCGTTTGCAACACTCAATATTTTACAAAAATTAGGTAAAAAAGTACCTAAGGATGTATCACTTGTTGGTTATGATAATACGCCTTATTCTAAATGGGTTACGCCATCTATAACAACGATTCATCAGTCCGTGAATTTCATGGGTAAGCAATCTTTTATCAATTTGACAAGACTTATTAGAGGTGTTGAATTAGAATCTTTACACGACATCATTGATGTTAGATTAATCGAAAGAGAAACCACAAAATAAAAAGTAAAACCGCTGGTTTTACTTTTTTTCGTATCTTATGACGATCCCTGATAATGGACCTAATTTTGGTTTGATATAATAATCAAACTGATTTTTTTTACCCTTGAAAGTCTTAAGCGGTAAGCCATTGTATTGATGACTACCATAATAAATATCTTTATCACTATTAAGTAGTTCAACGTATGTTCCTTCATATGGTACACCAATTTCATAAAAATCATGAACTTTAGGTGTCATGTTTAAGATAATGATTAACGTCTCATCATCACTTCTTCTAATGTATGAAAAAACACTTTGATTTTTGTCATCAACAACAGACCATTCAAAACCTTTTGGATGATGATCATATTGATAGAGTGCAGGATGATGTTTATAAACTTGAGCTAAATCCTTAAAATATCGGTTTGCTTTTTGATGAGCAGGGTAATCAAAGAGATGCCAATCTAATTCTTTTTGGAATGCCCATTCAGAAAATGATGCGAACTCTTGACCCATAAACAATAACTTCTTGCCTGGATGTGTCATCCATAAGGTTAAAAGTAAACGCCAGTTTGCAATTTTTTGAAAATAATCTCCTGGCATTTTATTAACGAGACTACCTTTCATATGCACCACTTCATCATGTGAAAAAGGTAGGATAAATTGTTCATTAAATGCGTAGACAAGGCCAAATGTGATCTTATCATGGTGATACTTACGATTGATTGGATCCTCTTTAAAATATCTTAGAACATCGTTCATAAAGCCCATGTTCCATTTATAGTTAAAGCCGATACCACCTTGATCAACGGGATGTGTGACATAGGGATAATCTGTTGAATCCTCTGCCATCAGTAAGATGCGATCATCCTTACCAAAGAGATGATAACTGAGTTGTCTAATAAAATTGATTGCATCTTGATTGACACCTTTATCTTTAGTTCCTAAATAATAAATGAGATTAGATACAGCATCAATACGATAACCATCGATATGGAAATAATCCATCCAGTATGTTAATGCAGATAACATAAAGCTGCGTGTAATACCCTTGGAAAAATCAAGATTATCTGTGCCCCATGTGAGATTTTCTCTTCGGTCTTGATCATCAAACTCATAAAGTGGTGTGCCATCAAAAAAGGATATGCCATGGGCATCTTTGCAGATGTGTCCTAGTACCCAATCCATGATGACACCAATACCAGCTTGATGCATACGATCTACAAAATACATAAAATCCTTAGGTACACCATATCTTGATGTTGTCGCAAAAAAACCTGTTCCTTGATAGCCCCATGAATCATCTAATGGATATTCATAAATTGGCATAAGCTCAATATGTGTGAACCCTTGATCTTTGACATAATCAATCAGTTCATCAACGACTTCGTTATAGGGCTTAAATTGACCATATTTACGTCGCCAAGATCCTAAATGTACTTCATAAATGAGTAAAGGTTCTTGATAACTTTTCTTTTTTTCAAAGAACCATTTTTGATCCTGCCACTGATAATCATAAACATCAGACACCTTAGATGCTGTGCCTGGTCTTACCTCTGAAAAATGTGCAAAGGGATCTGCTTTATAAAGTGTTCTACCATCAGGTGTATGGATTTCATATTTATATGTTTCCCATTCCAAGTTTAAAGGTATTTCAATGCGATAAAAACCCATGTGATGGATTTTAGTCAGCACATGCTTCCAACCTTCATATTGATTAAAGCCTGCAACGAGTCTTACTTCTTTGGCGTTTGGTGCGTATACTGTAAATTCAGTCGCTATAACACTACCTTTTTGATCTCTTATGAGATGTGAGCCCATCCATTCATGTAAAAGAGATGCTTGCCCTAGTAAGAACTCATTGACCATTTGGTCAGTAATCTGTCTCATCTTTTACCTCTCACTTTTTTATATGTACAATATAAATACCTGGTTCATCAACTATGATGTCTTTTGCATCTAATAATGTAGGTTGAGAAGGAAATATTAAGCTACCATTTTCAAGTGGTAATTTTTCAATCCCCTTATAATTTTTAATGTAATGAATCAAAATGTTTTTATCATCTTCTAATTTATATAAAAGCATATGATTTACTTTTTCAATAGACACATGCGATGTGTATGATGTTTTTCGATAAAGTTTGTATTTTTTTCTAAGCTTTAACAATTTCTTTAATTTAAAAACAGCTGGATCTTGTGGTTTCCATTGTATTTGATTAATCTCATCTGGTGCATTATACGAGTTTTCGACACCTTTTTTTGAGCGATAAAACTCTTGACCTGCGTGATAAAATGGAATCCCTTGTGAAATAGCTATTAAATGATTTGCAAAATCCTGTAAAATTTTAAAACTTTCTTGTTCATAACCTGTTGTTAATAACATCTTATCATAATATGTCATATTATCATGACATTCGACATAGTTAATTGACTGATTTGGACTGTCAAAAATCTGTGGTGAACCAATGATAACATCCATTGCTTTTTGAGATAAATGTTTATTACCCATGGTAAAACCTAAGCCTGGTCCGTGGAGTTCACCCTTCATTGTATTGCGATATGTATCATTAAAATGCGCAAACCCTGTAAATGACTTGTTATTAGGTATACTTGCTTTTTTAGTTTGTGGTAATTCACTTGCCATATGCCATCCTTCACCATAAAGCATGATGTTTGGATTGATTTTTTTTAAGGTTTTTTCAATATGAAGCATGGTGTCAATATCCATAAGCCCCATTAAGTCGAAACGAAACCCATCTATTTGATAGTTATTAACGAAGTGAACTAAACTATCTGTAATGAGTTTTCTGACCATGTAATTTCTTGTTTCTACATCATTACCACAATATGAACTATCGGTCATATGATGCTTATGATTGTGTCTGTAAAAATAGCCTGGGACGAGCTTTTCATATGGAAATGTTAAATGTTGATACACATGATTATAAACAACATCCATATTGATACCTAGCTTTAATTTATGTGCTTCATTCACGACTTTTCTAAACGCATTGATACGATCATAAGGATCTTCTGGGCTTTTAGCATACCAACCTTCCAGTGAAAAATATAAGCTAGGATTATATCCCCAGTTATAAAGATCTGTTTTATTGACGTCATCAACACCTTCAAAATCATAAACTGGTAACAATTGTAAATGTGTCATCCCTAATTTCTTAATGTAGTTTAAAACAGAGCCCTTAAGAAGATTGCTTCCTTCAGTCAACCCTAAAAATAAACCTTTATGAGGTACATCAAGATTGATGGTTAAATCTCTTACATGTCCTTCATATATGACTGCATCAACATAGTTTTTAAGTTTAATAGGTGTTGGATTGATAGGCTCTAATGCTTCGTAATCTATGACGTAAGCGCCATCTAATGCTGCACCTACTGCATAAGGATCTAAAACGTTAAAAAACTTATCAACAAGTCTTACTTCATAATGATATTTCTTACCTCTAAAATCACCACAAATCGTCACTGTATAAATAGGTTCTTGATAGACCATTGGAAATTTTTCATCATTAATCACGACAAACATTTCTTTTGCAACTGGTGAAAAAACTTGAAAAGTCGTTGCCTCTTTTGAGTAGATGGCACCTAAAGGTCCATCATATCTAAATCTTTCTTCAAATGCCTTTGATAAAGTAACAATCCCTATTTCTAGTGGATATTTTTGATGGTTAACGAAAATATGATCATCCAAATGAAGCCTCAAAGGCTCTTTGGTTCTAAAATATTGGTTATAGCCTTCGTTTTTAACCCAAAAAAGTTCATTATCTCTGATATGAATGTCATGTATATAGTCACAAGATTCAATACGTACTAGTTGAAATTCGTCGATGAATATTCTCATATGATATGTTCCTTTAGTGTGTCAATAATGATAGGTCTTTCGTCTAGTTGAATAATGCCTTTTTGAACAATGATATCTGATTCGTCATAAAAATTTGTGTAAACACCATCGTTTAAAGGTACCTTAATAGCTGTTTCATGTTCTAAATTAAAGATACCTAGTAAAAATTGATGTTGATATGTATATGACATCACTGCAACCTTTTCTTTGTGATGCATATGAAAATTTCCATGCATGAAAATTGGTTGTTTTTTGAGTGCTGCAAATCTTTTTATAATAGGTTCTATCGATGCATCATTATTCCAAGGTACTAAATCATCTTCAAATAAGCTAGGTTCTTTTGTGACTTGATGCTCTTCACCTGCATAAATAAACGGTGATCCTTTGAGGAAGAAATTTAAAGCAATCATTTGAATAAAGTGTGCTTCATCTCTAACCTTTGAGCGCAATCTTTTTTGATCATGATTTTCAAAGCTTCTGAGTTTAACATAGTTTCTTGGATAAGAAACATCTTGTCTTTCTATTTCTGATAGCCAGATTGGTAGCTTCTTTGGGTCTTCTAAATATGCTGTCATATGATCAAAAATGTCATAATCATAACAAATATCAAATGCTTGATACATTTCAGCATCACTGAAACAATCATAGCCCATATCTCTTAAATATTTGATAAATCCAGGATGCACAGATTCAGTGAGCCAAATCATATTAGGATTAATTTTTGATACTTTTTCTCTAGCTTCAAGCCAAAAATCAAGTGGTAGCAAAGGCGCCACATCACATCTAAATCCATCAACCATTTTTGCCCAATACATTAAGACATCGATTAAGTAATCCCATACACCACGATGTTTGAAATCTAAATCCGTAATATCGCTCCAATCACCTACACGATTAGCGAAATCACCATGTTCATTTTTATAAAACCACTCTGGTTTTTCAAAAACTAGTTTAGAATCTCTTGAAGTATGATTAAAGACAATATCAATCATCACCTTAAGCCCTCTTTTATGGCTTTCAGAAACGAGTTGTTTAAAGTCCTCAAGTGTCCCTAAATCTTCATGAATTTGATAGTAATCAAGGATTGAATAAGGACTTCCTTTTGATCCTTTACGTGCTTTTTTTCCAATTGGATGAATAGGTAAGAGATAAAGGACATCTGCACCTAAGTCTTTAATACGATCTAAATCATCGATGACACCTTGAAAATTTTGAGCTTTTGAATGCTGTCTAGGAAATACTTGATAAAATGTATATGTTCTTAACTTTAAATCTGTAGATTTTGCCATCCTTAAAACCTCTTTTACAGTATTATTTTGGTTAACTTCCAAATATCTCTATTGTAGTCATTAATTGTTCTATCTGATGTGAAGAATCCAGAATTTGCGATGTTCATTAATGACATCTTTAACCATTTTGAACGATCCTTATATGCTTCATTTGCAAGCTTATGAGCTTCTTTATAAGCGTTATAGTCTTTCATGACTAAGAAATAATCGCTGTTTAATAGATTATTTAAAATATAGTCAAAATGTTGTGGATTCGGATTGAGTCCTCTAATAAAGTTAAATACTTTTTGTAAACTTGGATCTTTTTCATAGATTTCTCTTGGCTTATAGCCATTATTTTGATAAATATGTGTCACTTCCTCAGCTGTTAAACCGAAGATAAAAGCATTTTCTCTACCTGCATAATCCACAATTTCAACGTTTGCACCATCCAAAGTGCCAATTGTAAGTGCACCATTCATCATAAATTTCATATTACCTGTGCCAGATGCTTCTTTGGTTGCTGTTGAAATCTGCTCTGATAAATCAGCTGCTGGCATAATGTATTCAGCATACGTTACATTATAGTTTTCTACAAACACAACTTTTAGTAAATCATTTGTTTCTTCGTCTTTATTTATGATATCTGCTGCTGTGTTGATCAGTTCAATGACTGCTTTAGCCATGTGATAACTTGGTGCTGCTTTTGCCCCAAAGATAAACGCATGTGGATAATAGGATTTTTTAAATCCTTCATCTGATTTTAAACTTAAATAGACATCAATGATGTGAAGTATATTCATAAGTTGTCTTTTGTATTCATGCAGTCTTTTTACTTGAATATCAAAAATCATGTCTGTTTCTAAACGAATACCTTGTTCAGCAAAAATACGGTCGCTTAATGCTTGTTTTTTTGCTTGTTTCATTAGATCAATTTCTTTAAGTGTTTTTTCATCATTGATAAAACCTTCAAGCTTTTTAAAACGCGTTAAATCTTCACGCCAGTCTTTGCCAATCTTTTCATCGATAATGTTTACTAATTCAGGATTTGTGTGAATCAGCCAACGACGATGCGTAATACCATTTGTTTTATTATTAAACTTATTTGGATAAAGTGTATAGAAATCCTTCATTTCAATGTGCTTTAAGATTTCTGTATGCAATGCTGCGACACCATTGATGCTAAATGATCCATAAATACAAATATGTGCCATACGTACATGGTTTTGACCAATTAAACCCATGAGATAAATTTGTTCCTTATTAAAACGTCCATCGGTTTCTAAGATACGTTTGAATCTACGATTCATTTCTTGAATGATTTCGAAAATACGTGGCAGTAAGTTTCTAAAGATACCAATATTCCATTTTTCTAAGGCTTCTGCTAAGATGGTATGATTTGTAAAGGCACACGTTTGTGTCGTAATTTGCCATGCTTCATCATATCCGATATGTTCCTCATCCATTAAGATACGCATCATTTCAGGTATTACAAGTGTTGGATGTGTATCATTAATTTGGAATGTATAATACTTATGAAAATCTCTCAAATCTCTACCTAAACGCACATGTTCATTGAATGCAGCTTTAACACCTGCTGCACTAAATACATATGATTGCATCAAGCGTAAGGTTTTCCCTGATTCTGTTGAATCATCTGGATATAAAACGTCTGAAATATTTCTTGTCGTTTCAATATAGTCAGGTTCTTGTATTAATTGTTTATCGCTTGGTTCAGTTGCCCAAAGTCTTAAGTTTGTGACAACACCATTTTGATCTCCAACGACTTTCACATCATAAGGCACAGCTTTGATCCAAACTGGATTGATAAGCTTTGTATGTTCAACATAGCCAAATAGAGGAATATCAATCGCTTCCTCTTCTTTTTTAGTTTCCCAAATAAATGGTTCGTTTAACCAAGGGTCTTTATGTTCGACTTGACGATGGTTTTTGATTTCTTGAATGAAAAATCCATGTTGATAGCGTAAGGAATTACCATAAAGTGGTAATCCTAAAGATGCTGCAGAATCCATAAAGCATGCAGCAAGTCTACCTAAACCACCATTGCCTAATCCTGCATCTGTTTCAGCATGTTCGACTTCATTTAAGTCTATGCCTAAATCCTTAAACGCTTCTTTAACAACATCATAGTGTCCGCTATTTTGAAGATTATTTGTTACAAGTCTTCCCATCAGGAATTCCATGGAAAAATAAATCGTTTTCTTTAGATGATGCTTTTCAATATAATTCACAGTATTTTGACTTGCTTGTTCTAAATCTTGATTTAAAAGCTTTGCAAGTACTGTATAACGCTCATAAACAGTAGAGTCATTTAAATCCTTATTAAACGTTGTTTTTAATTCATGCAAAAATACCTTTTTAAAGGTCTCTTTATGTTCAAAAGTTGTATTCATATGTCTGCTCCTTAAAATAATATACATTATTATTTTATCATCTTTTGTGCTTTTTTAAGTTATGGCATCGTTTTCATAAATAACAAAAGGGTGATTTTTCACCCTTTTGTTGCCCCAGCCATAATACCTTCGATAAGGTATCTTTGAAAAAGCATATAAAGTATTGTAATTGGTATACCAACCATAAGTGCACCAGCAGCAAATGCTGAGTAGTGAATGTAGTTGATATCATTAATAAACTTAAATAAACCAACTGCTAAAGTCCATTGCTGAGTAATATCATAATCAGCACCAGCCCATGCGGGTTTAAATCTTAAAAGATAGCCTGGAAGCATATAATCCATCCAAGGTCCCATAAACATCGAAACTGCAACGAACGTTAAGATTGGCACAGCAAGTGGCAAAATTATTCTAAAGAAAATTTGTAGCTTAGATGCGCCATCAATCATCGCAGATTCATCTAAATCCTTTGGAATCTGAGATAAGAATCCTTTAATGAGCCATAGATTACCTGGTATGCTACCGCCGATGTATAAAATTGAAAGTGCTCTAGGCTGACCTAGTAGTCCAAACTTCCAGAATAATACATACATTGCGATAAGCCCCATAAAGGATGGGAATGCTTGAAGCACTAAAATAGCTAAAAGTCCTGCTTTCTTACCCTTGAAGCTAAATCTAGCAAAGACATAAGCAGCACCGGTGATTAGTATTGTACCTACAAACATGTTAATAAGTGCAATACTTAATGTGTTCCAATACCATCTTGTGAAATTCGTTTCATCAAATAGATATCTAAATGCTTCCCAGTTTGGATTGTCTGGCCATATTTTATTTGGAATATCAGATCTCAAATTAGAGAATGCCATACCAAAAATATAGATGACTGGCACTATGACAACAACTGCAACAAGTGTAATCTGTCCATAAACGAAAATTCTTTGCATGAAATTACCAAAGCTAAAGACTTGTCTGATGGCTTCTTTTGAGACATTACGTCTTTTTTCCAAATGAGCATAATGAATAAAACCATAAACAGGAATAAGTCCTAGTAACCCAGGCATAATGCCTTCATAGCCACGTTTAGAAGCATATTCAACAACAGTGCCTTGATGAATGAGTAAACCTAGAATTACAAGGAATATCGCAATCATTGTTTGCAATAAATTGTTAGATAAAGCAGCATAAGCGAGCATCGTGATAGGAATCATTATAATGTAGAATCCTAATAATAAGCCTCCATATATTAAAATACGTTTGCCTAAGATGTCTGCACTATATAAGTGCTTCATTTCTCTAGATTCTGTTTCTATACGATGTTCTAGATTTGCTACATAATAATTTCCATAAAATGGAATAAATGTAATGGCACGTATTTTTCGGCCTTCATGTCCTTTTTTAGTTGCAACATCATAAAGTGTGCCTTGATTAACCCATATAGCAACGAAAACAATATATGAAATAAGTATATAAGTAAATGTCATGTCCTTAATCCTCCTGGAATGCTCTTGTTCGAGATAGGTTCCATGCTGTGATTGAACCAACAAACAAGAAGATCAAGACAGAGAATACAGAAGCCATGTTGAAGACGGAGTAGTCAACGGTTAGTTTATACATCCATGAAATCAAGATGTCTGTATCACCTGCAAATCCACGATTGGCAAAACCATTATTTGGACCACCTTGTGTAATAAAGTAGATGACCCCGAAGTTATTAAAATTACCTGAGAATGTCATGATTAAAATCGGTGCTGTTGAGTATAAAACAAGCGGCATTGTAATCTGAGATATTTTTTGGAATCTATTTGCTCCATCAATATCTGCAGCTTCATAAAGTGTTTGATCGATTGCAGTCATAACACCCGTCATTAAGGCCATAAAGTATGGAAATCCTAACCAAATGTTGATGACTATTAATGAAGTACGTACAAAGGTTGTGTTAAATGGATTACTAAACCATTGAACATTTTCATAACCTAAATATAGCAGTTTTTGGATACCTTCGAGTGTTTGATACTCTCTACCTAGTAGTCCTAAATTAATCAAAATGTCATACATACCAATATCTCTTAATAATTGGTTGATAAATCCAAACTCATTAAACATAACAGAAAATACCATTTGTGATAATAATGCTGGAATCGCCCAAGGTAAAATTAAGATGGTACGCCATAGTTTTCTAAATACAACTTTCTCACTGTTAAGAATGAGTGCTTGGAAGAATCCACCAAAGAATACAGTGAATGTTGAGAATATAGCCCAAACAATCGTCCACCCTAAAACACGCCAGAAAGCCTGACCAAAGGATGCGCCTAATCCTGATGTAAAGTTAAAGAGTGCAAAGAAGTTTTTTAACCCTACCCAGTCGAAAGTATTTTCCATGGATGCATTACCCTGAATACTTGTAAATGCCATAATAAAGCCAAATACAATCGGCATGATGGAAATGAAGCCTAAGACAAATAAAGCTGGAGATAAAACTATATATTCAAAGCTTCGCTCGTAAACATCCTTGAAATATTTAACATCAGATAACACTTTTTCTTGTTTTCTCTTAGCTTCGCTTACGCGATAAGCATCAATAATACCCCATATTGCAAAAATTGAGAAGAATAAAGATAAGATGATACCAATCAAACCTTCAAGCATCAGCATTGTAGATACGTGCCCTCGAATAGGCACTTCTTCTAATGGTTGAGCTGCTGGCATATTAAACATTGTGTTTGCCGAAGATGCATTACCAATCATTGCATCATAAAGTGCCATGTGACCTGTATAATTGACCTTATCGGTTGTACCTAAGGTGTAAACTGCCCAGTAACCTCTTACAAATAAACCTGCTTGATCATAGAAAAAATCATCGAATTCAGTTTCAAATGTTTCTTTAATCTCCGGGTTAAGCTCAAAATAAGTACGAATCATGAGTCTCGTCATGTCACTTCTCGTGTATCCATACCAAGTAAATGAATATGTATTTTTCATGGACTGTCTAAACGCTACAAAAAATGGTGTTTCTTTGTATTGTAAACGTGCTGAATTATAAATGAGTCCCGGTTCAAAATACTCATAAATCTCACCGTTTAACACATAAATCGGTCCAGAAACCTGAATTCGTGTTGATGGCATATTATCAATAACTTCTCCGGTTAAAATGTTAATCAATTTTAAGTTTATGCCATCAAGATTAGCTCTAACATAATACACACCAGAATTACGATATATTTCTCCATTTTTATTAAATGTAAGTAGTCCTGTTCTATTATCTCTTACGTTAGCTTCATTGAGTTCACCAGTTAACACGGATGTTTCGACATATTCTTTTTTGTTTGACCCGTCGGCTAAAGTGACATTTCTTTCAACATAATATATGTCATTTTCATTATCATAAAATAAATTTTGTCTTCTTACAATGTGAATCTTACCTTCGTCATTAAATGTTTCAGCTAAGAATGTTTCTTTTGAATCAATATTCGTATAAATAATTGGATTATTTTCTTTTAAATCTTTTGCCATGAACTCAATGAACAATGATTCTGTTAGATTTTCTTGTCCACCAATTTCAGCTAAAAATTGATTAAATGGTGCATAGTTGACATTGTCAAATATATAATCCGGCATAAAGCTATTTGTATACCATGTATCACCAAAGTTTTTACCAATCATTTTGTCATATGCATTCGTTTCTTCAAAATAACGACTAGTGGCAAGTTCGATCGTAATAAATCCAGCGAAAAAAACAAAAAAGAATAAGGCCTTTAAAAATTGCCCATTAAACAATTGCCCAAGTCCCCAAATGAGACCTGAAAAAATTGCTTTGATGATGCTTATTACTTTCATCTTGTCCTCCGTAAATAAACTAAATGAGGGCGGCAATTAAGTTTGCCGCCTTCAACATAGTTCAATTTAAATAAATATTTCAATAGATTTAAGAAGCTAAGTTAGCGCGTGTGCGATATCCTTGTTCAGCTTCTTGAGCTGCTGTTGTAATGTTAGCAGTTGTGTTCCATACTTGTTGCAATAATGTTTCACCTGGTCCCCAGTAATAAGTTACTTGAGGAATTGTTGGCATTGGTACTGATGAGTTTAATTGCTCAGCCATTGCCATTAATAGTGAATCTTCATTAACGCCTTCAATGTTTTCTAATAATTCAGACTTAAGCGCTGGTAATTTACCTTTGTATTCATATTGTAATTGCATTGCAATGTCAGAATTTAAGAATTCAACAAATGCGATTGCTTCTTCTTTATAATCTGAATACTTGTAAACTGCAGCCATCATAGCGCCTGCAAATGTTTGAGTTGCATTGCCGTTAATGGTTGGCATTGGAGCAACAGCATAATTTAAACCAGCGTTTTTATATGCTTCATGGTTCCATGGACCAGCGATAACGTAAGGAATTTCACCTTGTTCGAATAATGAACCACCAGCAACTGAGTTATGTGAACCATTACCAGTTGTTCTTGGTTTTAACTCATTTCTAATCCAAGTTAATGCAGCAATTGCTTCTGGAGTTTCAAAACCAACTGCAGATGGATCGTCTAAGTTTTCACCAAATGGATAGAATCCAAATGCTGAATAAATAGCTTGTGTGAAGTAACTATCTGCCCAATGGCTTGAAGTTCCTAAGTAGAATACACCTGGATCAGCAGTAGCATTCCAAACATCAGCTGCAGCAAATAAATCTTCAAATGTAGCAGCTGGAGTTGTAATCATATCTAAGTTATAGAATAATCCAACTGATTCAATAGACATTGGTACAGCATATAATCTTTCAACAGCATTTGGAGATGCTGGGTCGAATGATTTAGCACTTTCATCATATGATAAAGTTGCAATGCTTAAGCCTAGTTCATGAGCTCTAGCTTCTAACTTCGTTTTAGTTGCAGTTGGAAGCGGATAAACTAAATCTTCTAGAACAGCTTGTGCTAAGTGGTCATGTGGGAATTGGAATACGTCAGCACCATTTCCTGAAGGACCGAATGTTTTTAACATTTCACGAGCGTCTACAGAGCCATAATGTTCGTGGTTAACGATAATATTTGGATATACTTTATTGAATTCTGCAATGACAGCTTCCATGTATTCGCCAGCTTCATCGTCAATCCATACAGTAATACTTGTCTTTTGAATGATTTGATCACCAAAATCGATTCTTTGACCATTATTTGAAGGTTCAGTTGGAACAGATGGATCAGTTGGAGTTGTATCTCCTTCTTTACACGCTACTAAACCTAATGATGCGAATAATACTATCGCGATTAATAATAATTTTTTCATGGCGTGCCTCCTTAAGGTTTAACAACTCTGAAGGTGAATTTTTCTTCAGTGATGTTACCCCATCTATCAACAACTCTTAACATAATGACATAATCGCCTTCAGTTCTTGTATCTAATACAGAGAATTCTCCTTTAGGTACATAAACGAATGGAGTGATTTCGCCATCACGGTCATCGATAACTCTAAATCTTGGGAATAAGTTTGGATCAAAAGGTTGTCCCCAAGCAACAGTAATAATTCTTTCAGCTTCAACTTTATCTACGATACCGGTTGGCGAAATAAATGTTAAGACTGGTTTAGAAGTATCCATGCTAACAGCTAGTGATGCAGCTAAGTTCGCAGGAACTGTTGGTGCAACACGGTCTGGAGCAGCATATTTTTCAGCTGGAGCATCAATATCAGCCCAAGCTTCAACTTCATCTTCAATCGTAATAGCAGTTACGTTATTTGGAACAATAAGCTTACGATTTGAAGCGATAAATTCTTCATTTGCCCAGTCGCCACGTGTCCATTTGTATTCATATGTTGTGAATGGATCAGTAACAGATACTGTGAATGTTAAAGTATAAACATTGGTTGTACCAACTTGAGTTGCTTGATAATCAACTGCATTTGGTGACCAACCTTGCATACTACCTGCAATACTTAATACTGCTTCAACAGGTGTATTCGCTGGAACTGTAACTTCGATTGTAACATCTACATCAACAGCAACGTCTAAAGTTTCCGGGAAGTTAGTTTCAAAGAAAATTTCATAATCCTTAGTATTGTCTAATGCTTCACCTAAGATAACAACAAATGCATTGATTGTTGCATTAGATTTAGCAAAGTCAACACGTTCGATATCTAGTGGTTCACCATAGGTGTCTACACCAGTCATTTCACGAACTGTAAACCATGATTCTACTTGTGCAACAGCTGCAGCTTGTTCTTCAGTTGTTGTAGCTTCAGCATAAGGATTTGTGACTAATTTAGAAGTTTTAACAATAATAGTTGTTGGATCAACAGCATATGTACCTGTCTTATCATCATTGTTAAATTCAATAAGTCTAAATGAGAATGCTTGAGTCACGAAATCAGTGTTATCGTTATACCAAACGTTATCATTAGCTGTATAAGCATCTCCCTTGCTTAGCACATAAGCAACACCTGTATCACCAAGAACTGGTGTTTCAGGTAATGCTGCAGATAAGTTAACATCGCCAGTTTTCTTTGTAGAATCATCGCCAGCATAGATGAGTAATCCTGCATTTGGAGATGAAGCACTTAACATAGCAACCTTAACAATTGAACCATCTGATGCTTTACCACCATCTTCAAATACTTGAGCTGGTGATGCCCAACCTGGTTCAGTAAAGCTTGTCCAACCATTCCATGCATGCACACCAAGTGTTTCTTCATAATTTCCTGTTGGATCATAATACACTAAAAGCATATTATAAGCAGCTGGATCAGCTACGAAGAATGCTGATGCGTTTGGACCTGCTGTATCTAAGCCTTCAAATACGTAAACATGAACTGTTTCGTCTTCGACTAAGATATCACCAAAATTAATATCAGCAGTGAGTTTGTTTTCCCACCATTCTTTGCCTGCTTCTTGGAAATAAACGATACCAGCTAAACTACTGCCAATTGCGATATCATTATATTCGAAGTAAACACCAAATTCGTCAGTTCCATCAACAGCAGCTTTTGTTGTGAAAGGTGCAGTCCATGTGAAGAAACCAACGTCAGTGTAATCGCCATCCCATTTTTGGAAGTGGATGACTAAATTCCCTGTACCAGCAGCAAACGATCTAGTTCCTAAGAACCCGAATGCTGATGCTAAAAGGATTAAAGCTAATAACACTTTCTTCATTTCTTTCCTCCTATAAATTTAAAGATGTTATTCATCCTTGCAACATCATCTTATCATATATATATGAAAAATGTAAACGCTTTAGTCATGAGTGCATTATGCAACCGTTCTCTTTTTGAAATCGCTATCAAAAAATATGATAAATCATATATTTGCATGATATAGTTATATTGAAGAGGAGGTATGAAGTTACATGAAAAAAATAGTCATACTGATGATGTTTGTTCTTTCTATATTTACATTAGGACTAACATCTAAGGCAAATGAACTGCCAACAACACTCGTGATACATTATTATCGATATGACGATAATTACACTGGTTTTAACATGTGGGTTTGGGAAAATCAACCCGTCTCAAGAGATGGCATCAAGCATGATTTTGATGTCAATCAAAAGGATGAGAAAGGTGTCTATTATGAACTTGATTTAGCATCTGATTATCCTGGTGCTACACGTATTGGTATTATCATCAAACAAGGAGAATGGGATGGTTACCGTGAAATTGGTGGCGATCGTTTTATTGAATTATCTGAAGTTGAGGTTATTGGAGGCGTTGGTCATGCTTATTTTGTAGAGCAAGATATCAACATTGGTCTTTCAGAAGCAGACCTAGAAAATAATATACCTGACTACAGAGAAAAGATTTTAACTGTTGCCTTTGACAAGGATCAACGGATTCAAGCAAACTTAACTCATATTCCAACGGGATATGAAGTCTATGAAAATGATACATTAAAACTATCTAGTACAACCACACCAACAAGTAAGAATTTACTCATTACTGTGCCAGGTGTTGATATTTCTAAAACATATACACTCAAGGTGATGTTTGAAAGTGAAAATATCGCAGAAAAAATAGTATCTCTACAAAATTTATATGATACAGCTGCATTTGAAGATTTATATACTTATGATGGTACGCTTGGTGTAAGTTTTGAAGACGAATTTACCATTTTTAGATTGTGGGCACCACTCTCAAGTGCTGTTTCATTAAATCTATATCATCAAGGTCATCCAATGTATAACGATCAAGGTGTTGCTAACGAAGAAAAAACACCTTATCAAGTTGAATCTATGTATAAAATTGAAAATGGCGCTTGGGAAGTTAAGCTTACTGGTGATTTAGATTTTAAATATTATACATTTAGTGTGACGAATAATAATGTTACCCATGAAGTCACTGACCCATATGCTTACTCAACTGGAGCAAACGGTCAACGTGGCATGATTGTTAATTTCGATGAAACGAATCCTTCAGGTTGGACATATAATAGTCGTCCAAATACGATACAAAATCTCACAGATTATATTGTATGGGAACTTCATGTAAGAGACTTAACTGCTCACAGTTCATGGCAAGGTACTCCAAGTTACCGTGGCAAATTTATGGGACTCACCGAAGGTGGTACGAAGTATACACATACAAATGGTGTGACTGTAACAACCGGTTTAGATCATATTGATGAATTAGGTGTTAATGCTGTTCAACTCCTTCCAATCTTTGATTTTGGCTACGTGGATGAAATCCAAGTTGCTTTAAATCCAAATTATCAAAATGTCTTTAACTGGGGCTATATGCCATATCACTTTAACACTCTAGAAGGCTCATATTCAACCAATCCATTTAATGGTAGAACTCGTATAGAAGAGTTTAAACAAACCGTTATGGCATTCCATGAAAGAGATATTAGAGTCATTATGGATGTTGTTTATAACCACACAGGTGAATCAGAAGGTTCTAACTTCCATAAAATCGTCCCTGGCTATTATCATAGACTCACCTCTACTGGTGGATTCTCAAATGGTTCTGGTACAGGAAATGAAACTGCTTCAGAACGTTCTATGATGCGCAAATTTATGGTTGATTCAGTTAAATTCTGGGCAACAGAATATAATTTATCAGGTTTTAGATTCGACTTAATGGCACTTCATGATTATGAAACAATGAACGAGATTCAAGCGATGCTTGAAGAAATCGATCCAACCATTATCGTTTATGGGGAACCATGGAATGGTGGATCAACACCACTTCCTCAATCAATAGATGCAGGTAAAACAAACATCAAAAATATGAATCTTGTTGGTGCATTTAATGATATCACAAGAGATGCAGTGAAAGGTTCTGTCTTCCAAGCATCTGAAAAAGGATGGATTCAAGGTAATAGCTCAGATTACAATGTTCAAGGCATTAAATATGGTATTTTAGGTGGTATTTCTCATTCATCCTTGACAATGATTGATGAATGGCACTTAAATCCAAACCAAACAATTAACTATGTCACAGCACATGATAATAATACACTTTATGATAAGCTTCGCTTAACAGGTATCTCTGTATCTAACTCGCCAAGATATCAAATTCAAGCAAACGCGATCGTACTTACCTCACAAGGTGTACCATTCTTACATGCTGGTGTTGAAATGATGCGTTCTAAACCCTTACAATCAGGTGGCTATGATCACAACTCTTATGAGTCTCCAGATTCAGTGAACCAATTAAGATGGGATAGAAAAGCACAATACGTCAATGTCTTTGAATACTATAAAGCACTCATTGAGATTAGACAAACATTTAATCACTTTAGAATAGATAACGCAAATGATATTAGAAATCGTGTCACATTCTTAGATACCAATGCTGGTAATGAGGCGATTGCTTATAAGATTAGTGGTTTAGCAGGAGAACCTGAAATCATCGTTATGCATGCAGGTAATCCAAGTTCAGGTTTAGCACGTGTGAACTTAACTGCTGGAAAGACATATAAATTATTAACATCTGATGTTGCAAACATGAATGGCATTGAAATTATATCAGATGCTGCATTTGCACCTTCAAATACATCGATAATTTTAGTTGAAGTGATGGATCCTTCTATCACAATTACAGCACCTGTTGTTACAGTAGCTAAAGGTGCAAGCTTTGATCCTGCATCTAACGTCACTATTCATAACGCATCTGTAGAAGTTTATTACTCAAATTACTTTGATACCAACACACCAGGTCTTTATACGATTACTGTTGCAGTTAAAGAAACCTATGGTCAAGTTAATTATTATACTTATCAACTGGATGTCATAGGCAGAAGATTTAATGTTGAAGTTAAAGCAGGAGGTGAATCATGAGAAAATTTATATTAATGATAGCTTTCTTACTTTTTACATTAGGACTTGTAGCTTGTAAAGACGATAATGATCCAACACCGATTGTGATAGCTGATTTTTCAGTCTTAATTGTTGACGAAGTCGTCACTTTTAATACCATTGATACGTTTGTTGTGATCGAGGATGAGATTACTTCAATCGATGATTTAAATGAAATCGTCGCATCACTTTCTGGTCATATTTATGAACAACATAAAGATGATATTCGATCAAAAACATATGTATTAACCATTTATTTATATCCAACTCAAGAAGCATATGAGCTAGAAGCGAACGATTATGGTTATATCGCTTATTGGATCAATAGAAATCTTGAAACACCTGGTTTATCACTACATCAAAGCTCCATTATCTTTGCTGAATAATTGCTAATAACATGAAAAAAAAGAACTTCACTATCATGAGTGAGGTTCTTTTCGTTTTGATGAAAGTACTTATTATTTAAATGCTTTTTTACCGTTAACAAGCATGTTAATCATCGTGCTAATGCCCATCCCAAATTGGAAAAACACAGGTGAGAATGTGGGCTCTATAAAGCCAATAATAAAGCTTAGTAATGCTGGAATACCCATAGTGTAAATCAAAAACTTTAATGAATCGATATACTTAAAATATGTAGAAAAACCAAATCTAAATAACTGCATCACAAGTGACAATAATAGTAAGAAAACGAGGTTCAAAGCGATACTTATGAATGTATTTGTTAAAACCGTGTAAAAGACAATATAAGCACCAAATGATCTTTCTAAACTTTGTCCAAAATCGATAAATGCTAAAGCTTTATCATCGGTTTGCATTAAGTTGATGGACCTAAAATTTAAATCTTCTTCAAAACCAGAGTAACCATATCCAACCATGGTTGCCCCTTCGCCATTTGTATAGACAATTTGATCAGTGAGTAAGTAAACCTGTTTCTTTGTTGTATCAAATGTATCTGATTGATAATTGATATAGTAGATTATGCCATCATGTGTAAATATATAGGATTCATCTATTGTGCATTCAAGTTTTTGATTCCTTATATTGCACGTTTCAGGTAAAACCCAATCTGGGGTTTCTTCTCTAAAACTTTCCTCAATGAAATCAAGCCTCCAACCTTGTTCTTGAACAATTAAGTAATTAAGTGGAAAGACAGCAATCAGTCCTAATAAAATGAAATAAATGATATACTTCCAAAACTTATCCTCAAGCTTTTCAAACATCTTGGAAAATTGAAAAGATGTTTTAAAAAATCTCACTAAAAACATTAGATATAATCTCCAATCAATGCTGAATCAATCTCTAAGATAAGTGTTTGATAAGGCTCTAACGTCGTACTTCCGTAGATAATTTTTAGATGTGGTAAATCAATTTCTATTGGGCTGCTAGATAAATTATGAAGTACAAGAACTGCTTGTTCGATGGATTCGTACTGATAATGTCTCACATAACCTTGTAGATTCGAATTACCCTCTTTATAGGGAGCAAAATTGCTACCATACATGAGTGCAGGATTATCTTTTCTAATTTGAATCATCTCTTTATATTGGTTAAATAGAGATGCATTATCGGTCATTTGTGTCGCCAAACTAGGTGTCATATCATTTGATCCATCGCTTGGTAACCAGGTTGTAGTAATGGCTGAGTCTCCCCATAAGAATGGTTGTCTTCTATACTCATCATAAACGACACCATATCCAGGGATATTGGTACCTTCATATCGATACCCTTTCATACCTAGTTCATCACCATAATAGATAAACGGACTACCGGGTATGGTTAATAATACACGCATAGCTTGGGCAAGCTTTAAAGCACCATTCGTACCTTGAAAAGCTGACATGGATGCAACACGATCTAAATCGTGATTCCCAATAAATGGAGCATCGATAAAGTCTGGATTGAAAGCTCTAAATGCTTGATAAGCTCTACTTAAATTAGATGCTAATAAGAATCTTGAATTTCCAAATCCTACTTTGTCCCATATAGTCATAGCAGCGTGGAAATTAAAGACACTATCAGAGCCAATAAAGTAATCAGCTACTGAGTTATAATTATAATCAAACACTTCAGAAACGATGTAAGCATTGGGGTAATTATTTTTAATATGTGCATTTAAGCTTAAAAGTAACAGTGAATTATTCAGTGTCGCATTAATGCCTTCAAATAGATGCTTAGCAGCATCAATTCTAAAACCATGAACGCCCATTTCTAAATAAAAATCCATAATGTTTTTAACTTCTTCAACCACAGCAGGGTTATTAAAGTTTAAGTCCTTCATACCGCCCACAAATGATTCAAAGGCTGTATTACCATTCCATACATAATAATCTCTATACTCACTTTGAGTAGATGCTTGTGCTGAAACAAACCAAGGATGTTGATCAGATGTATGATTGATGACTAAATCGATGACAACTTTTATGTCTCTTTCAAGTGCTAAATCAATGAGCTCTTGAAAATCTTCTAATGTGCCATAATCTGGATGAATATCATAGTAATCAGTAACATTATAGCCATGATAACTTGGTGATGGATTAATGGGTAGTAACCATAATGCAGTAATACCTAAATCTTCAAGATAATCAAGTTGCTCGATAATACCTTGAATATCACCAATGCCATCTTGATTAGAATCTGCAAATGATCTTACAAAGATTTGATAATATATGTCGTGCTGAGGGTTTACTTCATTTAATTTTATAGTAGGTTCTGTAGGTATTGTTGGTTCTGTTTTTGCTTCATCACATGCTATTAAACCTATAGCAAGTAATAGCATCAAAAAAATATATAATAACTTCTTCATTAGAGTCCTCTTTTTCTCATGTATTCTGATTTGCCTAAATAATTGTTTTTGCCTTGTACTTCTTCTAAATCAATCATTTTTGTTTTAAATATAAAATCATGAATGGTTCTACTTGTTCTTTCATTGAGTGCGAAATAACAAATCACTAAATAAATACCAAATGTCAAAATACTTAGACCTAATTTAAAAATATCTCTGCCAAAAATACGCCAAAGTGGTAAATCTTTACCATGTGTATCAACAACTTTAATCTTTTGGACACGCTTTCCAAAGGTTTGGCCATTTGAAAAAAGATAAGGTAAAAAATAAAACCCTATAAATGCTGTGCCGATTAAAACATGTGGCAAATATCGCCAAATGACTCCTAAAAACGTTGACAATATAACGACAAGCATAACGCCTGAGGTATCGATTGCAAATGCGCGTATGCGTTTTTCAAATGATGGTACCATATTTTATACACTCCTTAATTTTATCTATCATAATTATACCATATTAAAAACTATGAAACCGTTTTTAATCGGAATCAAAAAGGCCAAATTTTGGCCTTTTATGCTTGAATGGAAATGATTTCTATCATTTCATCAAATTTTAATAAAACTGTGTCGTGAAGCTTCGATAATACCACAGGTAGATTGATATCAAAATGTGTATGCGTTTCTGCTTGTTTTCGAAGAACCGCTTCTAAAACATCTCTGATAATAATGCCTGTATCAATGATATCATCACCATCAATAAATGGATTATCTGTTTGGTCAAAAACATATTCGTTTGTAGCAACCACATAATATTGATTAGGATCAATGGTTCCTAAGCTCAATCCTTGCTCATAAACGACTGCTGAACCGCTTGCACCATTTTCAATAAAATCAATAATGATAGATCCTTTTAAGCGTGCTGTTTTTACTTTATTATCAAATGGGAAAATATCATATAAAGTTGCTACAGTAATGTTTTGATTTTGCTCTAAACTTGACCTTGTGCCACCAAAATTGTGCAATCCAATCGCTGCCTCGCCTGATACTCTAATGAGTTCTGCCATATAGTAAGTTAATTGATCTCTTGAATATGTTTCTTTGGATTTGATGATGACTTCATTTAATAAGGGCTCAACTTGATCATAATAATAGCTAATTTTAGCATCTATGATAGCACTTTGTCCTGATAATCTTGCATCAGAGCTTGCTGTTAAATTTTGTGCTTGATAATTAATAACTTCTCCTGTTGTGCTTAAGTTTAATGTAACTTTACCAACAGCTCTACCATTTGAGCTTGATTGAATGACAGGCATATCAACACCAGTCCTTGCTTCAAAACGGACATAATTTTGGTGAGAATGACCATTGAATGTTGCATCGACTCTTGATTGTCCAGTAAGTGCACCTATCCCTTGATTCGTATAATCTGAAGACCCATGAATAACAGCTAAAACAATATCGACATCATGATTTACCCTAAGCTCTTCAGCGTAGTATCCTGTCCAATAAATAGGATCTTGAAATTCATAATCTTCAACCATCGCAGTTGCGATTGATGGTTCTAGTCCATAACCCATCGTGCCGATGATACCGATTTTTATATTCGCTTTCTCAATAATTTGATAGGCATCAATAAAATCAGGACGAATGGTTGTGTCTTTATAAAACACATTTGCACCAAGCAAAGGAAAATTTGCTTTAATGCCTTCATAGGATGGATCAAAGTAACGTGTTACTTTATCTAAGCTCCAATCAAATTCATGATTACCAATGGTAAAGCTATCTAATTGCATCGCGTTTAAGATATCAATCGTTGATTCGCCATAAAAGTAGTTAGATAATAGTGAACCTTGCAAGATATCACCACCAGCAATGAAGATGGTGTTGTTTGGGTTTTTAGTTTTTTCATCCAATATGAGATGACCAATTGCAGATAAACCCATATATTGCCCATCTTTTAAAATAGCGCCGTGTGTATCATTAATATAGAAAATATTGAGATGATCAATCACTTCACTAAAGACTTCTATGTGAATGGTAACTCGCGTTAAATTCCCAGAACTATCTCTAATCTCATATATAACATCATAAATCCCTGGCGTTTCATAATCTACACTCGATTGATCGATATTAATATGCTCTGTAATATTGCCATCTTTGTTATCGAAAGCTGTGATTCCGTGACTTAAATGAGGGAGTGGATCTCCTATGAAATAGGTTAAGTTTGATGCTCCAATAATCACAGGACTTATGTTATCTACTTCAATATTTTCTAGGACAATGACAATCACTTTAACAAAGCTTTCATTGCCACTTAAATCCTTTGCATAGTAGTAAAGATCATAAATCCCTGGCGTTTCTAAATCAACTAATGAGTCATCAACAATGATGCTTGAAGTAACATCACCATCTATTGAATCGATGGCTTCGATACCGTCTAAATAGTTAGGTGTGTCATCACCTATAGTATATGTAATATTTTGATAGCCGATTAATGCTGGTGGTGCAAAATCAGTGACACTTTCTTCTTGACATGCAAAAAGCGTAAGTGATATTAAAAGAATTGATATGAAGCTAAATATTTTTTTCATGTCTAAGCCTTCCTCTCGCAAAAGTATTATAACACAAAGTCTTCATTCAATTTAAATTATGTTATAATTTAGGAAGGAAAATGAATTGGAGTTTATATGATGAAAGATTTAAGTTTCTTAAAAACATATCAATATGCACATCGCGGTCTATTTACAAAAGATCAAAAAGTACCTGAAAACTCGCTTTTAGCCTTTAAAAAAGCACTTGAAAAAGGCTATGCAATTGAGCTTGATTTAAATATTACAAAGGATTTCATCCCAGTTTCATTTCATGATTTCAACTTGAAAAGACTATGTGGTGTTGATCAAAATATCGATGAAATTACTTACAATGAGCTTCAAAAAATCACATATCAACCATCTTTAGAAAAGATTGCTACACTTCGTGAAGTTTTAGAGCTTGTTGATGGAAAGATGCCTTTACTTATTGAGTTAAAACCGCATGGCAATGTGATAAAACTATGTGAAAGCGTTATGAAAGAACTCAAAGATTACAAAGGTTTATATGCGATATTTTCTTTTCATCCAAGTGTTGTTTATTGGTTTAAAAAGCATGAACCAGATGTCATTAGAGGTCAAATTTCTGAAACATTTAAAGATCAAAAACTATCATTCATTCAAAGATATCTTTTAAGAACAATGTTTTTCAACCTTTTTACAAAACCGGATTTTATCAGTTACGGTATTCATGATTTACCCTATCAAAAACTTGATAGGCTAAAGAAAAAAGGCATGACCATCATCAGCTATGCTGCGCGTAGTCAAGCCCAATATGATTTTGTTAGATCGAGATACGACAATGTCGTTTTTGAATTTTTCTTACCTAAGGATGCTAAATAAGCATCTTTTTTTAATCCATATCTACATCAAAGTTTTCTAGAATACTCTTCTTTTCTGCCTTAGAATCACCGTGTTTTGTGAAAAACATAGTAACAAATGCAATCGCTACAAAGAATGTCGCGTAAGGAAATAATGCTTTTTGGTGAATTGAATCCATTAAGAATCCTGACAAGATTGGTGTTAAGATTTGAGCTGCCATTGAGAATGTATAATAATATCCTGTGTACTTTCCAACATTAGAACCTTTAGCAAGTTCAACGACCATTGGATATGAGTTAACGTTAATGGTTGCCCAACCAATACCTGTTAAACCAAAGACGATAAACATAATCCAACCTGTATCTTTCGTTAAGAAGAATACTGAACCAAAACATAGTGTAAGTAATACGATACCTGCTAATATTGTTTTTCTTCTTCCAAATTTAGTTGATAGAATACCAATAGGAATAAACGCGATAATTGCAGTGACATTAGCTACTAATAAAGGTAAAGTAAAGCTTGGTAATTGTAAAATTTTTGGTGCATAATCAGATACTTTTGTCATGACTGCGTTGTATCCCATAAACCATAGGAATACTGAAATTAAAATTAAGTATAAAGATAGTTTTTTATCCTTTGGTAATTCATGCATATCATGTACATCATCTAAGTCTTCAGATAAACCAAATTTTTGATCGAGTGCTTCTCTTTCTTTAACAAGCTTTGGCTCATTGACTCTCCATAAGAAGAAAACTAATATGAGCAACATAATGACACCAACTGAAACAAATGCCATGGTGTAATTCACATAAGATCTTCCACCTAAACCAAAGACTGTTAATAAAACAAGCGATGTAACTCCAGCTGCAGCGCCCATTAAATTAATGATTGCGTTTGCTTTACTGCGTAATGGCTTCATGGTGACATCAGGCATGAGCGAGACAGCAGGTGATCTGAAAACTGACATTGCTACAAGAGCGATGAATAAGACGACAATGAAAATAACGAAATTCATTGGATTGGATGCTGTGACTTGCCATGCTAAGTCACTTAAATAAGAATGATAATATCCATCCATAAAGGATAGTTCAATTTGATCTAAATCACCTGTTATTCTACCATTAATGGTGTTTAACATGGGTTCATAAACACCTGAATACCATCTATCATAACGTGCTTGAGATATTTCATTATTTGCTAATGCGAGATCTCTTTCCACACGCATATCTAGTATTAAACCGTTCCAAAATAAAATGGATGTTTTAACGTCTTGTTCTTGATCAACAATGAGTTCATATTTTTGGATAATATCAGTTTCTTCAATCTTATTGGTTTGGTATGCATCAACAAATGATAAACCAATAAATGCGAATGCCGCAACCACTGTACCGACAATGACATAAGGTGTTCTTCTACCTAAGCGGTGATTGGTCTTATCAGATAGTGCTCCAAAGAGAGGTAACATAAATAAGGCTAAGACATTATCAAGTGCCATGACTGCACCTGACCATGTTTGATTAAGTCCAAATTTATCAATTAGAATCTTAGTAATAATCGAATCATAGGTTTGCCAAAAAATCGTAATAATAAAGAATGCGAGTCCTACATAAAACGTCTTCTTATAATCAAGTTTCATATATGCTTTTTATCTCCTATTTTTGATTGTTTGATATATTATAGCATGATTTTATCAACCATAAGAACTCTCATACATATTTTGAGTAAAAAGGGTGCAAAATCGCACCCTTTAAGATTGTAATATGGGTTTTCCATGAAGATTCAACCAGTCAAATGGCTCATTTGTAACCCCTAGATAGGCTTGATTTAAATAGCTTTCTAATTGATTGACTGAAACCAGTTGATAGCCTGTGTAAGGTAAATTAGAGATGGTTGACCATGAAAATGGCAAGATTGGTTCGCTATTTGCCCTTATAAATGGTGTATCAGGATCTTCAGATGAGCCAAAGAACATATAATCATCTAAGATGAATAAGCTATCTAGTACAAGATACTTACCTGTCATTGTTGGATGTCCAGTGTTTACTTGATTGGACTTGATCACTTGAGTCACGCCTTTGATGATACTATTTTCCATTAAAATTGCACCTTGTTCTGTTGTAACTAAGGCTTGATTAGTCAATTGACGGTTATATTCTGACTTAGCGAAGAGGGCTGCATAATTTTCTCTGACATAGTTTCTCATCTCATAAACATCAGTCGCATCATATATCGAATTGAATATGTGTACGTCACCACCTCTTAGCCTTGGGAAGCGGTCCTGTAGGTTTTTAATGTAACTATTATAAATTGTGAGTGTAAAAACATTACCCGCTCTTCCTGAACTACCGCCTAATAAGAAGCCTTTCTTTTGAAAACTATTGAGTTCCATAATTTCTTCTTTTGTCATGCCTGCATTACGCATTTGATTGTAATAATTATAGCTAGAGCGGTTTTGCTCAAGGTAATCAAATTGAGCACGTATGAAATCATTGGGTTCAAAAACCAAGTTGAAGTATGAGAAGGTTGCGTTAATTACGGTTTGTGATATATCAGATCCTGCTTTAAAATCAATTAGCCCATCATAAGCCTTACCTAGTTCAATATGATCAAACCAGATACCATTCACAACCTCAATTGTGAAGTAATCCCAGTCATTAGAATCATAATCACCTTTAGTTGCTTCATCCCACTCCCATAATTCATCGAACTTTAAGTTTCGAATCACGATGTTATTAGAGCGTTTAATTTGAAATGCAGCATGTTTGATTGTGTGACCTTCTTCTGAAAAGATGACTAGCCCTTCACCGTATTTACCTGTTGGATTATTACGGTCTTGAATAACTATTTTAGAAACGCCTGTTTGCTTTAAAATAGGATGCATCTTAGGTAATGCATGCTGATCGAGGTTTTTAAGTACACCATATGCTTGTACGACTTCGTTAAATCCTAAATTTAAGTCTGCACGAATTTCTATAACTCTCGCAGCTGTTGTGCCTTTTGATGTTGAGTTTTCTGCGTTAATTGCATCCATTAAGTCTTTAGCATTGTAAACCACATAATAACCAGGATCTCCCTCATTAAGGTCTGGGATGGATACATGACCTTGTGCAAATCCATTGATGTGATAGCTTTCTTGACTAAAGTCAACAGAGCCTAATAAGGCTTTCACCGTAACTTCAAAATCTTTCACTAATGTATATCCACCTTTTGAGATGGTTGCTGTTAGGCTAACGTGCATATCATCTTGTTCGTCTCTTGTTACGATACCCTCATTCGTTATAATGTCTGTATGAGATGATGTCCAAACAATAGGTACAAACGAAATAAGTGTTTTTAATATCAAATGAGATCTTACATCATCTTGAAAAGGAATTGATAAACTATCATAAATGGATTGAATCAGTGCTTCATAATCTACTGGTTCTTCGGGATCAAATGCTGATTTGCCATCTGCTGTATCACTGCTTGATTCAATTAAGATATTGTCAAGATATACATAAGGTTCACTTGAAAGTGATGTTGTTCCAACTGTACGTAATTTTAACGTATTTGGTATGCTATTTTGAATAAATGAGACACCACCAACTGGTGTAATTTCTATCAGTTCATCATTAAGACTTACATAATATTTGTAGTAATGATAGGTTGTATCAAATAAGATGATTGCTTGGTATGTCACATTTGGTGTAACTGATAAAGTTGTTAATGGTACTGCAGTTTCAGAACCATCCTGATTTCGATAGGTAAATCTATTTTGTCTATTTGCTCCTATACTGAAGATACGCGTTTGACCGTTAAGCAATTCAATGGTAAATGATGCACCACCAATACCTTGCATAAAATCATAGACTAAGACATATCTGCCATCACCAATTTGTTCAACCGGGATATGATAAACTGCTTCAGATGAACCTTCAATAAGTTTTAATTTTTGATTTTCAATCAATGCTTGTCCAGCCTTGATTTCCGTCCAATCTGTGTCTTTTAAGAGTGTACTATTTGGATAAACATCAAAATCTTCATTAAATATTTGATCGCCTAATAAAGCGAATTTTGCATATAATGTGACATCTTCAGTAAGATACAATTGATCGAATTTAACTGAAAATTCTTCATCTAAATACCATCCTATAAAACGATAACCTTCGCTTGTTAGTCGGTCAATATCAAATACTTCATTTTCAAAAATGATGACTGGATTTTGTGTTATATTTCCAAAGGATATTTCATATGCTACTGCATCTCTAAACCTTGACTCTATCACTAAATCACTTGTGATTGGTGCTGTAAAATCAAATGATGTCTCACCAACAAACCAACCGATAAATACTTTACCAAACATGGTTGGATCTTGAGGTTTTGTTGCAAACTCGTTTTCTAAAACGATTTGAGTCATACCATCAATCGTTACATCATAGCTTGGTAAAGCTTCAAATTTTGCATATAATGTGATGTCTGATATCACTTTTTGTGATGCTATGTATGGAGCTTCAAAAGATTGATCATAAAACCAACCTATGAACGTGTACCCGTAAACAAAAGGTGTGCCTAAGGTGCCAAGTGGCTCATTTTCGGTTACGTAAATCAATGTCGGTAACGTATTACCTACTTCTAGGGTTACTTTAAAACTATTTTCTGGGATAAATGTTTGTTGATTGAGATGAAAGATACGATCAAGATACATCCAATCATTATGATCTACGAAAGCTGGTAAATAGGTTTCCCACCATTCAAGATTGATGTCCTCAATATTTGATATGACTGCTTGGCCTGTAAGTGAATCTCTTGTTAATGTACCTTCAATAAGTAGCTCTACAGCATAAACATTGTCTAAGCTTGAAATAGGTTTTTCTCCAGATGTGTGACCAAAATTTTGATATGAGGAGGTCATTTTTCCTGTGATGAAAACATCGGATGTATGAATGCCTGTATCAGACTGATTTCTACCAACAATGCCACCCATATATTGAGTCGTTGTTGTAAGATTGATATCTAAGAAGACACGCGAGATGTTTAATACAACAGAGGATCCTTTAATTTCTCCAAAGATACCTCCTACACGTCCAGCACCATGGATTAAAACGTTTCTTAACTGAATATCAGAAATATCTATTGAACCACTATCAGTCATACCAATAAGTCCACCTGCTGCAGAACTTGAATTGGTAACAAAAGTATCCTTAATCAAAATGTGATGAATAGATGCACTAAATCCTGGTTTGATATAACCAATGAGTGCTCCAACACCATTTGAAGATGCGCCACTTACAGATGAATTAATGATGGTGATGTTATAAACCTCAACGTTGTTACCATCTTGTTCACCAAATAATATACCTGCTCTATTTGTTGATGTCACATGAATGTTGTTTAAGGTTACATCAAAAATCTTAAAATTGTTTACTCTTGAAAAGAGACCTGTTCGATCAGTACCATGAATGGTTAAGTTTGAAAGTGTCTTTCCATTACCATTAATGGTTCCTTTAAAGTTATGTGTTGTATATGTCCATGTGTGATTTGAAAAATCAATATCATTGGCTAAATAATACACACCATCTGCTCCGCTATTAGACAAATGGTTAAAAGCTTCTGCCGTAAAGATTGGTGTACCTTCAGGGACGTTTGAAACCCAATTTGCGTAAAGTATGATACTAGATGTAATTGGTGTCTCAATATCAAATAGTGTCGTAAATGCCTGATCGATATACCAACCTATGAAATCATGATTCTCTTTTTCTAGTATAGGTAATGACAAGAGAAATTCGTTTTCTAAAACAGATATTGCATCGATTGTGTCTGTATGGTCTGTTTCAAATGACACCTCATAATAGATAGGTGTCATATTTAAAATCCATTTTGCATAAAATGTAAGATTTGTATATGCTTGTAATCCTGTTTGGAAAGGTGTGCTTAATGCGTCATCTAAATACCAGCCATCAAAGGTATGATTCTCTTTAATAGGCGTAGGTAATTGATCAATTGCTTCTCCAGAAGGTATAACTAAAGCATCGTAATTTGTGCCACCATTTGATTCAAAAGTAATAATCACGGTTTCTTCTATAGCATCTTCAATCCACCTTGCATAAAGCGTGATATGATTTAAAATCGTTTCAGAAACATTGAATAATTCTGTTAACTGTTCATTTTTATACCAAGCAAGAAAGGTAAATCCTGTTTTTGTTGGAGTTGGTAAGCTTGCTAAGCTTGCTCCATCATACACTTCAATTGGTTCAATATTTGAACCACCATTTGTGTTAAATGTTACAGTATAAGTATGGATGATTTCATCAAGCTTAATGACTGTTACATCAAATGTTTTTGTGAGAGATTGGTCTAAATATGTTAAAGAAACAGTGAGTGTCACCGTTTGATCTCCAAGTTCAAAAGAAGGTCTTGTGACAACACCGCTATGTGATATATAGTTTGTATTGGCTGATGTCCATGATAAATCTGCTGTATATGAGTCATATGTGAGCGATGTCGGTAAGGATAAATCAGTCTCTGTTGAAAGAGGTATTACTAATTCTTCACTCATCTTAATCAATATCGCTTCAATTTCAGCTTGAGATAAGCCATCTTGACAAGCAGATATGAAGAGTGAAAAACCAAGTAATACAGTCCAAAATATTTTTTTAATCATGTAAGCATACTCCTTCTTGCTGGTTACAAGTAACCGTTTTCATAGCATCAATATATATGAAAAAAAACCAATAGTCAATCATTTTTCTTAAGAAAGTCATTTTTATCGTACGTCGTCTTATATATCGTACATACGGTCATTATGGGTTAAAAAAACCACGGTACATAGTATCCGTGGATTTTTCCTTTGATGTATTTAATTGATTGATTCATATCCAACACATAGCGCTTTTTGATTGACCGGGAGCATATGTGTTTTCTTTTCTCCTAAGAAATATTTAAGAGAATCTATAATAACATCTTCTTTGAAAATATCAACTTTCTTTAAATAAGCACCAAGCATGACCATATTTGCTACTTGAGGTTTATCAAGTGATTGAGCAAGCTCTGTCATAGGTACACCATAGCTATGTGTATGTTCTATTTTGACATCATGCTTAATTAAAGATGAGTTATAAAAAATATTCCCACCTTCTGCAACTTTACTACCAAACTTCGTTAGTGAAGGTTCGTTAAAAATAAGTAAATCATCTGAATTTTTAAAGACAGGTGAATAAATAGGTTTATCACTAATAACAATCGAGCAGTTTGCTGTGCCACCACGTGTCTCTGGACCATAGGTAGGTACCCATAAACTGTATAAACCTTGTTTATTTGCCGCATAGGCTAATAGCTGACCTGTAAGCATAACACCTTGTCCACCAAATCCTGCAACACGAATACGTCTAATCATGGCTAGCCACATCCTTATAAACACCGAGTGGATAAATAGGAAGCATGTTTTCTTTAGACCAATCAAGTGCTTCTTTTGGTTTCATACCCCAGTTTACTGGACATGTTGAGACCACTTCAATCAGTGTGAATCCTTTTTTCTCAATTTGATACGTAAAAGCTTTTTTAATCGCTTTTTTAGCCTTTCTAATGTTTCCTATGTCGTGAAGTGCGACACGTTCTACATAAGCTGCAGCTTCGATTTGACCAAATATTTCAGATACTCTAAGTGGTGCCCCGTGTTGTTCACGTACACGTCCATGTTGAGAAGTCGTTGAGTATTGACCTATAAGTGTCGTAGGTGCCATTTGTCCACCAGTCATACCATAGGTAGCATTGTTTGCCATAATGACAGTAATATTTTCACCGCGATTGGCAGCATGAATTGCTTCTGCAATACCAATAGATCCTAAGTCACCATCACCTTGATATGTAAATACGATGCGGTCTGATAAGACACGTTTAATACCGGTTGCTACAGCAGTCGCACGACCGTGAGCGGCTTGTTGGAAATCCGTTTTGAAATAATCATATGCAAAGACTGAACATCCAACGGATGCAACACCTACTGTGTGATCTAAGACATCAAGTTCTTCTAAAACTTCAGCAACTAGTTTATGTAAAATACCATGTGTGCATCCTGGGCAATAATGGGTATGGACATCAACGAGTCCTTGTGATTTTTGATATCGGATCATGATTCCACCACCTTATCTTCAAAATGAATAATTGCATCCGCAATTTCTTCTGGCTCAGGTACAACGCCACCTGTACGTCCAAAGAAGGCAACAGGTAGTCTTCCTTTATTAGCAATTAAAACATCATCAAGCATTTGTCCTAAACTCATTTCAGCAACTAAGATACCTTTAACTGATTTAGGTATTTGATCAAATGCTTTTTTAGGATATGGCCAAACGGAAATCGGTCTAATGAGTCCAACTTTAATGCCTTTATCATGTAAGATCTCAAGTGCCGAACGAGCAATTCTTGCAGTTGTTCCATATGCAACGATGACATAGTCTGGATTATCCATGTTAATCATTTCATAACGCGTTTCATTTTTAATAACTTCTTTATATTTCTTTTGTAATGCTAAATTGTGATTTTCTAGTTGAATAGGGTCTAAATAAACTGAGTTAATGATATTTCTACCTTCATGGTTTTTCGTACCATTTGCAGCCCATGATTTTGGCTCAATCGTGCGTTTTAAAACTGGTTTATCCATGTCAACTGTTTCCATCATTTGACCGATTAATCCATCTACTAATATCATGACAGGATTACGGTATGTGTCCGCAATATCAAAGGATTCTTTCATAATATCAACGGTTTCTTGAATGGATTCAGGTGCAAAGACGATGACATGATAATCGCCATTACCCCCACCTCTTGTTGCTTGATAGTAATCAGCCTGTGATGGTTGGATACCACCTAGTCCTGGTCCTCCACGCATGACTGAAACAATCACACAGGGTAATTCAGAACCTGCAATATAACTAATACCTTCTTGCTTTAAAGCAATACCAACTGAAGATGATGATGTCATAACTCTTGCACCAGCACCAGCAGCGCCATATACCATATTGATGGCAGCGACTTCTGATTCTGCTTGTACAAATACACGACCTTCTTCTTCTAATAATTTAGACAAATATTCTGGAATTTCATTTTGTGGTGTAATAGGATAACCGAAGAATGCATCAACGCCTGCTAAAACTGCAGCACGTGCAATTGCTTCGTTTCCTTTCATTAACACTTTGCTCATGCTTCTCTTACCTCCACTTTAATGACTGAATCCGGACAAACAATAGCACATTGTGCACATGCAATACATTTATCCATGTCACTCACTGAAATGAGGTGATAACCATTTGAATTTATGCGATCTTTGTCTAAGGATAATATTTCGACCGGACAGAAACTTACGCAAAGTTCACAACCTTTACATGCTTCATTGTCGAAAGTGAGTAGTCCTCTTTTCACGTCATCACTCCTTATCTTTTAATAAAATTATCTTGTACGTTATTAATGGTTTCAATACGTTTTTTAGCAAACAATTTAGCTGCTAGTTGTGTATGTACATTTTCTGCTTCAGCAATTGAGAAGATTTGAAGTAAACGATCATAGATTTTTTCAATATCTCTTGTTGCTCTACCTATGTTGTATTCTTTTAATTCATGGTAAACGTTGATTAAACCACCTGCATTAATCACGAAATCTGGTGCATATAAGATGCCACGATCTTTAAGCATATTGCCATGAATATCTTCTTCTAATAAGACATTATTCGCAGTGCCTGCAACGATTTTAGCATTGATTTGTGGAATAGATTCATCATTTAAGACGCCACCTAATGCACAAGGTACAAACACATCAACATTTTGGCTATAGATGAGCTTAGGTTCAACAAACTCAACTTCTGGATGCTCTTTTTTCAAACGATCAATATGTTTTTGATTGATTTCTGTAAAATAGATTTTTTTAGCTTTCATTTCAACGAGTTTTTTAATCAGATAGTAACCTGTTTGTCCCGCCCCTTGAACTGCAAATGTGTAATTCGAAATTGTTTCATCTTGAAATTTATATTGTAAAGCAGCACGTATACCATGGAATGCACCAAGTGCTGTCATCGGTGATGGATTACCTGATTTACCTTCTAATCCAACCACATAATCTGTTTCCATAGCAACAAAGTCCATATCTTTCGTGCTTGTGTTTACGTCTTCAGCTGTAATATAACGGCCGTTTAAACTTTGTACATAACGTCCTAGCGCTCTGAAATAGCCTTCACTTTTAACTTTTTCTGGATCTCCAATTAAAACTGTTTTTCCCCCACCTAAGTTTAAACCTGCAGCTGCTGCTTTATAAGTCATCCCTCTTGCAAGTCTTAAGCAGTCAATGACTGCATCATCTTCGCACGCATAATTCCATAGTCTAGTACCACCAAGGGCTGGTCCTAACGTGGTGTTATGTATGCAAGTAACACCTTTTAATCCTGTTGTTTTGTCGTAAAAATATACGACTTGTTCATAGCGATGTTTCGCCATGTAGTCAAATACTTTGAGTTCGCTCATGTTATTCTCCCTTCAAATTTTCTAAAGCGCTTACATTAAACATTATAACATACACTATATGATAAATCATATAGGTATTTTAATAAAAATGATGGAGCGTTCTTCATAAACCTTTATGAAGCCATCATGTCACATTTGAATTCTATTTCATATCAAGTAAGGTGTATAAAAAAAGAAAAGGACATCACTGTCCTATAACTGATTGAGTCTTTCTTGAAGCTTATTAATATATGTGCCAAGATGATATCCATCGATAAATGCATGATGAACTTCAATTGAAAAAGGCATGATTTTTCTGTGATTATCAAGCTTAAATTTTCCCCAAACAAGTTTTGGTATTGCATCCTTTTTGTTTAAATTGTGTGCGTGGGATACTTGTGTGTAAGTTGCCCATGGAAAGGTTGTGATATAGACTAAATCTTGTCTTTCCTCTGCTTTCATATCGATAAATGTATCACCTTGAGATTTTGATTTTTCTTTTGCTAAAAGGTTGAACGTTCTAAGATTCTCGCAAAAATCACATGTAACAATCTTAAACCGTGTGGTGTTTTCAATCATATCCGTAAATGATGGATGCACGCAATCAAAGAGATAGACATCATTATCAATGAATCGATATCTAAATGCTTCTAATTCATTCATGACAAAAAGTGCTTGGTGCATAAATGAAAGATAAAATGAAAGTTCATGCTTTTTAACAAAATCATAGAGGTTTGTCACATCTAGATCAAATGTCATTAAATATCTTGGCATGTCTACGTGTTCATAAAATTTAAAGGTATCTTTTCGATCCCATGTATCTATGTTTATTTTTTTCATATCGTTTCATCCTTTAAAAAGTCAATGCGATGAGCAATCATACGCTTCACCATTCTACTAAAAAAGACTGCATCATACCCATGGACAGTTCTTCTTGTGTGATATTCAACAACTAGTACGCCAAAAGACTCTAATTTTCTTGCATAATCGATTGCTTCATCTCGTAAACAATCAAATTCAGCTGTTTCAATATACGTTTTTGGCATATCATGTAAATCAGCTAAAATCGGTGATGCATACTTAAGCATGCCTAAATCACCGTTTTTAAGATATTGTTCCCACATCGCTTTGTTTAAAACTGAGTTCCACATCGGTGTATCATCAAACATCTTCATGGAATCAGATGTTTGTCTTACATCAATCACTGGATAAATTAAAAGCTGTTTTTTAATATGTGGTCCTTTATGATCTCTTGCATATAATGCAACGCTTGCGCACAAATTTCCACCCGCTGAATCACCAGCAAGTGTGATATTTTTTGGATCAATCTTTAAAAAATCACTATGTTCAACCATCCAAAGAAGTGCATGATAAGCATCCATCAAAGCTGTTGGAAATGGGTGTTTTGGTGCTAGTCTGTATTTTACATAAACAGCACGATGTTTAGATGCCCTAATCATATCTTGCATCATCCCAACATGGACTGGTGTGCCTTCCATTTGGAATCCGCCACCATGTATGTATAATAAACCAGGTCTTATACTTTCATCTTTTTTGATTTCATATACATAGACTTTTACTTTCTTATGTTGATAACCACGTATGATAAACGTTCTTTTTTTCATCCCTCTTTTGGGTTTAGTGAAAAGCATCGTCAAATTAATCACAAGATTGGCGAAAAGTCTTCTTGTTTTTGTGTACTTTTTGAATCTTAGTGGTTTTAAGATTCTTAATTGTTTATCGACATGATACTTTTCCATACGTCCCCCTATGATGTGAAAAGTTCTAAATAAGCTTCATAGCCTTCTTTTTTTAGATCCTCTTTTGGAATAAACCTTAATGATGCTGAGTTAATACAATATCTTAAACCACCTAATGCTTTAGGTCCATCTGTAAATAGATGCCCAAGATGGGAATCTGCTTTGATGCTTCTCACTTCAGTTCGAAACATACCGTGGCTCATATCTAGCTTTGTTTTAACCTTTTGAATCGGTTTAGAAAAGCTCGGCCATCCACATCCACTATCAAACTTATCTTTAGATGAGAAGAGTGGTTCACCTGAAACGATATCTACATAGATACCTTCTTTTTCGTGATTCCAAAATTCATTTTGAAATGGTCTTTCTGTTCCATTTTCTTGTGTTACATGAAATTGGATTGGTGTTAAAATTTTCTTTAATTCTGCTTTATCTTTCATAATAATCACCCATCTTTAGTTTATCACGATAAATGTTATATCTTTGATATAATGCTATCTATCACAACTTATACGTGAATGCTTTGAGAAGTTCGATGAGTTTTTTTGTTTCACTTAATAATTGTTTATATAATGCATCCATAAATTCCAGGTTTTGATGTTTAGCATGATCCATGATGAGGTTTATAAGCCATACGATACGTTGTGCACTTAAGTAGCTACAAGATCCCTTAAAATAGTGAACGTGTTTAATAATGTGTTCAGCATGCTTAATATGGATACTCTCTTCAATTTTCTTCATATCCTTTGGATATTCATTTAAAAAGGTTTCAATCACCTCTTTAGCGATATCCATACTTCCATTAAATCTTGTGCTAAATTCATTTTCATCAAAAATGTATAAATTCTCAGGAATCATAATTTCAGGTGAAGGCTTTAAATATTTTCTTAGTACAGGATTTAAGCTTTCTGTTTTAATCGGTTTAAAAATGACATCTGTCATTTGAGATGTTTTAAGTAAATCATAGTCATTAAAATAAGCGTTTGCAGTAACTGCAATAATCGGTATTTTTTGGTAGGTTTTACCGAGTGCGCGAATCCGTCTGGTTGCTTCCATACCATCCATGTTTGGCATTTGAACATCCATTAAAATAATATCAAATGTTTCTTTTTTTACTGCATCAATCGCTAAAAGACCACTTTCTACTGTTTTTGATTGAACACCTTGCTTCATTAAAATTGATTGTAATGCAATACGATTTAATCTGTTATCATCAACAATGAGTGCATATCCTGATAACATAGGTTGATAATCAGGTTCATATGTATCATGTTCACTTGATTGAAAAAGTGACTGCATGATTGAAGTTCTTGAAATTGGATATAAAAGCACTAAATCAATACCATGTGTTTTTCTTGCATGTGTTTCTGAAATTAAGACACATTTTGTTTTTTGATCTGCATATTTTAATTGATATGCTTTTAATTCCTTAATAGTCTCATCATCAAAAAAGATAAAATCTGGTGATGCATCCTTATGTGATTTAAATCCCATAGAAGATATCATATGATTATTCATTTTCTTAAAAAAAGAAAGCATCACGTATGGATGTGTCAAAGAAAAATGAATTTCATCCCCAAGTTTAAACGAAAGCTCAAAAGAAACCTTGGTGCCTTTGTTTACCGTTGATTCAACCTTCAACGCTCCTCCTAAGGCCTTAACATAAGCATTTGCAATCGTTAATCCAATACCTAAACCACCTATAGTTCTTTGATCAGACATATCTTTTTGAATATACGCCTTTGATAGATGTGATATGGTCTCTTCATCCATACCTTCTCCCGTATCTTCAATTGTAAAAGAAACTTTCATTGAATCTATTTTTTTGACTTGAAATAAAACAGAGCCTTGATGCGTAAACTTATAACTATTATCAAGAAGATGTCTTAAAATGCTTTTTAATTTTATAAGATCTCCAATATAGAATGTTTTAATGTCATAATCAAAATTAAAGATAAAATCGATGGATCTTAGCTTAAATTGAGCTGCATAAAATATGATGAGTTGAATCAATTCTTCTTCAAGATTAAATACTTTCTCTTCAATCTTGATGTCTTCTATTTCTTTTAATGAAATCAGTGCATCAATATGCTTAGATAATTGAAGTAATGCTTCTTCACCTATAGAAAGATATGATTTTTGCTCAGCCGTTAACCTTGTTTTTTTAAGCAGAAAAAAGGTATGTTCAATACCTGATAATGGTGTTCTTAATTCATGAGACAAGTTTTTAAGTATTTGATTTTGTGTTTTTTCTTTATGCTCATTCATGGATTTTTTTGATTCACTCATTAGATCACCTCGATGATACCTATTCTTATTATAACTTAATTATGATATGATTCAAATCATTAAAAAAAGTCTCTCATCGAGACTCTTTAGTTAAGCAGCAAAACGATGTGCAATTGAGCTAGCTGCTGCTGCAGCAATCGCTCCAACAATATCATCTAAAAATGTATTGCATTTATCAGGTGCTTTTCCTGCTTCATCAAGCTTACCAATGATACCTGGCTTTGTTTTGTCGACATAACCAAAATTGGTAAAGCCGATGGATCCATAGACATTAACGATCGATAATGCCATAATCTCATCAATACCATAAAGGCCATAATCAGAAAGCAACATGGATGATAAAGGTTCGGAAAGAAGACCTTTTTCAGCAAGTATATCGAGTTCAAGACCCGTTAAAACAGCATTTTGAACTTCTCTTTTCATCACAACTTTTTTAACATGCTCTAAGCATAAATCAAATGTAAGATTGGGTAAATATTTGATTTGTAGATCTAACGCAATTTGTGCCATATCTTCTAAAAGCACACCACGCTCCTCTAGTCTTTTAACAACAATATCATATTTTGTTAAATCATTTAATCGATTGCTATCTTTTGAAGTACTCATATCTTTACCTCCTTGGTCGATTTTATAGAGTGTAATATCTATTATACATGAAAAGATGATATTGACAAGCCTTTATTTTTTAATATGATCTTTCAATGCTTTAAGTACGATATGATAACCTTCAGCACCATAAACGAGTGCTTTATTTACTCTAGAGATGGTTGCTGTTGAAGCATGTGTTTGTTTAGCAATTTCTTGGTAAGATGCTTTTTCATCGAGTAATTGAGCTACCTTCATGCGTTGTGCCATATCTTGAATTTCTTTTATCGTGCATAAATCCTCAAAAAACCGATAGCATTCTTCTTCTGTTTTTAAAGTGAGAATCGCTTTAAACAAATCATCCATATCTGGATTTGCAAATTTGGGTCGATAGCTCATATAGTATCTTCCTTTCTTATAATCATATAGGTGTTGTTTAAGAAAATCATGTCACTAGTTGGTAAATCTTTTCTACCTACTGTAAAATCTGATGTCAAGATTTGAGCACCTGAGTTAATAGCATCTAAAAATCGATTGACATTAAAATTAAGTCCTGAATCTATTCTTGTTCTTACAATTAAATTTCGATCAATCATACTTTGGATGGTTTCGATATCAGGATCATTATGAACAACAAATGATGCATAATGTTCGCTTGAAGATTCAAAATAAGTACCTATAAACATCTTTTGAGATTGTAGGGTATCATCTAATGCAAGGTATCTAGAAGTGAATGAACCTGGATGTAATACGAAAATGAATTTACCTCTTAAAGATGATACACTCGGCCATCCATCGTTTAAGATAGTCTCATATAATGATCTATCATCATTGATCATATCTTTAGGTTTAAAGAGCTTATCGCCTAAGGTTTCTTCGATTAAAAGATCAAGTCTTAAGAGTGCTTCATCATCTATTTCATTTAAAGCATGGTCTAAAATCATCCAATCATCTTTAATTTCCATCAATATAATAATCGGCAGATGATCTTCATGATAATCTGAATAAAGTTTAAGCTCACTTAGAGCCATATCAAATCTTGGTGCTACACTACTGTTGTCCACTAAGGGCACGTGTGTTAACATAAAATGTGTTTTTCTAAGTCTTACATCAAACTCAAACGATCGAATACCTAACTCTAATTGATTTGTGAGTTTTTGATAGCCATATTTCATGGCTCTCGCCTCATCAAAGCTATCACCTAATCCCACAAATAAATGACCTAAATCAGAACCTTTTTTCTTATAACTGTTATGTGATGCAAGCATTTGGATTTGGTTTAGTTTAATCGTTTCATCTGTTGGATCAAAATTAAGAAAGGACGATTCATCAATCACTGGTGCTTCACCTTTTTCATACATCTTTTCAAGTAAATTCATGTGATGAATTTGAGCATAGGTGTCATAAATTTTAATCCCAAAAAGTCTTGTAATAATCAAAAAAAACAGGATGACTATTGATAATACTGCAATCATTGATATTTTTAAGACCTTTTTCATATATAAACGCTCCATTTTTGATTTATTATATCATATTTTGGTTGCTTCAATCTCATTAATCAGCCTTAATATCTCATCTTCTAAGACTTTTGGTACGTCCATATGTTTTTTCAAAAACATGAAGATATGAAAAGCAGATTTTTCTAATCTTTCATAACCCTGTAAAAAATTTTTTAATGTGTCTGAAAATAATGGGTAATGCACTTCAAATCTTCTTTCAATATTATAGTCATCTTCAAAGATAGCTTTTTTCTCTTCATAGTGATGCAAGATCGATAAAATATTGTTAAATGCGAATGTTTCAATAAATCGATAACCAGATAGTATTTCACCGCGACGCACTCGACATAAGCCTACATAGATATTGGTAAGTGCCTCATTCAATGCAAAATTCATATCTTTCTTATAAATTGTTGGCTTAGGGCCTTTAGATTGAGTTAGTAGTGATGTATCATAATCAGCTCTTTGCCAAATGATCTTTCCTTCTGATTGATATAAATTTGGTACTTCACATAAATCAAATACAGCAAACTCACCGTATATGCCATCTTTAAACATAATTTTATAGCCGTCTTTACTGTTTTTAAATTGATATCCGAGAGGATAAGTCTCTTCAAGCCAATCTAAATGATCAATATACTGATTTTTAAAGCCATTTTCAACAATTAAGAAAAAATCAAGATCAGAATAATCATCTAATCTATCACGCTCAACACCTATAGAACCAAGTCCCATAAGTGCGATGGTGTGAATCCTTTTTGATAAGTGATAACCTAAATCATTCATTCTTTTGATTAACAAATCTTTTCTTTGCATAGAATCCTCCTTTATCTCTTGTGATTATGAATGCATTTATATATAATGATTTTAAGGAAGTGATGATATGAAAATACGTTTAACATCACAAAAGAAACCTTTTTTAGTTGATCTTAAAGCACATAAAGACTATTATTTTTGTACATGTGACAGAAGTGATAGTCAACCTTATTGTGATAACAAATCTCATCGAGGTACAGGAAAACTACCTTTTTATTTTTCAGTAGAAAAAGATGGAAAGTATTTTTTATGTGGTTGTAAAGAATCGTCACATTTACCTTATTGTGACGGGACACATAAAAAGCTCTAAATTATCCAAGATATCTTCCAAAAACATGAGGTGTTGTAGGCTTTAACATATGATCAATGGTGAGTGCCTTTTGAAAGTCAGCAATGACTTTTTTTGTTTCATCATAACTTTCAATCGTAAAATCTAGTCTAAGTCTTTTAATGTCATATGAAAGTATCTCTTTTATATAGCTGATTAAATGAATAGGTTTATCTTGCATGATATTAAGCTCACAAAACCCATTATGCAAAAGAGGTAAAACTGCCCCTTGTTGTGTTTTAAGTGCATACTGATTTTTTTCACATAAATGACAATGAGGAAGTGTATCAAACGTTTTTGCTATCGGACAGTATTTCGTTGTCATAAGCTGTGCTCTACCATATACGATATATTCTAAATTGATACGTTTTTTAAAAGTTTCAAAGTACTTTTTGTGAAAGTTTTCTAAATGCTTTTTTGAAAGCTCTTCTGATAAAGTGATTGATGTTGGATGATAGGATTTAAGAAGTCTTGCTGAATAGATATTTGTGATATTAAAATGATGATCGGTGATGAATGATACACCTTCTTTGATACGGTAAAGCATACCTGATTCAGATATTATGACAGGCTCTTTAATCTCTTTACTGATATGCTGAATGTTCGAAAATGCTTTATATGAGAAAGGATTTTCTTTTTTTAACCGATAATCGATATATATATCTTTGATGCCCATGGATAGTGCAGCTTCATATTGATCATCTGTTCTTACTTTAACAACTAATGTCGGTTCGCTTAAAATATCGTCATCACTGATGTTGAGGTCATGATGAATGATGCGTTTTTGTTGTCTTTTTAGACGTGCTTTTAAAATATCATGAATCATCTTTCTTCTCAGTTCATTTAATATTTTAACAGGAACAAAAAGATGGTCTTCAAGGTCAATCTTAAGGGATTCAAAATAACAAGGCGTATCGCCTAGTCTTGAAAGTTTTTCTAAGACTTGAGTATGCGTTGTGTGCTGAGTAAGTCCTTGTTCAATCTTGATGTCACTTGATAAGTGAAAATCAGCTTCTTGATCTTTCACCTCAAAATATATCGGTTGGTCTTTTTTAATAATGCAAATCCCTTTAAGTGGTATTACTGGATAATGTTCATCCATGTATAAAGATAATTCATCTTCTAAGGATTGATCAAGTGTTTTTAATAAAACAGCGCCTTTTTCGATCTTTTCTTTAACATCGATTGTTACGACATCGCCTTTTTCAGCTGACTTGATAAGTGCTCCATCTTTGATGATTCTTGTGATGATATTTCCATAATCTTTATGATGAGATATGATCCTATACCCATCATGCATGGCTAATCTATCATTAAGCTTTACTTTGACTTGATGGTTGTAATATGATAGGACTTCGCCAATTTCTACACCCATGTGATTCGGTCTTAGATTTTGATTAATCATTTTAGGTAATTCATTAAAAAGATATCCTTTGGTAAACGAACGATTAAATAGTTTTGTTAAATATAAAATATCTTCTTCTAAATCAAGGGATGTTTTATTAAAATATGCATCTCTTGCTTTTTTGTAGGATAACACAGCTTGAATCACATAATAAGCTTTACGCATTCTACCTTCAATTTTAAATGAATCAATACCTGCTTCTATTAAAGCGTGCATGTATTCTAATGTCATTAAATCTTTGGTAGATAAAAGATAGCTTTCCAGAGATACAATTTCATGATCTTTTAGAAGTGTGTAGGGAAGTCTACAAGGCTGTGCACATTCACCACGATTACCAGATCTACCACCCATCATAGAACTCATAAGGCATTGCCCTGAATAAGAAACACATAAAGCACCATGAACGAAGACTTCAACTTCTATGTCGACTTCTTTTTTGATAGCAATTATGTTTTCAATAGGTGTTTCTCTTGCTAAAACGATGCGTTTCACACCTAGTGATTTTAAAAATTTGACTTGATCTACGCTATGTGTATTCATTTGTGTTGAAACGTGGATATCTAAATCTGGATATCTTTTTAAGCAAAGATCAAGGACACCTAAATCTTGAATAATGAGTGCATCAACGCCAATCTTGACTAAAAAATCTGTATATAAGATTAAATCATCCATTTCATCATTATAAACTAAGGTATTAATTGTTACATAAACTAAAACACCACGCATGTGTGCGTAGTTAATAACTTCTTCTAAAGCTTCGTTTGTAAAATTATCTGCAAATGCACGTGCACCAAATCTTTTACCTGCAAGATAAACTGCATTTGCACCACTTGAGATTGCACCTATTAAAGCTTCTTTTGAGCCTGCAGGTGCAAGTATTTCTGGATATTTCATGTTTCATCATACCTCTTTTTCAGCCATGCTCATTATATCAAAAAAACATAGCGTTTGTGCTATGTTTTTATAAGTTCATCATATGAAATATGTGTGCATGTCTCCGAATAATCAAAGAGTCTATCTCTATGTGTTTGATCATAGGTAATAGGATTCGACTTTATGCTTTCACCCTTCTTGATATAGTGTCCTGATAAGGTTTTATAGTCAGGTTTGGTAGAAACATCAATCATAAATTTTGCTGGGTAATAAACATCAGTGCCTCCTTTTTTTCTTAAATTCCAAACGAATGCAGCGAGTTTTGATGTATTTTTTTGGCCGATATCAGTTTGCACTAAACCTGGGTCGATTGCAAATATAGGCACATCTTTAATTTTATGTGCATATCCTTTAACAAAAAATACATTGTAAAGCTTAGATCGTTTATAAGCCTTTAAGATATTGTAAAACTTCTTATTTTGGATATTTTTCCAGTTAATGCTTGCTCTATAATGAGAAAGAGAACTCACAACAAGTACTCTTGGATCTTTTGATTTTCTAAGAAGAGGTGTCATATAGTAAGTAACAATAAATGGTCCTAAATGGTTAATCTGAAAAGTTCTTTCGTTACCATCTTCGTTTTCATGATATCCAGAAGTCACGACACCTGCAATATTCATTAAGATATCTAATGTGCCTTGATATTTTTGATCAATCACTTCTTTTAAAGATAGACTTGCATCTTTTGCAGATGAATTATCCTTTAAATCACCAACGACAACATCTAGTGAAGCCTCTTTTGATATGAATGCATGCATATCATTTAGAAGTTTCTCTTTTTTGGGTTCATCTCTAACGAGTCCTACGACAGAAATCTTTTCTTTTAATAATAATTCTACACAGGCTTTACCAATGCCTGAATTCGCACCTGTAACAACCGCTACTTTTTGCATGTTATCTCTCTTTTCTTTAAAGTGATATTTCGATAATGATTGGTATCTATAATATCACAGTCTATGATTTCTTTAAGTATATCAAAAGTTTTAGGTGTATAGAATCCAACATGCGTTACATCTCTAATATAAAACCAGTTAAAGAAGCTTTCTTGATCTTTTGGATGAAAAAGCGTCATGATTGATAGAATGCCACCTTCTTTGAGTAAGCTTGATATGTGTTTAAATGATGTAATCGGATGATGAAAATGTTCCACCACTTCTGTGGATGTGATTAAATCAAACGTTTTTGTTGGCAATCCTTTATGATAAATAGGATCATAAATCTCTACATTAAATCCATAGTTATGATTTAAAATATGGGATAAAACAGGTGTAGGACCACTACCATAATCGAGTGCATCACCATTTTTGATAAAAGGGATGACTGAAGTATCAACAAAATTGGTTAAAAAATTAACATACCCTTGATCTTCTAGTGAATTTTGATGAAAATCATACATTTTTTCTTCAGTATTCATATCTGGATATAGTGTATCATCTTTAAAGATGAACTCACAAAATGGACATTCATGAAAAAGCATCTCAAATCTGGGATGCTTATAAGCTATTGTTTCGTGTCCACAAATTTTACATTTCACAAAAATATCTCCTAAAATAGACTCATGATTAAATAATAGATAATCGGTAAAAATAAAGCAGGTAATAAGTTAGCAATTTTAATTTTCTTTAATTCCATAAAGTGAATACCTATGGCTACTAAAATTAAATTTCCTACTAAAGATAGGCTAAGCATCATCTCTGGTGTTAAAAAGCTTTCAGCTTCTTTAGCTAGTAAAAAGATTGCTCCTTGATAAATGAGTACACTAACTGCTGAAAAGATGACACCGATACCAAGGACTGCAGCTAAAATCATGGCAGTCACAAAGTCAAGCATACTTTTAATGACAAGCGTGTTGATATCACCATATAAACCATCTTGAATAGAACCTAATATAGCCATAGCACCTACACAAAAGATTAAGGTTGCAGTAATAAATCCTTTGGCTAAAGGCGGTAAATTATATTTTTTTTCAACTTTGAGTGCAAAATTGGTTAATTTTTCATCAATATCAATCCATTCACCAATCACAATGCCAATCACTAAAGATAAAATAATAAGCATATCATGTTGTGTGCTGATTGAACCATCTTCTGAGATTACTAAAAAATCAGAAAAAAACCAACCTAAAGATAATGCGGTTAAACCTAATCCAAGAGTAAACATTACACCTTTTTGAATTTTTTCTGGTAAACCTTTCTTTAAGAAAACGCCTAAAATACTTGCGATGATAATAGCGACTACATTGATGATTGTTCCCATCTTGACACCTCATGTTATAGATACATATTTATTATAATATGAAAACATCAAATCACTAAGAAAAAAACGATTAGTCACCTAATCGTTATCTTCATCAGTTTTTTTAGCTTTTTTCTTAAATGAGTGATTTGCAAAGGGTAGTAATGGTTTGATTGAATCATAGTTGCCTTTTTCTACCTCAAGTTTGACTAAATGATCGACAACATCTGAGCTTAAAAAGGGCAAAAGTGGGATGATACTATGTGTGCCATGCTTTTGATAGATGGATGTTGCTAATACATCTAATGTATCTTCATCTAAAAATGGTGCAAGCGCTGGTAACATGTGTGATTCTACCTGATCTTTTTTAAGCATCGCCAAAGCGATTTTGCTTAACCCTTTTTCTGACATGAAAGGTGCAAGTCCTATAAGCTCTAATGATGCATTTTTTTCATATGCTTCATAAGCTAACTCATCGACTTCTTCTTCATCTAAAAATGGTGCAAAACTAAGTAATACACGTGGGTCATCAATAGGGATATCTTTAATTGATGATTCAATTTCTTTTGGCTTCATCATAGGGATCACGTCAGATAGTGTTTTCGAGTCATGTTTGGTAGCATCTATTTTTTGATCTCTTATAACTTCTTCTACAGCACTTGCAAGTGGCTTATAGTCTAATATTTGATCGATTGTTGTCTCAAAAATCTCTGCAAGCTCACCTAATTTACTAATATCTGGCATGGATTCACCACGCTCCCAATTGCTAACAGCTTGATAACTAATGCCTAATTTATCTGCAAGCTCTAATTGTGTCATATTTTTGTCTTTTCTTAAAGACGCAATTTTCTTACCTACTTTTAACATGTCAAACATATCTAAATCTCCTTTCGTTTGATACTTTCATTTTAAGACGATTAAAGAAAAAAGGCTATCAAGCGTTACTTGAGTCCATCAAAAGTGACTCAAATGTTGCTTGATAACCTTGTTTTAATTACCAAGGAAGTGGGTTATCTTTGATGTGGTCATGATATAGTTTAATCATTTCTTGTTTCATATCATCGCTGATTTTAAAATCATGATGTTTTATATGATCTTTTAAGTGTTTGATGTGTTTAATACCAGGTATTACAGTGGTGATTTCAGGAAACGATAGAATAAAACTTATAGCATATCGTGTAAGTTCTTCTTGTCTAGTAATTTTTTTGAGTTCTCTGACAAGCATAGCTCTTCTTTCAATCGTTTCATCATCCCAGCGTGTGCGTATGCCTTCAAAATCAGAGTTTTCATCATATTTACCTGTAAGCCAACCTGAATCAAGAGGTACTTTAGCAATAAGCTTGATACCTTTTTCATGTGCTCTTTTAAAACAAGGAATAACGTCTTGGAAGAATATATTAAAAAGTATCTCGATATAATCTACATTTAAGTTTTCTAAGACAAGTTCAAACTCTTCTTTGGTATCGATTGAAACACCAAATCCTCGAATTAAGCCTTCATCTTTAAGTTCTTTAGCGTATAGATTGTGTTCTGTTTTACCTTCTAAAATCTCAATAGGTGGATTATGTAATAGGAGTGCATCAACATATGTTGTATCTAAGCGATCAAGAGATGATTGTAATTGCTCTCTCATTGAAAGTGGTGAAAAATCTGTTTCACCATCTGCAGTATGTCCAAACTTCGTACTAATAAATACTTTTTCTCTTTGATCCTTAACTGCTTGACCAATGATTTGCTCACTTAAACCATGCGCATAGCCTGGTGCAGTATCGAAAAAATTAACCCCCATAGAGACTGCTTCTTTAACAAGTTCGATTCCGTCTTCTTTAGACATATAACCCCAAAATTCTGTATTACCTAATTGCCAGGATCCAAATCCTAAACGATGAATATGTTTGCCCTCTTTAGCGTAGTTTGTTTGTTTCATAAATACCTCCCTACGTTTCTACTATCATTTTAACATAAATTTTCAACCTCATGTTAAAATAGATGATAATAGAAGAGGTGAATCTTTATGAATTTAATCAAACACAGTTTACCAATTGTTACATCAAAAGAAAATAGGACAATTCGCGTGCTTTTGCCTGATGATTTTGATCCTGAAAATAAGACTTATCAATTACTAATGATGCATGATGGACAGAATTTATTCGAAGATGAAACAGCATATGGTGGTCACTCATGGGGGATTTATGAAACACTTAAAGCTCTTCAAAAAAACGATATAATTGTCGTTGGTATCGATAACTCTGAACTGAGATTCTTTGAGTATGCGCCTTGGGAAAGTAGCGAGGAAACAACTAAGCTTGTTGGTTTTAAAACAGGGGGCTTAGGTGATGTTTATGCATCTTTTATTCACGATCAAGTGCTGCCATTCATCATATCTTCATATCCAATAGATCAAAACAAACCTATCATGATAGGGGGAAGTTCAATGGGAGCCTATATTTCAGTTTATATTGCGCTCAAATATCCTCTTGTGTTTAAAATAGTTGGAGTCTTCTCATTAGCTTCATGGTTTAATGAAACACCTTTTATCTCGTATGTTAAAGAGAGTAATATCAAAGAAGACACAAGATTTTTTATATCCATTGGAAAGCATGAATCATCTTCCTCACTTAAAAAGGATTTTAATGAAATTTACTTAAATAATAGTCGGAACTTAAAAACGCTTCTAGAAAAAAAACAAGTTCAAGATATCTTCTACATAGAAACAGAGGATATGCATAATGAACTTGCTTGGCGTAAGGTATTTAAAGATTTTATTCAATGGGCAACATCTTAGTTTTATGATTTAATCCAGTTTAATACAGATAAGATTTGAAGATCCCAATATGCCCAATCATGTGTGCCATCATTTTCGATGGACACATGGTTGATTTTTTCTTTATCAAGAAATGCTTTAAATGCTACATGATCTTCAAATAGAAAATCATCTTTACCGCATGCAATATAAAGCTCTGGTATGACTTTTTCTTTCTTTTTCAACTCTAAAATGACATGCTTTAAATCATTTTCTGTATTTTTTGTTGTTTGATCTCCAAAAGTCGCAATAAAAAGTTTATGTCTTGGTGTACCTTCAGTAATCGTTCTAATATGCTCTAAATCAACAGCACCTGATAAAGATGCAGCTTTACTAAAGTAATCTTGTTTATGAAGACCAATCTTTAATGCGCCAAAGCCTCCCATGGATAAGCCTGCAATAAAATGGTCTTCTCTTTTTTCGGATATTGGAAAATATCCATGCAAGATTTGAGGTAACTCTTCTGTCATATATGTAAAGTAATCAAGTCCTCTATCCATATCTGTGTAATAACTGTTATTATTTGATGGCATGACGACCATCAAGCGATGTTCCCATAAATATCTTTCAAGGGATGAAAATCTTAACCAATCCGTATAATCACCCATATAACCATGCAGTAAATAAAGGATTTTAAACTTTTCGCCTGGTTTTATTTGATCAGGCAAAAAAACATTCACTGATGTGTTAAGTTCTAATACTCTACTATTAAAATTCATATCTATCCAAGCCATGTGACACCTCGTCTTATTTAATAAGTCTATTATAAAACAAAAATGATGGTTTATAACAAAAAAAAGAGTCCTAATGCCTGGGGGGGATGTAGACATTAGGACCAATTCACGAGCTTTCCCATACAAAAGGTTGGGAAGCAATTTGATTATACATAAATAGCTATGATTAGTCAATATAATTGATTAAAAAATCATTTATATTAAAGCATCTTAAGATGAGATAATTTTGTTTTTTCCTTCATGTTTTGCCTGATATAATTTGATGTCCGCCTGATGGATAGTTTCTCTTGCAGAAAAACCTTCAAATGGTACAACACCGACTGAAATGGTAAGTTTTTGTTTGTATGATTGACCGAGCTTTTCAAAATCAATTCTTATATCATTTAAGATGTTTTTTGCATCTTGAAGTGCTGTCTTTGGAAAAGCAATTAAAAATTCTTCACCACCATATCTAGCAACAAGATCATCTTTTTTAGTATGATCTTTCATGATACGTGCAAGTTCTACAAGTATTTGATCACCATAAACATGACCTTTTTGATCGTTGATTAATTTAAAATCATCAATATCAATCATTGCTACTATCAACGGCTCATACTGCTTGATATGATCCATCATATATTGTAATTTTTCATATAAAGTGCGATGGTTATAAAGTTGAGTCAAAGAGTCTCTAGAAGATTGTTCTCTTAAGAGCTTATTTTTTTCTTCTAACTCTTCTTGTACGCGCTTTTTCTCAGAGATATCAAAAACAATACCTGTCAAAAAGAGTGGTTTCCCATCTTTTGATCTAGATGTTACAACACCACGATCATAATACCATTTATATTCACCACTTTTCGTGCGAATTCGGTATTCAACTTCATATGCGGGTGTTAGTCCTTTTAGGTGCATAAGCATATTATCCATGACCATATCATAATCTTCTGGATGAAGCTTTTCTGTGAAAAACTGATAATTTACTTCCTCTTTGATTTCAGATAATTCATATCCAAGTGCAGTAACTTTAAGTGGATTATATGTTACTTTGTTAGTTTGATAATCCCAATACCAATGACCAAGACTTCCTGCCCAGTTATATGAAAGCTTTACATCTTCCATTTGATCTTTTAAAAGTTGATCATTTATCTTCTCTAAAGCTTCAATTCGTTCAAGTAATGCCTCATATGATTTCTCTTTCATATATGAACACCTCTCTTCTCTTATATTATATAAGAAGTTCCATGGATTGAACTTATAAAGAGATATTAAGTTTTTCTTAAGTTCAAAAAAAAGAACATGTTTGTATCACTACAAACATGTTTATTGTCTAAAGCATGAGACACACAATCTTAAGCAAGGTCATTCATTATTTTTTGCCTGCTGGTTTGGTAGGTTGTGGTGTTGGTTTTTGAGCTGGTTTTTGTGGAGCTACAACTTTCTTTTCTGCCATATATGTTCACCTCGCTTTCTAAATGATTAAAAACGTATATCCACATGATGACACGTCAATCAAGCGATAAAAGCGATGTTTAAATATGGCAATAATCGTTTTAAGGTGTTGGCTTGTGCATCATGGAATGATGCTATTTGATAACCAGCTTTATTATATATCTTTGTTATGATTTTGTCATCATTTTTTTATCATTTTATCAAAGAAAATGAGCATACAAATTTTTACTGTTTATGTCATATAAAGTCTTTTAAAAAAATAAGATTTATTGTATACTAAAAAAAGGAGATGACCATGAAAATCAAAGTTAATAAATTCTCAAAAGTACCACTTTATATTCAAATCAAGGATGCTATTTTAGAAGCCATTTTAAGTAAAGAACTTAGACATCTTGATTTAATGCCTACAGAAAAGGAATTGTGCGATGCACTTTCTTTGAGTCGTTCTGTCATTAGAAAAGCCTATGATTTACTCATTAAAGAGGGTTATATCTTTAGAAGACAAGGTCAAGGCACGTTTGTGAACCATAGATATACCTTTATTGGTCCTATGAAAGAAATCTTTAGATTTAATCATCTAGCATTGAAAGAGATTATGTTGATGGGGTTCATAGAAAATGATCATTTGGTTTATCCAGCTTTAAATCTAAAACCTGGCGAGATGGTTTATGATATTTGCTATAGATTATCTATAGATGGTGATCCTGTTTCTGTTCAACATGTTTATTTTCCCTTTAAGTATTTTCCAAATGTTGATTATTATGTCCAAAAATATGAAGATTTAAGAACAATCATTGAAAAACAATACACCTATAAGATATTGAGTGTTTTTTCAGAGTTTAGTGCACACCAAGCTTCTCATGTGGATGCTCTTTATCTAAAAATTCCTCAAAAGCATGCCATGCATTATGTGACATCAATCATTAAAGATGATGATCTAAAACCCATTGTCTTTGTGAAGCATACATTACCTGCTGATTATGTTAGGTTTGAGGAGGTCGTGCGATGAAACAAGATAAATTAACGATTGATAAAAGATCTGGTATTCCATTGATTCATCAGATTAGTAATTTTTATGAGGCACAAATCATTGAAAGAAAATTAAAAAAGTCTGATCTACTTCCTTTACCTGAAATACTAGCTGCAGAGCTTGAGATTCCAAAACAAGCCGTAAAGGCTTCATACCAACGATTAATCGATATTAAGCTTGTTAGCATGAATAAACTTCGTCAATATGAAGTGACTTACGTCGAACTACCTGATCAGTTTCATACCAAGCTAACAAGCATGACCGAAGCGATTCAAATGATGGGACTTAATCCATCTATAGAGCTTATAGAAAAAAAGATCATCGAAGATGAGCAAATGAATATTTCCATGGGCTTTTCAAAGAATGAAACACTTTTCATGATGAAAAGACTTTATTTAGGTGATGGCATTCCTATTTATTTAATCATCGGTTATTTTCCATTAAGTATCTTTAAGGATTTGGATAAACTTCCAATTGATGAAAAAACATATTTAAGTATGTTTAAAGAACATTACCAAATTGATATTGTCGAATCATATCGCATTTTCTCACCTTATAATGTGGATCAAGAGACTGCTGATTTACTTCAAATATCCAAAGGTAAAGCTGTTTATCAATCGATTACTACTGCAAAAGATCAATATCAAAGACATATTGAATACGGTATTGCATATAGTACTTCACATCATAGAATTCCATTGATATTAGAAAAAACTGATATTGAGGTATATTTCAAATAAAAATCCCGGAATCGGGATTTTTTGATCTAAGGCTTGATTTTAGCTGAGTTTTGGTTAACAGAAACTAAAGGAACACTTTCTACTAATTTTGAAAAACGTGTATAGCCTAATTCTTGGTATGAAAAACCAGGGTACTTCTTTTCAAGTTCTTGTTTAATTTTCGTTAAAATCATTTCTTTTCTTTTATTTTTAGAGATAATTTCAACAATTGACTTCGAAACATCCTTTAAGGATAATTTTGAGGTGAGTGTCACAAATGTCGTTGTTTTTTCTTGTGATAATGATAACCCACTAATAGTATTCACGAGTGATGATAAAGTTTTATGTCCGTATTTTCTCGCATCAAAATCAGAATATCTATTAACGATAATATCGCCTAATCTTGAGAGTTGAATGCGATTATCAATACCATTTTCAATGACGATATTTTTTATCATAGGTGCAATGTCATCATCAGGTGTAATGTGAGAGATGCTTGCTTCTTCCACTTCATCTTCATCATCTAAATATTCAAAATATTTAAATTCATTGCATGATGATCTAAATGCTTGAGACACTTTATCTTTCTCACCAATACCAATTACAAACATACCGCCTTCTCTAAGCTTCACGGCAAGCGGTGTAAAGTCACTGTCTGATGTGACTAAGAAAAAGGCATTCACCTTTTCTTGATACATCATTTCTTGTGCATCAAGAGCCATCGCAAGATCAGCAGCATTTTTACCTGTTGCAACATTATATTGATGCACAGGCTTGATAGCGAAATCTTGCGCAGTTTTATGCCAATCTTTTGAGAGTTTATTGATATCTCCATAAAATCTCGCAATAACAATACGACCGTATTTTGAGATTTCATTAATGACTGAGTGAATATATTTTGGAGATACATTTTCTGAATCAATCATTAAAGCTATTTTATAGTCTTTTGTTTCCATAACGCCTCCTAAGGATATTCTTATTATACCTTAAAAAAACGTATAAAACCATCGTAAAAGAAAAAGCGCTTTTCAATGAAAAACGCTTATCAAACATCATTGGAGTCTCTGTTAACCTTAACTGGTAAGAAAATGACCTGAAGTGGAAAATAATGGAAAAACCGAGAAAGCAATGATACTATTATTCACATTTTGTGAACTTTAACTAAAACCCCTACTACAGCTTTAGCTTTTCAATATCAAACTTATTTTTTGATTCTACTATATATGATTTGATTTTTTTGTATATCCAATCCCTATCTTTATCCTCTTCATATTGAAATTCATCGTAATCATCTGGTTCATCTATAGAGCATGATATGTTTATTTCCTTTGAATAAAATTTAATATCAATATCGATTCATCAATTGCTTGAATACCTACACACTCAAATCCTGGGTGCCAATCTACATAAATTTCGATTTTAGATAATCCGATATCATGTAGTTTTTTCTTTAAATGCTTGTTTATAAAGTCATCGAGGACATATTCAAACTGAGTTTACAATTTCAGATTTTTTTCTGCTAAGAATCTCTAAATATTTCTTGCTTTACCTAACATATTCCTCCCCCCGAATTTGATCATTCTTTTTCGCAATCTAATCAGCTAAAAATGAAGTTAAATGCACTATCTTTATCCCATCGACTACGCCAACATCTTTATAATCATATGTTACGATTACTCTCTCATAATTATCTTTTACTACTAATAAGTTATCTGTTTCTCTGGTGCTATTTTCAGGCATACTTAACGTCACTTGAACATACTTAGTATAATGATCTTTGAAACAAACAAAATCTATTTCTAAATCATCATACTTCCCAACAAAAACATGCCATCCTTCTTTTATAAGTTTCAGATATACAATGTTTTCTATCATAGAACCAAGATTGCTATTCATACGACCTAGCATGATGTTTTTTAGTCCAAGGTCAACAACATAATACTTACCTAATGTTTTTAAATGTTCTTTACCTCGAATGTCGTATCTCGTTGCTTTATAAAAAATAAAAGCATTTTCTAGTAGTTGAAGGTACTTATTAATAGTTTCCGGTTTTACGACTTGATTCATGGATTTAAAATAATTGGAAATTTTGGGACTTGAAACAGGTTTACCAATATTATCTAACAAATAGAGTGAAAGTTTCATGAGCACATCAACTTGAGTAATATTACCTCTAATCGAAACATCTTTTAAAAGTATACTATTATAAATGCCTTTCAATATATCACTTTTCATTTGCTCATCTTTAGTAAGTACAACTGAGGGAAAGCCTCCATATTTGATATACTCATGTAAGTATAGATCGATACTATCTTTTTCAGTAAATTCCTTTAATTCTACCAACGACAACGGATAGACTTTTATTTCTACGTATCGACCAGATAGATAAGTTGCAAGTTCACCGGAAAGCATATTCGCATTTGACCCTGTTAGATATATATCGCAATTAAAAGCAATTCTTAATCCGTTAATTAACTTTTGCCAATTATCAACTTCAGCTATTTCATCAAATAGAAAATATACTCTTTCATCCATTTTTACTTGAGTTTTGATGAATTCATATAGTTTGTCCGCCGTTTGAATACCAAATGTATCCGGATGCTCAAAATTGAGATATATCGTTTTTTTATTCTGTTTGTGCAGGTGTTCCTCAAGCATTTTCAATAGAAATGACTTACCAGATCTTCTTACACCAGTAATTAATTTAACGAATTCTGTATCTATGTACTTGATTAGCTTATCTAAGTAATTGCGTCTGATTTTCATACATAACACCTCTTTCACTCATATTTTATTATTATTTTTACCTTTTGTAAAGTAAAACTTGTATTTATGTAATATTTTGCCTTTACATGGTGACTTATACAGAAGCAATTAGTTCAATAGGTATTATGTATTTATTTATGACTCATCTATTCAATCATTCGACCTTGAATTGGAATGGAAATTAAACAGTGGATTATGATGCCATATGCATAGAAAACTAAAAAAGTCTAGTAACCATGTCAATCCAATATTTTGAAAGCGGTATTTGGCCACCAGATTTTTGAAAGCTTGATATGCCTTATGCCCCCTAATTATATAAAGAGCATATTTTTAACCCAACAGACTAAAACTGAGGATCATTTAGATTGTGTTCAAAATTTTTAGATTCCCAAAAAATTCCTGATAACTCAGAAGGTCCAATAGATGCAATCACTAGGTTTTGATATTTATACACGTAATATGAATGACTACTAGCCAGTGCACTGTTTCTTTCGTACTGAAACAGAATTTCAGCATCCATAGCATTAAAAACTTCGTAAATATATCCCCCCCTAAGCTGAGAATTTTGGTAATATCGATATGCGTGAATATCTTTAAAAGAAATATTATAGCCAGTTTCCATATATTGAATGGTCTCTTGATATGTCATTCCATATTCTGAATAATAAGCAATATAAACTCCTTGGTACCTTAGTTCTTCTAAAAACGGATGAGAACCATTCAAGTAATGATAATCATATTGATAATTGTATTCAAAGACTTGATTACTAAAGATATCTGGGAAATCACTATCCACTGCATGACTCATCTTAAAAACATATAAATCAATCTTATAGATGAACCAAATATTTAATGCGTTATATGACTCATCACTGAATTGATTAAATAGCAACTCAGAACTAGTTAGGTCTTCTAATTCAAATAAGTAACCAATTTCATTGGTTTCGTCTTTAATGGTATAGTAATCATTTAAAGATATGTTATCAAGTTCAAACTGAAGTTTTAATGCAGCAAGAGCAGATTCATAGTCTTCGTCTTCTGTCATACCTAAAGATACTTGATAGTTCAAGTCTGCTAAAGCAGTATAGATGCTATATGTTTTTTCATTAACTGATTTACAGGAGACGAGTAGTCCAAGTACCAATGAAATTATTATAATCTTTCTCATATCATTACTCCTTAAAAAGGTTTAATTGCGAAATAATAGGTGTTACCATTATAAAAGTTTATAATATACGACGATTAAAATTCGTTGTATCCACTTAAATAATATAACAGAAAAATTATCAATACTCTATTCCATTCCCAAATGCCCATGCTGAAATTAGTGCTGCGTTAGGTACATAATCAATTTCTTTAACTCTTTTGTTTCCCACATTCAGTTTCATGAAATTGTTTTTTATAACTTCAAGAATACTCGAATCTTTAGAAAACACCTCGATATTCCGATAATCACAATTAACGATTGATATGATGTAGTCAGATGATAAAAAGTCTTTATAATTATTAATAACATAGGGTTTCGAGCCTAATTTTCTGATATGAAGTTCAACAAACTCAGGATTTATTCTATTATCTTCAATGAAGATTTTTCTTAATGAGAGTTGAGATGGTATAATGTCCATCGTATTAAAATCACAATCTTCCATTGTGACATCATCACTAAAGGATTCCCAATGAGTTATATCAATCTCAAAGGATAACAAGTCTATTCCTTCAAATAGTGATCGAATCACATTCTTTACTCTGTTTTCAAATCTTAATATCAATGCTTTCACAATATCCAACTCCATTCCAATTCATATTTTTAAGGGGTTAATCCCGCAACAATAAGGTGAACTAAGTGATTTTTAAACAGATGGTCCTAATCGTCATATTCATACAAATTATATCATTTAAGAGTCTGATATAAAAGCCTGAAAAATTGTCGACATATGTTTGAAAGACATAAGACACATTGGTAGATATAATCTGATTTATTTCTTCAACCACTTTCTTGGTTTCATCATCTTTGATTCTTCCATTAATCCACTGAGTTAGCTTTGCACCTAATAATGTTACTAAAGGTATTACAACGCTTGTGACAACTACAGCGATGACATTAACAACAATTTCATTCAACTTTCTTCCCTCCTGGTCTTTTTATGATTTGCTCATCAATACGTTTGTGAGCTGATGATACACTTTCTTCAACTCTTGCTAACCTTGTGAATACACCATCAAACTTAGACTCAGAGATATCGAGTCTTTTTTCTATTCTCTCAATACTTGATTTGATATATCCGAGATCAGATATTACTGTCCCGCTTTCTCTACCAATCTGTTTTGTTTCTGAATTTACGTTTCTTCTAAATGCAAGATACCCAAACGAAATGTAACTAATCGTTTTATGTACAGATATGATAGTTAATGCTATTACAGTCGGTAACATGTTTTCTAACCTCCTTGAGATACTTCAAAATATCCCTAAGTTCTTTCATGTAATCTATTGAGTTTGATTGTTAGTTTTCTTTAAATACCATCTTTTTTTCTTTGACTCTTTCATCTATAGCAATATAAAAAGAACTAATAACATTATTTGTCTATGGTTCAATCACTTGTAATGGACATGAAATCGATTGGTTCAATCACTTGTAGTGTTTAGAAGTATATTTTACATGTGCATTCCCTCAACCAAATTTGAACTAATTGATTAGTAGTTATAAATAACAAAAAATGCCCTAAATGGGCATATATTTGTTTAATTAGTCCTTTTTATCGAACCAACTCAAGATTATTTTGGAGTCTCTGCTAACCTTAAAGGGTCGTGTTTTTAGGGGCTCTTTAACCTTAACTGGTAAGAAATTGCCAAATCGAGAAAAATCGAGTAAGTAGTGGTATCCATGGGTAAATAATGGAAAATAGTTGACCTGCTACAACTGGTAAGAAAATGACCTAAAATGGAAAAAAGAGGAAAAATCGAGAAAGTAATTGCCCAAAATTACCTATTACAATTGATTCACATATATCCCATCTACGTATTGTAGCATTGCTTTCTTCCTTAAATTGTATCATGTACCTAGCATTCAAGTTATTCGTGTCCACTTTGCTGACAATAAAGCGCAGCTGATAAAATTAAAAAACTATTATGATGTCATGGATTATTCTTCCTAATATGTAATATGGTACAAGCTTTGATTTAACTTAAAAAATTACTGATAAAAAAGTGGGGAGTGTTTCCCCACTCCTAAAAACTGATACTATTTGATCAATCAAATTGGATGAACAAGATTCTCCCATTTTAAATTAAGCAATGAAAATGTGTATAAATTCAATAAATACCCTCCAAAAACGAATGATAGTATTAAACCATAACTATCTATAAATTCTGAGATATCTATTAAAGAAGTAATAAAATTCAATAGAAGTACAACTATTAAGATTGAAAGAAAACCAATAAGTGCACTGCTTATAAAATATGAGTGAAAATTCTTTTTATTAATTTCTCCTTTTGACATTTTAATATAAAGCCATAAAAGAATTGCTACAGTACCGAAAATTGGTACTAAAGCTAAAACATTGAGTTTCTTATTCATACATATTCCTCCTATTTAAATAAGTTATTCCAATCTATGGTAATAGAAACTTCATATCCTAAACCTAAACCTGCTCCAAATTTAAAACCATTACTAAAATCAAATGAGAAGCCTGCTCCAACATAACCTTTAACGCCAATGCTAACAGAATCACCAAACTGCACACCTATTGTACCAGAAATAATCTCAGCTGTTCCAGATATACCTGCTCCTAGTGATGCATTGGCATTCCACGCTCCAATACCCAAATAAACATTAGGGTTTGCCAAGTGATCACTACTAAGCGAACTAAACCACTTTGGAGTATGAAATGTGGAATCAATTACTCCAATGCTCAATGAAGCAATTGAATATCCTTCACCAACTGTATACCCCCATCCCAGACTGCCCTTTATATAAAATGCATGAGTTGACATCCAATCAGGCATTGAATAATTTTTTGGAGTAACTAAACCTACAGAAAATGACAAGGGTGCATTGCTCGATTTACTCGTATTCTTACCTAAAAAGTTAATACTCGCATCATTTAATCCAGCTGATCTGGATGTTAGTGCTTGACTTTTTCCATTCAAGTTAAATGTAACTGTTTCATTTTTGACTTTAATAGGATTGCTATTACTAATTGCAGAATTTAATACGCCCACAATTGATCTTGGCTTTAATGAAGATATATCCTCAAGATCAATAAACTTGCCTATTAATGGACAGTAGTATCTACTTTGTTGGTAGTACCAATCAGTTTCTACATCATAATAATATCCCTTGTATCTAAATGGGTTAATATTACCAATAAATGATGAACTTGTGTTTTCTGCATTTGATGAATCATAAACCTTATGATTACCCCATGCATCATATTTATATGTTACCACAATGCTACCATTAATATCAATAACATTTCTAATAACTCCTAGTAGGTCTCTAACATAAAAATACTTGCTTTGCTGATGTTCAAATCCAACTAATTGGTTTTGTTCATTATAGATGTAATGTATGGTTTGACCATTCTTTTCTTCTGCTATAATATTCGATCCTTGTAAGTAATACTTTGTTTCAACGTCATTGATGTTTTTCTTTGTTCTTAAGCCTTGCTCATTGTATGTGTAATTAAACACATCATCACCATCAAGAATTTGCTTTAGTCTTCTTCCTTCCCATACGAGTTCTTTTGAACCGATTTCTGTTGGGTTACCAAGATACTTAGGATCATACGAAATATCTAGAGGTGTTTCATTTCCACCTTCCACAGTTCCAACATACACTAGTTGATCTTCTGCATTCGTTAGAAACTCTATCTGTTTAACCATAGTTAAAGTTTTGCCTGCATAATATCTCTTGAATATCATGTTCTGCTTATCGTATTCCATCTTGATGGTTTGATTAAGCACTGGATTATATTCTTCAATGAGTCTTCCCATGAAATCATACTTGTACTCATATGTGCCTTCAGGCGTATCCATTTCAGTAACATTACCCAAGGCATCATAGTTGTAGTAAATGTTTTGGTTTGCTAATGTCTTCATGTGTTCAACTTCGAAGGATGTCTTTGTTTGATCACCATAAGGTCTTTTATACGTATAATCTGCAGTACGTTTTGTAGCACCAATACTTAACTCATCTTTTTCTTTTCTGCCTAATACATCATATTCTGATTCATAAGCGATAGTTTGATATGAATTTCTAATCAATGTAACTTTTGCGTCATCAAAAATTTGATGGCTATGTGCTAGCATTTCAAACTGACCATTAAAGTGATATGATGGCACACTACTGTTAATCAATGCTCCAATTGAAACTAATGCATTTTCATAACTTAAAGATTTAGTTCTAGATACAACAGTATCCCCATTCAAGTAAATCCATAAATTTGTCTGGTTCCATCTAATGACTAACTGATTCCATCCATTTGTAATGATTGTATTATTTAATGTTTCCAATTGATCTTGTGTTAAGACAAGTTTATTAGCACTATTTACATATAAACCTAGTGGTGTTTCCGTACCTTTTTGTAACGATAGAATCGTTCTTAACTCTGTACCTACATCTACTGGTTTAAATCGAATAGATAACATACCTGTATTCTTCATATTAAAATCATAAACTAATTTTGCTTTTGAAGAAATTAAGTCTTTATCGTTTCCATAACTACCATAAACATGAATATTTCTTGAATCATCATATTCAAATAACTTTGTCTTATCAAGCTTATATGTTCCTGCTTGATATCCAAAACTTGATGGATGGACGCCTTTATGTGAAACAAGAGTGCCTTTAAGTGTAACAACATCTAACCCTTCATAAGCTTTATGATCGTGATATAGGACGCCTGAACGCTGTTTGCGAACTATAGTTCCGTTAAAATATGGCAATGCGAGATTATAGATCTTTGTTATATCTGCATCTGTATAATTGAATGCACCCACTTGCATATGTGCGACTCTAAATTCACTAGTTACTAATGGAAATGCATCGGGATTGTAAATACCTAAAACGAGGTTGCCGAAATCACTAACTTTCATATCTACTGTATTTCCTGGCAACACTTTAATGTTTTGTGTTACTTCAAGGCATTTTGATCCATTGATATACACTGTTGATTTAATGTTGTTTCCAGAGTTTTCAAGTTTTAACCCTAACATTACCCAGTTAGTTCCTGTATATGTAAATGTACTACCACTAATCAAATGATACTGTCCATTTACTCTGAGTTTGATTTGTCCATTAGATTGTAATGCAAGTTCGATTTGGTTTAAATTATTGTGACCTAAAACTGAAAATACCGGTTGATCATATGTTCTATTTGTTGAAAACTTAAACCATCCGAATAAGGTCTTCTTAGAATCAAATCTTGATTTCCATTCAGAGTAATTAAACTTTTGACCTGTACTTCGAGAAATTGATCTTCTTTGGTTAGCTCCTGATAAACGGTATCTTGCTTCACCGGCATTACTACTTAACACTAATATTGGTGTTCTAAGCACAGTATCATCTTCAATATTATTCAGACTACCACCATAACATTTTAGTCCGGTTTGACCATTATAATTTGAGTCAATTAATGCATAATCGTCGTCATAAGCACGATCAAGTCTGTTTAGGAATCCATCAAAGTTGTATTGACTGGTTTCATAAGGCATAATGTATTCAAAACTTCTAATTACACCATTAATATCAATGATAGATTTTTGAATAGCATCTATATTATCAAAGATGTATCTTTCGGATATACCTTCAGAATTTGTTTTACGAATGAGTTTTCCGCTTCTATCATAAGAATTATAGGTAGTTACATCTTGATATCTAACTTCCGAGATGCGGTCTAGTTCGTCGTATTTATATGTGCAGCTTGGAGTTGTTTCCCCATTGAAGGATACTGAAATCAATCTACCACGTGTATCATAACCAAAAGTGTAATAATCACTATCTACATGTGAACCATATTTTTGAGTAACTATTTGGTTTTTAGTATTGTAAGTGTACTGAACGATTGTTGATGAGTTGATGTTTATTTTTTCAATTCGATTTTTTGTATCGTAGAAAAATTCATAATACTTAGTAGGATCAATAATGATCTTCTTTAAATTTCGATTTTCATCATATTGGTAAGATAATGACTCACTACCACTTTGAGAATCTTCACGAATAATCTTCATTAACTGATTGAATTCATTGTATTCTTTCTTGTCTTTATGTCCAAGTGGGTCTGTTGTTTGAATGTGTCTAAATTCTGTATCATATAGATTAATCGATTCACGACCAAATTCATCTGTCGATTTAACCAGTTGATTTTTTGTGTTAAATGTTTTTGAGTGGGATACTTTTCCAAGTGATGAATTCAACTCCATCGTTATTGGGTTTCCTTTAGAATCATAAACATGAACGACCTTATTACCATTATTATCTTTAACCTCGGTCATTTGTCCTTTAATATCGTATTTATATCGATAGACTTCACCTTGTTTATTAGATGATTGAACGGTTTGTCCTAATGCGTTACTAATAGATTCACTTGATGCTTTTGCAGATGATTGATCCATAATGTTACCTAAATCATCGTATGCATAGTGAGATTCATTGCTGTTTACATAAAGTTGTAGCGCATCAAATAAAAGAACATTAAATCCTCGATATTCAATCGATATCTTAATTTGTGTAAAGTCTGTTTTTGCTGCAAACCCACGACTGACATTTTGCCAACCAGAATCATTTGGTTGAAAAGAAACTGTTTGTACATCTGTAACAGTAGATTCATTAATAAATGATACGATAACTTTAGCTTCTTCATTTGTTAAGACTTTTCCTCTAAACCATCCTGAAAAAACGAGTTCATCTCCGAGTGTGCCTTTAACATCAAATGTTTTAAACAACTTCTTGGTTTTTGTGAAGTCACCAGTAAATCTCATTGTTCTAGTGCCAACGAATAAGTGATATGGGTAATCCAAACTTGAATCAACAATTTTATCATAAGAATCTAGATTTTCTCCTGTCCATTCTGTTGGCAATGAACCGACGTTTTCTTCAAAATAGCCGTTTGGAATTAGATTGAAGTTGACTACGTGTTCGCCTGCAGCAAGTTGGAAATCATCAAGTAATAGATCACCTGAAGTGTGTGATGCAAATATTTCTAATTCAATTGTTGAATTGGTTGCACCTGTTGGGATAATGATGGTAGGTAAAACAAATTTTTGCCATTTATTGGTGCTTCCTGTTAATGCGGATGTTGATACAGATGTAGTTACTGTATCACTTACCCATGAATTTCCTGATTCATCTAGGATACCTGTTTCAGAGCCTTGAGCAAGTCTTAAAATCGTATAAGTGATGTTTGCTTTAACTACTGGGTTACCTGAGATATTGATTCTCTTCTCAAAACCGATAAAGGAATAACTACCAGGATTTACGTTAATCAGCTGAGTAATACGTGTTTGACCTGAACCAGTTTTTCTGACAAGAAGGCATTTGTTTCCAAACACACCACCATCCATTGTTTTCACAATATTGTTCGTATCAGAGTTTTTCTTCCACCCTTTTGTTGTGGTCTTATATTCACCAATTTGATTATCAAAACTAAAATCTACAATAAGGTTACTTCTGTTCGGTTGAATTTCTGATTTACTGGTTACTCTTCTTGTTGTGCCATCTAAACCTACAAGTTCATATTCGGCTTTAATTGATTTGCCTTGATCGTCAATTTTGTGCTTAACTTGGCCGTAGTCATCAAAATATAAGTATTGCTTGTTACCTAAGAAATCTTCAATGACTGTTTTATCTAATTCTCTAGAAAATTGAACTTGATTCAAAATATCGCCAGATGCATGCTTCTTATTCACAACAGAATATACTTTTTCATCAGCAAGTTGAAACTCTGTTCTATCATCATTTTTAACATCAACGACTGTATAGTAAGGTTCACTCTTAGTAAAAGTAGCTTTTTCAAGTTCGGTATAGATTTTATCTCCAGATGATGATTCAGGGTCGAAAATCCATTTCTTAAGTATGATAGAAGTTATTTCTGTTTGATTAGCATCATAAGTGATTTGAAGTAATCTTTGCTCACTGACGAAATCAATTTCGGAGATTTTCCCATTGCTATTGTAGTATAGATTCACTCTTTCTCCATCAGAATTAATCATATATAACAGTCTATCTTGTGCTGTATTCCAATAATAAGTGATTGTATCACCAGAAGGCATCGTAACTTTATGAATTTTGTGTAGATTGAGCTCAATCTTTGTATTATCTGGGTATCTGATTACAATAGATGTTCCATTATTTGTGGCGTAAGCATAACTTGATAAATCGACATAAACTTCACTTTCAAAAACAAAAATACCGTATCTTTCAGCTTCTAGTTTTGTCATTTTGGTAAATATTGACTCACTACCATTTGGTTGCACCAAATGTGCGTAGTCTGTCTCCAACTTGAACGCAAATTCGAAGTTTGCACTGAATTTAGAACCTAAAAAATATGTTTTCGAGTATCCTGATAGAGATTTATTGTGTCTAAATGCAGTAAATGAAATCGGTGCATTCTTAGATGATGTTTGTAAACTCATAGTTTGAAAAACGAGTTCGCCTGTTAAGTCATTTACATAACCAGTTCCTGAAAAACCACATTCAACTGGTGTATGGCTCAAAAGAGGTTCTAAGCCTTGTAGTTTTGATTCTTCCATAATGAAGAATTCATTGATACCTGTTAATTCTGTCTTTGAAGGATTAATAATCACACCTGGTGCTGATTTTGAAATCGTAATGCCATGAAATGATATATTGTTCTTCTTCCAATAATTAATGATACCTGTCAAATCGAGTTCTACAACTGTGTATGGAAATTGTGATGGATCCTCTGGCATCCAACCAGCTGCAACTTGTGTAAAAGGAACTAAGAAGCCTGCTTCAAAAGACGAAGCAAGTGATGGTTTGGATGTCCAAACAACAGTCGTCGGATTGAAATCAGATATGTTTCGATGAACATAAAAAGCCGTTTTCTCAGTTGGATTAGGCATAATTGTTGTATCTTGAGTTACAACCAATCTAAGTACAGCCCTACCAATTCTCTCTAATTGACTCAAATTGAGTCCGCTAAATTTCATGAGTATATGTTGATTGCTACCTGTTGCTAGATAGGTTTCATCAATACCCTTAGGAGTAGTATTACCTTGTATCACATATGTACTTTGTATACTTACACCTTGTTTATTTGTAATTCGTTTAATCATTTTTTATTTCTCCTTTTTTAATAGATTTTAATTGCTTGTCCGATACCTCTAGTACCAAACAACTTAATTGCCGATCTAATATCGATTAGATCAATTCTTATTTCTAAATTCTTTTCTAAATACTTTTTACATGACGCAATTAGTTGCACCTTTTCAAAGTATTCCAGTTGCTTATCATCCATGATGATTAATAAGTCAACATCACTTGATTGATTATTTTGATTTCTTGATAATGAGCCATATAAGTATATGTTTTGAATCTTAAAGTCATGAATCAATCTATACTTGTGATTGATTATTTCTCTCATAAATGTGTCTTTTGTAAATCTTAATGGTGTATCCAAAATCTTTAAATCGCTTTGTCTAATGTAAAGTTCATTTGCGACGATAAAACCATAAAGATATGTCCAGTCCGCTGCAAGGTTTCTTATTGCATGACGGTATTTTTCGATTTCACTTTGGAATATTGTGATGATGGCATAACCATTTCGAAGTAGCACATAATTCGTCAATAGCATTGCAAACTGGATTTTTTTAGTTTTAACTGTCTCATAGATTGCTTTGTGAATCATCGTTGCACAGATATGACCTGATTCCTCATGATTTGAGTAATAGGACACAAGTATCTTTTCAACTTTCTTTTCACTGAGTTTTGATCCAGTTAACAAATAATAACTATCCCTAACTAAATCAGGGTTGATGCCTGAACTTAATTGACTCATTACATATTTCAGACTTTTAATGTATGCTAGAATATCTTTTTCTCTGCTATCCTTTGCAGTATCCATATCGAACCAAAGTTTTTTATAAACTTCATGAAACATATCATACTTTAAATATTTAAATAGAAACTTGATAGATCGATAAATGGTTTTGTCTGCGATCTGATATCTGTTTTTCATCATCATTTTCCTTTCATTATGGTGGGGTAAAGATTCTATGCATTTTTCTTTTCCTCCTTGTCGTTGTCATCAGACAACTCTTCAAATTCAACAGGATCAATTTCAATTCCAATTTTCTTATTGAATCCGCGCTGTTCTTCGCCTAGTAATCGAACCGTATAAGTAATAATCTCAACCGTTCGATCCATGAGTGTTTTGCTACTCGTTAAAACAAAGGTTGCAACCATCGAAATAATCGTAATCTTTACCGATGAATCCATGTCGGTTGCAATAATCGTAAACAGTAATAGACCAACCGTAATTACGAATAAGAGGAATGCGAAAATCAATCCATGAGTAATACTCTTCATAAAAAACGTATTAAGTGTTTTGATTTTATCTTTCTCGAATTCGTTCAATGTTGGTCTTAAGTGCTCTTTTTCATCCATCATGTGTACCACCTCCTTATCTTTTCTTTCATCTGATTGAGTTTACGTCTTATGGTCTCTCTAGATGTCTGATGTATTTTCCCTATTTCTTCATAGCTAAAATTACTTTCGAAATAAAGGTGAAATAATTCTTTCTCCTCTACTGTGAAATAATCATCCATGTATTTGATCATTTCTTCTAGTTTTCTAGATGAATCATCTAATGTTTTTATGTCAATGATTTCATTTATCCATTCCTCATTAGAATTAACTCTTTTCTGATTAAGAGATAGATGCTTAAACCTTGACTCTTTCTTAAGGATGTTAATTATTGTTCTTTTTAGTATAATAAATATGTATGACTCCAGATTTTCAATCGAATCCTTATGAATTACTTGATCATACACATGTACTAACTTCATCCTAAGTTCTTGCTTGATGTCATCAATAAAGTCCTTATTTTTGACTTTGAATATTCTAATCATTCTTTCTATGATGTATTCATAGGAACTCACAAACCCTTCTATATCCATTTTTCATACACATGAACCCATTTGACGTCTATATAATCATTCCCTAGAAGACTAAATCTTCCATTAGCACCGACACCCCTGTCTGATCCGGATAGATTCCTGGTGTTTCCCAATCAAAGTAGTATTTGATTACCCTACACTAGTAAAGACAATCGAAATTCAACAATTGCACACAAAACATGCAATATTGTTAAAAATCAACCGATTACTGGTCCATTTGCAGGTGGTCCACCAGCATCGCCGAAGTCTAAAGCAATGTAATCTGCTTTTTCTAAAGCGGTGTCGTCTTTATGCTCTTTAGTCGAAACTAGAGATAAACTAGCAATAAGAATAACCATTACAAGCAATACTTTTTTCATATGTATCCTCCTCTCTCGTGTATGGCTTTAGGATATCTAAGGTAGCAACTACAATACAGGACAATTTAGTCCTTGAAATCTTGGGGGACATATGTTATTAAGAAATGGATTTATCATGGAAATATTGCGTGTAAAAAGAGATTTTAAGAGTCAAGAATCATTTGTGGACGGTATTTGTGATGTAAGGCAATATAGAAGATACATTAATAATGAATCTCAAATGCCATTTGGAGTATTGAGTTTATTTTTAGGGAGAGCAAACATGACAATGGATGAATTTTTAGGTTTTTACTCAGAAGAAGAGAGAAAAGAAACCATGTTTACACGAGGTATTTATAATCATCTAATGACAGGAAAATTTGAACGAGCAGATGAGATGATTCGTGAATATGCTGATAAAAAATTTATTTTGGAAGCAAATAAGACTTTATATAGTTTTTGCAAGTACTTTTATCTAAGGAAGAGAGATCTGTCTTTCTTGTTTGAATATAAGGATCACGTAGCTACACTTATCAACTATCCAAAAATACTTAATTTTCAACTTTTATCTCATTATGAAATGTTGATTCTATCAAATTACTCCCAAGACCTACCTAATGATGAAAGGGATAAAGTGATTGATAAATTGACTGAGGTGCTTTTCAATCACGAAGTTACCGATATGAATTCACTTGATTCTCATTTGATTATTTTGTATTCATTAATCCAACATCATGGCCTGAAGAAACATTTTACTGAAGCACTTAAACTCTGTGAAATTGGTATTAAGATATCCTTCGAATACCATCACCATTATTTGATTGGTCAGTTATACTACTTCAAATCTCTTTGTCATCATCAACTAGATCATATAGAACTAAGAAACGAAGCAATCGTGAAATGTGTCCAACTATTTGATTTGGATATTAACAAGAACTTAAGAGACCACTTTTACAAGCTGATTGAAAAAGATTTCGAGTTAAATCTAGAAGATGTAATGATTGATTACTGGCAAAAACAAAAAAGATAGCCTCTAATGACTATCTCTTTTTTCTTGATTTTAATTTACCCAATTATGTTAACTAAAAAGGCATCACTATTTTTTTAGTAAATATATGGTGGATTCAATTTGGGTAGTAATCCATCCATTAATATCTCCATAGTGTTCAAGGATGTGTTCTTTAGCAATGTCCCCTAAATCATTTAGGATTTTTTCTTGTGCATATCTTAACGCATAGCTTTGTGCCTTATCATCAAACTTATCTTTCTTCTTCAGATTTTCAACATATGTTTGAAAAACAAAAGACACATTGGTAGATACAATCCGATTTATTTCTTCAATGACTTTCTTGGTTTCATCGTCTTTGATTTTTCCATTAATCAACTGAGTTAGCTTTGCACCTAATAATGTTACTAAAGGTATTACAACGCTTGTGACAACTACAGCGATGACATTAACAACAATTTCATTCAACTTTCTTCCCTCCTGGTCTTTTTATGATTTGCTCATCAATACGTTTGTGAGCTGATGATACACTTTCTTCAACTCTTGCTAACCTTGTTAATACACCATCAAACTTAGACTCAGAGATATCGAGTCTTTTTTCTATTCTTTCAATGCTTGATTTGATATAACCAAGATCAGATATCACTGTTCCGCTTTCTCTACCTATCTGTTTCGATTCTGAATTTGCATTTCTTGTAAATGCAAGATACCCAAACGAAATGGAACTGATCGTTCCGAGTACAGATATGATTGTTAATGCTATTTCAGTCGGCACCATGTTTTCTAACCTCCTTGAGATGCTTCAAAATATCCCTAAGTTCTTTCATATAATCCATCGAGTTTGATTGATAGTTTTCTTTAAATACCATCATTTTTCTTTAACACTTTCATCTGTAGTTATTTGAAACTGTCAAATGAGATAAATTGTCACTGGTCTGTCACTTGTAATGGAAATGAAATCTATCGATTCAATCACTTGTAACGTTCATAAGTATGTATTAAATCTGCTTCCCACAACCGGATTTGAACAGATTGGTTAGTCGCTATAAATAACAAAAAATGCCCTAAATGGGCATAAATTTGTTTAATTAGCTCGTTTAATCGAACCAATTCAAGATTATTTTGGAGGCCTCAAACGGATTTGAACCGATGATCAGGCAGTTGCAGTGCCTTGCCTTACCACTTGGCTATGAGGCCCTCTTGACGCTATATCATTATAACTTTTTAAGACCTTAAAAGTCAATAGAAAGCATATGCTATTTTTTTAATTCAGTCATGAAGAAATTTAACCACTTTTTAAGTCCATCTTTTAAAAGATTATACGTATCTTCATATAAACCAGTATAATAAGGATCAGGAACAATCTGATCTTTTTGATTTGGATCGATATCTCTTAAGAGGTAAACTTTGTTTTGATTAATGCCTGCATGTTTTTTAAGATATTTAATATTATCATGATCCATACCTATAACATAATCAAAATGATGAAAATCTTCTTGTGTGATTTGTTGAGACTTTTTGCCTATTAATTGAGCTTTTTCTCTTTCTAAAATGATTGCTGTTCTTGGATGGGGTTGATTACCTATCTCTAAAGTTGATGTCGCTCTAGATTCAATAAAAAAATGTTCTCTCAAGCCAGCATCTTCCACCATTTTCTTAAATAAGCCTTCAGCCATGGGCGAGCGACAAATATTACCCAAACAAACAAATAAAACGTGAATCATGTTATAACCTCCACATCTCACTTCATTGTAACACATCATGTGATTTTTTGTTAAACTAGCACTTATTTGTTGACAGTGCCAAACCAATGGATTATAATAGTATTGGCAATTAAGAGCAAAGACTGCCAAGGAGGACTACTATGAACTTTACACAAATGGATGATTATGGCAAAGATCCAAAAATCCTAGAAAAATTCGGAAGAAACATCGTCGAAGCAGTGCGCGAAGGAAAAATTGACCCAGTTATTGGACGTGAGGAAGAAATTCGTCGTGTGATTAAGATTCTTTCACGTAAAACAAAGAATAACCCTGTTCTAATTGGTGAACCGGGTGTTGGTAAAACTGCTATTGTCGAAGGACTAGCAAGACGTATTGTTGATAAAGATGTACCTATTGGACTTCAAAATAAGATGATTTATGAACTTGATTTAGCAGCACTTGTTGCTGGTGCTAAATTTAGAGGTGAATTTGAAGAAAGACTCAAAGCGGTCTTAAATAAAATCAAATCAAGTAATGGGGAAATAATTCTTTTTATTGACGAATTACATACCATCGTTGGTGCTGGTCGTGCAGATGGTGCGATGGATGCATCTAACATGCTAAAACCCATGCTTGCTAGAGGTGAACTCCACTGTGTTGGCGCAACCACCTTGAATGAATATAGGAAATATATCGAAAAAGACAGTGCATTAGAAAGAAGATTTCAAAAAGTACTCATCGAAGAACCTACAGTATCAGATACAATTAGTATTTTAAGAGGTCTTAAATCTAGATTTGAAGCACATCATGGTGTGCATATTTCAGACCCTGCAATCATTGCAGCTGCTACGCTTTCTAATCGCTACATATCTGATCGTTTTTTACCAGATAAAGCGATTGATCTCATTGATGAAGCTTGTGCATCTATACGCATGGAGATAGACTCCATGCCGGTTGAACTTGATACAGTTTTAAGAAAGCTTATGCAATTAGAGATTGAAAAGACAGCACTAGAAAAAGAAACAGATCCTATATCTAAAGAAAGATTAAATAAGATTAAAGCTGACATCACTGAACTAAAAACAGAAGAAAAAACTCTTAGATCTACTTGGGAAAAAGAAAAATCCTACTTAAATGATATTAAATCAAAGAAAAACAAACTAGAAACACTAAGAAATGAACTACAAAACGCCTTTAATGATAGTAATTATCAAAAAGCTGCAGAACTTCAATATAGTAAAATTCCTACTCTAGAAAAAGAAATACAAGCGATGACATTGGAACTAGAAAAAGCAGATAAGCTACTTACTGAAGTTGTTTCTGAAGAAAGCATTGCAGAAATTGTTTCAAAATGGACCCATATCCCTGTATCTAAACTGATGTCAGGAGATAAAGAAAAGCTTTTACACCTTGAAGAAACCTTAAGAAAACGTGTGATTGGTCAAGACCATGCAATAAAGCTCATTAGTGATGCAATCATCAGACAAAGAGCAGGTATTAAAGATGAGTATAGACCTATCGGTTCCTTCCTCTTTTTAGGTCCTACTGGTGTAGGTAAAACTGAGGTTGCTAAATCACTTGCTGAGGCGTTATTTGATAGCGAACAACAAATTATTCGAATTGATATGAGCGAGTATATGGAATCTCATAGTGTCGCAAGACTCATTGGTTCACCTCCAGGATATGTTGGATATGATGAAGGTGGTCAACTTACTGAAGCTGTAAGAAGAAAACCTTATTCTATTGTTTTATTTGATGAAGTAGAAAAAGCACATCCTGAAGTCTTTAATGTGCTCTTACAAATTATGGATGATGGTAGACTTACTGATAATCAAGGCAGAACGGTTGACTTTAAAAACACTATCATCATTTTAACCTCTAATATTGGTAGTGAATATTTACTAAGCTATGAAGCTGAGGCACAAAAAAGAGTGATGGATTTAGTGAAAACGAAGTTTAAACCAGAATTCATCAATCGCATCGATGAAATCATAATCTTTAATGCATTAAACTTAAAGATTCAAATGGAAATTGCTAAAAAGATGCTCAATGATTTACATGAAAGATTAATAGATAAAAATATCCATATCACATTCTCTAACGATATCGATAAATATGTCATTAAACATGGTTTCAATGATGAATATGGTGCAAGACCTTTAAAACGTTTCATACAAAGACAGATTGAAACACTCATTGCAACAAAAATCATCGATGGTTCGATAGAACCACACGTGCTCTATGAAGCAAAAGTTGAGCAAGATCAAATCATCCTTATCAAACCAAATGAAAAGGCGCAATAGCGCCTTTTATTGTTTAATTCTCTTAACAATGGGTGTGTATATAAAATATCCAACAACGAGTACAGCAAATCCAATTAAGGATGGTATCAGGCTTTGAATGAGTGCTGCAATAAGTAGTAAAACTAAACCGATAATCGCAACAATTGGTACAAATGGATAGAAAATAACTTTATAAGGTCTTTCTCTTTCGGGCTCTCTTTTTCTAAAGAGGAACACAGAAATAAAGATTAATGTGTTAAAAATTAAACCACCAAATGCCACAAATGTAATAAGAGAACGAATATCAAAAACAAGTAATATGGATGCCATAACACCTGAAGCTATAATAGCAATATATGGTGTACCATATTTTGGATGTACTTTTTTAAATGATTTAAAGAAATTATCATCTTCTGCCATTGCATAATAAATACGAGGAAATACCATCGTACTACCATTGAGTGCACCGAAGATCGAAATTAAAACAGCAATTAGAACAAACTGTACGCCAACAGTACCATATTTAATACTCATTGCTACCATCGGTATGTAACCTTCTTGATCAGCTACTGATAACAAGGTTGCACTGTCAATCATACGATAAATAGCTACAATAAAAAGTAGATAAACAACCATAACTAAACCTGTTGAAAGCGATAAGGCTTTAGGTAAGTCCTTTTTAACATTTTTCATTTCACCAGCAACAACATTAAGATTTGTCCAACCTTCATATGCCCATAATGTCACAATCACACCAAATCCTATCATGGATAAAAGTGTTAGAAAGGATACGGGTTCAGCAGTTGAAAATGAGAAATTCAGTGGTTCATTACTTAAAAACAAACCAATGAATATAATAGCGATAATTGGTAAAATCTTAGCAACCATAAAAATCTTTTGTACGGTTGAACCAAGTTTCACACCAAAGAACTGAACAATTGTTAAACCTAAAATCAAGATGACAGCAATCGGCTTAATAAAGTTTGCTGTAGGTAAGAGCGATGATAAGACCTCTGAAAAAATAAGAGCTAAAACAGCAATGGAACCACTATTAGATAAAACAAAGCCCATTAATCCACTTAAAAATGCTACTTTTTTACCATAAGCTTTTTTTAAGTAAACATAGTGTCCACCTGTCTCAGGAAACATTGTGCCAAGCTCAGCATATGTGAGTGCAGAAAATAAAGTGATAATACCACCAATCGCCCAAGCTAAAAGTGATAAACCAATAGAAAATCCTACTTGCTTTAAAACAATACTACCTAGTGCAAAGATACCAGATCCAATGATGATACCTGCTAAAATTGAGATACCACCAAAAAGACCAATTTCCTTTTTCAAATTTGACATGTTAATTACATCCTTTCTTCCAATAATAAAGTATCATATTTTACTTAAAATATTTGGTTTTTTGCATAAAAAAATGCCTACTGGCACTTTTTTCTAGCGACTAAGAATAAGTAATAATCATCCTTTTCAAAAGGTTTTAATAATGGACTTCCATATAAAGAAACATCAAAGGATGCTGATTCAAACAGTTTTCTTAAATCTTCGCTTGTATATGGATATAACGTCTCTTGTCCTTTAAAGGTTACACCATCATGAATGAGTTCTGTTTGAAACATTATATGATCTTTATGATATACATAAGATCTCATAAACTTTAAAGATTCAAATTCAACAAGTGGTAATGATGATGGTTTATGCTTTAAGATATGCTCATAATTTAAGAGTTGTATGATAATGACACCATCTTTATCAAGTAGCGGATAAAGACTATTTATCCAACGATTTAATGATACTTGATCAATATGAGGTAATGTGTTCCCAAAACAAGTCATGATCTGATATGTTTGATTTAAATCATTGATTTGAAGCATATCCATGACTTTAAAATCAATTGCAGAATATGAATGTTTTGCCACCTCAATCATATGTTCATTTAAATCAATGCCTATGACTTTCATACCGAGTTCAAAAAGATCATTTGCTAATCTACCAGTACCACAACCGATATCTATAGCGTTTCTTTTTTCCTTTGAAAAACCCTTTAAAAGCACTTTAAAAGCTTTATTATGGGGAAATATTTGATTGTAATACTTACTTAAATATGCATACATTTTTATAAAGCTCCAATACCTCTAAATATCATAATAATGGTAAATAAAGTGATGATTGAAAAGATAGATGACCATATAACGAGCTGCCCTGCCAACTTTTCATCTCCTCCCATCTCATGTACCATAATAGCTGATGATACAGCCAGTGGTGTACCAAAGAGTGCGATGAGTGCTGCATAGGCATCTTTCATGCCAGTGATTTGGTCTTCTAATAATACTGCTAATGTTAAGACAACACCTGGCACAATCATATTTCTCCAAGTCACGCCCAAAACAATTTTACTTAATAATGGTTTAATCACTGAAATTTCAAACTGACCACCTAAAGCAATGAGTGCCATTGGAGTTGCTGTTTGCCCAATAAGTCTTAAAGCATCATATCCAAATTTCATATCATCCTTTAATGTGAAAATAGGTGTACCTCCTAGAGGTGTTATGAGTCCTCTTAAGAAAATCACAAGCAAACCTAAACCGACACCAATGATTAAAGGATTGGTTAAAACGCTTTTGATCATCTTCTTTTTGCTGATTTTTTCACCCAACTCATTTCTTTGATAAATCGTTAGAGAAATGACGGATAAAACGTTCGCAAGAGGAATTGTAAATGCAGATAATAAGGATACAATAAGTAGTGCATTGATGCCCCCTAATGATTGTGCAAGTGGTATACCTATAAGCGCAAAATTGGATCTAATGACTGCTTGTAAAATAACACCTTTTTGGTTTGGATCTTTCACTGTAAAAAAGATTGATAACCAACCAACAAAAAACATTATTAAGATAGCTAAAACAGCAAATAAGATGACACCCCATTTGATTTCATCAAAGCTTTGTATAGAATACACATTATAAAATAATAGAACAGGAAGACCTACTCTAAAAACATATTTATTAAGCATATTAATAAAATGTAAATCAATGAATTTTATTTTTTTTAAAATATACCCTAGTGTAATAATTAATACAATAGGAAGGACTGCGTTCGCCGCAAATATAAATGTATCAAGCATGATTAGACCTCTATTAACTGTTCCTTTTCTATTGTATCATGTTTTTTTGATGATATTCATGATGATTAAAAAAAGAGTTAGCAAGCTAACTCATTCTTTCTTTGAATAATCTTGTTTTCTAATCGATCCATCTACCTTATGAATGACAACTGATGATCCAGCTTTTTCAGCAAGTTCTTCTGCAAATTCAATGGCTTCTTTTTGTGTGTCAAAGAACTTAATGGTCTTTGTAGAACCTTCTTTTCTTACACGCCATTTCTTGAAATTCTCAGAATCTTCATCCTTATTTTGAGATACGTGGTATTTTTGAGGTTTTTTTGATTTATCCTCTACCACTTTTTCTTCCTTAGGTTTGACAGGTTGTTCTTTGATGACATCCTCTTTAGCTATCGGTTCTACTGGTTCTTTAACAGGTGCTTGAGGTTCAATAGGTTTAACCATTTCATTTTGTTGAATGGGTTGTGGGTTAGGTGTTGGTTTCGCCTCGTTTATTGCAGCTTCTTGTCCTGCTGCCATTTGATTCATAAGCGCTTTTTCAGCAGCCTCTCTTCTTTTTCTTTCGCGTCTCTTTCTAAAAAAACACATAGACATTGCCCCTTCCTATTACTTTACTTCCATTATAATACAAGAATCACTTGATGCAACGATAGAACGTCTATTTTGTGTTTTTTCATATATTTTATAAGAAAAAGAGGCATTTTACCTCTTATTCTATGACATGAACGACTCTTTGAATGGATGATTCATTACCATATAGATCAGTTGCTGTGTAAGTAATGATATATGTGCCAATGCTATTTAATACTGAGCCAGATTGTGTGACTTCTAATATACCACTTAGATCTTCTGCAATCACACCCTCATCTATCCATGTTTCTCCAATTTTAATCGTATCTATACCTGGATTAAGATAAAGATTGGGCGGTGTTTTATCAACCACAACTAAGATGCGTTTTACGCGTTTGATAAACGTTTGATGTCTTGCCTCATAGATAATTTCATAAGTGCCAATAGTTTCAATATCTAATGAATTTGATATAACTTCAACCTCTAAATCTAAGACACCATACTTCGCTTTCGCACCTGGGTCTTGGTAAGATGCTCCAATTTCAATGGTGTCAACACCAGGGTTTAGCGTAAGTTGAATAAGTTCTGCGCTAGGCTCTTGACATCCTATGAGCACTATGGATAAAAAAACTAAAATGAAAATCATTTTATCGCGCATGATTTGTCACATCACTTTCCTTTGATAGTATTGCTTCATCAATCTCAAACATTTGATCTTTTTCTAAAACAAAAACATATCTTATTTTTTCGTATGTTTGACCTTGATGTGTGATTTGGTAGATGATTTGATGTATGCCTACATCTTTGAAGTTGGTAGGATAAAGGATTTCTATGTCATCATAGGATTCTAAAATACCAGTATCTTTATACACTTGACCTTCATAAAGTGTCGTAACTGCTGGAAGAAGCGTCATCGTTAAGGTTGGTTTAGGTACGATAGAAACATATCTTAATATTTCTGTCATCACTTTTTGTTCATAAATCACAACATAGGTAATACGATATAAGGTACTATTTAATGATTCAATATTAACTTCATATGTGACAGAGTCATCTATGATGATAAGTCCACCATCCACCCAATCATCAAAGTCAGAAATGGAGTCAATTCCTTTTGCTAAAGTAATAGATCCATCTATATAATCAACATCATATATTGGATATACATTCATATCTTGAGTGACATTTTGTGTATCACTAGACCAAGTTTTAAATGTGAAAATAAAGATTGATGTATTAGGTTTAATTGGTGCAGTTGGTGGCGTCACTGATGCACCTAACTCTACATAAAAAGTTTCTATGACAGTGATATGATCTGCTTCATAAAATGTTACTGCTTTTAAATCATTATCAAAACGTGCATAAAGATTAAGGTGAGCTGTGATTGGTTTTTGTTCATATGCCGTTTGATAAGAAGGATCTATATACCAGCCTATAAATGGATAAGTGCTTTCTGGTGTAATTAATGAAGGCGTTTCGCCGTAGTTATATGTCTCAGTTTCAATAATTTCTGTTTGATTATAATAGGTAACTGTATATGTGTTGATATTAAACTTTGCATATAGTGTTATGCTTTCAGTCATTTCAATGGGTTCATATGGCTGTGTAAATGATGCATCTAAATACCACCCAAGAAATGTATAACCTGTTTTATCTATTGGATCTGGTTCATACAATGTACCATGTGTTAACGTAACATTAGGTATTGATAAGCCTTCAGCAACAAATGAAACTTGGTAGGTATTGATTTCGTATTTTGCGTAGAGTGTCTGATTTTGATCTAGCGAATCTTCAGTCATGATAAAAGGTAAAGTAAAGCTTTGGTCCAGATACCAGCCTTGGAATGTATGACCATCTTTGATCGGATCATCTACTGTAAATGGCATGTCTTTGACGACTTGCATAGGCTCTATGATATTCCCACCATTAGTCTCAAAGGTCACAGTCACATAAGAGACTTCTAGTGCTAGCAAGAGCGATATAAGGCCATCTCCATAATATGGATCAAATCCAGTTTCACCTAAATCAGTGGCTGTACTTCTTAGTTTAGCAATAATTTGGTCATTGGTGTATGTTGGAAAATAAGCAAGCATCAATGCGATAGCACCAGTCACGTGTGGTGCTGCATAAGATGTCCCACCACCTGATGCATAGGCGTTATTTATAGCTGTTGATATAATTTCAACACCTGGTGCAACTAAATCAATGTACTCATTGTAATTTGAAAATGAGGCGATGATTTTGTTTTGATCTGTTGCACCCACTGAAACGACATTTTCATAGGAAGCTGGATATAAAGCAACATTTTCACCATCATTACCGCTTGCTGCTACAATAATGACACCTTGACTATAAGCATAATCCACAGCATTCTTAACTAAAGTATTTGGACTACTTCCACCTAAGCTCATGTTGATGATATCAGCACCTTGTTCGACAGCATAATAGATGCCTTCGATAATGTTTGAATCACGAAATGATTTAGCTTCGTTTTCTTCTGTTGATAGATTATCCAAGTTGTTTGCTTTAATAATTAATAAATCTCCTTGCTGTACAATACCAGCAATGCCTTTACTGTTGTCTTTATTGGCAGCTATAATTCCTGCGACAAATGTCCCGTGTCCTTCATCATCTTCTACATGAGAAAGACCCACTTCTTTTGTTCTTGCATTATATGATAGTGGAGATAGTCTGCCTAAAAATTCTTCATGATCTGTATCGATACCAGTATCAATTATAGCGATCAACAAATCAGGACTACCTGTCGTTTTTGTCCATGCTTCTGTCACATAGATATGATCTAGTGCATATTGATCCTTTAAGTATGGATCTTCAGTCGTTGTTGGTGGTAACCAAGGTCTTGTAATAAAAGATGTTTGATTTAAGACAAATCCTTGCTCAATTAAAGATAAGGATGTTTCATAAGACGTTTCATATAAAGCAAAACCATATGCTGAAAAATGTGTGAGTTTTAAGTCATGAATTAAAGCAATTTCTTCAGCCTCTTCTTGATTAAAGACTTCATACATAAGTTCTACATATAGATCGTTTTTAGGTTTCAATGAAACAGAAAAAAACAAGATGATTAAAACAAGTTTTGATATGATGAATATCCGCTTCATAAAAACACCTCCGTTACTATATATACATATAGTATAATATGTTTATTGGCACAAAGTGAAAAAAATGGAGTGTCATCACTCAAATCACATATTTTAACAAAAAAAATACCTCTCGGCTGAGAGGTATTTCAATTACTTTTTAGCTTTTTCTTCTTTTTCTTCTTTGCCTGGTTCGGGTTGATCTTGTTTGATTTCGCCTAGATATTTTGGTAATTCCATACCTGCCATATCAAATAAATCTTTCATTGGTGGAATGGATTTAAATAAATTCTGAGCGAAATTAGCTGTGGATGTTGAACCATCCTTATTATTACCAGAATCCCAAACAGTAATCTTATCAAACTTGATGTTCTTAATCGCTTCAACTTGAATTTGAACGAGTTTTTCAAGCTTATCTGCAATCAGTAATTTAACTGCAGCATCTGGGTTAGCACCAGCTGATTCAACGATTGCTTTAAAACCTTCAGCTTGTTTAGATAGAATTTCAAAACTACCACGAGCTTCTGCTTCTAACTTAGCATAAATCGCATCTGCTTCACCTTTAGCTCTTCTACGTGTTTCTTCTGCAGTTGCTTCAGCTTCGATAACTTTCTTTTGTTTTTCGATTTCAGATTTAACAATGACGTCTGCTTCTAAGGATGCTTTTTCACGAGCAGCACGTGCTTCTTCAGCTGTTTTTTCAGCTAAGTAAGATTCTTCAAGTGCTTTTGCTGCTGCAATTTTCTCAGCTGCCGTTGCACGTCTTAAAGCCTCTGCTTCAATCTCACGACGTGATGCGTTTGATTTAGAAATATCTCCTAAAGATACGTTTTCTCCTTCAACAGCTGTTGCATTCGCAGTAGCAACGCTCACTCTTTGATCTCTTAAAGCCTCTGCTTCACCAATTGAACCATCTCTATTTTTTTCAGCAACGCTCTTTTTAGCGTCATTGATTGCTTTAGCAGCTGCTTCTTTACCAAGCGCTTCAATATAGCCTGATTCATCATTAATGTCTGTGACGTTAACGTTGATGAGTCTTAACCCGATTTTCTTTAATTCTGTTTCTACGTTGTCAGAAACAGCAACTAAAAATTTGTCACGGTTTGTATTAATTTCTTCGATATCCATGGTTGCAATAACTAAACGTAATTGACCAAAAATAATATCTTTAGCAAGTTCTTGAATCTCAACTAATTTCAAGCCTAATAAACGTTCAGCAGCATTTTGCATCACAGCAGCTTCTGTTGAGATACCTACTGTAAATCTTGAAGGTACATCAATACGGATATTTTGTCTTGAAAGTGCCTTTGTTAAGTCAACACTAATAGATAGTGGTGTTAAATCAAGAAATTGGTATGCTTGAATAAACGGCCAAACAAATTTTGCTCCCCCGTGAATACACGTTGCAGATTTGTTTGTGCCATCTAGGTTGTTACCAACCTTACCGTAAATAACTAAGATCTTATCTGATGGACATTTTTTGATTCTTGATACTATAAAGACAAGAATCGAAAACAAGATAATAACAATTGTAATAATAGGTCCAATAATTTGGCCTAATGTAATACCTAAAGTAAACATGCTTTTTCTCCTTTATGTTATATTTTTTTGACAATGACAGTTGTTGAATCCTCAAGACCAATAATTTCTACATGTGTCTTTGGTAAAAGTTCTTCCAAATCATTCGTAATGGCATCAATTTCAGCAAATCTATCTTGAACAACCATCGTAATTTTTCCTTTACCCTTTTTCTCTTTTGGAATCGTAATATATACGGTTCCTGTTTTACCTATTGCATTCTCGTAATTGATATTACCAGATGATTCTAATTTCATCATTGCCCTAAAGGCAAGTGCTTGTAAAAAAGCACCTATGAAACCGATAATCAATGCTAATACGATCACAAACGCTATATGCAATACTCCGTCCAGCAAATATGCTGTCCATGCGCCTAATGATAAAAATACTAGGACGCCTTTAATGGTGAAGATTTTTAAACCAGCAATACCTGTGAGTGGTTCATCATTTAAATAACCCAAGTCACCTTCAAATGCATCGCCACCATCAAAATCAGCATCATCAATCCCAATAATCATTAAAACTAAAAAGATCAACATAATAGCTGTTGATGTTACAGCGATGACAAACATTACCTGTTGGAATGTCGATAAAGCATCCCACCACATATCATTACCCCCTTTTCGTAATTTGAGACTATTTTATCATAAAATTTTAAGTTTGTGAATGAAAAATGAAATTATCGGTATTGATTAAACCATTCTGTAATTTCAGTTAATCGTTTAATACGTGCTTGTGGTTTACCGCTTCTTGATAATTCGTGGTTTTCACCTTTAAACCACACCATTTTAGTAGGTGTGCCTTGTTCTTTTAGAAGGGTAAATAGTTGCATAGCTTGTTCAATTGGACAACGATAATCTTGGTCAGAATGAATGATGAGTAAAGGTGTTTTCATATGTTTCACGTACTTAATAGGTGAATGCAACCAAAGTTTATCGGTATCAACGAGTGGATGACCCGCTGTTTGATCTTTTGAAAAATAGAATCCAATATCAGATGTACCATGAAATGATAACCAATTGGAGATACTTCTTTGTGTAGCTGCTGCTTTAAAAATGTCAGTATGACCAACCATCCAATTTGTCATAAAACCACCATACGAGCCGCCTGTTACAAATAATCTCTTTTGATCGATATGTGGCACCTTATGTGTTACAAGCTCAACAAATGACATTAAGTCATCATAATCAATGGTGCCATATTTACCGCGAATATCTGCAAAAACATCGCCTTTACCATCAGACCCTCTTGGATTTGCAAACATCACAAAATAGCCTTGATTTGCCCAGTATTGCATTTCATGATAATAAACTTTACCATAAACCGTTTTAGGTCCACCATGGATATTTAAAATGGCAGGATACGTTTTTTTCTCATCAAAATCTTTTGGATATAATAAGAACCCTTTGACGATATGACTGTTTTGTCTCACGTAGAAAGTCTTTGGTGATGCCACATATTTATTTTTTAGTACTTTTTGATTGAATGTTGTACGTTGGACTACTTTTTGATTTTCGATATCTAGCATATAGATTTCTTGTAATTTTTGTCGATATAATCCAACAGCGAATATTTGGTCTTTAAATTGAACCATACCATCAATACTACCGTTCATTTGAAAAACTGTTTTAATAGTGCCTAGATGATCCATGGTACATAATTCAACATGATCATCAACAGTCGATAAGAAATAGATATGTTCATCTGTTGAAAAATCTGATTTGGATGTACCTAATCGAACATCAGCACCAACAGTGTTACCAATGGTACCTCCATAAATGTTGAGTAACTCTAATTTTTTATTTTTTAGTTCATAGAAATTTGGATTTTGATTAATACCAAAGTCTTTCATATCTTTACCAGCAACAATGAGTTTATGACCAAGTAAATACATTTGATTCATTGAAAAGTCATTTTCGTGATATAAGATGTCTGTTGATTTATCTTTTACATGATAACAAAAGACATGGGTTGTCATGCTTCTAACACCCGTCATTTGTTGTCCACTATAGAAAATATGTTCTTTATCTTTAGATACGCGCACTTGACCAACGCTAAAATCTGAATCGACTAAAGGGACATAGCTTTTTGATACTTTATCATATAAGAAAAGCTGTTGTCTCTTATTTGCTATAAATCCTTGTCCATTAAAATAAAACGGAATTTCTTTGATATCTTCATATAACTGTTCTTTTTTAGCTTCTTTTAAGAATGCTTTTCTTTTTTCTTCATCGCTTCTATAAAGTGCATGTTCATCTACTGTAAGTTGTGCTGACAAAAGTAGCTTGTCATTTCCTAAAATATGAATAATTGTAGCTGGCATAGAAAATTGATAAGCAAGTTCAATTTTGCGGGTAATAAGGTTCATTCGATAATATAACGTGTATTTTTCTTCTTTAAATTGCTTTTCTTCCTTTTTAGTCTTAGCATATTGAAATAACACATTCTGTTCATCTTCAAATATAAACGATGCTTTATTTTTTAGAGACTGAATTTTTTGATGTTTTTTGCCATCACTGTAGTATAGATCATACGTATACTCGTTTCCTTTTTCATTTGCTTTTCCCACAGTAAAAGCCATAGCAGTTTGATTAGGGCTTTCTGTAAGATTTGAGATATACTTAAAGCTTAAAAAGTCATTCAGTTCAATTTGATTCATTCTTTGTCCTCCTATTCATATAAAAAAATGCCAAAAATGGCATTTTTAAATAACGAAATTTCCTTTTTCAAAAACCTTGATTTCCTTACCATCTTGAGTCACACCAGTAATCTCCATATCTTTACTTCCAAACATGAAATCTGAGTGAACCATAGAGTTGTTATAACCAATCTTTTCAAGATCTTCAATCTTTGTATTTACACCGTTTTTAACATTCATTGGATACGCACGACCTAAAGCCATATGGCATGATGCGTTTTCATCAAATAGCGTGTTTAAAAAGAGAATGTTTGTATTTGAGATTGGTGAATCATGGGAGATAAGTGCAATTTCACCAATATAACGGCTACCTTCATCAGTATCGAGCAAATTATCAAGTGCTTCTTTTTCTTTTTTGGCACCATGTTCTACAACCTTGCCATCTTTAAATACTAAATAGAACTCATCAATTAATTTACCTTGATAATTTAAAGGTTTGGTTGCTACAACTTTACCACGAGTTCCCCATTTATAGGGCATTGTAAATGTTTCTTCTGTTGGGATGTTTGGATTAAAATATGCACCATTTGTTGCATGTTCACCGCCACCCGCCCAAACATGGTCTTTAACGAGTTCAACAATTAAGTCTGTACCTAAATTGTTTTTAAAATGTAAATGTTTGAAATTATAATTATTTAAAATTTTGTTATGTGCTAATAATACTTCATTATGTTTTTCCCATTCTTTAATCGGATCATTATCAAGTCTTACTCTAGAAGCATCAAAAATAGCATTCCATAAAGCTTCAACTGCATCTTCTTCGTTTAGTTTAGGAAATACTTGCTTTGCCCATACTGCATTTGGAGCAGCAACAATCGTCCATTGTGCACGATTACCCATTAAGTGTTCTCTAAAAAAACCTAATGCTTTTTGTGCAGCAATGCCTGCTTTTTGAGCTTTAATAGGTTCTACATCATGATTTAACCCTGGAATTGGAGATGTTACAGAAATAAAACACGCACCTGCTTCAACAAAAGCTTTGTGTTGTTCAACAAGCCATGGTGAAATATCTTCTAAAGTTTCAACAGTCGCATGTTTTAAAGAGCTTTTAGAGACATAATCATCACTCCATTGTACATGAACTCTTTTAGCACCTTTTAAATAAGCTTCTTCTGCAATTTCGCGAATAAGTTCCTTTGTTTCTGTTGTCCCGCGAATGACAACTTCTTGATTTTTTTGAACATTTGCGCCAACAGAAACTGCTAATTTAGCAAGTTTATTGACTAGTATTTGATTTGGCATATGAATCTCTCCTTTATTGGTTTAAGTATATCATATATACGTGATTAATACAGTAATTCTTATGAAAAATAGGCCAAAAGGCCTATCTATTTCTTATATTATGGTTTTTTGTGTTTTTCTTTTATGCTCATACATGCGTTTATCAGCAATCAATAAGAGGTCATCTAATGACATATTTTCTTCAAAAGAAACATGCCCTTCACTAAACTTCAAATCACCAAAAGAACTTAAAAATGCATGTTCTTTAAATGCTTTTTTTAGTGAGGCAAGATAGAGGGTTGCATCCTTGCATTGTTCTAAATCAATTACAATTAAAAACTCATCACCACCAAGTCTAGATATGAGCGTACCTGGTGTAGACTCTCTTTTTAAAAGTTCAGCAAATTGAATGAGTACTTCATCACCTTTTTTATGACCATATATATCATTCACTGATTTAAAATTATCTAAGTCAATCATGATAACTTCAAATGGTTTTCCTTTTTCAATCATTTCTCCTAAATATGCTTCTAATACACGTCTTGAATAAAGTTTTGTTAAGTAATCTAAATCACCAGGAATGGTTTCAAGGAAAATATACATCACAACGACAGATAAAGCGAAAAATGGCCAGGTCGTTAGAATTGATGGATTGATAAATTGGGCTAGAGCGCCTGTAGCAGGTATAATCATGAAAAGGATTATGCCTTTAAGTGTTTGAGCTTTCTCTTTTTGTTGATTCGTAAAAATCAAATAAAGCAATCTAAAAAACAAAAGATATGTAAGCAGATATCTTAGGATATGAAGTGGTCCTTGGATGTAGTTATTTGGTCCTTCTTGTATGATGAAAAAGGTTGGTGTAAAAAAATTAACAATCAGTAAAATTAGGATAACAATTGCAGGTATTTGATAAAACTTAAATCTGTAAATTCTTTTTTTATCAAAAAAGAGCTTATAATCCAAATAAGATGCCCAAAGTCCAACCAATATAGGACCTGTGATGACAAGTATAAAATTAGAAATATATTCTAATACAAAAATGAGCATCCCACTTCTCGCATCGAAAATCCAAGTTAGCGGTTCTGCAACTAAACCAATCAAATTAAAAATGATAATCCATTTGAATAGATCTGATGCAAACATTGTTACTTGTTGCTTGATTTTTGCAATGACAAACATAATACCAAGCAAAATGGCACTCATCATACTTATATCAAATTGAATCATTTCTTGCATGTTAACACTTCCTTATTTAGGTACGTGATTCTTGAGTACTTCAATGATACGTTCTTGAGGCATGGGTTTGCAGAAATAATAGCCTTGAGCATAATCGACATTATATTTTTTAACCATGTCTTTTTGCTCGATTGTTTCTATACCTTCTGCAACAACTGAAAGTTTAAGATGGTGTGCAAGATCAATCATATATTTAAGTACAAAAAACTCTTCTGTATTTTCTTTTATCGTACTTATAAAGCTACGGTCAATCTTAATCGTATCTATGGGTAATCTTTGAAGATATGTAAGTGATGAATAACCTGTGCCAAAGTCATCTAGTGCAATCGTAAAGCCTAATCTCTTCAAGGTTTGAATGACATGTATACTCTTTTCAATATCAGATATAATCGCTGTTTCTGTAATTTCGATATTGAACTTTTGGCAATCAATTTTATGTTCTTGGATCCATGACATAAGATTTGTGATAAATTTATCGTTCATCAGCATGGTTGCAGATAGGTTGATTGACACTTTAAATTCTTTATGTTTGATACGCCACTCTGGAAACTTATCATGGGCTTCTTTAAATACCCATTCTGTAATTTCTTTAATATAACCATTCTTCTCTGATAAAGAAATAAATTCTAGTGGTGGAATAAATCCTTTAGTCGGATGGACCCATCTTATCAAAGCTTCTACACCTATAATATCTCCTGAAGATAATTCAATAATCGGTTGATAGTGTAGCGTAAATTCATCTTGTTCAATCGCCATTCTTAATTGATTAAGTAATTCTGTCTGCTGTTTAATGATATGGACCATTTCATCATCAAAGATGACGATTTGATCCTTACCTTTTGATTTTGCAATTGACATCGCTGCATCAGCATGACGAAATAGCGTAATGAAATCTGTACCATGATCAGGATAAAGTGCAATACCTGCGCTATAAGTAATAAAGAAATCATCTTCATCAAGTAAAAATGACTTTCTAATGTGTCCTAAATGCTCTTCAACTGTTGGTAAAAAGCTTTCAAGATGTTCGATGTCAAAAAATGCAATGACAAACTCATCTCCACCCATTCTCGCTAGCATGTGTGGTTTTTTAATGCCTAAACCTAACTCTTTAGCAACTTTTCTGATTAGTTCATCCCCTGTTGAATGGCCTTTGACTTCATTAATGTTTCTAAACTCATCAATATCAAAATAAACAAAACCAATCATACCATCATGAGGGTGTTGATCTATATAAGATTGAATAGTCTCTTCTAACATTGTTTTATTTGGTAAAGATGTAAGTGGATCATAAAAGGCTAAATCAAAAAGCTTCCCTTCGAGTGATAATGATTTTTGATGACCTTGATCTAATTCTTCATATGCTCTTTGCAAGTCATGAATCGATGATACGTAAAGGTCAACCTGTTTATGAATAATGTAGTAAAAGATGATGGCAGTGAATCCTACATAAAAGATACCTTTCGCACTTTGTAATAGACTGATGGATTCTGGATCTGCAACAAAAAGTTCTAATACATAATCAGATAATAAAATCCATGCAAAGCCAACAAGAATGTATAAAAAGATAATTTTTGATGTTGTAGCAGTGGCATTGAACTTTGAACTTACTTTATGCTTGTTGTTTTCTTGATTCTTATCCATATGGCTTCACACTCTTTTCATAACTCTATTATACATCATGGATGTATCTTAAATAAATCAAAAAAAAAAAAGACATCTTTACATGGATGTCTCTAGTTCTGGTTCTTTTGCGAGGTTTTTTACCCAGTATTCTTTTTTATATCGCCACAAACCAAATAGCATTTTTGGAATATCTAATGATTGAACAATTAAAAACATTAATGTTACAGCAAGCGATGTGAAATTTGCAAGTATCATCGCAATTGGTACAGTGACAACCCACATATAGCCTGAGTCTATCATTATGGTTGATAATGTGTCTCCACCTGATCTTAAAGTAAAATATAACGCAACATTAAATGAGTAGAATGGAATAAATAAAGCATTGACTCTTAAGTTAAATCGCGCAATCTCTTTGGTTGCTTCCTCAGCATTGTATAAATTAGTGATGAAAAAACTTAAAATAAATAAGATAAATCCAGCAATCATAGCTACAATGACTGCAGCAAACAAGAGTTTTTTTGCGTTTTCTTTGGCGAGTTCAAGCTCATTTCTACCCAGTGTGTTACCCACAAGCACAGCAACTGCGGTTGCGATACCACCAAATGTGACAAAGACTATTTGAGACACAACATTGGTGATAGTCATTGCAGCGAGTGCAGTGTCACCTCGACTACTATATGCCTGGAAAAGTGCGGTTTGTCCTGAGGACCATAATGCTTCATTAAATGTTAAAGGTAAAGCCATAATAATCACATTGATGAGTAATTTTCTGTCAATAACAAATAAAGATTTAAGTGATGTTTTGAAGATAGTTCCTCTAACCATAAGTAAAACAATTGTAAGCGATACTTCTAAAACACGACTCATTAAAGTTGCGATAGCTGCACCAAAGACACCAAGTGCTGGAAATCCTAAATAACCGAAAATTAAGATGAAGTTTAAAACAGTATTAGTTAAAATAGCTACTATGGATATCCATAAAAGTGGCTTAGTTATGCCAATTTCTCTAAAAGTGTTTGCAATTGAAACGGATAATATCCAAGGAAAAGCACTCCATTTTGCAATGCTTAAATATTTTAGAGCATCCTCTACAGTAGCATCATTTTGAGTAAATAATCTAATGAGAGGTTCTCCAAAAAAACTAAAGATAATAAACGATGCACTCGCAATCATCATACCAACAATAATTTTAAATCTAAACGTTTGTTTAAGCTTGTCAAAATCCTTAGAGCCAAAATATTGAGCAGTAAAAATACCTGCACCACCTAAGGCACCGAATGTGATGAGTATCACGACAAAATAGAGTTGATTGACGATAGCAACCGAACTAATTGCTTGTTCGCCTAACCTTCCTACCATCACATTGTCAACAAGTTGAACAGAGGATGTGATGAGCTGTTGCAAAACCAGTGGCAGTGCAACGGCAATGAGTGTCTTATAAAATTTTTTGTCCCCAATAAATTGCTTTAGCATATGTTTATCTTCCTTTAGCCTCATAAATTATAGCATTGAAAAGATAAAATAACAATACGTAATCCTCTAAAAAGAAAAGCCCAATGGGCTTTTAATCTTAAGGTATATCAATAATGCGAAGCGTGTTCGTTGAACCGTGTTGCTGTGCCCAGCCAGATGTAATGATAATGGTTGTCCCTGATTTAAATCCAAAATCTTTCGCTACTTCTATAGCTACCTTATCATAAACTGTCATATCTGTGACATTTGGTCTCATTGCTGAAAAGACACCCCAATAATATGTGAGTCTTTGACATGTTTCAATTTGATCTGTAACTGCAATGATTGGTACTGATGGTCTAAATTTACAAATACGTTTTGCTGTACCACCAGTTTCAGTAAACGCAACAATGACTTCTGCTTTAGGTAAAGCAAGTGCTGTTTGACTGACAGCAATACCAATTGCATCATTCACTGTTTGTTGACTTGTGTTAATGGCATGCTGTAATTTATCTTTGTAATTGATGTTATCTTCAATCGCTTTAGCAATCGTATCCATCGTCAAGACAGCCTCAATAGGATATTCACCTGCAGCGGACTCACCTGATAACATAATCGCATCAGATCCATCTAATATCGCATTAGCAACGTCTGAAGCTTCTGCACGCGTTGGTCTTGGCGAATACATCATTGATTCTAGCATGTGAGTTGCTGTTATCACTGGTTTACCTTTTTCATTTGCCATCTTAATGATGCGCTTTTGGTAGAGTGGAACTAAAGATGTCGATACTTCAACACCTAAATCACCACGCGCAACCATGACACCATCGCTGACATCTAAAATTGATTCTAAATTATCGACACCTTCTTGGTTTTCGATTTTAGCGATGAGTTCAATTTTTGGATTGCCTGCTTTCTTTAAAATCTCACGAACTTCTAAAACATCTTCTTTTCTTCTTACGAAAGATAAAGCAATCATATCAACGTTTTTCGTAGCTGTAAATAAGATGTCATCGTAATCTTTTTTTGAAACGAATGGCATAGATAATTTAACATTAGGTACATTAACACCTTTTTTTGTTTTAATGGAACCTGAATTGTTAACTTCAACAACTAAACGATCTTTATGTACTTCTTGTACAGTAAGTTTCATCTTACCATCATCAATTAGCAGATAGTGCCCTACCTCAATATCATCATAAAGCTCATCACAATCTATATGGAATCTTTCTCGATTGCCTAGTATTTTTTCTTTTAAAATTTCTACTTTGTCACCTTTTTTAAAGGTCGCTATACCATTTTCAAATTCACCTGTTCTAATTTCAGGACCTTTAGTGTCAGCTAAAATACCAATAAATCTTTTTTTCTCTTTAGCGACTTCACGAATCATATCTATTCTTCTACCATGTTCTTCATGATCTGCATGCGAAAAATTTAGACGTGCAACATTCATACCTGCATCGATCATTTTTGAAATCATGTCTCGATTATCAATGGATGGACCTACCGTACAAACGATTTTTGTTTTTCTCTTCATATAAGCCTCCTTGTAACTTCAATTTCTATTATACATGATTTATCATGATATTTCTATATCATATATAGGCTCGTAAACAGTTTCAAAAAAGGAGCTAGGTTAGCTCCTCTGGATTTTGAAACAAATCAATAAACAACTGTCCAATATGTGGATCAAACTGTGTGCCTAAATAACGTTTGATTTCTTCAATGGCTTCTTCATGAGTGAGTGGTTTCCTATATGGTCTTTCTGAAACCATTGCATCGTAAGAATCTGCAACAGTAATGATTCTAGCTCTTATAGGGATATCTTCACCTTTGATACCTCTTGGATAGCCTTTACCATCATATCTTTCATGATGCGATAATATATCTAACGCGATTTCTGAATATTCGGGAGAAGACGCTAAAATACGATAGCCAATTTCTGGATGCTTTTTAATGATTTCCCATTCACGATCATCTAATTTTCCTGGCTTATTTAAGATGGCATCATCGATAGCAATTTTACCAATATCATGTAAATTACTAATTGCTTCTAGTAGTTTGAGTTCCTCTCTAGACATATTTAATGCATGTCCTATTTTTTTACAAATAATTGAAACTCTTTTCGAGTGATTTTCTTCTCTTGGATTTTTCTCATGAAGTGTGTTTAAAATTGTTTTGATGGTTTCATTTCTATGTGATGATACTTCAAAAAGTTTATGTGAATACATATCATCTTCAGCATACTTAATAATATCATTAATTGGTTCATTATCAGCTTTTGTAGATAATCCAAAAGAAACAGAAATACTCATCCCATGGACTAATTTCTTTTCTATACTTTCTTTAGCTTTATCAATCAACTTAGCTGCTTGATCACGATCAGTATTTGGTAATAAAATCACGAATTCATCACCGCCGATACGTGCTATACGATGATCATGTCTAAACACCTTGACTAAATCATCAGAAATTGTACAAAGCAAGGTATCTCCAGCTTCATGACCAAATGCATCATTCATAATTTTTAAGCCGTTGATATCTGCAGTGACAATAGAAAGTGGATAATACTTAGCACGATCTAGTTTTTGAAGTTCTTCAACAAAATATCTTCTGTTATATAAATTTGTTAGAGGATCACGGTAGCTTAAATATAATATAGATTGTTCGTATTTTTTGCGTTCACTGATATCCTGTGAAAAAATAGTAACACCAATCATCTTGCTTTCGTGATTATAGATTGGTGCATATTGTTCTTCTAAATATTTTTCTTCTTCGATTTCAAGTAAGACATCCGTTGTAAATGATTCACCTAAAGAAGCTTTAATAATGTTTTTCTTTAATCTTTCTCGCATGTCATCATTTTCAATGATTTCTAAATAGTTCATGCCTTTTTTAATGTCTGTTTTGTAAAATTTTTTCATGGAAAATTTATGAAATTCATTAAACGATAGATAACAAAAATCTAAATCAATAGCGTAGACTTCCATAGCTCTTGTTGAATCAATGGATGCTTGAAGTAATATTTGTTGATTTAATATTTTCTGATGGGAAATCAGTCGATTACTTTGATTTTCAACAACCTTTGCAAGAAACATAGTGACAATAGGAAATAAGCCTAAATAAGGTATCGCTGTAAGCTTAGCTACCTCAAATCCTCTTGGCCATTCGATAAAGATTATAAATATGAGAAGCGTTATGAGATGCACAATTACACCAAATAAATAAAACTCAATAAAGCTATTCATTTTTGGCAGCACTTTACGTATATGATGCCATGATAATCCAAATAATGCGGTAATTAGAATCGTAGCAATCCCAGCATAGACACCTGAACCACCGATGCTGATCCGATAAATAAGTGGAATAACAACTGCACTTAGAGTCGTTAAAGGTCCAAAGAAATAACCCGTGACACTCAGCATAATGGATCTTGTGTCAAAAAACAGTCCTGCTTCCAATCTCCATGGAAAAAGCATAATCATGAAAGTGATCCCACCGATTGCTAAACCAATAATAATTTTCTTGAATGTTTTAGAAATATTTTGACCAATGTTCGTTGCAGCATAGAGAAATCCTAGACCAAAGACCAAAATGGCATTGATGATTAAATCCCTAAAAGTGTCAATAAATCTTAAGATTGCGTCCATGATTTTTCCTCGCTTTCCATATCATTTCCATTATATCATGAGTCTATCTTTCAATTTTATTAATTATTTCTTAAGTGCTTCTATGTGTATTTTAAAAATAAATGACCGATTTAAGTGTTTCGGCCATTTATTGCTTAATTCTTATAGTTTGGAATTTCCATCACCATCGTCAAATCAAGCCCTTGTAGTTCGATGCCCCAGTCGACTACTTTTTCGAGTATCGCACCTCTTAATCTAGTTTTAAGTGCAATACGCTGTTGTGAGATAATCGAAGTACCATAATTTTGAATGTACTTCTTAGCTACCTCTAATACTAACTCTCTCATGAATTGGTCCACATTTTTATCGTGATAATCTTTTTCACTTACAACTTTATAATCGATTGCAATCGATAATGAAAGCCTTGGTTCTCCATTTAAATGTATGATCTCACGATTGAGGTGCAGCTTCTTATGAACATCGAAAACAATCATTTTATCAACAAATGGCACAAGAAAATGAACACCTGGTGTTATCGGTTTATAAAAGACACCAAATCTTTCAATGAGTCCTGTTTTATGTGCTGGTATAAGTTTAATTCTCGATATCAGATAAACTGACATTAAAGAAAAGGCAATAAAGCTAGTCATATAAATGTGTTCAATCATCTTAGCCCTCCTTTTAATATATAGTTTTTTTGAATCACTATATACTTCCTCAAATATAGTTTTAACACCAAGAATACAAAAAAAACAGGGCGTATATGTCCTATTCGCACGAAAAAGCCTAGTAATTACTAAAATATTAATAAATAATAAACTAATAAATAAAAAAAAACACCTTAAAGATGTTTATATGTTTTGATGGGTTGTGTAACCTATTTTAATACAATTACGCACCCCTGCATGAATTTGCGCATCCCAAAACTATAGCTTAGTAAAAGCATTTATTTTTTTGGACAGTTTTATTATAAAACTACTGATAAAAAATCACGCAAACATAAGAAAAACCCTAGAAAGATTAAATGTTTTACCCATCACTGTGATATTCATCGATTGATAAAATGATTCAAAACTCGTTTCTTCTATTGAACCCGATTCATGAAGCCATTCGAGATTATGTTTTTTATCAGCTAAATAGCCATCTAGTGTCATACATCCATAGAAATAGATACCCATGACAATCCTCTTCATAACTAAATTAAATCTGGATTAATAATCAATTCAAGTTTATTTTTAGATAATATCTTAATCGTTTTATTATCAATAACTTTAATATATCCTAATTCTTCAAATTTCTTAAGTCTTCGACTGAATGTTTCTGGTGTAATCCCTAGTTGTGAGGACAGATTTATCTTTGTTGTTTTAAAATAAACTAAATCATGCATTTGAATATCTAAAAGCAATCTTGCAACCTTTGCATCTGCAGAATAAAGATTGCTTTGTTCAATCATCGATTCAGCACGATCGAGTCTACTTAATAACTCATTCATCATCTTAATACTTAATGCAGGACTTTGACCCATTAATTCTTTTAAACTGCTATTTTCTACCAAACAAACTACCGTGGGTTCAATCGCTTCTGCATATGTTGAAACTGAATTTTCTTTAAATAATGCAAGTTCACCTAAAAAATCACCATGAGATAATATCCTAATCACTTGTTCTTTACCATCATCTGAATATCTAGTGACTTTAACTTTACCTTGATGGATCACATATAAACTATTCAGCACATCCCCTGATTGATAGATGAAATCCCCTTTTTCTAATCTTTTGTGTTTTGAAATCATAATGATTTTATCGAGTTCATCTACTGATAAATTTTTGAAAATAGGGACTGCCTTGATGCAGTTGCTAGGCTCTAAATCTTTTCTCATGGTAACCTCATTTCTTAGATTTATGTTTTAATAATCGTATTGCATTAAGAATCACAACAAGCACTGATAATTCATGAACTAACATCCCCATTGACATGGTGACTTTTTTAAATAAAACACCAATCATTAAAAAGGAAACAATAACTAAAGCAAAGATGATATTTTGAAACATATTGATTTTAACCTTTTTACTGATTTTAATAGCATTTGATAATTTAGATAAATCTTCACTCATCAACACTACATCTGCAGTTTCCATCGCCAAGTCTTTTCCCACACCACCAATAGCAACAGATGCAGTAGCATATGAAAGAGCTAACGCATCATTGATGCCATCGCCAACGAAAATGGTTTGATGATGTTCTTGATAACTTTTTACGATATTTGCTTTATCTTCGGGTAACAGTTTTGCATGGTATGTCTTAATACCGACTTCATCTGAAACTTGCTTAGCAACACGATCTTGATCGCCTGTTAGCATGATAATATCTTTAATACCTAATGATCTTACTTCTGAGATAACCTTCTTGGCATGATTTCTTAATCCATCAGCAATCGCAAACAAACCTAAAACTCTTTGTGGATCTGCCATGATTAATGTAGTATAGCCCATATCTTCAAATGCATCAATTGTTGATGCGACTTCATTCTTTAATGGAAATTCAAGTATTTTATTGTTACCGATCATGTACCTAATGTTATTATACTTGAATTTGACTCCTTTTCCAATGATGAGTTCCGATTCCTTTGGTAGCTCATGTGTTGTTAAAGATCTTCTTCTTGCTTCATCAATGATAGCTGATGCTAAGGGATGTTCACTATATGATTCACCAATCGATGCTATTCTAAGCAGTTCATTTTCATCATAATCAAAGGTGTAAATCTTTTTCAGTTCAGGTTTTCCTTGAGTTAACGTTCCCGTTTTGTCAAAAAACAATAGATTACCCTTCGCTAATCTTTCAATCGAATCGCCACCTTTAAACAAGATACCTTTCTTTGCAGCGTGACCAATACCTGCAACAAATGACACAGGAGTAGCGATTACTAATGCACCAGGGCATGCAATAACAAGCGCTGTTATGGCTAAGCGGATATCTTTTGTTAAAAAATAGATCACAATCGATAATATGACAATCAGTGGTGTGTAATATCTTGAGAATACTTCCATAAATTTTTGAGTTTTAGCTTTTTTATCTTGAGCTTCTTCTACCATATGAATCATTCTTGCTAAGGTTGTATCCTCTCCAACATGAGAAACTTTCATTTTCATGTATCCTGTTTGAAGCAATGTGGACCCTAAGATAGCATCCCCTATGCCTTTTTCAACAGGTACGGACTCACCTGTGAGTATTTGCTCATCAATCAAGACAGATCCTTCAATGATAATACCATCTGTAGGTATTTTTTCACCAGGTTTAACTAGCAAGATATCATCAATATTTAGAGAATCTAACGAAACGATTTCTTCTTGATGATCAAGAAGTCTTCTTGCTTCACTCGGTTTTAAATCTAATAATTTCTTTAATGAACTTCTCGTTTTCTCTAGTGCTGATTTTTCCAAGATATGTCCTAATGTAAACAGGTAAGTGACTGCTGCTGCTTCAAAGTAATCACCAATTATAAAAGCAGCAACAACCGCAATGGTTACGAGTAAGTCAATACCAATCATTTTATACCATAGATCCATAAAAGCTTTCTTAAATATGTGATATCCTGCAAGTATCGTCAGTACACTCATTAAGGCAATCGCTATCAATGATTGCTCGAATTTGTTGAAGACGATTGAAATCAGGAACAAGATGGATAAACTCAAGATATATACATGTTTTTTAGTCCACGTTAGATATTTCATTTGATCTCGAGTATTTTATATCCAAGATTAGAAATTGTATGACCTAAATCATCTGATGATGTGATGGATGGATCATAGAGAATTTCTACTTTTGATGCGTTAAATTTCACTTCAACACTACTAACACCTTTTTGTTTACCCATAGTTCCCTCAATTCTTCTAATGCATGATGGACATGTTAATGTTTCTAATTGTATCATCGTTTTTTTCATTTTTTATTCACCCTTTCTACCTATAGTATATCTATATTAAAAAATAAAAACCTTGACCTAAATCAAGATTTTGTTGAGTAGTTAAGGGTAAAAATAATAAAAATTAAAAAAGACTAGTTTAGTTGGCTTTATATACAAAAAAGACTCCTTTGTTCAAGATTAGGTATTATGACTATACCTTCTCTCTAACTTTTTGGAGTCAGTTCATTGTTATATGGAGCGGGTGATGGGAATCGAACCCACGTCTTTAGCTTGGAAGGCTAAGGTAATAGCCATTATACGACACCCGCTTATAAAATGGTCGGGAAGACAGGATTTGAACCTGCGACCTCCTGGTCCCAAACCAGGCGCTCTACCAAGCTAAGCTACTTCCC